>WNGD01004992.1_pt1 | contig 12991 bp, 8 predicted proteins | sample 5400671 | NCBI WGS metagenome assembly WNGD01 (sample SAMN13153369, study PRJNA577476) | soil metagenome | isolation source: 40 cm soil or saprolite under grassland replicate 2 | place: USA:California | collected 2016-06-15
TGTGGAGGATGCCGCCACGGCCGTCGAGGACTGTCCCCGCGCGGATTGTGATGGTCGGCGCCTGGGCGAGGGCGAGAGCGGGAAGCAGGGCGAGTAGCATGGACGACCTCCGGGGCGATGTGCCGGGACCCGGCCAACTTACGCCGCCGCGCTTCCGTAATCGAGTCCGCCACAAAACGGCCCGCTCGAGCACCGTGCCCAGCGAGCCGCTTCGTTCTCCAGACATCGCGGTGTAATTACCGCGCCACGCCCGACACGGGTTTCGTCCTGCTCGTTTCCTGATCCCCAGCGACTTCCTCTTCAGCCTCGTGCGCCCCCAGCAGGTAGCGCCACGCGTCGCGCAGCAGCGGTGTGTCGTCCGGGCCGAGCGGCGTGTTGTTGTCCCGGGCCGTGCTCTGGTGCGGCGCATTGAGAGCGTCATAGCCCAGCGTCGGTTTGAGATCGGTGAAAAGGATGTGCGTGCCACCGTACGGCAGCGGGTTCCCCTCCGCTTGAACCGGATCGCCGAACCGCAATAGGTCGAGCGCTGCGAGGTTGAGGCGGATCCCCGCGACGAGGTGATCGCGGTCGTGGAACAGCGCGAAGTACTTGGCCGCGGGCGTCACGCCGATCGAGACCCAGCGGTCGGCTTCTTCGGGCACCCGTGCGTCGGGCGGACCCGAGAACATCGCCACGCGGGACACCCGGTGAAGCTTCCCGATGAACGCCGCCTGGGCCGCCCCCTGCGATTGACCGCTCATCACGATTTGCGACCACTTCGGCGCGCCGTCCTTCACGAACCGCGACCAACCCTCCTCGGGGTAGTGTGCATCGAGGTAGAGAAGGACCTTGATCAGCCGGTTGTCGACGCTGTTCGCCGCCGTCATGGTCACGAGGCTCGACCGATCGATGCCGTCCTGGACCTCCTGGTGCAGGTTGCCGGAGCAGTCGGGGTCGGGGCTGTTCTTGCAGACTTGAACCACTGTGACGTCGTTCTGATACATGAGGCCGATCACGTGATAGCCCAGACGCGCGGCCTCCTGCTCCAGCAGCTGCCAACCGGCGGGCTGGTTGTTGTTGCCCGGCAGGAACACAAGAAGCTTGGGGTTTCCGCGCGCGGTCGGGTCGAGCCACACGTAGTGGTCGGCCAGCCCGGTATTGATGGCCGGGTCGGTCGCTTGCGGTGCGACGGTGTGCTTCACTAAAGGCGCCGACTGGTTTTGCACCTGTGACATCATCGGCCTTGCGCTCAGTGCGCTCGGGGCATCGTCAGGGGCCGTGGCATCCTGACAGCCCGCGAGCGTGAGGGTGATCGAGGCAGCTGCGAGGAAACGGCGTGCAATGTGTAGCATGGTGCACCTCCGGCGGACGCAGGTCCGCCATTCGATGTTCGTGGTGAAGGCCATGGAATGCCGCTACGGCTGCCCCGCCACCTTCACGGGTACGAGACTCTGCGCACCCGAACCGTAATCGTCGCCGAGGAAGCCCCAGGCGTTGGAGCCCCAGCAGTACGCCACGCGATTGGTCGTGATGCCGCAGGTGTGATCGGTCAACAAGTCTTCTGGCTCGTCATAGAAGAGCCAGCCGGCCGCCCTCACTGACAGGAACGTGAGGCCGCCGGCGACGGCCACCGGCGTCAGGCTGCTGCTGGTGGAGCCGGTGCCGAGCTCGCCGACATCATTGCGTCCCCAGCAATAGGCGGCTCCGTCGATCGTGAGGCCGCAGGTGTGGAACATGCCGGCGCTGAGGGCGGCGAAAGCGAGACCGCCGGCGACCGACACCGGCGTCGCGCTGCCCGTCGTCGAGCCGTCGCCGAGCTGGCCGAACCCGTTCCACCCCCAACAGTACGCCGCGCCGCTCGCCGTGACGCCGCACGTGTGATAGTAGCCGACGCTCAGTGCCGTAAACGTCAGACCGCCAATGACGGGTAGGGGCGTCGGGCTGAAGTTCGGCGATCCGCTGCCGATTCCGAGCTCCCCGTTCGCGTTGTTCCCCCAGCAATGTGCCGCTCCGCCGGAAGTCACGCCGCACGTGTGAAGGCCGCCCGCGCTCAGCAGCGCGAATGTCAGATCACCAGCGACGCGCACCGGCGTCGAGCGGGCCGTGGTCGAGCCGTCGCCCAGCTGGCCGTAGCCATTCCACCCCCAACAGTAGGCGCCGCGGGTGGTGGTGAGGCCGCACGTGTGAGGGCTGCCTGTACTCACCGTCACAAAGGCGAGCCCGCCGGAGACCGGCACGAGCACTGCGCTGGATGCCGTCGACCCGTTGCCCAGTCGGCCGTCGTCGTTCGCGCCCCAGCAGTAGGCGGCGCCACCGGTGTCGAGAGCGCACGTGTGGTAGAAGCCGCCGCTGAGCGCCGCAAGGGTCAGACCGCCGGAGACGCCCACGGGGGTGAAGCTGTAGTTCGTGGATCCGTTGCCGAGCTGGCCGTAGGCGTTCAACCCCCAGCAGTAGGCCGCCCCGCTCGCCTCGAGCGCGCACGTATGGGCAGCCCCCACGGTCACAGCGGTCAAGGCCAACGGAGGAGGCACCGTGAGGCTCGCCACGCCGCTCGTCCGGCCGGCTGTCGCGGTGATCGTCGCTGTGCCGGTTCCGACAGCAGTCGCGAGTCCGTCCGGCGTGACCGTGGCGACCGTGGTATTGTCGGTCGACCATGAGACGGCGCGGCCGAAGGCACGATCACCCGACGGTGTGCGCAACTCGGCTTGAAACTGCAGGCGGCCCCCCGCGAGCACGCGCGCGGAGGCCGGTGTCACCGTCACCGACCCGAGGTCGCCGCCGCGGACCGCACGCCAAGTGCCGGCAGGGGTGCCGCATGTCACGGTGCCGCTCAGCGAATCCGTCGAGCTGGACGCAAAGGCGGCCGTGTAGTGGCAGATGACATTCGCGCTGCCCACTCGGAATGCGACGCTTCCGCCGGAGACCACGCCTCCTCGTACTGAGTCCGTCGCGTAGTTGGGGTAAGCGCCGCTCGGACCGACGCAAGTTCCTGCCTGCTCCGACAGGCCGACGAACGTGGCGTCCTGCTGCCTGAAGGTGTACGATCCGGTGTCGTCGCAGACCCCGCGGTTCGCCTCGTCGGCGATGTGTTCGGTCCAGTCCCACACGCCGTTGATGTCGGGAATCGGACCGGGCAGGACGACCTCGATCGCCGCCGCCGCGCTCTTTGCCTCGCTCGTCGCCGTGATCGTCGCCTGACCCACTGCCACCCCCGTCACCAGCCCCGCCGAGCTCACCGTCGCCACCGCCGTGTTGCCGCTCGCCCAAGTCACGACCCGCTCCGTGAGCACCTTCTGGTCCGCGTCTCTGGTTATGGCCGTCAGCTGCACCGTCTGGCCGGCCAGTACGCTCGCGGTCGGTGGCTCCACTGTTACGAATGCGACCGACACGGGTTTGACCGTGCTCAGTGGAGCGGCGGCATCCTGGCAGCCGAGCAGCGTGAGGGTGATGGAGACAGCAGCTACGGTACAGTGTACGAAGCGTGACATCGTTCACCTCCGGTTGCGTCCTCGGGGCGGTGAGGGCCGTGGCATCATTGCAGCGCCCCGCGCCACGCGGTACGTTCGAATGCACGCGACACAGTAACGGCGCCGTGTGAGCGGCCTGTTACTCCCGCCGTAACGGAGCGATGACGCTGCCCGCTCAAGCTTGGGCATGCGCGGTGCTGCAGGTGTTGGGAGAGGTTCCCGTGGTCGAGTTTCGCATTCTGGGCGCGCTGAACCTGCTCGGGGCCGGCGGGCGCGAGCTCTCGTCGGTGCTGGCCCAGCCCAAGCGCGTCGCCCTGCTCGCCTATCTCGCCGCCGCCACACCGCGCCGGTTGCACCGGCGCGACTCCCTCCTCGCCCTATTCTGGCCCGAGCTCGATCAGGAGCATGCCCGCGCCGCGCTCCGCCAGGCACTGCACGGGCTGCGGCATGCGCTCGGTGACGGTGTGCTCGTGACCAGAGGTGACGAGGACATCGGCCTCGACCCAGAGGAGATCCGCTGCGACGCCGTCGAGTTCGCGCGCGCGGCTGAAGACGGCCGACTGGCCGATGCGCTCGACCTCTACCGGGGCGACCTGCTCGAGGGATTCTTCATCCGCGGCACGCCGGAATTCGAGCAATGGCTCGAAGACGAGCGCGCCCGGTTGAAGGCCGTCGCGCTCCACAGCGCGACACTGCTGGCGGAGCGGAGCGAAGGGCACGGCGGCCTGGCAGAAGCAGCGCAGTGGTCGCGGCGGGCGCTCCGGATCGCCCCGCTCGATGAGCCGGCGTTGCGGCGCCTGATGAAGACGCTGGACCGCCTGGGGGACCGGGCGGGGGCGCTGGACGCATACGAAACGTTCGCGAAGCGCCTCACGGCGGAGCTCGAGGCCGAACCCGCGCCGGAGACGCGTGCGCTCGCCGGCGCCGTGCGCGAGCGTGTGGCCACCCTGTCCTCCGACGCCGAGCTGCCGCCAGTAGAGACCGCCGCGGAGCCTCCGAAGCTTGCGAGCGACTCTCGGCATCGCCTCCGCTGGCTCGGCGCGGCCACAGCGGTGCTCGGCGTGGCTGTCGTGCTCGCGGCCGTCGGCCGGCGCGCGCGGGAGCCCGCACCGCTGAATCCGAGGCGGGTTCTGGTTGTCCCCTTCGCGAACCACACGGGCGACAGCACCCTCGACCCGCTCGGGAGTCTGGCCGCCGATTGGATCACGCACGGGCTGGCGCTGACCGGGGTGCTCGAGATCGCTGCCCCTGGCGCGATGGTGCTGGGAGGCAGGACCAGTGCTGCCGGTCGACTCAGTCGGGCAGGCCACGAGGCGGCCGATGTGCGGACGCTGTCGCTGGCGAGCGGGTCGGGCCTCGCTGTATCGGGCGCTATGTACCGCCGCGACGATCGCATTGAGTTCGAGGCGCAGATCACCGACGAAGTGCGTGGGAGAATCCTGCACAGCCTCGAGCCGGTGCTGGGGCGTGCGCAGGAGCCGCGTCCGGCGCTCACGCTGCTCCGGGAGCGCATCATGGCCGTGCTCGCCGAGGCGGTCGACGTGCGACTGCGTGACTTGCCCGTCGCGGGTCAGCCGCCGCGCTACGACGCGTACCTCGCGTTCTCGAGCGGTGTCGAGATCTTCTACGGCGGCCGCCAGGCACGGGCCGCATTGCCGTACTTCCAACGCGCCGCCGCCCTGGACTCGACCTACGCGCTGCCGTTGATCTGGGCGGCGTGGGCTCACAGCGGGACCGCGCTCGATCAGTGTGACTCGACCGCGAGTATCGCGAGCCGGCTGCGCGGCATGCGTCTTACTCGACTCGAGCAGATGCAGATCGACCGTGTGATGGCGCGATGCCGCGGCGACCTCCCCACCGCGTACGCGCTCGGGCGTGCGCTGACCGAGGCGGTTCCCCGCTCGGAGTTGATGTGGGAGCAGCTCGCCCGCGACGCCCTGGACGCCGATCGTCCGCGTGAGGCGGTGACGATTCTCGAGCGGTTGCACCCCGACAGCGGCGCCCTGAGCGGGCGCGCGGGCTACTACAACTGGCTGACCAACGCCTATCACTTGCTCGGCGAGCACGACCGTGAGCTGGAGGCGGCCCAGCGAGCCCAGCGACGGTTTCCGAGAAACCTCGCCACCCTCCGCATGGAGCTGCTGGCGCTGGCGGCGCTCGGGCGTGGGCGGGAAGTGAACGAGCGCTTCGACGAGATCAAGACGCTCCCCCCCGACCCGATCCGTCTGCCGGCCCCGGTGATGCGCGAGATCGCGCTCGATCTCGCGGCTCACGGCGATAGCGTTGCCGCGCGGGTGGCGCTCGCCCGCACGCTCGCCTGGCACGCCAGCCGGCCTGGGGCGGAGCAAGCGCAGCAAGCCATGCGTTTCGAGCGAGCCGAGGCCTACTATGCGGCGGGATACGCGGACTCCGCCCGCGCGATCGCTGCCGACCTGGCTCGCGCGCACCCCAACAACGAGCAGTACGCTGGGCTGCTCGGCGTGCTGGCCGCGCAGCGCGGCGACCGCGCCGAGGCCGCGCGCCTCGACCGGCTGTTGGTCGGCCTCGAGCGACCCCTCGGGCGCGGGCAGGCCGGTTATTGGCGCGCGTGTATCGCGGCGCGACTGGGGGAGCGCGATACCGCCGTGGACCTTCTGATACGGGCCCTCGATGCGGGATACGTGTATCAGGTTCGCTTCCTCGATGTGCACGTAGACCCCAGCTTCGCGGCGCTGCGCGGAACCCCACGGTTCCAGGCCTTGCTGCGCCCCAAAGGATGAGCCCGCGCCTCAGACTGCTCGCCGTTGGATGGCTGGCGCTGAGCGCGGCCACGCCCGCACTCGGCTCGCAGGGGGTCACATCGGCCGCGCTGCAGGGAAGTGTTGTCCAGTCCGACGGGACACCGATCGAGCACGGGGTTGTGACGGTGACGCTGGCGGAAAGTGGCGCCCGCTGGCAGGTCGTGACCGATGCGGCGGGACGCTACTTCCTGGAGAACGTGCAGGTCGGCGGGCCCTACCTGATCGAGGCGAGAGCCGTGGGCTTCAGGCCGGCCGGCCAGCAGGGCGTCCGGTTAGGGCTCGGCCAGCGCTACCGCGCCGATTTCGTGCTCGAGCCGAGTGTCGTCGAGCTGCCGGAGGTGACAGTGAGCGCGAGGGTGGATCCGCTGCTCAACTCAGGCCGTACTGGACCGGCGCATTTCGTCTCCGAGTCGGAGCTGGCCGTCCTGCCGAACCTGGCTCGGGACCTGAACGTCGGCGCGGCGCTCGGTCCACTCGCGGTGTTGCGGCCGCTCGGGGGCATGTCGATCGGCGGACAGAATCAGGGCTTCAACAGTCTCCAGGTCGATGGCGGCGTGAACGCCGACCTCTATCTGGGGCGAACGCCCGGTGGCGCGAGTCCCAGCGGCGCACTTCCGGAGGTGCTCCCCCACGCGATCTCCCTGGAGACGGTCAGCGAATTTCAGGTCCTCGCCGCCCCATTCGACGTCCGTCTCGGAAGCTTCGCGGGCGGGCTCCTCAACGCCGTGACCAAGTCGGGAACGAACCACTTCCATGGCTCGGTGTTCGGCTTCCTACAGGACGGAAGCCTGACGGCGAGCGACGCGGCCGGGAACCGACCCGACCTGGCCAGCTGGCAGTTTGGCGGCACTCTGTCCGGCCCGATCGCCCGGAACCGGGGTCACTTCTTCGTAAACGCCGATCTGCAGCAGCGCGTTGTGTCCGACGTCGGATTCCTGGTGGCGGCGGACGCGGTGGACAGCGCCGACCTGCGGAAGGCCGGGGTCTCGTACGCAAACGCCGTGCGGTTCCAGCGGATCCTCGACAGTTTACACCTTAAGCCGGGCTCGCTCGGGCCGTCGGACGGGCATCTCCCAGCGCAGGACGTGTTCGCCAAAATCACCATGCAGCTCGGCACGAGCGGCCACCTCGAGTTGTCGCACCACTACGCCCACGGCGACCGCCGGGACTTCATCGATACGGGTCGTGCCAACAACATCTACGCCCTCTCCTCGGTTGCCGGTCAGAGTCTTTCGACCGCGCACACATCGCGCCTGATCTGGACCACGCCGGTGGCCGGGCGCGCCCAGAACGAGCTGATCGTGAGCTACGAGCGACTCCTGGATATTTGCCGGCCGAACGCGACGTTCCCGCTGATCCAGGTTCGCGTCGGCACAGGCACCCTGATCGCCGGGCCCAACAGCGTGTGCCCGACCACGGCGGTGAATCAGAACGCCCTCGAGGTCACGGAGAATCTCACCATCGGCGCCGGGCGGCACGTCGTGACCATCGGCTCGCATGGCGAGCTGCTGCATTTCCACGATCCCCTGGTCCAGGTGTCCGCGGGCCGATGGACCTTCGGCAATCTCGATTCGCTCTCGTTTGGAGAGGCGAGGCACTACGACATCGGGCTACCGGACTCGGTGCGGCCCCCGGGGGCCGACTTCCGCGTGGTGACGCTGGGTGTCTACGCCCAGGACCGGTGGACGCCGACTTCCCGCCTGACGCTCACCGGCGGTCTGCGCCTCGACGCCCCGTTTCTGCCGGACGCCGCGGGGACGAATACGAGGCTCCTGGCCTCGCCGCTCGGCATCGATACCGGAAAGCTTCCCAGCGGCAACATATCCTGGTCCCCCCGCGTCGGCGTCAACTACGATGTGAGCGGCGACGGGACCGCGTTTCTCCGCGGTGGCATCGGCCTGTTCAGCGGCCCTCCGCCCTACCGCTGGCTGGGGAACGGTTACCGGGAGACGGGCGACGAGACGGTCGTTTTCTGTGACAGGCCCAACCTGCCACGGTTCGTCCCAGACAGCGGACCGCCGACGCGATGCCCGTCGCCACCCGGCGTGAGTCCGCGAATCAGCTTCTTTGACCCTGGCCTCAAGCTGCCGCAGAACCTGAAGCTGGCGCTGGGCGCGGACCGGCGTTTCTCGTCCGGCGTGATAGCAACGGTCGACTTCCTGTATACGCGCGCGGTCCACCAGATCTATGCGAGCGACGCGAACCTCGGCGTCCCGACGGGCGCGGCCGCCGGTGAGGGCGGCCGCCCTTTGTACGGCACGATCAGCGGCACGGCACTCGCGAACCTAACGACGACTCCAGCCTGGCGCGACGCGTCCTTCGGAGAGAAAGAGGTCTACCGCGTGTCAAACCGGGGCGGGGACCACGGCTTTTCCCTGTCGGCGCAGGTGCGGAAGCGATTCGGCGGGGCGCTCGCATTGTATGTGGCCTATGCGTACTCACGGGAGCAGGATCGGATGTCCTGGGTCAACTTTCCGGCGCGCGCGAATTTCAGCAACACGCCGCTCGACGGCACGCTGGACGACCGCCGGTTGCGACCGTCCTTTTTCGAGACGCCCCATAAGGTCGCTGTAGCCGCGACCTTCGACCTGCCGCACCGGCTGCAGCTCTCCCTTCTCTACCAGGGTGCGTCGCAGCCGCCCTACACCTACGTCATCGACGGCGATGCGAACGCCGACGGCATCGGCGGCGCGGGGTCGCTCAAGAACGACATCGTGTACGTTCCGAGGAATGCCGCCGACATCACGCTGCCGGCGGCGGACTACGCGCGGCTGGACGCGTTCATCGAGCAGCAGCCGTGCCTACGGGAGCAGCGGGGACGGATCATCCCTCGTAGCAGTTGCCGCAACGGGTGGCTCGGCCTCCTGAATGCCCGGCTCGCGAAAGCGGTGCCGATGGCTGGCGGCCAGCGCATTGAGATCACCGCCGATGCCTTCAACGTGCTGAACCTGATCAGTTCGCGGTGGGGTCGCGACCTGGACCTTACCACCGGCCCCTCCGTGACGCTCCTGACCCTCGTCGGGTGGGACGCCGTCAACTCGCGGGGGATCTACCGGCTGTCCAACAACAGCTTACCGACGCGCGGCGTCGTGGACGACGTCGCGTCTCGGTGGCGGATTCAACTGGGGGCGAGATACGCCTTCTAAGGGACGGTGGTCCCTGCCCGTTACGGCACCGAAACCAACAAGTAGACTGCGGCGGCTAGAAGCAGCGGCGCCGAGTACACCCCCGGCATCGCCTTTCTCATGTAAACTGACCCGACCAGATGCAGCAGCCCGTTCCCTGCCATCACGATCCCAAACGCGTACGCGATCGGTCGCATCCACCCCGCGCCCCAAAACGCGAACGGCGTGAGGCTCGCCAGCACAACCACGGCCAGCACGAGTCCCGCGAGCCAAACGCCAAACGTAAAGGTGGGCAGGGGCAGGAACGGGAAACGCGCCCGAATGGCGCGGACGGACCGATTGTAAACAGAGAGGAAGGCGGTCAGCGCTTCGTCGATGACATGGAGCGCCAACGCGACGCAGAGCGCGATCCAAGCAAAACCGTATTGAACCACGTCTGATGCCGCTAGCGACCGGTCAGGCGCACCACCCCGAACACCAGCCCAACCGTCGTGAGGGCCTGACCGATCCAAAAGAGGAACATCCACTTGATGATGCGGGCTTCGAACGCGGCCATGCGCCTTTCCAGGCGTGCGACCGCGGTCGCGATCTCCGCTTCGAGTGTCGTTTCGAATCGGGCGAAGTTGAGCTCGTTCAGCTCGCGAAGGTCGGACTTGTACGTAGCATCCACTTGATTGAACCAATCGACCAGCTCGTTGGTGATGTCATCACCGAACTTTTCGTAGAACTTCCTCGATAGCTTAGCGGTCACGGGCACCGGATTCTCCAGTCGAGTCCGGCGCCACTGTAAGGCTACCCCCGGCGCCGGTGGTAGGCAATCCGCTGCGACTGGAATCATCTTCACGCGACGCTAGCAGCAGCGCACGCCCTTTCCCTTCGACTCGAAAAACTGCGCCACGTACTCCCGCTCGCCGAGCGTCGGCGCATGGCCTGCCGACCGGCAATGCTCGAGATACGCCTGGTAATCCGGCGCTCCGATGATCCGCCGCAGCACGCTCGCGATGCTGGCGGGGAGGGGCGGGGCCTCATCCCGCATCCCGCATCTCGCATCCCGCTTAGTCTCCGGTCGCATATCCCGTCTCCACATACGGCGCCTCGTGCACCACCGCCGCCTTGCGACGCGAGAGGACCAGCCACCACTCGCGCACCGACGTGACGATCAAGATGGTCACGACCGTCATGAACAACAGCGCCACGAACGTGTTCAGGCGGTCGTTGAAAATCAGGCGCGCTGCATTCGGGGTGGTGGACCCCGCGAGCGACGCGGCGTGCGCCAGGAAGCCGAGCCGCGGATCGGCCGAGAACACCTTCTGCCAGCCGGCCGTCATCGTGATGGTCACGAGCCAGGCGAGCGGCGCGGCCGTGACCCACACGTACCGCGCCCGGCCCATCTTGATGAGAATCGTCGTGCCGACGCACAACGCGACGGCCGCCAGTAATTGGTTCGAGATCCCGAACAGCGGCCACAGCGAGTTGATCCCGCCCAGCGGGTCCACCACGCCCTGATAGAGGAAGTATCCCCATCCCGCCACGACCAGCGCGCTCGACGCGATCACACTCGGATACCACGACGTCTCGGCGAACCGGGGCCAGACGTGGCCCACGATCTCCTGCAGCATGAACCGGCCCACGCGGGTCCCCGTGTCGATGGTCGTGAGGATGAACAGGGCCTCGAACATGATCGCGAAATGGTACCACAGGGCATCGAGCGTCTTGCCGCCCAGCACGCTCGTCGCACCCGCGAAGATCTGGGCGATCCCGACCGCAAGCGAGGGCGCGCCCCCCGAGCGGGCCAGCAGCGTGGTCTCGCCCATGCGCGCCGCGAGCTCGCGCATGAAATCGGGAGTCACCACGAACCCGGCCTGGCCCAGCACCTGCGACGCCTGCGCGAGCGCGGCGGGCGTCGTGTTCATCGCGAAGTACACGCCGGGATCGAGGGTGCAAGCCGCGATCATCGCCATCACGCCCACGAACGACTCCATCAGCATGCCGCCGTAGCCGATGAGCCGGGCGTCGGACTCGCGCGCGATCATCTTGGGCGTGGTGCCGGACGCCACGAGCGAGTGGAATCCCGAGATCGCCCCGCACGCGATCGTGATGAACGCGAATGGAAAAAGTTTTCCCGCGAACACCGGGCCCTCCCCCAGCGACGCGAACGGCGTGAGCGCCGGCATGCGGAGTGGCGGGAGGATCACCAGGATAGCGATCGCGAGCACCAGGATCGTGGTGATCTTCAGGAACGTCGAGAGGTAGTCGCGCGGGCACAAGAGCATCCACACGGGCAGGACAGAGGCAATGAAGCCGTACCCCATCATCATCCACGTGAGCGCCGTGGCGCTGTGGGTGAACAGCGGCGCCAGGTGGGGCTGCCCCGCCACCCAACCCCCCGCGACGAGCGCGCCCAGCAGCAGGACGGCCCCCACCGCCGATGCCTCGCCCACGCTTCCCGGCCGCCACCGCTTCATCCACCACCCCATGAGCAGCGCGATGGGAATGGTGCACGCGATGGTGAACAGGCCCCAGGGCGATGCCTTGAGGGCGTTCACCACGATCAACGCCAGCACGGCGAGCAGGATGATCATGATGAACAGCACGGCCAGCATCGCCGTCGCGCCTGCCGCCGGGTTTACCTCTTCTTTCGCCATCTGACCCAGCGATTTGCCGTCCCGGCGCAGCGAGCAGAATAGGATGACGAAGTCCTGCACCGCGCCCCCCAGGACCACGCCGATCACGAGCCACAGCGTGCCGGGCAGGAAGCCGAATTGCGCGGCGAGCACCGGACCCACCAGCGGGCCGGCGCCGGCAATAGCCGCGAAGTGGTGTCCGAACAACACCCATTTGTTTGTGGGCACGAAGTCCCGCCCATTGTTGAACCGCTCGGCCGGGGTGGCGCGCCGGTCGTCCAGGCCGAACACGCGGGTGGCGAGGAACTTGCTATAGAACCGGTACCCGACCGCGTAGGTGCAGACGGCGGCGGTGAGCAGCCACGCGGCATTGACCGTCTCCCCCCGCGACAGCGCGAGCACGCCGAACGCCGACGCGCCGAGCACGGAGATCCCGCTCCACACGAGCAGCGAGGCGAGCGGTTGCATGGCGCTAAGTTACGCCGCGCCTTGCCGATGTTCAATTTCGAACATAAGTTCGAAATCTTGACACCCATTTCTCCCTGGATCTTGGCCCCGCGCGGGGCGACGCAAGTCGGAACGCCGGCAACCGAGACTCGGCCCGACCCGCAGCGCCTGGCGGAGACGGTGCACGGGCGGGTCGCCGTGGTCACGGGCGGCGCGACCGGTCTCGGCCGGGCCACCGCGCTCGAGTTCGCCCAGCACGGCACGGCGGTCGCGATCAACTACGTCGACCTGCCCGACCGCGACGTCGCGGCCCAGGCCCTCCTCACCGAGACCGCTATCCGCGCGCTCGGGGTGCCGGTGTATTGCGCACGTTGCGACGTACGCAAACGCGACGACGTGGAGAAGTTCGTCACCACGGTGCGGGAGCGCCTGGGTGGCGTCCACTTTCTGGTGAACAACGCGGGCGTGGCGCACGACGGCGCGCTCTGGCGGCTCACCTCCGAGGCCTGGCAGGAGGTGATGGACACCAACGTCACGGGCGCCTTCAACTGCATCCAGGCCGTGGCCGG
>WNGD01005901.1_pt1 | contig 12988 bp, 10 predicted proteins | sample 5400671 | NCBI WGS metagenome assembly WNGD01 (sample SAMN13153369, study PRJNA577476) | soil metagenome | isolation source: 40 cm soil or saprolite under grassland replicate 2 | place: USA:California | collected 2016-06-15
AGCGCCAGCATCACGGCGTCGGCGTCGAGCTGCTCCGGCGCGTGCGCGGAGCAGACGGTGAGCCGCCAGCCGCCGGGAGCGCGCGCAAGCCCGCGCACCATGGCGCGAGTCCGTACCACGGCGCCGGACGCGGCGGCGACCGCCGGGACCAGCGTGCCAAGCCCGCCGGCCAGGGTCGTGAACACGGGCCCCGGACCGCCGCCGCCGGCGGCCTGCCCTGGCCCGCGGTTTCCCGCGTCGATGACGGCCCCCGCGGCGGCGGCCAGCGAGGCATGCCGCCGGGATTCGGCCGCGAGCGCGGGCAGCGTCGCCTCGAACGAGAGCTGATCTGAGCGGCCCGCGTAGACCCCGCCGAGCAGCGGATCGACTAGCCGGTCCACCAGCTCACGGCCGAACCTCGCCCCGACGTAGCTGGCCACGGACACATCACCAGCCCGCGCCGTCGCTGGCAGCCCGGCGTCGGCCCTGGCGCTGGCCAGCCCGGGAGCGGACAGGATCCCCGAATTGGCCAGCGCGTCCAGGTCGGCGGGCACGCCCATGAACTGGCGCTGCGGCAGCGGCCGCAGCCGCCCCCTGGTCCAGATCCCGGCCGCCGTGGTACCCGGCTGCACCAGCTGCCCGGCCAGCCCGACGGCGGCCGCCAGGCCGGTGCCCTCCGGCCGGCGGGCGAGCAGCGCCTCGGCGCCCGCGTCGACCGCGATGCCGGCCACCTCCGACACGGCGAGCTTGCCGCCGAGCCGCGGCGACCCTTCCAGCACGGTCACCGCAGCACCCGCGTCGCGCAGGAAGAACGCGGCGGCGAGCCCGGCGATCCCGCCGCCCACGATCGCGACGCGAGGCTGCTCGGCGGGCGCAGGCATACCGCAAGTCTGTCAGGCAGCCAAGGTGGCTGAATCGCGCGGCTCCCCGGCTGCCCCAGGTGGTGAATCCCGCGACCGCTGATCATCCGGCGGGCGCGATCGCGGGATTCACCACCTGGCGGGGAAGCCGGGGAGGGCTAGTGACCAGCAGGTGTGCGTGATCGCCGCGGCTGCGGCTGCGGCTCGTCGGCCCGCCGCAGCCGCAGCGACCACGCCGGCGGCAGAGGACTGCCGGGATGTACTCGCTAGCGGCACACTAGGGCTGCCAGTCACTCCCCCGATAGGGACGGGAAACCCTCAGGGGACGGGAAGCCCTTGGGGGGGCTGGCAGCCACCTGCACGGCGGCCTGCCTATGCACGGCGGCCGCCCCGTCCGCGGCCGCGGGCGCGGGCACCGGACCGGTTGCGGACGCCGAGCTTGCGGAACAGCCGGGTCTGCACGTTCTCGACGGTCTTCGGCGCGATGCCGAGCGCCCTGGCCGTCTGCCTGATCGAGTGCCCCCGCGCCAGCGACCGCAGGATGTCGCTCTCCCGTGACGTCAGCTCGGGAAGCTCAGCCCTGCCGGATGCTCGTTCGTCCCAGCGAGCGCGAACCGCCCCGATCAGCGGCCGCATGGGCATCGAGTCGACGACCAGGTACCCCTGGCCGACCATCCGGAGCACGGACAGGAAATGCGCGTCCACCCGGTCCGCCGCCACCAGGGCGCTCGCGCCGCTGGCCAGCGCCTCGGCCAGCTCCGGCGGATCGAGCGGGCTGCTGTGCACGAGTACCGCGGGAATGCCGAGCTCGGCGACGACGGGCCAGTCCCGCGGGCCCGGGTCGACGAGCGCCGCCACCAGCGGGCCCCGGTGCCACCGCGCCCAGTGCGTGTCGGCAACCGGCCCGGGGACGCGGACCAGGACGAACGGCAGCCTGCTGGCGATGAGCGCGGTCACTACCCGGTCGAGCGTGGCGCCCGGCTGGCCGGACACGACGGTCAGCACGGTGCAGCCGCCATCGGCCGCCGGGCGGCTCCTGGCCACCGGGCGCGCCCGGCTGGCCTGGCCGCCGCGCTGCTCAAGCATGCCGAAGGAAGCTGCCCTGGCCACCGCGTGCACGCTGCTGCTCACGTCCAGCTTGGCGTAGACACGGCGCTTGGTGTTCTCGACCGTCAGCGGGCTGATCCGGAGCAGGGCAGCGATCTCAGGGACGCTGTGGCCGGAGCCGGTCAGCACGATGATCTCGAGTTCCCGGTCGGTGAGGCCGCCCTCGGCCTGCCGGGCGTGCCGGCCCTTGCTGCGTTTCACCAGGGCGAGCACCGCGGCCAGGCCATGCGATTCGGGCAGCAGCGACGCGATGCCCGCCCGGCAGGCGGCGGCCACGTCCTGCTCCGATGCCTCCCGGTACATCGTGATCACGTTCAGCCCGGGGAAATGCCGCAGCAGCGTGCGCACGCGCGCGGCCATCTCACCCAGCCGGACGCCGGCGTCGAGGATGACCACGTCAGGGCGGCGCAGTTCGCAGAGCGCGAAGATGTCGCCCGGCTCGGCCACCTTGCCGATCACGGTGATCTCGGGCCGGACGGCGAGGCAGGCGGCCAGGGTGTCACGGAGCAGCCGACGCGGCGACTGAACGGCTACCCGGACGGTGACGCGAGCTGCGGGCACGCTCATCGTTATCCTGGGATTTCGTATCTCCCGTACCTAGCGGGGTATGCCAGATACCTAGCGGGTAAGCAGGGAAGTTGCAGTCTACGCCCGGCTGGCCATTAGCCGCCGCTAGTTTGTACTTTATGCAATGAACGCGCCTGATGTCGGAATTCGTTTATCTATTGTCCTGCGCATTGGCTCTCACCTGGCCATATACCAGGTGCAGGAGCGCGGCGACGCTCCGGTAAGGCTCGCGGCAGCCAGCCTCTCGCTCGGCCGCGAGCAGGTCAGCGAGGCCGGCCGCGGCCGGGCCTGGCTCATCGACGTGATCAGTGAAAACCCGCACGCCGAACCACTGTCGGCGCTGCCAGCCGAGCGGCTCAAGGACCCTGTCGATGTCGCCGGGGGCATGCGCGCGGGCGGGCAGGCCGAGCCGGTTGACGTAGTTCTTGCTGTCGAAAGCGGCCAGCGCTGCCGTCCAGTCGCCGCGCAGCCCGTCCCGCATCGCCGTGGCGAGCCCGTTGCGCACGAGCAGCGATATGGCACCGCCGCGAGCGGTCACCCGGGTCAGCGCGGTGAGCATTGGCGTGATGTTAGCGATATACATCAGGACGCCATGGCAGAGCACCAGATCAAAGGTCCCGGTGACCAGGTCAGGCGCATTCTCGCCGGCACCGCTGATGAGCCGGACCCTGGCGGCGACCTCGGCGGGCTCGGCCGCCAGCGCGGCTTCGAACGTGCCGAGCAGCCTGCCGGACGGGTCGATGCCGGTTACCTCATGCCCGGCCCTGGCCAGGTACAGCGCCTGGGTTCCCTGCCCGCAGCCGACGTCGAGCACCCGCGCCGGCGAACCGCTCAGCTGCGGGAGACCCGCGAGCTGGGACCTGAGCACCTCCTGGCGGACCACGTCGCGCAGCCGCCTGAGTACGCCCAGCCAGCGGGCCGTGCCCGGCGTGAACGCGCTGCCCGCGCTGTGGCCCGGCACGAAGCGGCTGCCCGGGCTTGAGCCTGGCGCGAGCGGCCTGCCCAGGCCGGCCCCTCGGCTGACCGGATCGGCGCCTGGCGCCGCCCGCTCGCTCATCGTGGTACTCCCTCCCGCCGATTGTCGCGTTTCCCGCCGATTATCGCCGGTACGGAACCGGCCGCCCGGCGGGTGCGTCCCACCAGCATGAACGCCAATATCCGGGCGCTGGCCTCCCGCACGGGATCGCGCGCCATTGCTGTTACGGTCACCGCCGCGGCGTGCGGCGCCAGCTTGCTGCTGGCGGGCTGCTCGGGCGGAGCGGGCTCGGCGAGCTCCGCGGCCGGGCAAGGGTCCACGGCCATCCACAGTGCGGCCGGCGGTAGCGGGTCAGCGGAGGGAACCGCGCGTGCCGTTCCCGCCCCGGCCAGCCTCTCTGGCCAGGCGCAGGCACGCCGGCCCGCGCAGACCGCGCGGCTGGTGGTACCCGGCCAGAGCATCATCTACACCGCCGGGCTGACCGTGCGGGCCAGGGACGTGGCGACCGCGGCCTCGCTGGCCACCAGCATCGTGACCGGGGCCGGCGGGTACGTGGCCAGCGAGCAGTCGACGATCAACCCGGCCCATCACGCCCGCAGCACCGTCAGCCTGGTGCTCAAGATCCCGGTCGCGGCGTATCAGGCGACGCTCCGCCAGCTGTCCGGCCGGCTGGGCGACCAGACCATGCTGTCCCAGCAGGCCCAGGATGTCACCGGCCAGGTCGCCGACGTGAACAGCCGGGTGACCTCGGCGCGGGCCGCGATCGCGCAGTTGCGCGCGCTGCTCAGGCGGGCCGGCTCGGTCAGCGGCCTGCTCGGCGTGCAGGAACAGATCAACGCGGAAGAGTCCACGCTGGAAGCGCTGCAGGCACAGCAGCGGGCGCTCTCTCGGGAGACTACCTACGCCACGGTGTCGCTGCGGCTGGTGAGTAAGCGCGCGGCGCTCGTTAGTCATCACCAGCGGTCCCATGGCTTCGTGGCCGGCTTGTCGGCAGGCTGGGGCGCCCTCCGGGTAGCGACGGCATGGCTGCTCACCGCGGCCGGAACCGTGCTTCCGTTCGCGCTGGTCGCAGCGCTCATCGCAGGCATCGCGTACGGCAGCAGGCGCTACCTGCTGCGGCGCAGGTCGCGCCCGACCCCGGCGAGCTAGCGGGTTCCTTCTGCCAGCCGCACGGACTCCGTGTGCACCAGGTCGGTGAGCTGGGCGAGCACGTCGGGATCGGTCTCCGGCAGCACGCCGTGGCCGAGATTGAAGATGTGGCCCTCGGCGGTGCGGCCGCGTTCGAGCACTTCGCGGGCCCGCCGTGCGACGACATCCCACGGCGCCAGCAGGACCGCCGGGTCCAGGTTGCCCTGCAGCGCCTTGCCAGGCTCAACCCGGCGCGCCGCCTCGTCCAGCGGGATCCGCCAGTCCACCCCGACCACGTCCGCCCCCGCCTCGCCGAGCAGCCCGAGCAGCTCGCTGGTGCCGACGCCGAAGTGGATCCTGGGCACGCCGGACGGTGCCAGCGCCTCGAAGATCCGCCTGCTGTGCGGCAGCACGGACTGCCGGTAGTCCTCCGGGCTGATCGAGCCGGCCCAGGAATCGAACAGCTGCACTGCGGCCACGCCGGCGGCGACCTGGACCTGCAGGAACGCGATCGTAATGTCGGCGAGCCTGGACAGCAGCGCGGCCCACAGCTTCGGGTTCCCGTACATCAGCGACTTCGTGCGATCGAAGCTCTTCGACGGCCCGCCGTCGACCAGGTAGGACGCGAGGGTGAACGGGCCGCCGGCGAACCCGATCAGCGGCACCGGGCCGAGCTCGCGGACGAGCGTGGTGATCGCCTCGGTCACGAAGGGGACATCCTCCGGCCGCAGGGCACGCAGCCTCGCCAGATCCTGCTCGCCGCGGACCGGCTGCTCGACCACCGGCCCGACGCCCGGGGCGATGTCGATGCCGACCCCGACCGCCTTCAGCGGCACCACGATGTCGCTGAACAAGATCGCGGCGTCCACCGGGTACCTGCGCAGCGGCTGCAGCGTGAACTCGGTGATCAGGTCGGGCCGTCCGCAGGCATCGAGCATGGACGTCTTGCCCCGGGCCGCGCGGTACTCGGGCAGTGAACGTCCCGCCTGGCGCATGAACCAGACCGGCGTGTAGGGCACTGGCCGCCGGAAGCAAGCGCGCAGGAACGGCGATTCCTCCGTCTGCGTTGTCACATCGCCGATCTTCTCACAGGACGCGCTCCCTTTGCCTGGCTCGCCGGATGGCTGCTCGCGGACTCCTGAAGCCCGGCCACGGCTGGCAATCCGGCGTTTCCGCGGAAACGTCAGGGACACGCCGCCGCAGGTCCACGGAGCTGAGCCGCCGCCGTGCCAACATCAAGCTGAGCCCGGCAAGGAGGTCGCAGATGATCCAGATGACGCATATGGCGCAGATGGTCCGGTGCTGCCCCGACTGCCGCTCGGATCAGCCGTTCGAGCAGTATCACGACGATCCCGGCTGCCCGGATTCCCCGGACGGCCATTGCCCCGAATGGTCCTGCACGGCATGCGGCGCCGCGCTGTTCATTGGCTCTCTTCCCGATGTCGACGAGTCAAGCAGGGTGGACGGACCCAGCAGGGTCTACGGATCCAGCAGGGTTGACGGATCCAGCAAGGTCTACGAATCGAGCAGGGCGCCGGATATCCGCGACCGGGTGGCATGAGGGTTTCGCGCCCGCGCCGTACGCTCACAGCATGAGGCCCGCGGGCGGGACAGACGGCACAAAGGCCAGCAGCAGCACACCCAGCGGCAGCAGCACAGCCAGCGGCAGCAGCACAGCCAGCGGCAGCAGCACAGCCAGCGGCAGCAGCACAGCCAGCGGCAGCAGCACAGCCGGCCGCGACCAGGCGGACGGGACCGTGGCGACGTTCCGCGCCGCCGTTGCCGAGGTCGAGGCCGGACTTGGCCGGATGCGCGGGTTGCGGCCCGGGCTGACCTTCGAGCAAGAGCCGGCGCCGAGGAAGCTCGCACCGTACGCGGCGTCGGTCGCCGTCACCGTGCGCGATGCCGGCAGCGACGTCGGCTGGGGCAGGTTCGTGCTGCTCTATGACCCGGCTGGGCAGCGGGGCTGGGGCGGGCCGTTCCGGATCATCGGTCACATCCGCGTCGACCTCGAGCCCGAGATCGCGGCGGATCCGCTGGTCGGCGAGGTTGGCTGGAGCTGGCTGACCGAGGCGCTGGATGCCAGGGCCGTCGGTTACCAGCAGACCAGCGGAACCGTCACCCGGGTGGTGACGGAAGGGTTCGGCGCGAAGCGGGATGAGCCGGTGATGACCGAGTTCGAGCTGCGCGCGTCCTGGTCGCCGGGCAGCGGGGCGCCGGGCAGCGGGGCGCCGGGCAGCGGGGCGCCGGATCATGCCGGGCCGAGCAGCAGCCAGGCCGACGGGCTGGGCCTCGACGGTCACGTTGCGGCCTGGTGCGATGCACTCTGCGCGGCTGCTGGCCTGCCGCCGGTGGCTCCCGGGGTGCGGGCCTTGCGGCAGCCGCGAGGCCGGCGGTCACGATGACCGGCGATGGCAGGCCCGGACAGAGCGGCGATAGCGCGCGCGGCGTCAGCCGCAGCGGACGACCCGCACCCCGCGCAGACAGCGGACCCGCACGCCGCGTACACGGCCGCGGACCGGTACCCGGCGCACACAGCGGCGGACCCGTGCCGGACGACAGCGAGGCCAGGTCAGCCTCCGGCCCTCACCCCGGCGCGCCAGCCGATGACAGCCAGCCGGGGCCGGATCCCGCAGCCGCAGGCGGGGCCGGGGCGGGCGAGGCCGAGGAACGCGAGGTCGTGCCCCTGCTCGCACCCCACGATGGCCTTCCCCCGCTGGTGGTGACCGCAGACGCGCTCGACGCGGCGGCCCGGTCGCTCGGTGCCGGCCACGGCCCGGTAGCCATCGACGCAGAGCGCGCATCCGGTTTCCGCTACGGTCACCGAGCCTTTCTCGTCCAGCTACGGCGCCGCGGGGCGGGCACGGTGCTGATCGACCCGGTAGCCTGCCCCGACCTATCCGGCATCGACCACGCGCTGGCCGGCACCGAGGCGGTCCTGCACGCCGCCTCGCAGGACTTGCCGTGCCTTGCGGAGATCGGATACCAGCCAAGGAAGCTCTTCGATACCGAACTGGCCGGTCGCCTGCTCGGTTATCCCCGGGTCGGGCTCGGCACCCTGGTCGAGGAGGTGCTCGGGCTGAGGCTGCAGAAAAGCCATTCAGCGGCCGACTGGTCCGCCCGGCCGCTGCCGGACGACTGGCTGCTCTACGCCGCGCTCGACGTTGAGGTGCTGGTGGAGCTGCGCGACGCGCTAGCGCAGCAGCTCGAGGCCGCCGGCAAGGCGGAGTGGGCGCGTCAGGAGTTCGCCGCCATCCTCGCCGCGGGCCCGCAGCCACCGCGCACCGACCCTTGGCGCCGCACCTCCGGCATTCACCGCGTGCGCAACAGGCGCGGGCTCGCGGTCGTCCGCGAGCTGTGGCTGGAACGCGACAAGATCGCCCAGCGGCGTGACCTGTCGCCAACCCGGGTACTGCCGGATATCGCCATCATCGAGGCCGCCAGGTCGCTGCCGAAGAGTGCCGCGGAACTGGCCGGGATCACCGGCTTCAACGGGCGCAGCGCGCGACGGCACGCGGCCGAGTGGCTGCGGGCGGTCGACAGGGCCAGGGCCCAGCCGGAACCCGGGCTGCCCGAGCCGTCCGCTCCGGTCGGTAACGGGCCGCCTCCCGCGCACCGCTGGCAGGAGCGCGACCCGGTCGCGGCCACCCGGCTGACCGCTGTCCGCGCCGCGGTCGCCGCGCTCGCCGACGAGCACGGCCTGCCGACGGAGAACCTGCTGCCGCCGGACGCCGCGCGCAGGCTCGCCTGGCAGCCGCCAGATCCGGTGAGCCCCGCCGCCGTCGGCGCCGACCTGGCCCGCTACGGTGCCCGTCGGTGGCAGGTGGGCGTCACGGCGACGCCGATCTCCGGCGCGCTGCTGCGGCTCATCGAGAAGGGCGCCGACTGACGCATCGGCCCGCGGTCCCGCTCCGGCCCAGGCTCACGCACTCCGGCCCAGGCTGACGCACTCCGGCCCAGGCTCGCGCTCCGGCCCAGGCCGCAGCACGCCGGTCAGGCGCTCCGGCGCAGGCCGGACGAAAGGTCACAGGGCACCGAGGATCCGGCCCGCAGGACTCCGGCACACGGCAGCAGCCGGCCGGAATCCGGGTAGTAGGGGTAGACGTTGAGTATGACCTCGCAGTCGCAGCAGCAGGCGCCTTGCCGCACGAGGCGGCGGATTAAGCCGCGCGCCCGCGGTGACCGCAGGTCCCGCCATCGCTTCGTCCACCGGTGGGTATTGTCGCAGCCGAACTGCTCGATCATGCGCAACAGGTAGCAGCGCAGGCACTCGCGCTCCCCGGGCTCGGTCAGCCGGTACGACAGGTCGACAAGCTCAGCCTCCACCGCATCCGCCAGGCTTTCCGTCATGACCGCTCCTTCCGTCCGGTGCTCCGATGACCTAGTTCTATCGCCCGCCGCTGACATTTCGGTCCGCTGGCGGCACCCCTGACCAGGTGGTTCATGATCGCGGAAGATGGGGCGCGGACCCGCCGGAATCTTCCGGATCATGACGAACTACCGGCCGTCAGCCGCGGCGCGAGAAGAACACAATGCCCGCTAGGTACAACACAATGCCCGCTAGGTAACTGAGCCCGAGCAGGGGCCGGCGGAAATGACGCCGGGGCCGGGCAGAATGGTGGGGTGCGAGTGCTTTCCTGGACAACCATCGGCACGCCTGCCGGGCCGCTCTCGGTGGGCTGCAGCGACACCGGCCTGGCGGCAGTCCGGTTCGGCGAGCCCCCGGCAGCGGCGGCCGGCCCGCGCGGGGCTGACGGACCGTCCCCGGCTGACGGCCAGCCGGCCGCGCGGCAGCAGCTGCTGGCCAGCGCGGGCGCCCAGCTGGCGGAGTACTTCGCCGGCCGCAGGCGCTCGTTCGACCTGCCCATCGACTGGGCCCGCGCCTCCCGGCTGCAGCACCAGGTGCTGTCCGTGCTCTTCGATTCGGTCGGGTACGGCGAGACGATCACCTATGGCGCGCTGGCCCGCCGGGCCGGCGTCGGCACCGACACCACGGAACTGCCCGCCAGGGCAATAGGACGGATCATGGGCTCGAACCCGGTTCCCGTGATCGTGCCCTGTCACCGCGTGGTGGCGGGCAACGGGCTCGGCGGCTTCAGCGGCGGGATCGGTCCCGAGCTCAAGCGCTGGCTGCTGATATTCGAGGGGGCGTTGCCGCCTACCCTGGACTGGACGCCGACCGGCTTGCCCACCTGAGCAGGTCGCAGCTGCACCGCCCGCAGGCCAGCTGCGGGCCGGCCGCCGCGCTGGTTAGCCGTCCCCGGGCTGGTAGCGCTCGGCGCCAGCGAGGGCACCGCCCGCAGCGTGCAGCGCCCACCAGGCCGCCTTGGGCAGCGGCGGCCCGGCCGGGATCTCGGCGCCGAGCCGGTCGCACACCACTTGCAGGATCCGCTGCAGGTTCTCGCCGTGGGCGCAGATGATGGCCGGCTGGCCATCGTCAACGATCTGGCCCGCACGTTTCGGCTGATCGGGGCTGACTCCGCCCGGATGCGGCACCGTGAAGTCGGCGTCGATCTCTATCACCGCTCCGGTCAGCGCAGCGTAGGGCCGGACGGTCGCCACGCAGCGCTCAGCGGCCGAGCTGATCACGCGGCACGACCCGAAGCACGACAGCAGCTCGGCCAGGCGCCCGGCATCGGCGGCACCGCCGACGTCCAGCGGCCGGTCCAGATCCTCCCCCGGCCAGGTTCGCTTGCTGCCCGCCGAGGCATGCCTGAGCAAGATGAGCGGGATGGTGTCGGCCGGCCAGGCGGCGAACTCGGCCAGCAGCGATACGTCCCGCTGATAGCTCAGCTGGCCGGCCGCCGCCGTCACGGAGAGCCACTCCACGGCGTCCACCTCGTCGTTCGGCACGAAGCCTGAGGTGGCATCCGGGTCGGCGGCACGCGCTGCCCAGTACTCGACCCGCTTGGTCCGGCCAAGACGCTCATAGCTGACCTGCCCGAGCCGCCGGCCGAGTATGACCCGGATCCCGGTCTCCTCGGCTACCTCGCGCACCGCCGTCTCCAGCATGTGCTCGCCCGGGTCGCGCTTGCCTTTCGGGAAGCTCCAGTCGTCGTAGCGGCTGCGGTGGATCACCGCCACCTCGTCGCCGGCCGGCCCGCGACGCCACAGCACCGCTCCGGCCGCAAGGATCTCCGCGACCGGATCAGGCATCGGCGATGCGGCCCTGCCGGACCCGGATCAGGTGACTCTGCAGATCGCGCAGCGGCGAGCCGCGCTCGTCCAGGTGATGCCTGGTCCATACGCCATCGGGGCCGAGCCACCAGGACGAGGTGCGCTCGTCCATCGCGTCGCAGATGAGGCCGCGCAGCTCAGCCTTTTGCGCGGGGTCGGTGACGCGGACCAGGAGCTCGATCCGCCGGTCCAGGTTCCTGTGCATGAGGTCGGCGCTGCCGAGCCAGACCTCACCGTCGTCATCCCCGGCGCCGAACGCGTATACCCGTGAGTGCTCGAGGAAGCGGCCGAGGATGCTGCGGACCCTGATCGTCTCCGACAGGCCGGGCACGCCGGGACGCAGCCCGCAGATCCCGCGTACCAGCAGGTCGATCGGAACCCCGGCACGTGAGGCGCGGTACAGCGAGTCAATGATCACTTCGTCGATGATCGCGTTGCACTTCATCTGGATCCTGGCCGGCTTTCCGTCCAGGTGCCTGGCCACCTGCGCCGAGATCTGCGCCACCAGCCCGGAACGCAGCGACGCGGGCGCGACCAGCAGCCGCTCGTATTCGGTCTTCCTGCTATACCCGGTGAGATGGTTGAACAGGTCGGTGACGTCCTGGCCGACGGTGCGATCGGATGTCAGCAGGCCGAAATCCTCGTACAGCCGCGCGGTGGTCGGGTGATAGTTGCCGGTGCCGATGTGGCAGAACCGGCGCAGCGAGCCGTCCGACTCCTCGCGCACCACGAGCACCATCTTGCAGTGCGTCTTCAGCCCGACGAACCCGTAAACGACATGGCAGCCCGCCTCCTCCAGTTTGCGCGCCCAGGCGATGTTGGCGCGCTCGTCGAACCTGGCCTTGATCTCCACCACCACGACGACCTGCTTGCCCGCCTCGGCCGCGTCGATCAGCGCGTCCACGACCTGGGAGTCGCCGCTGGTCCGGTACAGGGTGTGCTTGATCGCCAGCACCCTCGGGTCCGCCGCCGCCGAGACGACAAGGCGCTCCACCGTGGTGGTGAACGAGTCGTAGGGATGGTGGACCAGGACGTCGTGCTCGGTCAGCGCGGTGAAGATGCTGGTGTCCTGCGGCAGCACGGCCTCGGACGGAACGAACGCCGGATACTTCAGCTGGTTCAGCTCCAGGTCCGCGATGGCCATCAGGCCGGACAGGTCCAGCGGCCCTGGTACCCGGTACACCGCGTGGCTGTCGATGCCGAGCTCGGTCACGAGCTTGTCCAGCACGTCGCTGGAGATTGACTCCTCCACCTCAAGCCGGACGGCCGGCTCGAACCTGCGGCGCATCAGCTCGCGCTCCAGCGACTGCAGCAGGTCCTCCGTGACGTCCTCGTCGATCTCGAGATCCCGGGTCCTTGTCACCCGGAACGCGTGCTCCTCCAGCACGTCGAGCCCGACGAAGAGCTCGCCCAGATGGGCGGCGATCACGTCCTCGAGCGGGACGAACCGGTACTGCCCGACGGTGAGGAATCTGGGCAGCAGCGGCGGGACCTTGACCCGGGCGAACATCGTGCCGCCGGTCTTCGGATCGGCGATCATCACCGCCAGGCTGAGCGAGAGCCCCGAGATGTAAGGGAACGGGTGCGCCGGATCCACCACGAGCGGCGTCAGCACGGGGTAAACCCTGTCCCGGAACAGCTTGTGCAGCTCATCCTGCTCGGTCGCGGACAGCTCCTTCCAGCGCAGGATCTCGATGCCCACGCTGGCCAGCGCGGGCACCATCTTCTGGCTGAAACACTCGGCGTGCCGGCGCGCGAGTTCCCTGGCCGTCTGCAGCGTGTTCTGCAGTATCTGCCGCGGCAGCAGCCCGCTCGCGCTTTCCACCGGCAGCCCGGTGGCCATCCGCCGGATCCGGCCGGCCACCCGGACCATGAAGAACTCGTCCAGGTTGCTGGCGAAGATCGCCACGAACTTCACCCGTTCCAGCAGCGGGATGGACTCGTCTTCGGCCAGTTCCAGTACTCGCTGGTTGAACCGGAGCCAGCTCTCCTCACGGTCGAGATAGCGGTCGGGCAGCAATTCCCCGGCATCGCCGCCGGCCGGCCCGGCGTCTTGGGCCGGCCCGGCGTCCTGGTGCCCGCCGTCCCGCTTCGCGACGTCATCCTGCTGGAACCCAGCGTGCTGCTTGGGCCCGCCGTCCCGCTTGGGGCCGGCGTCCCGCTTGGGGCCGCTGTCCCGCTTGGCCCCAGCGTC
>WNGD01004995.1_pt1 | contig 12987 bp, 19 predicted proteins | sample 5400671 | NCBI WGS metagenome assembly WNGD01 (sample SAMN13153369, study PRJNA577476) | soil metagenome | isolation source: 40 cm soil or saprolite under grassland replicate 2 | place: USA:California | collected 2016-06-15
TTGTCCTCGACGACTCGTGGTCGACCGACCGGATCACCGCGGCCGGCCGCGAGAAGCTCCGCGCCGCCGGCTTCGCCCCGCCTGCGCCGCGCGAAGCGACCGCACCGAAGCTCGTCCAGCTGCAGTCGAACGTCTTCCGCTGTCCGTACTGCGGTTCGACGGAGACGAAGCTGGAGAACATCTTCGGGCCGACGCCGTGCCGCTCGCTCCGCTACTGCACGAGCTGCCGTCAGCCGTTCGAGCAGTTCAAGACGATCTAGAAGGCTGAAGAGCGGCCCACAAGGGGCTGCCGCGGCTCAGCGAGCAGCGCGTTGCGGTGGAGGAACGGTCGCTCCAGGATCTCAGCGCTCGCGTCGACCACCTCGGCCTCGGAGATCAGCTCGATCAAAGCCATGTCAGTAGCTGAAGACCGTTGCGCCATCGCCGATGAACTCCCACAACGGCGTCGCGCCCGCGAGGCGCGCGTTGGGGACGAGCTCGTCGGCGTCGAGCTTGCGCGCGTCGAAGCAGATCGGGCACACGTAGAGCTCGCCGCCGCGGTCGGCGAACTGGCCGAAAAGCTTCACGACGGGCGGCGCGCCGGCCGACTCGATCGCGTCCGCGTAGCCGGGCGTGGCGAGGCGCACCGCCTCCTTGGTCAGGAACATGACCACCTGCTTCCCGGCCTCGAGGCCCGCGGTCGCGACGAGGAAGGCGACCGTCACCCGGTCGGCGTCCTCATGGCCCGTCGCGAGGTTGATCACCACCTTGCCCTTCTGGACGTCATTCATGACCGCTCCTTTCGTGTCTGCGCCTCGGGTTTTAACCATGAATCGCCGCGGCGAGCGCCAGCACCGCGCGCACCTGGCGTTGCACCTGCTCCGGCGTGAGGCTCCCGGCCGGTAGCTCCACCGTGAAGGATGCCGAGCCCAGCAGGTGGTGGTTCTGCCAGTTCGCAGCGGTGCCCGCCAGCCAGTGGTGATGGTAGAAGCGCATCCCGGCGGCGCGGGCGTAGATGCGCCCTGCCGCGGTGCTCGGTCCCCACGCCCACACGAGATCCATGTGCTGGTGGAACCAGATCGTCACGCGCGGGCGGAAGCGCAGGATCAGGTCGCGGCCGATCCGCGTCTCGCGCTCCGAGAAGGGGCGTGGGCCCGCGTAGTGAACGTCCCATGGGCGGCCGCCGCCGTGCCACCCGGAGGACCAGTTGGCATTGAGGTCGACGCCCCGGCCGTCCTGGCGGGTGCCCTGAGCGAGGCCATCCGGGTTCAGGACCGGGACGATCATCAGGTCGGGCCCCGCGCGCACCAGCTCGAGCGCACGGGCCACCGCGATCCCCGCGCCCTCGTTCCCGTGGATGCAGCCGACGACGAACACGTGCACGCCCTGGGGGTCGCCCGCGCGAACCGCGACGATCGGCCGGCCACCCTCCGACTGACCGAGCTGCACCGGCGCGGAGGCAACGGCGACGGCGGCGAGGATCGGGACGATCGCTGTCATCGGGTGATTGCGCCTGCCCGGGAAGGGTAGTGCACTCCCATGAACCGCTTCTTTCGCAGGATGCAGCAGTTCGGCAAGAGCTTCTCGACGCGCCGCTCGCAGGGGGAGATGGCGAACACGGAGCGCGAGGTCTTCAGCGCCGCCAGGCCCCCGGACGTGACGAGTGTTCGGGCAAAGAGCAGCGGCCACCGCAAGAAGACCGCCGACAAGTGGAATCAGTGACGCCGTAGGCTCCGGCGCGGGTACAGTCCGCTCCGTGAGCGTGCTCATCCGCTACTGCAACTCCTGAGGGTACGAGCCGAAGGCCGCGAGTCTCGCGGCCACGATCGAGAACGAGCTCGGGATCAACACGACGATCGAGCCCGGCGACCGGGGTGAGTTCACCGTCTCCTCGGACGGCACCGTCCTCTTCTCGAAGCGCGACGAGGACCGGTTCCCGGAGCACGGCGAGATCCTGGCGAAGCTGCGCTCCGCCTGATTACTGCAGGCCGACGTTCAGGCTCGGATACCGCTGCGTGAGCAGGAACTGGTACGCCTGCGTTTGGGCGTGGTAGCGGATGCTGAAGGCGAGCAGGTTGCGCATCCCCTCGGGCATCCGGCCGAGCGCCAGGCAGACGAACCACGCGAAGAATGCGACGATCTCGGTCAGGTAGTTCATCACCCCGGCGAGCAGCGCGGCCGGAATCGAGAGGATGATCCGGAAGGCGACCGTCCAGCGGTTCTGCGGCTCCGGCGGGGCGACGCGGATGTCGATCGGGTACGAGCCCTCGTTGCCGCCGAACCCCGGGTACGGGTCGGCGACGAGGCACACATAGGCGTAGACGTGCACCTGGTAGCGCAGGTAGCGCGCGAGGAACCAGTGCAGCCCGTCGGGACAGCGCCCGGTGAAGAGCGTGGCGAACCAGGCGCCGATCGCGGCGAAGAGCGTGGCGATCCCCCAGAGCGTCATCCAGATCAGGTGCGGGATCGCGAGGAGCAGCCGGAAGAAGACGGTCAGGCGCGAGCGCTGCAGATCGTCCTCCACGACGAGTTGAATCGGATGGTCCATCGCCGGGGAGTGTAAAAGGCAGAGATGCGCGTCGGAACGGCACTGCTCGCGGCGGCGGCGGGGACGACGCTGCTCGCGGCCTGCGGCAGCTCACGCCTCTCGCACGACGAGTTCGTGCGGCGGGCCGACGCCGTCTGCTCGAGCTACGACGCGCGCGTGAAGAAGCTCCGCACCCCTCGGACGCTCGTCGAGGTCGAGCGCTACACCGCGCGGGTGCTGCCCATCTACCGGCAGGCGCTCGCGGAGCTCGCCGCGCTGCGACCGCCGAAGGCGGACGAGCCGATGCTGCAGCGCTTGCTCGCGGTCGACCGCCGGATCGTTCGCGACGTCCGCGCCCTGCAGGCGGCCGCCGCGACGCGGAAGATCCCGGACGTCGAGGCGGTCGTGCGGCGCTCGACGGCGGACGACCGCCGCTCGAACGCGCTCGCCCGCAAGCTCGGGCTGAAGGTGTGCTCCCGGCCGTGAAGCGGGTCTTCTTGCTCGCGCTAGCGCTCTCGCTCGCCGCGGCCGGCTGCGGCGGCGGCGGCAGCAGCAGCCCGAAGGAGAAGGCCGACCAGGCTGCCGCGAAGCGGCGAGCGGCGTTCGTGACGCGCGCCGACACGATCTGCATCAAGTACCGGCGCGCCACGCTCTCGCTCAGGCGGCCGACGACCCTCGCAGAGTTCAAGCGCTATGCCGGCGCGGGGATCGCCCTCGGCGAGAGGCAGTATCGCGAGCTCTCGGCGCTCAACCCTCCGCGGGCGATGCGACGCACCTACCGCGCGTACCTGGAGCAGCTCGCCGCGTCGCTCGACGCCGCCCGCGAGCTCGAGACCGGGATCGTCAAGCGGAACTCGACCCAGGTGCAGGTCGCGCAGAACCGCGTCCGCGCCATCGCGGCCGATATGAGCGATCTCGCCGAGTCGATCGGGCTCGGCGGCTGCAGCCAGAACCGGATCCAGGCCCGGCCTACCGGCCAGTGAAGCTCGGCGGCCGCTTCTCGCGGAAGGCGGCCACGCCCTCGCGGAAGTCGTCCGTCTGGGTCGCCGCGGCCTGCAGCTGCGCCTCGTACTCGAGCTGCTCCTCGAGGGTGGCCGTGTCGGCGTGGTCGAACAATCGCTTCGTCAGGCCGATCCCGCGCGTCGGCGCGGCGGCGTAGGCCGCCGCGACATCGGCCGCCCGGGCGGGGAGCGCGCCCGTCTCGATCACCTCCGAGACGAGTCCCCACGCGTGCGCCTCGGCCGCCGTCAGCCTGCGATTCGACGTCATCCACTCGAACGCGCGCGGCGCGCCGAGCAGCCGGTGGACGAAGAAGGAGCCGCCGGAGTCGGGAACCAGGCCGATGCCGATGAAGCCGGGCACGAACGTCGCCGTGTCGGCGGCGATGCGGAGGTCGCACGCGCACGCGAGCGACAGGCCCGCGCCGGCGCACGCGCCGTTCACCGCGGCGATCACCGGCTTCTCGAGCGCGCGGATCGCGCGCACGTTCGGGTGGTACGTCGTGCGCAGGCTGTCGCCGATGTCGGGCAGGCCCGTGAACTCGGCCAGGTCCTGGCCCGCGCAGAAGCCGCGGCCGGCGCCCGTGATCACGACCGCGCGCACCTCCGCGTCCCGCGCCTGCTTGAGCGCGGCCGCCAGGACCGCGTGCATCGCGCGGTTGAACGCGTTGAGGACGTCCGGCCGGTTGAGGGTGATCGTCAGGACGGCGCCGTCGCGGCTGACCTCGACCTCGGGCACGCGCGGAGCCTATCCCGCCTTTGCGCAGCCCTGCAGCGCCGAGCTACCGTGGCCGACATGGCGCACGTGAGCTTCATCGACGCGCTGCTCGAGCCGGGGCAGCCGGACGAGCCGTGGGAGCCGGGCGACGACGACGAGGCGCTCGACGCGTACTCCCGCGCTGTCACCTCCGTCGCCGAGCGGCTCGCGCCCTCGGTCGCGAACCTGCGGGTCTCGCGGCGCGTCCGGGGCGGGCGGCTGCTCGACGGCGGCGGCAGCGGCGTCGTGATCACCCCCGACGGCTTCCTGCTCAGCTCCGCCCACGTCGTCGCCCGCACCGAGGGGCGCGGGCTGGCCTCATTCGCGGACGGGCGCGAGCTCGAGTTCGAGGTCGTCGGCGCCGACCCGCTCTCCGACCTCGCAGTTCTCCGAGCGGCGGCCCCCGACCTGACACCCGCAGTGCTCGGCGACGCTGACCGGCTGCGCGTCGGCCAGCTCGTCGTCGCGATCGGCAACCCGCACGGGTTCGCGAGCTCGGTGACCGCGGGCGTCGTCTCCGCGCTCGGCCGCTCGCTGCCGACGCGGTCCGGCTCGCAGGTGCGGATCGTCGACAACGTCATCCAGACAGACGCGGCGCTCAATCCCGGGAACTCGGGCGGGGCGCTCGCCGACAGCCGCGCCCGCGTCGTCGGCGTCAATACCGCGGTCGCCGGTGTCGGGCTCGGGCTCGCGGTGCCGATCAATGCTGCGACGCGGAAGATCGTCGCCGCGTTGATGAGCGACGGCCGCTTCCGCCGCGCCTATCTGGGAATCGGCGGTGACGGCCGGCCGCTGCCGCCGCGGCTCGCGCGCAGGCTCGGCCGGCGAAACTGCGTCGAGATCGTCCAGGTCGTCGAGGACGGTCCGGCCGGTCGCGCCGGCGTCCGCCCCGGCGACCTGATTCTCGCCCTCGACGGCCACCCGGTCGAGCGGCTGGGCGACGTTCAGCGGCTGATGGTGAGCGAGCTGATCGGGCAGACGGTGTCGCTGACGGTCGCGCGCGCCGAGCGGGTGCTCGAGCTCGAGCTCGTCCCGGACGAGCTGGACGCGTAGCCGCACGACCTCGGGGGTAGGCTGAGGCCGTGCGCGTCGTGCGGCACCAGTCGGAGCTCGGCGACTGGGAGGCGGTCTTCCGGCCCGCGGACCCGCGGCTGCGCGGTCACGTCGTCTCGGCCTACCAGGGCTGGACGAGTTGGACGAAGGGCACCTTTCGCATGAAGGAGGTGCCGATCGCGGAGATCCCGCTGATCCTCAACCTCGGCCCGCCGTGGGGGATCGTCGATCCCGCCGACGAGCGGCGGCCGCCGGAGTCTCGCGACTCCTTCGTCGCGGGCCTCCACGACACCTACGCCGTCGTCGAGTCGGGCCCGGAGTCGGCCTGTCTCGAGGTGCGCCTGAGCCCGCTCGCCGCGCACCGCATCCTCGGAGCGCCGATGGACGCGCTCGCGAACCGGGCGGTCGAGCTCGAGGACGCGCTCGGCCCGGCCGCGAGCCTCCTGACGAGGCAGCTCCGCGATACGTCCTCGTGGGAGGCGCGCTTCGAGCTCCTCGACCGGTTCCTCGCGCGCCGGCTCCTCGACGCGCGGCCGCTCTCCGCCGACGTCGTGCGTGCCTGGCAGCGGCTGCAGGAGACCGCCGGCCGGGTCGAGATCGGCGCGCTCGCGGGCGAGCTCGGATGCAGCCGCCGCCATCTTGCGTTGCAGTTCCGCAGGCAGATCGGCCTGCCGCCGAAGACGATCGCTCGCATCCTCCGCTTCAACCGGGCGCTTCGCCTGCTCCGCCGCGAGCCCGAGCAGCGCTGGGCCGAGATCGCCCACGACTGCGGCTACTACGACCAAGCGCATTTCAACCGCGACTTCCGCGAGTTCGCGGGAGCGACGCCGACCGAGTTCCTCGCGCAAGGCCTGCCGAGCGGCGCCGTCGCCGCCTGACAGACACAGGTCACATTCGTCCAAGACGAGGCTGGCCTGGCGGCAGTACTGTCCGGCGCGAAAGGAGGCTTGCATGCAGCAGGAGACCGCGGTAGCAGTGACCGAGCGGCTGCCGACAATCGTGCCCATGCTCTCGTACGAGGACATCGGCGCGGCCGCCGACTGGCTCACGAACGCCTTCGGCTTTCGCGAGCAGCTTCGGTACACGGAGGGCGACGGCCGCGTCACGCACGTCCAGCTCGAGCTCGGCGGCGGCGTCGTCATGCTCGGCACGCCGAGCCCGCACTACCAGGATCCGCGGCGGCACGCGGCCGGTTGCGAGCAGGCGCGGAAGTGGCTAGAGAGCCCGTACGTCGTCGACGGCGTCCACGTCTACGTCGACGACATCGAGGCGCATTACCGCCGGGCGAAAGAGGCGGGCGCGACCATGCTGTCCGAGGTGGTCGACGCGCCGCACGGCGACCGGCTGTACCGCGTCGAGGACTTCGCGGGGCACCGCTGGATGTTCGCCCAGCACGTCCGCGATGTTCCCGCCGAGGAGTGGGGCGCGACGAGGGGCTAGGAACGTGGGTCGCTATTCGAGCGTGTCGACCGGTCGTTTCGGACGGATGTGCGGCAGAGCCGCGCATCCTGGAGCGGCGCCGGCAAGCGGCGCCTAGCGGCCCTTGAAGTCGGGCTTCCGCTTCTCGAGGAAGGCCTGCAGGCCCTCCTTCGCGTCCTCGGAGGCCGTCGCGAGGTAGAACGCGCGCCGCTCGTACTCGAGCCCGACCGCGAGCGGCGCCTCGAATGCCTTGTCGACGGCCTCCTTGGCGAGACGCACCGCGACCGGCCCCTTCTCGGCGATCGTCCGGGCGACGCGCTTCGCCTCGTCGAGCCACACCTCCTTCGCGACGACGCGGGCGGCGAGCCCGAGCCGGAGCGCCTCGCGTGCGGACAGCATCCGGCCGGTAAGGATCATGTCCATCGCGACCGATTTGCCGACCGCACGCGTCAGCCGCTGCGTGCCGCCCGCGCCGGGCATGATCCCGAGATTGATCTCCGGCTGGCCGAACGTCGCCGTCTCGGAGGCGACGATCAGGTCGCACGCCATCGCAAGCTCGCAACCGCCGCCGAGGCAGTAGCCTGAGACGGCGGCGACGAGCGGCGTGCGCAGGTTGCGGATCACGTCCCAGCGGTCGACGCGCCGGTTCTCGTACAGCGAGATCGGCGTCGAGCTCGCGAGCTCCTGGATGTCGGCGCCGGCCGCGAAGGCGCGCTCGCTACCGCCGACGACGATCGCCCGGATTGCGTCGTCCTCGTCGAGGGCCTGCAGCGCCTCGACGAGGGCGCCCATCAGCTCGGCCGAGAGAGCGTTCAGCGCCTGCGGCCGGTTCAGCAGCACGACGGCGATCGGCGCCTCGCGTTCGACGAGGACTACTTGCTCCTGCTCAGGAATGCCTCGATCGCCTCCTTCGCCTCGTCGTTCAGCATCGAGAGGGCGAGCCAGTCGCGCGCGTGGCCGACCGTCTCGTGCCAGGAGATGTCGCGCCACCAGTTCAGCTGCTGCTTCGTGTAGCGCATCGTCTGCGGGAGCTTCGTCGCCAGCTTCCCGACCACCTCGTCGACCTTCGCGTCGAGCTCCGCGCGCGGCACCGCCCAGTTGACGAGTCCCCACTCGGCGGCGAGCGTCGCCGGGATCTCCTCGCAGAGCATGATGATCTCCCGTGCGCGGCGATCGCCGACCATGATCGGCAACCACTGCGTCGCGCCGCCCGCGGGCACGGAGCCGTGCTCCGGACCGACGTGACGGATGAACGCGTCATCGACCATCACGGCGAGGTCGCACGCCATCTGCAGCTCGTTGCCGCCGCCGACTGCGATGCCCTGGACGCGCGCCACCGTCGGCTTGCCGATCTCGCGCAGCCGGTCGTGCATCTCCTTGAACGCGCCGAACCACTTCCAGTACTCGCGTGGATTGCCGACGAGCTCGGCCCCCCAGCTGCGTAGGTCGGCGCCGACGCAGAAGGCGCGGCCCTCGCCGGTGACGACGACGACGCGGATGTCGTCGTCCCAGCTCGCGTCCTCGCACGCGCGCGAGATCTCGCGCAGCATCCGGAAATCGAACGCGTTCAGGACCTCCGGCCGGTTGAGCGTGATCGTCGCGCGCGGCGGCGCCTTCTCGTAGCGGATCCGCTCGAAGCCGAGCTCGGCGGGCGCAACCGGGCGCGGCGCCTCGGGCTCGGGCGCCGTCATTCGATCTCGGCGAACATGACCTTCACCGGGATGCCCATCTCGCGGGCGTCCTTCCCGGTCGCAGCGAACTCCTCGGTCCGGAGCGCCGTCTCGAACGCGTCGCGGTTCGGGAACTCCCACTCGGCGTAGTAGCGGTACGGCGGCTCGTGACCCATCGGCGAGCCGAAGATCTTGCCGTGGCGGAAGACGCCGCCCGGCACCTTTCGGCACAGCTCGGCATGCGTCTGGTAACGATCTGGGTCGGGCTCTTGCTCGTAGACGACGAAGACGCGGATCATCGAGACTCCCTCCGGGACGGAGGTGGGACCCTAAGCGAAAGGAGCGACACGATGGCGGGAAAGCTGGTGCACTTCGAGGTGCGGGCGAAGGATCCCGATCGGGCGATCTCGTTCTACAGCGGCGTGTTCGGCTGGCAGTTCGGCGACAGCGTGATGCCCGAGATGGACTACCGGATGGTGCGGACGGGCGAGGATCAGGGCGGCGCCGTCTATCCCTCGGACGAGGCCGGCCAGGGCCTCATCGTCTACTTCGACACGGACGACATCGACGCATCGGTTGCCAAGGCGCGCGAGCTCGGCGGCGAGGCCGAGGACAAGAGCCCGATCCCGGGAGTCGGCTGGTTCGCCCGCGCCAAGGACACCGAAGGGAACGAGTTCAGCCTCTACCAGAGCGACGAGTCGGTGCAGCCGGGCTAGCGCCCCTCGATAAGCTCGCGCGCGTGAGCGCGCCGGCCGCGGTGATGGCTCTGCTCGCCGGCGTCGCCGGCTCGGTGCAGGTCGCGGTGATGTCGCGGCTCGGCGAGCGAGTGGGAATCTTCGGCGCGCTCGCGTTCGCGAGCCTCCTCCAGGCCGTGCTCGCGGCGCTGCTCCTGCTCGTCGTGCGCCAGAGCTTCGGTTCTTACGCCGCCGTTCTCCGCCAGCCCGCGTGGCTCTGGATCGGCGGGGTGATGGGGCTCGTCATCGTGCTGACGATCACCTTCGCCGGGCCGCGCATCGGCGTCGCCGCCACGGTCGGCATCCTGATCGCGGGCCAGCTCGCGATGGGCGCCGTCGTCGATCAGTTCGGGCTGCTCGGCTCGGCGCGGATCGCGATCCACTGGCCGCGCCTCGTCGGGATCGTGCTGCTCTTCGCCGGCGCCGCGCTCTCGTTGCGCAAGTAGCTCGTTGGCGAGCCGCCGCGTTCCCGCGCCCGCGCTCGTGCTCGGCGCCGCCGTGTCGGTCCAGGTCGGCGCTGCGGTCGCTAAGTCGCTGTTCGACGAGCTCGGGCCGCCGGGCGTCGTCTTTCTCCGGCTGCTCTTCGGCGGGCTCGCGCTGTGGGCGCTCCAGCGGCCGCGGATGCGAGGGCGCGAGCGAGGATCGCTGCGCGTGGCGCTCGCGCTCGGCCTCGTCCTCGTCTGCATGAATCTCGCCTTCTACGAGGCGATCGACCGGGTGCCGCTCGGGATCGGCGTGACCGTCGAGTTTCTCGGCCCGCTCGGCGTCGCGGTGGCCGCTTCGCACCGGCGGCTGGATCTCGTCTGGATCGCCCTCGCCGGGAGCGGCGTCGCGCTGCTCACCGGGGGCGGCGGCTCGGTGAAGCCCCTCGGGATCGGGCTGGCGGCGCTCGCGGGGTTCTTCTGGGCCTGCTACATCCTGCTCGGCGTGCGAGTCGGACGGGCGTGGGCGGGATCGAGCGGGCTCGCGATCGCGATGGCCCTCGCCTGCGCGCTCGCGCTTCCCTGGGGCGTGGCGAGCGCCGGCGGCAATCTGCTCGATCCGGGCCTGCTCGGCGCCGCCGTCGGTGTCGGCCTGCTCTCGTCGGCCCTCCCCTGGTCGCTCGAGCTCGAGGCGATGCGCCGGCTGCCCATGCAGGTCTTCGGGATCCTGATGAGCCTCGAGCCGGCGGTGGCGGCGCTGGCGGGCTTCGTCCTGCTCGGCCAGCGCCTGCAGGCCCGCCAGCTCGTCGCGGTCGCGCTCGTGATCGTCGCGAGCGCGGGCGCCTCCCGCGGCGCGCGCGAGCCCGCGCTGCCGCCAGATGCCTAGGATCCGGGGATGGCTGATCTCATCGTGGGTCGGATCGTCGCGGTCGAGGAGCATCCGGGCGCTCGGGCGCCCTCGTACCTCCTCCGCCTCGATCTCGGGCCGCGCGGGGAGCGGCACGCCTCGGTCGAGCGCGGCTCTTACGACGCCGCGGAGCTCGAGGGCGCACAGGTCGTCGTCGACATCGGGAGCGACGAGGCGCTCGTCGTCGCGGCGCGCTCCCACGCTGCGGGCCTTGTGCTGCTCCGGCCGGACCGCGAGGTCGAGGACGGCACTGTTGTCGGCTAAGCGCGGTTAGGGCGCCGCCGCCGCGAAAGCGGCGCCGTCGGTGAAGGGCGGGTTGCTCTGTCCGCCGCCCCAGACGATCATCGCCCGACCCGTCCAGACGGCGGTCGGGTCGCTCCGGCCGTAAATGGGCGCCGGGGGAAGCGGCGACCAGCGGTTGGTCCTCGGGTCGTAGGCGAGGCCGTGGGCGGGGATGCTGTAGGCGGTGGCCCCGCCGCGGCCCGTCTGGCCTCCCCAGACGAGCAGCCGCGTTCCGGTCCACACAGTCGCTGCGCCGATGCGACCGGACTCCATGCGCGGAAGTCGCCGCCACCGGTTCGTCGCGGGGTTGTAGGCGAATCCGACCGCAACCGTCGGCGCCGGTCCTGCGCGCGACGGGCCTGTGCCGCCGACCACGAGCACTTCGCGTCCGTCCCAGACGGCGTTCGCGCCGTAGCGAGGCGCGGGCAGCGGCGGGATGCGCCGCCACGTGTCGGTCGCCGGGTTGTAGGCGGCGGCTCGGGCCAGCCGCGCGGGCCAGGGCTTGCCGTCGGGGTCGAGACTCCCGACGAAGACGACGAGCTCCCGGCCGGTCCAGGCTCCGGTCGGCTGCTGGCTACCGGCCAGGGGCGAGCGAGCGAGCTTGCGCCAGGTGTTGGCCGTCGGGTTGTAGGCCACGCCGTCGGCGACGGCGTCTCCACAGCAGCCGCCGCCCCAGCCGATCATCTCGCGGCCGGTCCAGACCACGAGCCTTCTGCCTCCGCTCGGGGCCCGGGGCAGACGCCGCCAGCGGTCGGCCGACGGATCGAAGGCCGCGTCGAGGGAGCCCCAGGTCAGCATCTCCTTGCCGGTCCAGACCGCGCTGTAGTCGCCGGGGGCATAGCCCGCGGGTCCGCGCGGCGGCGACAGCCGACGCCAGCTGTTTGTGTTCGGGCGGTAGGCCGCCGCGACGTCGATCGACTTGAAGACGGCTCCGTCCTCCGAGCGACTCGTCACGCGGCGGCCGAAGACGATCATCTCGCCGCCCGTCCAGACACCGGTGAGGCCGCTGTCCACGACGATCGGCGCCGCGGGCAGCAGCCGCCAGGTCCCGGCGGCCGGCGAGGCGGCGCTCGAGCCGGACGTGGCAAGGGCGGCTGCCGAGGCGATCGCGAGTGCTGCTCGAATCCGGTTCATCGTGTTCGGAGGATGACCCCCGATGGCTAAGCCGGGGTAAAGCGGCGGCAAAGACCGCGCCGCGCCACGTAACAGACTGTCACGAGAGCCCGACGACGTCGTCGGGACGGACCGGCACGCGCGTGAGCGGCAGGCCGGTCGCGTCGCGAAGCGCCGACAGGATCGCCGCGGTCGAGACGACGGTCGGCGGCTCGCCGACGCCCTTGGCTCCGTACGGCGCGTCCGGCTCGGGATCCTCGACGAGCACCGATTCGACGGGCGGCATGTCGAGCGCGGTCGGGATCAGGTAATCCGTGAAGCTCGCGTTCGTGATCAGCCCGTCGCGGGTCTGGAACTCCTCCATCAGCGCGAGACCGAGGCCCTGCGCGGTGCCGCCCTCGATCTGGCCCTCGACCGCCTGCGGGTTGATCGCCTTGCCGACGTCCTGCGCCGCCCCGATCCAGACGACGCGCGTCAGTCCCAGCTCGAGATCGACCTCGGCGACGACGCGCATCGCGCAGCACGCGAACGCGACGTGCGCCCGCTCGCCGGTCAGCTGCCCCGTCTCCGGGTCGAGCGGGCTCGTGCGCGGGTGCCGGTAGATCCGCTCGACATCGACCTCGCCCCCGCCGCGCCGCTTCTGTTCCTCGAGCGCCGCGCGGCAGGCGTCGCGGACGGCGCCCGAGGCCATCCACGTCATCCGGGAAGCCGACGCGGAGCCGGCCGAGTCGACCGTGGCCGTGGTGTGTGGCGCGAGCCGGACGTCGTCGATGCCGAGCTCGGTGCGCGCGACCTGCACGATGACGTTCGAGACGCCCTGCCCGACCTCGGAAGCGGCGCAGTGCACCTCCGCCGAGCCGTCGCCGAGGAGCCGCACACGCGCCGCGCAGTAGTCGTCGAAGCCCTCGGAGTAGCAGATGTTCTTGAAGCCGACCGCGAAGCCGACGCCGCGGCGGATGCCCTCGCCCCGGGTCGTGTTGCCCGCGCCGCCGGGTAGGCGAAGGGGGTCGCGCGGCAGCTCCTCGGGCTCGGGCGGCTCGAGCCCGGCGGCGCGGCGGATCACGTCGGCGACCGGGAGGGAGCCCGCGATCCGCTGGCCGGTCGGCAGCACGTCGCCCGAGGCGAG
>WNGD01005169.1_pt1 | contig 12981 bp, 13 predicted proteins | sample 5400671 | NCBI WGS metagenome assembly WNGD01 (sample SAMN13153369, study PRJNA577476) | soil metagenome | isolation source: 40 cm soil or saprolite under grassland replicate 2 | place: USA:California | collected 2016-06-15
CGTCCTCCCGCAGCGCCCTCGTGTTCAGCGCGACGGCCGCTACCCGCGCGCGACGCGCCGGAAGCGCGAGCCGCTCGTGCAGCTCGACGAGGTCGCGCAACGGTGGAATCGGGTGCGGCCCTCCGCCGGCGCCCTCGATCTCCGTCCGTCCCACCTCGTGACAGACGACGAGCAGATGTGGGACGCTCCCGTGGTAGAGACCGAGCGCGACGCCGGAGTAGACCGGGTGCAGGAGCGCGCCCTGGCCCTCGACCCAGAGCAGCTCGCCGCCTCGCGCGTGCCCCTCGACGACGAGCCTCTCGGCTGCGCCCGCCACGAAGTCGGCGACGACGGCGTCGACCGCGATTCCCCAGCCGGCGATCACCATCCCCGTCTGTCCGGTCGGAACGAAGACCGAGCGCAGGCCGCGGCGCCGCGCCTCGAGGTCGAGCTCGAGCGAGACCGTCATCTTCCCGATCGCACAGTCGGAGCCGACGGTGAGGACGATCGTCGCGTCGACCGCGAGGTTCTCGCCTGTCGCCGTGGAGAGATCCGCCGGCGGCCGCCGCAGGTCGCGCAGCTCGACGCCTTGCGCCTGCGCGAGCTCGCGTAGCTCCGGGTCGTCGGCGAGGAAGACGTGGAGTCCGTTCTCGACGTCGAGGCCGTGCTCGACACAGGCTTGGAGGAGCTTCATCCACTCCGGCGGAAAGCGCCCGCCCTGCGTCACGACCCCGACGAGCGCCGTCGTCGGCTCGAGCGGGACCGCTTCTTCGACGCTGCCGATCACCGGCAAGCCATCCTCCGTCTCCCCCGCGCGCGTCGAGTCGAGGATCGCCACGACGTCCTCTCGCCGGTAGCGCAGCACGCCGCGCATGGTCTTGCCGTAGAGCGGGTCGCCCGAGAAGCCCTCAGCGAGCAGCAGATACCGCGTGGACACCGAGCCCCGGTTCCTCCGGTGGAAGCTGCACGCCGTCGACGAACGGGACGCCCGGCCAGGGGTCGTGGGCGAGCAGGAGGTTGCCGTCGAGGTCGACGTGGTCGAAGAGGGACGCGACCTGTGCGCCGGCCGAGATGCCCAGCCCTGACTCGATCATGCAGCCGAGCATGCAGCCGAGCCCGAGCGCGCGGGCGGCGTGCACCATCCGCACCGCCTCGCTGATCCCGCCCGACTTCGCGAGCTTGACGTTGATGCCATGCGCGCGCGCGGCGCAGGCGGCGACGTCCGCGAGCGTGTGGCAGTCCTCGTCGACGTAGATCGGCAGCGGCGAGCGCTCCTTCAGCGCGGGGCCACCCGGGTCGCCGGCGGGGAGCGGCTGCTCGCAGTACTCCAGGCCGAGCTCAGCGAGCTGCGGCAGCGCCTCGAGCGCCTCGTCGAGGCTCCAGGCCTCGTTGACGTCAGCCTGCAGCGGCAGCTCGCCCGCGACGCCGCGAACCGCGCGGACTCGCTCGACGTCCAGCCCGTCGCCGCCGCCGAGCTTGAGCTTGAGGCGGCGGAAGCGGTCGAGCGCCTTCTCCGCCCGCCGGGCCATGTCGTCGGGATCGCCGAGCCATACCGTCCAGCTCGTCGGCGGACCGGCGCGGCGCAGCCCCAGTAGACGCCACACCGGCTGGCCGAGCAACTTGCCCTGCAGGTCGTGATGCGCCGCGTCGACGGCAGCCCGGGCCGCGAACTCCCGGGCCGGGAGCCGCTCCATCACCTCCTCGAGCGCGAAGGGGTCATCCCCCGGCAGCTCCGCGTGCTCCTCGACGTACGCCAGCGCCGAGTCGGCCGACTCGCCGTAGCGGTCGTTCGGCTGCGCCTCGCCGAAGCCCGAGACGCCCGAGTGGCGCAGCTCGACGACGACGACGTCCTCCGTGTCGCTCGCGCTGCGCGAGATGACGAACGTCTCCGCCAGCTCGAGCGTGACGATCCGCGCGGAGACGTCCACGGGCGGAACGTACCAACGCCGAGGGGCGGCTAGACTGACGTCCCCGAGCGCCCGTAGCTCAGGGGATAGAGCGCGCGCCTCCGGAGCGCGAGGTCGCAGGTTCGATTCCTGCCGGGCGCATCGCTCAGCCGATTCCTTTCGAGTCATCGAGGAAGACGGCGAGTTGTCGCAGGCGTCGGGTGCCGAGTTGGTCGAAGGGCGGCATCGGCGAGCCCGGGTTCACACACGACGGGCAGCGAAGGAACCGGATCTCGAAGGCGACTCCGAGATGGCGCGATCCGATCGCGGTCAGGTCCGGCGCATTGAGGGCCTTCTGGCCCGAGCCGGCATACGTATGGCAGGCCGTGCAGCCCGCCGTCGCAAAGACGTTCGCTCCGGGCACAGCTGCCGACGGCAGCCGCTCCTTTCGCACCCAGCTCGCTACGAGTGATTCGTGGCGCCCCGACGAGCTGCCGCTGAATACGACCGTGAGCCCGATCACGATGCCGGTGACGATGCCCACGAGCAGGCAGGCCACGAGGAGGGGCCGGGGGCGCCTCTTCACCCGGCGATCATTTCAGGCTCCGGGCTAGGTTCAGATCCGTGCGTCCGCCGGCCGCCTACTTCCGCTCGCTCGACCCGCGGCTGCCGCGCGAGGTCTACGTGCTCGAGCTCGGCGCCCTCGTCAACGCGTTCGGGAACGGCGTCGTCCTCCCGTTCCTCCTCATCTACCTCCACAACGTCCGCGGGATCCCGTTCGGGCTCGCCGGCAGCGCGGCGGCGGTGCAGTCGGCGGCGGCGCTCGCGAGCGGCTTCCTCGGCGGGACGCTCTCCGACCGGCTCGGCCCGAAGCGCGTGCTGCTCGGCGCGCTCGTGGTCATGACTGTTGCGTTTGCGCTCATGCCGCTGATCCGGACGGCGGCGGAAGCCTTCGCGATCTACACGCTCTGGGGGATCGGCAGCGGCTCGTTCTGGCCGTCGCAGTCGGCGCTCCTCGCGGGGCTGACGCCTGCCGCACGCCGAGCCCCCGCCTACGCGCTCCAGCGGCTCGCGATGAACGTCGGCGTCGCACTCGGCGGCGTCGTCGCGGGCGTAATCGCGTCCGTCGGGCATCCGCGGACGTTCACCGTCCTCTTCGCGATCGACTGCGTGACGTTCGTCGGCTACATGCTCGTGCTCGCGCGCGTCCGCGCCCCTGCGCTGCACGAGGGGCGGCTCGGCGGCAGCTGGCGCGCCGTCCTCCATGACCGCGTCTTCACCGCCTACACGCTGCTCAACGCGGCCTTCATCACGGCCGGGATCTCGCTCGTCGTCGAGCTGCTGCCGGCGTTCGGGAAGAACGTGGCGGGAATCAGTGAGAAGGAGGTCGGCGTCGTGTTCGCGCTCGATGCAATCGGCGTCGTCGTCTTCCAACTCCCGGTCCTGAAGCTCGCCGAGGGCCGGAGCCGGATGCGCGGCCTCGCCCTCATGGGGACGCTGTGGGCGGCGACGCTCCTCGCCGTCTGGGCGGCCGGTCCGTGGACGCGCGCCACCGCGGCGTTCGGGATCCTCGCCGCGGCGATGCTCGTGTTCGCGGTCGGGGAGTGCCTGCACGGGGCGATCCACGCGCCGCTCAGCGTCGACCTCGCGCCGCCGAACCTCGTCGGCCGCTACACGGCCGCCGCGAGCATCTCGTGGCAGATCGGCTGGATCGTGGGCCCGGCAGCCGGCGGCTTCCTCCTCCAGCACCGGCCGCTCCTGCTGTGGCCGATGGCGGCGGGAGTCAACCTCACATGCGCCGCGGCCGCGCTCGCGCTCGAGCCGCGGCTGCCGGAACGCGTGCGCCGTACGCCGCATGGAGAAGCGGTTGTGGTGCCTGCTGCGGCCAGCGGGTAGCATTTCCGGGTCATGCCCGCGACCGTCGACCCCCTCAGTACCGGTGCCCAGCCTGCCGCGCATCCGTTCGCGCCGCGGGGCGCCTGCCGGGACGCCGGTCGTGGACGCGCGGCCGCGCATCACTGAGCTCCAGGGCGACAGCGTCTCCTGGGTCCACCTCCTCGCCCCGACGTCCGAGGAGGCACAGCTGCTGGCGAGCCGCTTCGGCTGGCACCCGCTCGACGTCGAGGACGTCCTCTCGCGGCGTCAGAGGCCCAAGGTCGACGTCTACGCCGACGACCCCGTGGGCGGATACCTCTTCGCCGTTCTCCACTTCCCGGTCTACGACAAGACCGTAGGCCGGCTGAACGCCGGCGAGCTCGACGTCTTCCTCGGCCCCAACTACCTCGTCACGCTGCCGGCGGTCGAGCTGCGACCCGTCACGCTGCTCTTCCGGCGCGCGTACGAGAACGAGGAGTTCCGGCGCCAGCTCCTGAGGCGCGGTTCCGGGCGTCTTTTCTACGAGGTGCTCGACGACCTCTACGACTACTGCTTCCCGATCCTCGACAAGATCGGCTTCAAGCTCGAGCAGATCGACGAGGAGATCGGGGCGGGCGAGGGCGCGAAGGAGCTCGTCCGCGACATCCACCGCGTCAAGCAGGAGATCATCTCCTACCGCAAGATCATCAAGCCGCAGCGCCCCACGCTCCGCCAGCTCGAGCGGCAGATCGAGCGGTTCCTGCCGGAGGAGCTGGAGCTTTACTTCGACGACATCGTCGACGCGAGCGAGCGGATCTGGGACCTGCTCGACAACTACAAGGAGGTCGTGGAGGCGCTCGAGGATACGAACGAGTCGCTCATCTCGCACCAGCAGAACGACATCCTCTACGTCCTCACGGTCTTCCTCGTCGTGCTCACGCCGCTCACGTTCATCACCGGCTTCTTCGGGATGAACGTCCACTTCCCCGGCTTCAACGGCTGGGACGCGTTCTTCGCCTCCATCGGGCTGATGGCCGTCTCGGTCATCGGCATGCTCGCCTTCTTCCGCTGGAAGCGGTGGTTGTGACCGCCGCGAGGGCCTGAGGACTACGCGGGCTCGTCGCCCGCCGGCTCCGACACATCTTCCCCGCCCGTGCCCGCGTCGGCGGGAGGCTCGGAAGGCATCGACGGAGGTTCGGGGGCCGTCGCGGGCTCGGGTGCCTCGCTCGTCGAGGAGCCGGAGCCGCCGAAGAGGCGCTTCAACCAATTGGTCATGCGGGCGATGCTACAAGGCTGCTGCGTGAAGCGCTAGTAGCCTCCTCTCCGTGAGGCAGCTCTGGGCGCCGTGGCGGCTCGAGTACGTCCAGCACGCGGACGACGGGGACGACTGCATCTTCTGCCGCGCCGCCGCGCTGCCGGAGGACGAGCCCGAGCTCGTGATCCGCCGCGGCGAGCTTGCGTTCGTCCTCCTCAACAAGTTCCCGTACGCGTCCGGGCACCTCATGGTCGCCCCCTACCGGCACGGCTCCGCCTTCGACGATCTCGAGGAGGCGGAGGCGCTCGAGGTGCACCGGCTCGCGGTCGAGGCGATCGCTGCGCTGCGAACCGTCTTCGCGCCGGAGGGGTTCAACGTCGGCTGGAACCTCGGCCGTGTCGCCGGCGCGGGCATCGTCGACCACGGCCACGCCCATGTCGTGCCGCGCTGGAACGGCGACACGAACTTCATGCCGGTGCTCGCCGACATCAAGGTCATCCCGGAGCACCTGCTCGAGACGCGCCGCAAGCTGGCGGAAGCCTGGCCGCAGCGGTAGCGGACCCCGGCCGAACGGCCGGAGTCGGCAATCGCATTTCGGGGTACGACGAGCATGTGGCTGTAGACGTCGTTGCCGCGGTCGTGATGCTCCTCATGCTCGGGGACATCGCGCGCATGCTGTTCGTCGACAAGTGACGAACTGAGGCGCCGCGCCGTATACACGCCGAGGTGAAGCGCTAGCCCCTCCCGGCGGGCGCTCTCGTCCTCGTCGTCAACGGCTGCGGCGCCGGCGCGAAGCCGGCGCCGTAGGCCACCGACGTCGCCGCGCACGTGCGGGTGCGGCGCCACGATGCGAAGCGGACGACGGGATTCGAACCCGCGACCCTTGGCTTGGGAAGCCAATGCTCTACCAGCTGAGCTACGTCCGCCGGTTGCGTGAATTCTAGCCCGGCCATAATGGAGGCCGAGACAGCGAGACAGGAGACTTCCATGCCGAACAACGAGCTGCACGAGACCGCGCGCGCACTCGTCGCCGAGGGGAAGGGGATCCTCGCCGCGGACGAGAGCGACGGCACGATCAAGAAGCGATTCGACTCGATCGGCGTCGAGTCGACCGAGGAGAACCGTCGCGCGTACCGCAACCTCCTCTTTACGACGCCGGGCGCCGAGGAGTACATCAGCGGCGTCATCCTCTACGACGAGACGATCCGCCACCAGGCCGACGACGGGACGCCGTTCCCGGAGCTGCTCGCGTCGAAGGGCGTCATCCCCGGCATCAAGGTCGACAAGGGCGCGAAGCCGCTCGCGCACACCGAGGGCGAGACCGTGACCGAGGGCCTCGACGGCCTGCGCCAGCGGCTCGAGGAGTACCGCGAGCTCGGCGCCAGGTTCGCGAAGTGGCGCGCGACGTACTCGATCACGGACACGCTGCCGAGCGAGTACTGCATCTGGACGAACGCGCACGCCCTCGCCCGCTACGCCGCGCTCTGCCAGGAGGCCGGAATCGTCCCGATCGTCGAGCCGGAGGTGCTGCAGGACGGGACGCATTCGATCGAGCGGAGCGGCTTCGTCACCTCGCGCGTCCTCGCCGCCGTCTACACGGAGCTCTTCGACCAGCGAGTCGACGTCGAGGGGACGCTGCTCAAGCCGAACATGGTGCTCTCCGGCTACGAGGCGAGCGCGCGCGCCGGCGTGGACGAGGTCGCCGAAGCGACGCTGCACGCGCTGTCGAAGCACGTGCCGGCGGCGGTGCCCGGCATCGTCTTCCTCTCCGGCGGCCAGTCGGACGAGGACGCGACGGCGCACCTCAACGCGATGAACGCGCGCGGGCCGCACCCGTGGCAGCTGTCCTTCTCCTACGGCCGGGCCCTGCAGGCGCCGGCGCTGAAGGCGTGGGCAGGCAAGGAGGAGAACGTCGAGGCGGGCCAGCGCGCCTACTACCACCGGGCGAAGATGAACGCCGCCGCGCGTACCGGCACGTATGCGCCCGAGATGGAGCGGGAGGCCGTCGCAGCCTGAGGGCTACTCGACCGGCCAGGGAAGGCGCACCGGGGTGTACTCGCCCGGCCAGTCCGCGTACGCCTCACTGGGGTTCGGCGTGTCCCTAGCGACGGACGCGCCGTGCTGGGCGGCGACCTCACTCACGGGGTAGTGCAGCTGCTCGACCTCGGGCCGAGCGCCCATCATCAGGATCGCGCACGGCCCGTCGCCGGCGCCGACGAAGATGTGGCGGGTGCCGGCCGGGCAGTGGAAGAAGTCCCACTGGCGCAGCGGCCGTTCCTGCTCCTCGACGATCAGCGTGCACTCGCCGGCGAGCACGAGGAAGGCCTCGCGCACACCCTCGGAGTGGTACAGCGCGCTCGGCTCGCCTGGCCAGACGACATGCACGTTGACACCGAGGCCGGTGAACGGCTCCCCCTCGGGCTCGAGTGGATAGACGGCGCCGCCCTTCACCTCGTTTCGCACCGCGAGCGCATCTCCGAGGTTGAGGACGAACCAGCCCTCGGAGGCCGGATTGCGCCCGTACGGCGTGTCGTCGACCTGCGCCTCGTCCACCGGCATCAGGTGTACTCGAATCCGGTCAACGCCGACAGTTTCGCAAGCGAGTTCTGCGCGACGACGCGGCGCACGGTCCCCGACCGGGAACGCATCACGATCGAGTCGGTGACGGCGCCGCCGGGCGTGTACTGCACCCCCTGTAGGAGCGAGCCGGTTGTGACGCCGGTCGCGGCGACGAACACGTCCTCGCCCGAGACGAGGTCGTTCGTGTGGAGGACCCGCGCCGGGTCGAGGCCGGCCTCCAGCAACTGCTGCCGCTCCTCGTCGTTGCGCGGCCACAGCCGGCCCTGGATGCCGCCGCCGACGCACTTGAGCGCAGCGGCGGAGATGACGCCCTCGGGCGTCCCGCCGATCCCGTACAGCATGTCGACGCCCGTTCCCGGCTGCGCCGCCGCGATCGCCGGCGCGACGTCGCCGTCGCGGATCAGGCGCACGCGCGCACCCGCCGCGCGCAACTCAGCGATCAGGTCGTCGTGGCGGTCTCGTTCGAGCACGACGACGTCGACCTCGCGCGGCGTCTTGCCCAGCGCCTCCGCGACGGCGCCGACGTTCTCGGCCGGGCTCCGCTCGATGTCGATGGCGTCGATCGCAGCGGAGCCGACGGCGATCTTCTCCATGTAGACGGCGGCCCCGGGGAAGAGCATCGTCCCGCGCTCGGCAACGGCGATGACGGCGATCGCGTTCGGCTGCCCGAGCGCCGTCAGGCGCGTCCCCTCGAGCGGGTCGACCGCGACGTCGACCTCCGGCCCCTCGCCGTTCCCGACCTCCTCGCCGTTGTAGAGCATCGGCGCTTCGTCCTTCTCCCCCTCGCCGATCACCACGACGCCGCGCATCGCGACGCTGTCGAGGACGAACCGCATCGCGTCGACCGCGGCCTGGTCGGCATCCTCCTTGTCGCCGCGGCCGATCCAGCGTGCGGCCGCCATCGCCGCCGCTTCGGTGACGCGGACGAGCTCCATCGCGATGTTGCGGTCGGGGGCCGCCCGGGCGCTCACGCGCCCGATCCTAAGGGCTAGCTGTTCGGAAGGATCGGGTGGGAGACCATCCACGCGGCGAAGAGCAGAAAGACGAAGAGGCCGCCCAGGAGGAGGCAGCCGCCGATCGCCGCACCAAGGCGAGTGCGAGCCATGGAGCCCAGGGCAAGTGCCGTTACGCCGGCGACGGCCGTCACGAACACGGCATCCACCCAGAGGCCGAGCGCAAGCACGACGAGCGCGAAGACGAGCGATGGCCCGGCGACCAATCCCGTCTTCTCTCCGAAGCCGCGGAGGCGCTCCCGACGCGTGAGCAGCAGGCCGTCCACCCGACGAAGTGTTACATCCGGTCCGGCGCCTCGACACCCACGAGATCGAGGCAGCGCGCGATCACGGTCCGCGTCGCGCGGCAGAGGCCGAGCCGGAACGCCTCCTGCTCGCTCTCGAGCACACGGTGCTCGTGGTAGAAGCGGTGGAAGTCGTCGGCGACGCGGATCGCGTAGTTCGGCACTCCCTGCGGACCGCGCTTCGCGAGCGCCTCCGCGACGACCGCCGGCAGCTCGGCCAGCCGCTTGACGAGCTCCCGCTCCTCCGGCGCCAACGAACCGGCAAGTAACAGACTGCTACTAGCGTTGTCAGGAGCGTTGCGGAGGATTCCGGCGATCCGGGCATGCGCGTACTGGACGTAGTAGACGGGGTTCTTCTGCGACCGTTCGGCGGCGAGGGCGACGTCGATCTCGATTGTCTGGTCGGGGCCGCGATTGACGAGGTACCAGCGCGCCGCGTCGACGCCGATCTCGTCCATGAACTCGTCGAGGAAGACGACGTCCCCGCGCCGCTTGGAGATCTTCGTCTGCTCGCCGCCCTTCGTCAGATGCACGAGCTGATAGATGAGCACCTCGACGCGCGCGGGGTCGTAGCCGAGCATCCGCGCGACGGCCGCGTACCAGTTGCGCGTGCCGTGGTGGTCGGCGCCGAGAACGTAGATCGCGCGGTCGAACCCGCGCTCGAGCTTGTCGACGAGGTAGGCCACGTCCGCGGCCCGGTACGTGGGCGAGCGGCCGCCCGAGCGGAGGAGGACGCGGTCCTCGTCGTCGCCGTAGGCGGATGAGCGAGCCCAGAGCGCCCCCTCCTTCTCATAGGTGTCCAGCCGCGGCAGCAGCTCCGGCAGCCGGTGTTCGAGCTCGCTCTGCAGCCGCCACGAGTCGAAGTGGATGCGGAAGCGCTCGAGGCTCCCCTCGATCTCCTTCAGCATCAGCGGCACCGGGTCGCCCTTCAAGGCGGCAAGCTCGTCGATGTAGGCGCCTCGGTAGCCGTCCTCCGGCGGCTCCTCCCGGCGCCGCACGGCCTCGACCGATGCCCGGAACCGCTCCACCTGCGCCCCGGCGTCGTTGTAGTAGTACTCGCGCTCGACCTCGTGGCCGCCGAGCTCGAACAGACGGGCGATTCCGTCGCCGTAGGCGCCGTTCCGGGCTGACGCGACCGTGAGGGGCCCCGTCGGATTGGCGGAGACCATCTCCACCTGCACCCGCTCCGGCTTCTCCGCGGCCCCGCCGCTCCCGTACACGTCGCCGTCATCGAGGATCTCGCCGAGCGCCGAGGCGAACCACTCGTCGCGGAGGAAGAGATTGACGAAGCCCGGGCCGGCCACCTCCGCCCGCTCGACGGCGTCGAGGTCCGCGGCCGTCGCCGCGATCTCCGCTGCGATCTCCCGCGGCGGGCGGCGCCGTGCTCCAGCCAGCTGCAGGGCGACGTTCGTCGCGTAGTCGCCGTGCTCGGCCTCTCCCGGCCGCTCGAGCTCGAGCTCTGCACCGGCAGCGGAGGCGAGCGCAGCCGCGAGGGACTTGACGGGGTCAGCCGGCAACTTGCTCGCGCGGCGCGAAGAGGTCTTCCAGCGCGCGGATCTCGTCGGGCGAGCCGACGCCGATCAGGACGTCGCCTGCCTCGATCGGCGTGTCCGGCTCTGGCGTGGTGTCGAAGCTGCCGTCCGCCTTCCGCAGCGAGACGACGAGCGCTCCGGTCTGGTGCCGGATGCGGAGCTCGCGGATCGTCCGGCCGGCCGCCGAGGACGTCTCGCGCACCTCGATCTCCGCGAGCTGGAGATCGGGCCCGGTCGCCGTGGTCACGACGTCGAGGAAGGCGGTCACCTGCGGCTTGAGCACGAGGTTCGCCATCACCCGCCCCGCGGTTGTGTACGGGAGCACGATCCGGTCGGCGCCGGCTAGGGCCAGCTTCCGCTCGGCGTCCGCGCCGGACGCCCGCGCGACGATCGTCAGGTCCGGGCGCGCGGAGCGGGCCGAGAGGACGACGTAGAGGTTGTCGGCGTCGGAGTCGGAGGCGGCGACGAGGCCCCGCGCGCGCTCGAGGCCGGCCCGCCGCAGGTTCTCGTCCTTCGTCGCGTCGCCCTCGAGCAGGAGCGCCCCGTCCTCTTGCGCCGCCGCGAGCGCATCCTCGTGGAAGTCGAGCACGAGGTACGGGACGTCGGAGGCGCGAAACTCCTCGGCCACGCGCCGGCCGACGCGGCCGTAACCGCAGATGATGAAGTGGTCGCGCAGCTGCTCGATCGTCCGCTCCCTCCGCCGTTCCGTCAGCGCGCCCGAGAGGACGCCGCCGGCGATCGACTCGACGATAACCGCACCTGCGTAGGCGATGATCGTCAGGCCGGCGCCGACGAGGAGGATGGAGAGGATCCGCGAGCCGTCGTTGGTCGGCACCGTGTCGAGCCCGGTCAGGGTCATCGTGATGACGGCGCGGTAGAGCGACTGGAACCACGACTCGTGCAGGGTCTCCCGAAAGCCGATCGTGCCGGCGAGGAGCGTGACCGCGACGGCGATGAGCAGCCTCGCGATCTGGCGCAGACGGACGGGTCCGGACATGGCCTCCTAGTATGTGGCCATGGAAGAGGACGAGCTCGACCTACCGGAGCCGGATTCGGACGAGCGGCGGCTGAACATCCAGATGCCGGCCGAGCTCATCGGCGGCACCTACGCGAACTTCGCGAACGTCAGCTTCTCGCAGTACGAGTTCACGCTCACCTTCGCGCGCATCGAGCACGAGGTCGAGGAGGGCGACGTGCCCGGTGCGGTCGTCGCAAGGGTGAACGCCTCGCCCCGGTTCATCCCCGAGCTCATCGCCGCGATGCAGGACTCGTGGTCGAAGTACGTGACGCGCGAGGGCATCCGGAACCTGCCCGAAGCGCCGGACCACGCAGACGCGGACGAAGACTCCGAGGACTGACGCTCTCCTTCGCCCCGTCGTACGCCGTTCTCTGCGCGGTGCAGGCCGCGACCGCGGCGGCGCCCGCGCGCCAAGCGCGCTCTCGCGGACGGAGCTGGGTGTGGCTCGCGGTGCCTGCGGCACTGCTCGGGGCCGGCGTCGCGATAGTCGACCTCGTTCCGCAGGGGCCGCACGCGCTCGCGCTGCTCGCAACCTTCGGGACGCCGGTGCTCGCCGCTGCGGGCGGGATCTTCCGCGGCAGCGCCCGTTGGTGGCTCTGGCCGCCTGCCGCGGCCGGGCTGTGGGTTGCCGCCTGGCTGGCGAGCGGCCTCGTCCAGGACGCCGCCGGCGTCGCGCTGATCGCCGGCGCCTGCCTCGCGGGCGCCTCCGCTGCGGCGGCGGTCGCGCCGGCGTGGTCGATCCGGGCCGGCCTAGTCGCGCTCGCGGCGCTTGACGTCGTCCTCGTCTGGGCGACGACCGGCGTGCGCGAGGCGACGAACGCGCTCCAGGCCGTCGGCCTCCCCCACGCCGCCGGCACGCCGCTGCCGAGCCTGCAGCAGGCGACCTTCGGCTCCGCCGTCATGGGGTGGCTCGACCTGCTCGCACCCGCGCTGCTCGGCGTCGTCGTGGCCGGGCGGCGGAAGCTCGGGGCGGCCGCGGTCACAGGCGTCGCCGCCGGCCTCTGGGGGCTGCTCCTTTTCGCCACCTCGGAGGTCGCGGCGACGGTGCCGGTTCTCGCCGGACTAGCGTTCGCGGCCGCCGATGCGCGTCGCAGTCGTCTCCGACATCCACTCGAACCTGCACGCGCTGGAGGCGGTTCTCGCAGCGATCGACGCGGACGCCCCTGACGAGCTCTGGTGCCTCGGCGACCTCGTCGGCTACGGGCCGCACCCGAACGAGTGCTGCGCCGCGATCGCCGAGCGGGCCGATGTCTGCCTCGCCGGCAACCACGACCTCGCCGTGCGCGGCACGATCGACCTCGCCGAGCTCTCCGCTCGTCCTCGTCGGGCACAGCCATGTCGCGCTGAGGATCGTGCAGTCCGCCGGCGAGCTCGACGGCGGCATCGCGGCGGCAGGCACGGAGCTCGAGCTGGGCGGCGTGCGGGCGCTGCTCAACCCGGGGTCGGTCGGGCAGCCGCGCGACGGCGACCCGCGAGCGGCGTATCTCCTGCTCGATCTCGACGCGCAGCGCGCGAGCTTCCGCCGGGTCGAGTACGACGTCGCGCGGACGCAGCGCGAGATGCGTGAGGCAGGGCTTCCT
>WNGD01004997.1_pt1 | contig 12979 bp, 9 predicted proteins | sample 5400671 | NCBI WGS metagenome assembly WNGD01 (sample SAMN13153369, study PRJNA577476) | soil metagenome | isolation source: 40 cm soil or saprolite under grassland replicate 2 | place: USA:California | collected 2016-06-15
GATTGGGGGAAGGACGCACGCCGTGACGTCGTCGAAGGTCGTGATCGGGCGCTCGCGGGACTGCGACCTTCGGATCGCCGACCTGAACGCCTCCCGTCGCCACGCCGAGCTGCAAAAGGACGGCGACGGCTACTGGATCGTCGATCTCGGGTCGATGAACGGGACCCTCGTCAACGGGCATCGGGTCGAGTGGGAGCGGCTGGACGACGGCGATCGGATCACTCGCGGCTCGACCGAGAGCGTGTTCGGACGCAAGAGCGCCGTTCGGCAGCCGCCATCCGACTCGGCCTCGCAGCCGTGAGCGTCCTCGCGCTCTCCAGTGACGACACGTTGCTCATCCTCAAGCTGGCCTTCCTCGTGCTCCTGTACGGCTTCATCGTGCTGATCGTGCGGAGCGCGACGAAGGACCTGGGCGGGGCGCCGCAGGAGAGCATCGTCCTCGGCGCTTCCGAGGCGGCGGCCCTGCGAGCCCAGTACGCCCCTGCGACAGCCCGATTCGTCGTGCTCGACGGGCCGGGGCTCGAGCGGGGCAGCACCGTCGAGGTGACTGCCTCCGCGATCGTCGGACGGGGGCCCGAGAGCGGCGTCTCGATCGACGGCGACGAGTTCGCATCCGCGCAGCACGCGCGAATCGAGGCAAGCCCGGACGGCGTCTGGATCGAGGACCTGGGCTCGACCAACGGCACGTTCGTCAACGGTGCGCGTGTGACCGCGAAGCGCGTGTTGCAGCCGGGCGACGTCGTCCGTGTGGGCGAGACGGAGCTCCAGCTTCAGAAATGAGAACGCTCGCCTTCGGCTCGCGTTGGCCAGCAGAAGAGCCAACGGAAACCATGTTTCCCCCTCTGACCCCCTTCTTCCTGAGAGCGCGGGGAACCTCCCGGTTCCCCGCACCCTTCCCCTCTCATCGGCTGCGAGGCAGCCGATGAGAATCGGCCGGACAGCGGTCGTCACGGACACGGGTCGTCGGCGCATCGGGAACGAGGACGCGTTCGTGTTCAAGCCTCCGTTCTTCGCGATCGCCGACGGCATGGGTGGCGCACGGGCGGGCGAGATCGCCGCGGGCCTCGCCGCGGCAGCGCTCGAGGAAGGCGCCGAGCCGACCAGCGCGGAAGGAATCGTCGCGCTCATCGACGAGGCGAACCGCCAGATCTGGGAGCGCTCGATCCAGGATCCGGACACGTCCGGGATGGGCACGACGGTGACCGCGGCCCTCGTCGCCGCCGAGCCTGGAAAGGTTGTCATCGGACACGTCGGCGACTCACGGGCGTACCTCTACCGGGACGGAACGCTCGCGCAGCTGACCACGGACCATTCCCTCGTGGTCGAGCTCGTCGAGAGCGGGATCCTCACGCCCGAAGAGGCGGAGCGGCATCCGCAGCGCTCGGCGATCACGCGAGCGGTGGGCACGGAGCCTACGGTCGAGGTCGACGCCTTCACGGTCGACGCCGAGCCCGGCGACCTCTATCTCATCTGCTCGGACGGCTTGACGGACATGCTCACTGAGGAAGAGCTCGAGGACGTGCTCGAGAAGACGGCCGCGGACCCCGCACGAGCGGCCGACGCCCTCGTCGCTGCTGCGAACGCACGGGGAGGCGAGGACAACATCACCGTGGTCCTCTTCGAGATGACGGACGCGGACGCGCCCGCCGAGGACGCCGAGCCCGGAGTCGGCGAGGAGCCTCCGATCGAGGCAGCGGACCACCTCGAGCAAGAGCCGACCCGGTCGCTCCGCCGCCACGGCGCGGGCCCCGGTGGGCGCGTTGCCGCGATCCTCCTCCTCCTCGCCGTCCTCGGCATCGGGCTTCTCCTGCTCTACTTGGGGTTCAGGAGATGACCCCTCGCAATCGCGAGCTCGCGGCGCTCTTCGTCGCCGCCGGGGTCGCGGGGGCCGCGCTCTCGACGGTGACGATCGAGGTCTCGCACCGAGCGGCGGGGTACGGAGCCGTGTTCGCCGCCCTCTACCTGTGTGCCCACGTGGTCGTTCGACGGACGGTTCCCTACGCAGACGGAGGTCTTCTCCCCCTCGCCGCGCTGATGACGGCCATCGGCCTGACGACGATCACTCGCCTCGATCCCCAGGACGGCGGACGGCAGGCGCTCTGGGTCGTCATCGGCGTCGCGGTCTTCGCGGCCACGTTGATCCTCCTGCGCGACGACTACCGGGTCCTCGAGTCCTATCGTTACCTCTTCGGCGTCGCAGCCGTCGTGCTGCTCCTTCTCCCCTCGTTGCCCGCGATCGGAGAACGGATCAACGGCGCACGCCTCTGGGTGCACGTCGGGCCGCTTCAAGTCCAGCCCGGCGAGCTCGCGAAGATCTTCCTGATCCTCTTCCTCGCCGGGTACCTACGCGAGAAGCGCGAGGTGCTGGCCCAGGGCCGGCTGAAGGACTTCGGCCCCCTGCTCGCGATCTGGGGCGCGGCGATGCTCGTGATCGTGCAGACGAACGACCTCGGCAGCGCGCTCCTCAACTTCGGGATCTTCCTCGCGATGCTCTACGCCGCGACGGGTCGTGCCCTCTACGTGGCAGCAGGAGCGGGCCTCTTCGCCGCAGGGTCGGCCTTCCTCTACGAGGCGCTCGCTCACGTTCAGGAGCGCGTCACGATCTGGCTCCACCCCTGGACGGACGAGCGCGTCTACTGCGCGCTCAACGGGAAGCTCGAGTATCGCCAGGACTGCGCGTCCTACCAGCTCGTGAAGAGCCTCTACTCGATCGCGAACGGAGGCTTCGGAGGCACTGGGATCGGGAGGGGAACGTTCACGTCGACGGACGGAACGCAGCTCATCCCGTACCTCCGCACGGACTTCATCTACTCGGCGATCGCCCAGGAGCTGGGGCTGATCGGAGCGGCGGCGCTCCTCCTTCTGTACATGGTCTTCGTCGTGCGCGGAATGCGTATCGCGCTGCGCGCTGAGGACGGGTTCTCCAAGCTGCTCGCGGCCGGCCTCACCTTCGGCTTCGCCCTCCAGACCTTCATCATCGTGGGCGGCGTCCTCCGGGTCGTCCCGCTCACCGGGATCACGCTGCCCTTCGTCTCCTACGGCGGGACGAGCATCGTCGCCAACTTCCTGCTCCTCGCCGGGCTGCTCCTCGTCTCGAACCGGGCGAACTACCCCAAGTGAGCGCGCACACGTGAACCGACAGATCATCCGCCTGACCTACGTCGCCCTGACCCTCGTCGGCGTGCTCGTCGCGATGACGACGTACTGGCAGACGTGGGCGGCGGCAGGGCTTGCCGATCGCCAGGACAACGCCGTCAAGCGCGTCGCCGACTTCTCGATCGACCGCGGGCTCATCGTCGCCAGGTACCCGTTCCGCCGCCTCGCGCGCAACGTCCACCACGTCGTCGGAGGGAAGACGCTGTACTTCCGGCGCTATCCACAAGGCCCGCTCACGGCGCAGGTGGTCGGCTACTCCACCGTCGGGAAGTCACGCACGGGCCTCGAGCGCTCGCTGAACGACTATCTGACCGCCTCGAACGCGAACCTCTCGACGCTCGTGAACAAGGCGCTGGACGAGCTTCGCGGCAAGACCGTGCAAGGGAACAACGTCGTTCTCAATCTGAACCTCGACGCGCAGAAGACGGCGCTCGAGCAGCTCGGCTCGAACTGCGGCGCGGTGGTCGCGCTCGACCCGCGAACCGGAAAGGTCCTGGCGATGGCGTCCTCGCCGAGCTACGACCCGAATCTCGTGGAGAACCATTACCAGGCGATCTCCCGGATCAAGGCCCGGTGCACGCCCGCTTCTCCCCTGCTCAACCGCGCGACGGCCGGGCTGTTCACTCCCGGATCGGCCTTCAAGGTCATCACCGCCTCGGCCGCGCTCGAGTCGAAGAAGTTCACCCCGGGCTCGATCTTCTACGACCCGGGTTACTGCGTCGTCTACGGAAAGCAGGTGCACAACTTCGCCGCGGAAAGCGGCGGCCCCGAGGTCTTCGGGAGGATCACGCTCGCCGACGGGCTCGTCCACTCCGTCAACTCGGTGTACTGCAAGATCGGGCTCGCGCTCGGCGCCAAGCGGATCCTGGACACGGCGAAGAGGTTCGGCTTCTACGAGATTCCGCCGCTCGAGACGCCGACCGACGAGCGCCGGGCGAGCGGGCTCTACGACAAGGGCCGGCTCTACTACCCGCGTCGGGACTCCGACGTCGACGCAGGGCGAATGGCGTTCGGGCAGGAGCGGATGCTCGTCACCCCGCTCCAGATGGCGATGGTCGCAGCCGCAATCGGCAACGAAGGACGTCTCATGGAGCCGCAGCTCGTCGACCGGATCGTCACGCCGAAGGGCCACACGATTCTTCGGCGACGGCCGAAGTTGATCCGACAGGCGGTGCGCAAGAGCACCGCCCGAGAGGTCGCGGACATGATGCGGCGCGTCGTCCAGGAAGGGACGGGGACCGCGGCCCAGATCCCCGGCTACTCCGTCGGCGGGAAGACGGGGACGGCCGAAACGGGGGTGCCGGGCGTGAACACGACGTGGTTCATCGCCTTCGCCGCCAAGGACGAGTCGAGGCCGCCCGAGGTCGCGGTCGCGGTCGTCCTCCAGAACCAGAACGGCGTCGGCGGCACGACGGCAGCGCCGATCGCGCGCGCCGTAATGCAGGCAATCCTGTCTTCAAGGAAGAATCCCTAACCTCTAGAAGCTCGATGGCCATCCAAGACACCCTCTCCGGAACCCTCTTCGCCGGCCGCTACCGGGTCACACGCAAGCTCGGCGGCGGCGGCATGGCCGACGTCTACCTCGCGGAGGACCAGGAGCTGGGCCGGCGCGTCGCGGTCAAGATCCTGCACGACCGCTACGCGAACGACGAGCAGTTCGTCGAGCGCTTCCGCCGCGAGGCGACGCATGCCGCCGGGCTCTCGCATCCGAACATCGTCTCGATCTACGACCGAGGTGAGACGAACGGCTCGTACTTCATCGTCATGGAGTACGTGGAGGGACGCACGCTCAAAGAGCTCATCCGGGCGCGGGGGCCGTGCCCGGTCGCGGTCGCGATTGCGTATACACGTCAGATCCTCGCCGCGCTCCGGTACGCGCACCGCAACGGCGTCATCCACCGCGACATCAAGCCGCACAACGTCATCGTCGACCCGGAAGGCGTCGTGAAGGTGACGGACTTCGGCATCGCCCGCGCAGGTGCGAGCCAGATGACGGAGGAGGGGGCGATCATCGGCACCGCCCAGTACCTGTCTCCGGAGCAGGCGCGCGGGGCGCCCGTCGACCAGACCTCCGACCTCTATTCGACGGGGATCGTCCTGTACGAGCTGCTGACCGCCAACGTTCCCTTCTCCGGGGACAGCCCGGTGGAGATCGCCATGAAGCATCTCTCCGAGACACCCGACGCGCCCTCCGCACATCGGCAGGACGTGCCCGAGGACCTCGACCTCGTCGTCCTTCGCGCGCTCGCCAAGGAGCCGGCCGATCGTTACCAGTCGGCCGCGGCGATGGACGCCGACCTGGAGACGGTCGCGCACGGCGGCCACGTCCCCGTCGAGACGTCGGATGCGGCGACAATGGTGCTCTCGGGCGGTCGCGCCGATGCACCGACCGCGGTCACACAGCTCCGCCGCGCCCGAGCCGGTGGTCCACCGTCCTACCCACCGCACTACGAGCCGCCCCCACGACGGCGCCCCGTCTGGCCGTGGCTCCTGGCACTCGGCACCGTGATCGCCCTCGCCGCCGCGGGCTGGCTCGTCTACAACGCGGTCCAGGATCAGCTCGCCAAGACGAAGCCGATCGCAGTTCCCTACGTGAACGGGCTCCAGGAGGCGAACGCCCGCAACACACTGACCGACCATGGACTGCAGGTGAAGGTGAACCATCTTTCGAACCCGGACGTCGAACAGGGGCTCGTCTTCAACCAGAACCCCGACGCGGGAACACGAGTCGAGAAACACACGCTCGTCGTGATCGACGTCTCCACCGGGAAGAAGCAGGTGACCATCCCCAACGTCGTGGGTCAGAACCAGATCGACGCAGTCAAGGCGCTCACGCAGCAAGGGCTCGAATCGCGTGTCGTCGAGGTCAACTCGAACGAGAGTGCGGGCACTGTGACCGGGCAGTCGCCGGCCGCCAACGTCGTGGTAGTCGAGGGCACGCAAGTTCGGATCAACGTCTCGTCGGGGCCGAAGCAGGTTTCCGTTCCCGCGGTCATCTCGCTCCCGTACGAGCAGGCTGCCGCCGAGCTCGAACAGGCAGGCTTCAAGGTCTCGAGGAACGACGTCGCCTCGGATCAGGCGCAGGGGATCGTCACCGACCAGAACCCGAAGGGAGGAACGAGCGCGAACAAGGGCTCGTCCGTCAGCCTGTCCGTCTCCAAGGGGCCGACGACGAGCGCCGTCCCCGACGTCACGACGCAGGAGGCGTCGGTCGCCCAGGCGACGCTCGCGGGTGCCGGCTTCAAGGTGCGTACCGTGTCCGAGGACACGAGCGATCCGAGCCTCGACGGGATCGTCATCTCCCAGGATCCGACCGGCGGATCCCAGGAGAAGCCGAAGACGGTGGTCACGCTCTTCGTCGGACGCCTCGTGCAGTCGACGACCACGACGACCACCACCCCCACCACGACGACACCGTGACCTCGCGGCGACGCGTCGCGGTGATCGCGGGCGGCCGCTCGAGCGAGCACCAGATCTCGATCGCCTCCGCCCTCTCGGTCCTCGCGGCACTCGATCCCGAGCGCTACGAGACGACGACGATCGAGATCGGCCACGACGGCAGATGGGAGATCGCGGCCGCCGATCGCAGCCTCCCCGCCTCAGGCGTGGCGGATATCGAGACGCTCCCGGTCGTCGCGTCCTCGGCGCCGGCGAAGGTCCTCGGTCGCGTCGACGTCGTCCTCCCCATCCTCCACGGCCCGTACGGGGAGGACGGAACCGTGCAGGGGCTCCTCGAGCTGGCAGGCGTCCCCTACGTCGGCGCAGGCGTCGCGGCGTCCGCGCTGTGCATGGACAAGGACCTGTTCAAGGCGGTGCTCCGGGATCGCGGAATCACCGTCGCCCGCAACGTCACGCTGCGCAACGGAGACCGGCCCGAGCACCCCTTCACGTACCCGGTGTTCGTCAAGCCGGCACGGCTCGGCTCCTCGGTCGGCATCTCGAAGGTGCACGGCGAAGACGAGCTCGAGAGCGCGATCGCCCTCGCGCGTCGCCACGACGACAAGGTGCTGATCGAGGAGTTCGTCTCCGGGACGGAAGTCGAGTGCGGCGTCCTCGGCAACCGCGAGCCGACCGTGTCGGTCGTCGGCGAGATCGTCGCCAAAGCCGAGTGGTACGACTACTCGGCGAAGTACGACGACGGTGGGATGGAGCTGGTCGTCCCGGCCGGGATTCCCTCCGATGCCGCCGCACGCGTCCAGGAGATCGCCGTCGACTCGTTCATCGCCACCGAGTGCGAGGGGATGGCGCGAATCGACCTCTTCGTGCGCCCGGACGGCGAGGTCGTGGTGAACGAGATCAACACGATCCCCGGGTTCACCGAGACGAGCGTCTACACCAAGCTTTTCGAGGCCTCCGGGATCCCCTATGCCGAGCTGCTCGATCGCCTGATCGACCTGGCCCTCGAGCGGCACGCGCGCCGCGCCCGGCTGGAGTACTGAGCCAGCCTCTAAGGTCCCGCCAAGAGGTGCTCGGTCTGGGCGCGATGCCACTCGAGGCCGAGCTCGCGGAAGCGCTCGTCTGCCCGCGCCAGGAGGTCGTCATCGCCACGTGCGGCTCCGAGCGCCCGCAGCGCGAACGGCTCGGGGACCGTGCCCGGTTGGGCGAGCCCAGGAGCCTCCGCCTCGATCCACGCGTGCTCACGGAGTGTGATCAGCGCGTCCATCCGAGCCGCGAATACCGAAGGCCCCCACACGAACGCCCGCCTCGGCGGTAGGCGGATGAGGGCTCGCAGAGCCTCGAAGTCGCCGCGGGCGTGCGCCAGTCGTATCCGCGGCGTGCTCAGCTCCCGCTCGTGGCCCGCTCCGGCGACCGACTCGGCTTCCAGCTCCAGATCACGCGCTCGACCCTCGTCGCCGAGGTACGCGTGCGCGAGCGCGCAGACCAGGAGATCGCGCGCGTTTCGCATGCATGGCGTCGAGAGATTCCGAGCAACGGCGTCCGCGATGCGGTCCGTGTCGCCAGCGAGCACCGACCAGTCCGCGAGCATCTCTGCGATCTCGAGCGGCAACGAGATCGAATGCAGGCGGTGGTGGGCGGAGAGCCGACGAGCGATGTCCCAGTGCAGGTCCGCAAGCTGCCTGGCTTCGCCGAACTGGCCCATGGCAGCCGCAACCGGTACCCCGGACTCGTACACCTCGCAGAGTCCGTCCGGGTCCTCCAGCTGCGGCACGAGCTCGAGTCTCCGCTCGCTCCAGGCAGCCGCCTCCTCGAATCGGAGGTGCTCGAACGCAGCGTGGCCACGGACAGCGAACGTGAACGAGCGCAGCTCGGGATCGCCGATCCGCTCGACGAGGTCCGAGAGCGACTGCAACTGCTCGTCGGACGCATCTCCGGGCAGCGCATGCGCCCGCGCCAGCAGAGCACGGGCCTGCGCAGGGCTGCCCTCTTCGGCGAGCTCCAGCGCACATTCGACCCAGGCCTCGATCCGGCCTCGCTCCGGCCAAACAAGCCACATTCCGGCGCGAATCGACGTCTGAAACGCGAGCAGGCTGTATGCCTCTGCACGCTCGCGAGCGTCGAGTGGGCCTTCGAGCGAGCGCTCCACGGCTGTCCAGAAGGCCTCGCCGTCGTACCGCAGCGCCTGTGCCTCACCCGTCGCCCGCCACAGGAGCGCACGCTCGTGCTCGTCGTCGGAGAGCTCGATCGCCCGTGTGTACAGCTCGATCGCCTCGTCCATCTCGTACCGGCTACGAGCAAGGTCGGCGGCGCGCCGTAGCCAGCGGACGGCATCGCCCCGTAGCCGCTCCAGCTCATGCGGCGCGTTGTGCCAGACGAGATCGGCGTCTGCTGGACGAGCCGCCTCCGCGTAGTGGTACGCGAGAACGGACGCGTGCTCGTCTTTCGCGCGGTCGTTCTCGACCATCCAGTCGGCGAACGCCGCGTGCAGACGCCCTCGGCGCGCCTTGGGGATGCTCGAGTACGCGACCTCGCGCGTCAGCGCGTGCTTCATCGCGTACTCGGTCTCGCCGGCGAGCGACGACCCGCCACGGCGGCGAATGAAGTCGCGCTCCTCGAGCAGGTCGAAGTCCGGCCGCTCGCCTTCGACCAGGTGGACCACCGGTCCTTCCCAGAACGTCCGACCGACGACCGACGCGGCCTGCAGCGCCGTCTTCTCGATCGGGGCAAGCCGATCCATCCGGGCGGCGAGGACGGCATGGACCGTATCCGGAATAGAGAACCCTTCCGGGACGTCTCGGACCTGCCAACCGCCGTTCCGACGTTCGAGCGCGCCCGCCTCGACGAGAGCACGCACGAGCTCCTCGAGGAAAAACGGGTTTCCCTCCGCCTTTGCGACCACGAGCGCCCGCAGCTCGTCAGGCGGCTCCCCCGCGAGCAACTCGCTCAGCATCTGGCTCGTAACCTCGCTCGGCAGGGGCTCGAGCCAGATCGTCGTCGCGTTCCGGCGTCCGCTGCCCCATTCGGGGCGCCGATCGAAAAGCTCGGGCCGAGCGGTCGCGAGCAGGACGATCGGCGCCCGGGCATCGCGTACGACGCGGTTGAGAAGCTCGAGAAGATCGTCTTCCGCCCAGTGGATGTCCTCGACGAGGTTGACTGCAGGTCGTTTGCGGGCGAGCTCCTCGAGGAAGCCCACTGCGGCGGCATGCAGGCGCTCACGCGCGTCGAGAGGGTGGAGGCCGCCCGCCACGTCCAGTCCGAGGGCGAGGCCGAGGATCTCGTGCCCGGACAGGCGCGTCATCGCACGCTCCGGAGTGTCGCTGTCGAGAATCCCGAAGTGCTCCTTCAGAACCTCGCCGAGCGGCCAGTACGTGATCCCGTCCCCATACGGGAGACAGCGACCTGTGCGCCGTATCGGCGAAGGATCCTCACGAGCGAGCACCTCCCACAGCTCGCGTACCAACCGTGTCTTTCCGATGCCGGGCTCGCCCACGATCGTCACCAGGTGGGGCTCCTGCTGCGAGACGACGCGTCGATACGTCGCGCGGAGCAGGTCGAGCTCGGTCTCGCGGCCGACGAAGACGCGACGCAAGCCGCCGACACCTCGCGGGCGCATCAGCGTGAGCGACCGCAACACCGGGCGGCACAGGACTTCCGACGACTTCCCTTTTGCCGCCACCGACCGCAGCTCCCCGAACTCGAAGGCGCCACCGGCGGCCGCAACGGTGCGCTCTCCCGCGAGCACCTCGCCCGCCACAGCGGCCTGCTCGAGTCGTGCACCGACGTTGACCGCGTCCCCGGAGACGAAGGAGCTCGCCTCGCGGGCCCGACCGACGACCACCTCGCCGGTGTTCACCCCGATTCGGAGCGCCAGCCGGTCGCCGTGCAGCTCCTGCAGGCGGCGTTGCATTGCGACGGCGGCGTGCAGCGCTCGCTCAGCGTGATCCTCGACCGCGACAGGCGCCCCGAAAACCGCCATCACCGCGTCCCCCGCGAATTTCTCGACCGTGCCTCCGGTGCGCGCGATTTCCTCCGACATCGCGTCGTAGAACCGGTCGAGCAGTAGCCGGACACGCTCGGGATCCTCCTCATCGGCCAGCGCGGTCGAGCCCACGAGATCGGCGAAGAGGACGGTTGCGAGCTTACGCTCGTCGCCGAACACAGGTCGATCGTCGAGCCCGGCGCCGCATGTCGGACAGAAGCGCGCGCCTTCGGGAAGCGCCCCGCCGCACGAATCGCACGTCTGCATGCGTCAAATGTTGCCGAGCACGAGGAGTGCTGCCTAGAGCACGGCCGCGAGCGCGTCTTCCCAGACCGCCAGCGCCTCGTCGAGCTCCGCCTCCTGGATCGTCAGCGGACAGAGGACGCGGATGCAGTTCCCGTAGATGCCGGCCTTCATCAGAACCAGGCCCCGAGAGAGGGACTCGTCGGCGATCGCGTCCGCGAGCTCGGGTGCGGGTGTCTTGTCGTGCAGGTCGCGCACGAGCTCGATCGCGAGCATCGCTCCCAGCCCACGCACATCTCCGATCGGGGGCCAGCGCGACTGCCACTCCCGCATGCGCGTCCGCACGACGTTCCCGATGGTTACGGCGCGGGCGACGAGCTCTTCCTCCTCGAAGATGTCGAGGACCGCGAGCGCCGCAGCCAGTGCGACAGGGTTACCGATGAACGTTCCGCCGATGGCTCCGGCGTGCGCGCTGTCGACGACATGAGCTCGACCGACGACTCCCGAAAGCGGGAGCCCGCCGGCCAGAGATTTCGCGACGACCATGAGATCGGGCTCCACGTCGAAGTGCTCCATCGCGAACATGCGGCCCGTACGGCCGAATCCGGTCTGGACCTCGTCAGCGACGAGCACGATCCCGTGTCGGTCACACAGGTCGCGTAGCCCGCGCACGAACTCCGGAGGCGCGGGGACGAACCCGCCCTCTCCCTGCTGCGGCTCGAAGACGATCGCCGCGACCGACTCGGGCGACACGTGCGCGGCGAGCATCCGCTCGAGCGCCGCGAGGGCTGCCGCCGGGTCGGGCCCGCGGTAGCCGTTCGGAAAGGGAGCGCGATAGACCTCCGGTGCGAAGGGACCGAGGCCGGTCTTGTACGGATGCGGGCGTGACGTCATGGTCAGGGCAAGGAGTGTCCGCCCGTGGAACCCTCCTTCGAACGCGATCACGCCCGTTCGCCCCGTGTGCAGGCGTGCGAGCTTCACCGCGTTCTCGACCGCCTCGGCCCCGGAGTTGAAGAACGCACAGCGCAGATCTCCGGAGATCGGGGCGATCGCCGCCAGCCGCTCAGCGAGCTCGACGTATCCCTCGTAGGGGAGAACGGTGTAGTCCGTGTGCAGAAAGCGTTCGCTCTGCTCGCGAATCGCCTCGAGCACCCGCGGGTGGTTGTGGCCCACGTTCAGCACACCGACTCCTCCGACGAAGTCGAGAAAGGTGTTCCCGTCGACGTCCGTGATCGTGGCACCACGGGCCTCGCGGACGACCACGGGCCCGTGCACGATCAGCGGCGCGGCGACGGCGTTCCGCTCTCGCGCGAGGATCTCGCGCGAGAGCGGCCCCGGGATCTCGGTCCGGAGCTCGATGACACGGGTGGTCGCCACGCGCGGGAGGCTAGCGGACGGCCTTGCCGGAGCTCCCGGTCACGTCTCGTACTGCTTCTTCGGCACGAGCCGGGAGCCGGTCAGGATGACGTCCACCGCTGCCGCGATGCCCACGAGGATCCATTGGCTGCCCCTGACGCCGTCGTTCGCGAACCAGAGGAGGACGTACATGATCGTGGCGTACGGGAGGAAGATGAGGCCGAGGAGCGGCACGAACCAGCCGTTAAACGCATCGTCGACCCGGTTTCCCGAGTACCACATGACTCCGAGCACGACGCGCGGAGCGACGACTGCAGCGAAAATGACCAGGCCCATGCGACCGCAGTTTCTTCGCTCGCCTCGCGATCGTCAACCGGCTCCCCGCATCCTCGAGGCCGAGGAGCTCGCACTCGACCCTCTCGCTCAGTTCCGAGCCTGGTCCGCCGAAGCCGAGGCCCCATGCCCGTGCGCGGGCGCAATGCCGCTCGCGACGGTCGGATCCGACGGCTCGCCGTCCGCGCGCATCGTCCTTCTGCGCGCGCTCGACGAGCGCGGCTTCGTGTTCTTCAGCAATCGCGCGTCCCGAAAAGGCCGCGAGCTGACTACGAATCCTCGCGCTGCGCTCGTCTTCCACTGGTGGGAGCTGGGACGCCAGGTACGAGTCGAGGGACTGGCCGAGGAGGTCGAGCAGGCCGATTCGGATGCCTACTGGCAGGCCCGTCCTCGTCCCAGCCGCATCGCGGCCTGGGCTTCGCCGCAGTCACGGCCGATCGCGAATCGGCGCGTGCTCGACGACCTCTATGCCGAGGCAGAGGCCCAATTCGGCGATGGCGACGTGCCGCTTCC
>WNGD01004998.1_pt1 | contig 12978 bp, 12 predicted proteins | sample 5400671 | NCBI WGS metagenome assembly WNGD01 (sample SAMN13153369, study PRJNA577476) | soil metagenome | isolation source: 40 cm soil or saprolite under grassland replicate 2 | place: USA:California | collected 2016-06-15
GCTGATACCAGTGGTCGACGTAGCCGCTGAACGTCTCACGAGTCGCGTCTCGAATCGTCTCTTTGCGGCCGATGATCTCCCAGCCGAGCGGTTGATCGTCGTAGAGCAGCTGCTCGTACACACCGCCGATGAAGTCGCGCGGCGTGTCGTAGTACATGTTCATCTCCTCGATGATCACGCCTTTCTCGCGCTCGATCTCGTCCGGATCGAACTTCGAGTGGCGGAGCATGTCGACGAGGACGTCGAGCGCCGTGTCGCGCGACTCGGCGGCGCACTTGACGTAGTACCCGGTGTACTCCTTACCGGTGAAGGCGTTGAATTCGCCGCCGATCCCGTCGATCTCCATGGAGATGTCGCGGGCGGTCGGCCTGCGCTCCGTCCCTTTGAAGAACATGTGCTCCGCGAAGTGCGCGATGCCGTTGCTCTCGGACGTCTCGTAGCGGGAGCCTGCGGCGAGCATGATCGCGCAGGTCACCGACTGGGCCGAGTCCATCGGCGCGGTCAGGATGCGCAGCCCGTTGTCGAGCCGTTCGAGGTTGTAGGTGCTCACCGCCCTGCGATGCTATCGAGGGCGTTCCTTCTTGCGGTAGACGAAGCGGACCGCCTGCCAGTCTCCGTCGATCGCGGCGCTCTTGTTGTCGACGAGTCCTGCGGTCAGGCCGATCTCCTGGACGGTGGAGAAGTCGAGGTCGGTCTCGATTTTCGAGGCCCTCTTCGGCCAGGCAACCCAGAGGCCGTCCGCCGGGGAGAGCGTCTTCTTCAAGACCGGAAATCGGCGCTCGAGCTCGGCGCGGGTCGTCGTGAAGAGCACCAGCACCTCGACCCCGGGCTTCGCGCCGAGCTTGGTGGCGAGCGGCGTCGCCGAGTAGTCCTTGTCGGCCATCAGGGGGTCAATGAGGTAAGGGCGCGGTAAAGATACGGATGGGGCTTGTGACACCGGGATCCCTGTCGATACCTTGATTGGAACGAAAGGTTGTAACAGATGCTCAACGCCCTCACCATCATCCTCCTCTTCGCGGCCGCTTGGGCCGTGTCCCGTCTGAGCGCCGTCGTCGCTCGGAGGGTGATGGCCTGGTCCGATCGCAGGCACCGGGCCCCGAGCGGGGACCTGAGCGCCAAGATCGTCGAGCTCAAACGGCGTGAGACCAGCGTCGCGGTGATCCGGACGGGGATCGCCTACATCGCGTTCGCGACAGCTCTTGTCCTGACGGCTGCGCAGCTGACCGGGGGGTTCGGCCGTCTGACCGCGGTCGCCGGCGCCTCTTTCATCCTCATCCTGGTCGGCTTCTCCGCCCAGCGGATGCTCATGGACATCATCGCCGGCTTCAACATGTTCGTCGAGCACTGGTACTCCGTCGGCGACACGATCGCGATCCCGATGATGGAGGTCCAGGGGATCGTCGAGGACCTCTCGTTGCGACGGACGAAGCTTCGCTCGCTCGACGGCGAGGTGATCAACATCCACAACTCGCAGATCGCGGCCGTCCGCGTTCTGCCGGGCGGCGTCAAGGAGTTCGACGTCGAGCTTGTCGCGAGCAGCCGGGAGGCCGCTGAGGTGCTCGTCGGACAGGTCGCTGCGATCCTTCCGGAAGGGCCGACGACGTTCGTCCGGCGCCCCGTAATCCACCAGATCGACGACCTCGCGCCCGGGCTCGTCCGGCTGCGCATGCGCGCCGCCGTGGCGCCGGGACGGGAGTGGCTCGTGAACGGTTTCTACACCGACCTGCTCAAGGAGCGGGCCGACAAGCATCTGATCGTCCACGGGCCGGTCGTCCTGACGGTGGACGACAAGGTCGAGCGCAGCTTCGCCCGCGCCAGCGCCGCGACGCGTTGGGCCGGCGCCCGCTAGAGCCGATCGAGCTCGGACAGCAGACCGCCGACCTCGTCGGCGGTGTTGTAGTGGACGATGCCGGCCCGGACTGCGCCGCCGTCCTCGAGGCCGAGCCGCTTCATCACCTCGACCGCGTAGTAGTCGCCCCACCACACGGCGTAGCCCGCCTCGCCCAGGCGGGTCGCCGTGTCCTGCGCGGACATCCCGTCGACGTTGAACGCAAAAGTCGCGACCCGTCCATCCATCGTGGGCAGCCCATAGAGCGTGACCTTGTCGGGGAGGCCGGCGAGGAAGCGTTCGCCAAGCGTCCGTTCGTGCGCCTTGATGGCCTCCCAACCGATCGACTCGATGTATTCGACTGCGGCCACGAAGCCGGCGAGGAGCTCGTGCGCGAGGGTGCCGGTCTCGAAGCGGCTGCCGAGCGGCGTGTTCGAGGCGGGCCGGACCTTGTACGGACGCCAGGTCTCGAGCAGCTCCGCGCGGCCGAATGCGAGGCCGAGGTGCGGGCCGAAGAACTTGTACGGCGAGCAGATCAGAACGTCTACCCCCCAGTCGGTCACGTCCATCGGCCCGTGCGCGCCGTAGTGGACGGCGTCGGCCCAGGCGAGTGCACCGGCATCATGCGCCAGCTCGACGATGCGCCGAACGTCCGTGCGCGTGCCGACCGCGTTGGAGGCAACCGGGAACGCCACCACGCGAGTGCGGTCCGACAGTTGCCGCTCGAGATCGTCGAGATCGAGCGTCGTGTCGTCGTTGATGTCGGCGAGGCGGACCACGAGGCCCTTGTCGTGCGCGAGCTCCAGCCAGGGCGAGACGTTTGCGTCGTGGTCGAGCTTCGTGACGAGGATCTCGTCGCCCTCGCGCCACTCCCGTCCGGCGGTGCGCGTCAACGCGAACGCGAGCGTCGACATGTTGGCGCCGAAGGTCGCCTCCTGGGGTGAGCAGCCGAGGAATTCCCCGGCCTTCGCTCGCGCCTGCGCGACGAGCGCCTCCGTCCGGCGGCTCGTCTCGTACGGGCCACTGACGTTCGCGTTCGACTCGCGGTAGTAACGGGAAACCGCATCGATCACCTCATCGGGGACCTGAGTGCCGCCCGGCCCGTCGAAGAAGGCCAGCGGCCGGCGGAGTGCCGAGTACCGGGCGCGAACCGCGTCGACGTCGTACGTCACGGTGGACACGGGGCGAGACGTTACTACGATTGGTGCGTGGCTCCGGCGACCAAAGAGCGGATCGACCGCGGCACCGGAACCGGTCTCGGCGCACCGTGGAACGTCATCGTGCTGAACGACAATCACAACACCTTCGAGGGCGTTGCGTCGGCGCTCGCCTCGACGTTGCCCGAGGTCTCGTACGACCAGGGCTTGCGAATCGCCGACCGGATCCACAACAGCGGCCGCGCGATCGTGTGGTCGGGGCACAAGGAAGTAGCCGAGCACTACTGGCAGCAGCTACAAGGCCACGGCCTGACGATGTCGCCGCTGGAGCGGACCTAACCGAGGTCGAGCTCGTGGCTCAGAGCCACGAGCTCGACCTCGGTTCCGTTCACGGTCCAGCGATACCGTGGAGACGGCTTGAGGGACGCCCCACGAAGCAGTCTCGTTCTGCCTTCGCGAGCAAGGCGGTGAGCTTCTCGGCGGGCAGCGCCGGCTCGAGCTCCAGTTCGAGCTCCACGTCGATCTCGACGAAGGCGTAGCGCCCGTCCTCAGGGCGCCGGGTCACCATCCCGAACGCCGAGGCATTCGCAACGAAGTCGATCTTCAGCATCGCAGTGTGGTAGCCGAGGCTCTGCAAGGTACAGCGAGCCAGGCCGATGAGGACGAGATGCTCCGGAGTCCAGGCTTCGTCGAGGTCGAGCGGCGACCTGCCGTCCGCAGTGACTCGACCGGTGCGGTCGAGCTCGACCGTGTAGCGGAATTCCTTCGCCTCGACGGTCATGCTCCTATCCTGCCAGCGTGGGAGGAACCGTCCGGAGTGCGGCGTAATGTCTGGCCATGCGACGGCTGCGGCCGCTCAGCGAAGCGGAGTGTTACGCCAGGTGCTATGGCGGCTGGGACGACACTGTGCGAATCGTGAGGCTCGAGCCGCGCCGCGCGCACCGGGAGTTGGCGCTCGAAGGCGAAGCGTTGCGCGTGCGTTTCGAGGAGCTCCTCGACGCCCGTGAGCCGCACGAGCTCGCCGAGCCCGAAGCAGCCTGAGTCTGCGATACCGGATGTCCTCGCGCCCGATCTCCGGGTGCTCTTCTGCGGTATCAATCCCGGTCGGGTCTCTGCAGCGGCGCAGGCCCACTTCGCGAACCCCCGCAACGATTTCTGGCGTCTCCTCCATGCGGCGGGCTTTACGCCGCGCGTGCTCGAGCCCGCAGAACAGTTCGAGTTGCTGCGGTACGGCGTCGGTATCACGAATGCGGCGGCGCGGACCACGCCCGGGTCCGGAGATCTGCGCAAGGCGGACTTCGCAGGCTCCGCGGATCGGCTCGAGCGAATCGCGGCACAGCTCAAGCCGGCGTGGATCGGCTTCGTCGGGAAGGAGGCCTACCGCGGTGCGTTCGGCGAGCGCGCGCAGCTCGGAGAGCAGGAGCGGCGCCTCTCGCACACACGGCTGTTCGTGCTTCCGTCGACCTCGCCGGCAAATGCCGCGGTTCCGTGGGGCGAGCGCCTGCGCTGGTTCGAAGAGCTCAGCCGCGCCAGCGGTTCGTGATCGGTGTACGCCGGTCACGGCCGAAAGCCTTGGGCCGAAGCTTCACGCCTGGCGGCGCCTGCCTGCGCTTGTATTCCGCGCGGTCGACCATTGCGACCGCCCGCTCGACGACGTCGCGGTCGAAACCGTCCCTAGACAGCTCTTCGAGGGTGCGATCATGCTCGACGTACTGCTCGAGCACTTCGTCCAGCTGCGAGTACGGCGGGAGCGAGTGCTCGTCGAGCTGGTCGGCGCGCAGCTCGGCGCTCGGCGCTCGGTCGATGATGCTCTGAGGAATCAACTCTCGACCACCTCTCTCGTTGAGGTAGATCGCGAGACGGAACACGTCCGTCTTGTAGACGTCCTTCAGCAGCGCGAATCCACCCGCCATGTCTCCGTAGAGGGTTGCGTAGCCGACCGAGAGCTCCGACTTGTTGCCGGTCGCGACGAGCATCCAGCCGAACTTGTTCGACAGTGCCATCAACAAGACGCCACGCGCGCGCGCCTGGATGTTCTCCTCCGTGAGATCCGGCTCTGCGCCGGCGAACGCCTCCTCGAGCGCCTCGTCGAACGCGTCGACGATCTCGCCGATCGGGATCTCCGTGAACGGACAGCCGAGGCTCTCCGCGAGCCGGCCCGCGTCGCCGCGCGTCCCCTCCGACGAGTAGCGCGAGGGCATAGATACGCAGTGCACGTGGTCGGGCCCGAGGGCCTCCGCGGCAAGCGCCGCGGTCACCGCGGAGTCGATTCCTCCCGAGACGCCGACGACCACTTCCTCGAACCCGTTCTTCCCGACGTAGTCGCGCAGGCCGAGCTCGAGTGCGCGACGCATCTGCTCGATCTCGAGGGCGAACGGGACGACCTCGCCGACGGCCTTGCTCCCGTTGGCCGAAGGCCCCGGCGAGCCGACGTGGATGATCTCGACGGGCGGAAGCTCTTCGCGCTCGCGCGCGAGTGCGCGCCGTCGCACGTCACTGAGGCGGCGGCCGATCACTTCCTGCGGCTCGATGTCGACGACGAGAAGGGTTTCCTCGAATCCGGGCGCTCGTGCCAGGACGGTGCCCTCGTCGTCGAGCACGCACGAGTGGCCGTCGAAGATCAGCTCGTCCTGGCCGCCCACCGTGTTGCAGAACGCAACGAAACAGGTGTTGTCCCGGGCGCGCGTGACGAACATCTCCTCGCGTTCGTCGGGGCGGCCGACATAGAAGGGCGACGCAGAGATGTTGACGAGCAGCTCCGCACCAGCCAGCGCAAGGTCGGTCGCGGGTGGGCCAGGCTGCCACATGTCCTCACAGATCGTCGGCCCGACGAGTGTCTTGCCATGCTCGAGCAGCACCAGGTCGCGGCCCGGTGCGAAGTAGCGGTCTTCGTCGAAGACGCCGTAGTTCGGCAGGAACCGCTTGCGATACACCGCCTTGATCTCGCCCGCCGAGCAGACGTAGCACGCGTTGTAGAGATCGCGATCGAAGTAAGGCCCACCGACGAGAACCGTCGCGCCTCGCGCCTCGCGGGCGATCTTCTCCACCGACTCCTCCGCCGCCCTGATGAAACCGGGCCGGAGGAGCAGATCCTCCGGCGGATAGCCCGTCACGGCCAGCTCCGGGAAGACCACGAGGTCGGCCGCGTTCTCCTTCGCCTCGGCGAGCCGGCCGAGGATCAGCGCGCGGTTTCCCTCGAGGTCGCCGACAACCGGATTGATCTGGGCCAATGCGAGCCGCACGGGCTCAGTCTAGCTGTTTGCGCCTCTCAGTCGAAAACTGCGCCTTAGCGACGCTGACCGAACTGCATCACCCAGAGAGCGACGCCGTCGCGGCCGAACATTCGCCCGCGTTCGAACGCGATTCCGAGATCTCGCCAGCGCGGTGCCATCAGGTTCATGCGATGGGGCGGTGAGTTGAGCCAGAGCTGAAGGGTGTGCACGGGGGACCCGAGCTCTCCCTGTCCCCAGGCGAGGTTCTCGCCGAAAGCACGGGCCGGAAGGTAACCGGCCCGCTTGAAGGTGCGAGAGAACTCCATGCCGCACGGAGTGTGCGAAAAGCCGCACTTTCGGACAGCGTCGGCCTTCATCACCGAGGAGCGGTTCAGCGGAACGCTGCCCCTGACGTACCCGAGCCCGTAGGCGCGGCGCACGACGTTGATGCCGCAGTACATCGCTTCGAGGCGCGAGTGCTCGTCACCTGCGGCGGTCGTTGCGCCGGCGCACGACGACGCCACGGCCGCCAGGGCTGCCGAGTCGGAGGCGTGTGGCACTGCTCCCGACGGCGCTGCCAGGCCCAGTCCGATCGCGGTGAGGGTGACGGCAATCACCATGCGCGGTCATTAGTCAGATACCCCTTCGAGCCGAATCCTGCGCCTTCCTGCAGCGAAATTTACATTCAGGTTCGTTTTTCGTACACGTATGCGTCGAGAAACAGAAATTCAGCTGGGGGCTGCTGCCTCAGCGATCTCGTCCAGCGCTTCCGGGTTCTCCAGGGATGACAGGTCGCCGGGCTCCTTGCCGAGGACACGAGCGCGGACGGCCCTCCGGACGATCTTTGCGCTGCGAGTCTTCGGAAGCGCCGAGACGAAGACGACACGCTCCGGCTTGAAGGCCTTTCCGAGCTCGTCGGTGACCGCAGCCGAGATCTCGAGTGCGAGCTTGGGCGAGGCCTCGTTGCCCGGCTTGAGCACGCAGAAGATCCACGCCACCTCGCCCTTCACCTCGTGCGGAACACCGATCGCTGCGGCTTCGGCGACCGCACTGTGTGCGACTGCCGCAGACTCGAGCTCCGCTGGACCGATGCGTTTGCCCGCGATGTTGAGCGTGTCGTCCGAGCGGCCGTGCAGGAACCAGTAACCATCGTCGTCGATCGACGCCCAGTCACCGTGCGTCCAGACTCCGGGGAAGCGTTGCCAGTACGCCTCGAGGTAGCGCTCTTCGTCTCCCCACACCCCGCGCGTCATCCCGGGCCAGGGTCGTTTGCACACGAGCTCGCCGACCTCTCCGCGCAACGGCGTACCGTCCGGACCGAACACATCCATGTCCTGTCCGAGCGCCGGGAAGCCGAGTGCGACCGGCTTCACCGGCTCGGTGATGCAGGTCGTGAGGAAGCACGCCCCGACCTCGGTGCCGCCTGAACAGTTCACGATCGGCGTCTTGCCGCCGCCGACCTTCTCGAACAGCCAGTGATACGGATCGCGGTTCCACGGTTCGCCCGTCGTGCAGATCGCCTTCAGGCTAGACATGTCCGCCTGCGGTTCGCCTTTGGGGATCAGCGCACGGACCAGGGTCGGAGAGACGCCGAGCATCGTCACGCGCTCCGACTCGATCATTTTCCAGATCCGGTCGGGCGGAAAGTCGGGCGCGCCCTCCGCGTACACGATCGTGGCGCCCGACGCGCCGCCGCCGACGACCGTCCATGGGCCCATGATCCAACCCATGTCGGTGGCGAAGTGGATGCGGTCGCTGGGCTTGACGTTGGTCTGATAGGCGACCTCGCGCGCGATCGAGACGAGGAAGCCGGCCTGGACGTGCAACGCTCCTTTCGGCTTCCCAGTCGTTCCGGAGGTGTATGCGAGCAGGTAGGGATGCTCCGAGTCGACCTGTCTCGGGGCCAGATCCCCGGACGTGTTCTCTACGAGCTCGTCCCAGAAGCGGTCGCGACCGAGAGTCATGGGCACGTCGTCGACCCCGATGCGCCGCCAGACGACCGTGTGCGTGACCGTCGGCGCCGATCGAAGCGCCTCGTCTGCGATCTCCTTCATCGGCACCATCTGCCCGCGGCGAAGCGAGCCGTCGGCCGTGATCAGCGCCTTGGCCTTCGCGTCCGCGAGCCGCGCGGCGATCGCCGGTGGTGCGAAGCCGGAGAAGATCGGGACCTGAACCGCGCCCAGATGTGCGCAGGCATGTGACGCAATCGCCACCTGCGGCGACATCGGCAGGAAGATCCCGACCGCGTCACCCGCGCCGATGCCGATCGAAGCAAGGCCTTCGGCGAGGCGAAACACCTCCTCTGAGAGCTCGCGCCAGTTCAGCGCCAGCCGAGTTCCGTCCTCACCCTCCCAGACCGCGGCCTCCTGCTCGGCGAGCTCCCCCGCCGCCCACTTGTGGACGCAGTTCCAGGCCAGATTGAGCTTGGCGCCGGTGAACCACGTCGCCCATTCGTTGCCGCGAGACGTGTCCACGACCTGTTGCCAGGGCTCGGAGAACTCGAGCTCGAGATCCTCGATCACCGTGGGCCAGAAGCGCTCCGGTTCCTCGACCGAGATGCGGTGCAGATCCGCGTAGCGCTCGACGCCGAGACGGCGTGCGAGCCTGGTCATGTTCGCGTTCTCGACGTCCTCGGCGCTCGGGCTCCAGATGAACTCCGACACGCGCGAAGCGTACGGGTAGCCGTACGTCGTAGGGCGGGTGTGGTGCTCTAACCTCTTTTCTGGATGCGTGCCCGACTGTTTACGCCGGAGAACCGCAAGTGGTGGACGCTCGTTGCGGTCGCGATCGGCCTGTTCATGATCATGCTCGACAACACGGTCGTGAACGTCGCGCTGCCGTCGATCCAGCGGGACCTCGGCATCGGCATCTCCGAGCTCGAATGGGTCGTGAACGCCTACGCCCTCACGTTCGGCGTTCTCCTTCTGACCGGAGGAAAGCTCGCGGACATGCTCGGCCGTCGGGCGATCTTCATCGCAGGCCTCGTGATCTTCACCGGAGCGTCATTGTGGTGCGGCCTCGCCGGCGGCGCAGGGTCGCTCATCGCCGCGCGCACGGTGCAAGGTGTCGGCGCCGCGTTGATGAATCCGGCGACGCTCTCGATCATTACCGCGACCTTCCCGCCGCGCCAACGAGGCACCGCGATTGGCATCTGGGCCGGCGTCTCCGCGCTTGCACTGGCGATCGGCCCCATCGTCGGCGGGCTGCTGACGGAGAAGGTGAGCTGGAGCTGGATCTTCTTCATCAATATCCCGGTTGGCGTGCTCGGCGTACTCGCTGCGCGGGTCTTCATCGACGAGACGAAGGACACATCGCGGGAACAGAGCCTCGACTTACCCGGGCTTGTCACGTCGGCAATCGGCCTTTTCGCGCTCACGTATGGGCTGATCGAGACGAACGGTCATTCGTGGACTTCGACGCGAGTGCTGACGCTGTTCGGGATCGCCGTGTTGGCGCTGGTCGTCTTCGTGCTGCTCGAACAGCACCAGCGTCTCCCGATGCTCGATCTCTCGCTGTTCCGCAATCCGACGTTCGCCGGGGCCAATGCCGCGATGTTGCTCGTCGGGCTCGCGATGTTCGGGATCTTCTTCTACAACTCGCTCTTCCTGCAGGGCGTCCTTCGCTTCAGCGCGATCCAGACCGGCGCGACCTTCCTGCCGATGACCGTCCTGATCATCTTCGTGGCTCCGGTCGCAGGCAGATTCTCCGACCGGATCGGCGCGCGCTGGCTGATGGGGGCCGGCATGACCCTGCTCGCAGTCTCGCTGCTTCTCTTCGGGACGCTCGACCAGAACTCGTCCTTCTGGAACATCCTTCCCGGTCTGCTCGTGGGCGGCGTCGGCATGGCGGTCACGATGGCACCGACGACAGCCGCCGCGATGGGCTCGGTTCCCGTGGCGAAGGCCGGGGTGGGCTCGGCGGTGATCAACAGCATGCGTCAGGTCGGCGGCTCACTCGGTATCGCGGTCATGGGCGCGCTCGTGGCCACGCGCGTCAGCGTCCCGCGGACGAGTCCACTGTGGCCAGGCGAGTTCGTCGGCGGCTATCACCGGGCAGTTCACCTGGGGGCCGCACTCGTCCTTGTGGGCGCGATCATCTCCGTGTTGACGGTTCGCCAGCTGCCGCGCCGTGAGGGCGCCGCGGAGTCGGTCGCCGGCGCACTGGCCAACGAGCCCTGAAAAGAGGAAGACCCCCGGCTGCGGCTCCGGGGGTCGATTCCTGTTAGGCGACTCCGCCTTGTCTGGCGGTCTCCCCTGGACTTGGCTCTGCGGCCCAGCCACGCCCTTTTCGGATCCCACCTGGTGAAGTGCCTCCTGCAGCCGACCCTGGCGTCTGGCTCGGTTGCAAGCTGAACTCACTCTAGGACGCTTCTCAGGGCATGTCAAGTACCTCGGTCAAGTGATTTGGATTAGGCTTACTTGACCGGTTTACCGCCCAAACATGACCTTTTCGGGGGATGTCGAAACGGATAGGTTGACGTTGGGTGAAGCATGTCGTCTACTACCAGTTGGACGTGTCTGACTCGACCGCCATCCGTCGGCAACAGCGGGCCTCCGCCGCCCAGGCCGGGCTGAGGCTCGGCGAGCGCCTGCGCCACCTTCGTGTCGCAGCCGGGATGACCCAGACGGATCTGGCCGGCGATCGGTTCTCCAAGGAGTACGTGAGCCAGATCGAGCGCGGCAAGACCCGCCCGACGCCCGAGACGATCGAGTGGCTCGCGCAGCGGCTCGGCGTGGACGCAGGCTTCCTGGCCGACGGTGTCTCCGCTGACGAGCGGGGACGTGTCGACGCAGGTCTTGCGCGGGCGGAGGCGCTGCTCGAGGCGCGTCGCAATGAAGAAGCCCTAGTGGAGTTCGAGAGCGTGCGCTCCGCCGTGCTGGCCAAGGGCATGCCCGAGCTCGAGGCGCGCGCGCTGTCCGGTGAGGCGACGGTACGGATGCGTGCCGGCGAGGTGCGCGAGGCGATCGCGTTGCTCGAGCGAGCGCGCGTACTCAGCGAGGGAACATCATTCTCGGACGTCCAGCGTGCCGACGTGCTCTTCCGGCTCGGCGTCGCCCGCTACAAGCTCAACAGCATCCAGACGTCGATCGGGCTGTTCGACGAGGCGCTCAAGGTGGCCGAGCGCTCGGAGATCCCGTCGGATCAGCTGCGCTCCAACATCCTTGCCTGGCGCTCGCGCTGTTATCGGCGGCGGCGCGACCTCGAGGCTGCGCGCGAGGACGTCGAGCGCGCACTCGAGCTGGCCGAAGGACTGAGCGACAAGCGCACGGCCGCGGACGTCTACTTCCAAGCGTCGATCATCGCCGACCGGGAGGGCCATTGGGTCCTCGCGCGTTCCTATGCCGAGCGCGCCAAAGCCGTCTACGAAGAGCTCTCGGATCGCGGGAATCTCGGCCGGCTGTTGAACAACCTCGGCGGGATCAACTTCCTCCTCGGCCATCCCGAGGAGGCCGTCGACTTCCTCAAGGACGCGGTTCGCATCGCCCTCGAAGTGGGGAACGACCCCGAAGCCGCACATGCAGTCAACGGCATCGCCCAGGTCCATCTCCGCACCGGCGACGTCGAGCGGGCCGAGGAGCAGGCGCGCTACGCGCTCGAGCTGCTCGGCGACCGTGTCGACGAGATCGCCGAGATCGGCAACGCCCAGCTCGTCCTCGGCCGGGCGTTGCTCGAGCAGGGCCGCCTAGACCAGGCGGATGAGGCGCTCAAGGCCGGCGAGCGTGCTTACGACCAGCTTTCTTCCGGAAGTCATCGCGCATCGGCTTGGGTCGCACAGGGCGATCTCGCCGCCCGGCGTGGTGACGATCGGGCCGCCGCCAGGCTCTACCGCCAGGCCGCCGACGCCCTGCAAGACGTCCGTTTCTAAGCAGCTCCTCGAAAGGAGGTGACCACCGTGTCCAAAGCTCGCCTGATCTATTTTGCAATCTTCGCGATCCTCATCGTGACCGCCCTCCTCCCGGCGCTCAGTTTCTGGCCTGACGGGCCTCACGACGGTGCAGAGATCTAGAGCGAAGGTGTGCGCGCTTTGCTCGTTGCCTTCACCCTGACTCCGCCGCGGCAGGCCGTGGCCCCTATCACGAGCCGTTCGGAGCGAGGCGCGCCCGGCGCCGGGTCGCTCGAAGCGACCAGGTTCCCTTTGAGGGAAGAACGTGCGAGTCTTCGCAGACGACCATGTCTTCGGGAGACGTAGACCCTGGGCTCGTCAGCGTTCGCGAGGTTGCGGATCAGCTCGGCGTGCATCCGGAAACGATCCGGCGGTTGATTCACGGCGGGAGACTGGATGCGGTGCGGGTCGGCCGTGTGCTCCGAGTTCATCGAGAAGCGGTCGACCGTTACCTCGCGCGGCAACGGGTGAAACCGACGCGCTTCCAAGCCTAGACGGCCCCGGGCGAGCGCCAGCGAGAGCGGGAACTAGGCTCCGAAGCCGTCCGAGCTGACACGCTCGATGACGAGATGTGGGATGCGTGCATGCGGGCTGATGGTCAGCAGGGTGCTCACGATCTCCGCGCAGTCCTCAGGGCGGATCATCTGGTCGGTCGGCACAGGCGCCCACGCGGCCATCGGCGTGTCGACGAATCCGGGGCTGAGAGCCGTCGCGCGGATTCCGTGCTCCTCCTCGCTTCGGTTCAGTGTCTGCGTGAACTGGATCACCGCAGCCTTTGACGCGCCGTAGATCGGCAGCTGCGGCGTCGGGATCGTTCCGGCAATCGACGCGAGGTTGACGATCAGTCCGTGGCTGTCGCGCAACATCGGTAGCGCCGCAGCAGTCACCCGGAGCGTG
>WNGD01004999.1_pt1 | contig 12977 bp, 12 predicted proteins | sample 5400671 | NCBI WGS metagenome assembly WNGD01 (sample SAMN13153369, study PRJNA577476) | soil metagenome | isolation source: 40 cm soil or saprolite under grassland replicate 2 | place: USA:California | collected 2016-06-15
GGAGTGAGCGGCTCGCCGACGGCGGCCATGGAGAGGGCGTAGCGGAGCACGTCGCCGGCCAGCCGCAGGTGCCGCCGCAGGGCGCTGACCTCCTTGGCGCTGCTGGTGCCGACCACCGTGATGCTGGCCAGGTCGATCGTGGCAGCCCCGACGGTTCCCTCCAGGACCTCGACGATCCCGGTGGGGTGGGCGAGCACCACCTCGACGACGCCGCCGGGCCGGGCGCGCCAGTAGCCGGTCTCGGAATGCAGCGGGCGGCCGTCGTCCATCGACCAGGTGCGCTGGGTGTAGGCGAGGAACGGCTTGCCGACATGCCAGAAGCGCGCCTCCTCGCCGTAGCGGAAGGGTGCGATCGTGGGGTACTGGCCGGCGCCCTCGCCCCGCCAGGTGCCGAGCAGCCCAGCCAGCGCCACAAGGTCCGGATGCAGCGGCGGGGTCCCCCCGGTCGCGGTCGCCCGCTGGCCCTCAGCCGGCATCAGATCCGCCTCCCTCCTCAGAGCCGGTGCGCGGTCGGTCTGGGAAGGGTACTCGTCGAGCGGCGCCCCCTCAGCAGTGGGAAGTCGCTCAGCAGTGGAGGGCGTCGAGGCGGGTGGCGACGATCGGGCTCGCCGGCGGGATGGTGGAGGTCATCGCCGGGGCGGCCGAGTTGTCGAGGCGGCCGAAGTTCTCGGTCGCCCAGGCGCGGCCGTCGGCACAGACCACGCCGATCCCGACGGCGTCGAAGCCGGGCTGGAGGATGTTGGCGCGGTGGCCGTCCGACTTCATCCAGCCGTCGTGGATCTGGAAGGCCTCGCTCTGGAAGCCCTCCACCCAGGCGATGTTCTCGCCGAGGGCGGAGTACTTGCCGATCCCGGGCAGGCCGCTGGCCGAGGCCAGGTCGCGGTGGGCGAGCACCCCGGTGTCGCCCATGTGCCGCGACCAGCTCAGCGCCATGTTGGCGAGGCTCGGGTCCAGGGTCAGCTCCTTGAGCCCGCGTGCTTTGCGTTCGGCGTTGAGACGCTGGAACAGGTCCTGGGTGATCAGCGTGGTCGCGTTGTTGCTCCCCGACGACCCCGCGGTGGTCGGCGAGACCAGCGCGGGGGACGGGAAGGTGGCGGTCGGCGCGGTGGTCGCCGTGACGGCGGGCGCGGCGGCCACCGCCGTGGTCGCGGTGGTGCGCGGCTTCGGACGGGTCGTGACCTTGGCGGTGGTGGCGGGCTTGAGCGCGGACCCCGGCCGTGCGTTGACCGAGGCGCGGTCGCCGGCGATCGCCTGCGCCGCCGCCACGATCCGCGGGTGATGCCCCGTGCCGGGCAGGAACGCCCAGGCCAGCAGCAGCGGGAACCCGATCAGGAAGGCCGTGCGGAGCTTCGTCCTGCGGTGGCCTCTCGGCATCGACCTGATCCGGGACGGCATCGGTGCCCGCGCCGAGGCTGCCGGCCGGGCCGGAGCCGGGCCGGGAGCCGGCGGGCGGGGTGGTGGCGCGGCGGGCATCCGCGCAGTTGGCTGGGCCATTGGCTGGGTCGTCGGCGCTGGCGCGGGTTCCGGGCGCGGCTGCTCCTGCGCCCGCACCCGGGCCGGGGCACGCACGTAGCGCACATGCTGCGGCAGGGGCCGGGCCCGGCCCCGAATCGTTCGCTCGTTCCGCACGTGATCAGCCTTCTCGCTCGGGGCCCATGTCACCAGGACAGGGAATGTAGGGACGAGCGGTGCCTGCCAGGCTGCCAACAGGGCGTCGTACGCAGTACTCGACCTGCGGCGCGCCGCTGACTGTAGGGGCGGGGGACCCTCGGGGGACGGCCAACGACCACACTAACCTGCCAAATCCCCCCGTCCCCTGTCAAGCCACGCGGGCCGGGGCCCCCTGATGAAGAGCGGGTGGGCCAGGCGCGGTACCGTACCCCGGCGAGCATCTTGGCGGGTCGAGCGCGGGAGGGACGCTGGATGGGACAGGTGGTGCCGCCGACGGGACGGCAGTTCGAGCTGCGACGCGGCAGCGCCCGTGCGGTGGTCACCGAGGTCGGCGCGACCCTGCGGGCGCTGGAGATCGCCGGGCAGCCCTACCTCGACGGCTTCGGGCCCGATCAGCTGCCCGACGGCAGCCAGGGGCAGGTCCTGATCCCGTTCCCGAACCGCGTCGGCGGCGGCCGCTACCAGTTCGAGGGCGTGGGCGAGCAGCAGCTGCCGGTCGAGGAGGCCGCCACCGGCAACGCCATCCACGGGCTGGTCCGCTGGGCCAACTGGCAGCCGCTCAGCCAGAGGGCCAGCCGCCTGGTGATGGGGCTGATGCTGCACGCCCGCAAGGGCTACCCGTTCGTGCTCTCACTGCGGATCGCCTACACGTTGCTGCCGGACGGGCTGCGGGTGCGCCAGACGGCCCGGAACGCCGGTGTGGCGGCGGCCCCCTACGGCGCCGGGTTCCACCCCTACCTGACCGTCGGGAGCGCGTGCGTGGACGACGACGTCTTACGGATACCCGCGGCCAGCTGGCTGCCGGTCGACGAGCGTTCGCTCCCGACCGGGACGGCGCCGGTGGACGGCACCCGGTTCGACTTCCGCGAGCCGCGCCCGGTTGGCGCGGCGGTCCTGGACACCGGCTACACCGACCTGCTCCGCGACCGCGACGGCTTCGCCCGGGTCTCGCTGGCGGTCCCTGGCGGGCGCCCCCGCCTCACCGTGTTTCTGGACGGCGCCTTCGGCTTCCTGCAGGTCTACACCGGCGACACGCTCGGCGATCCGGCCGCGCGGCGCCGCGGCCTCGCGGTCGAGCCCTGCACCTGCGCCACCGACGCGTTCAACAATGGCATGGGCCTGCGGGTCCTGCGACCGGGCGAGACCACCACTGGCGTCTGGGGCGTCAGCGTGGCTTCCAGCTGATCGGAGATCCGGCCACACGCTCCACCATGCCCCGCCGTTCCAGCAGCACCAGGTGCGCCTGGGTCTCGCCGAGCGCGGCGCGGCGCATGAAGCCCCGGATCTCCTCCCAGGGCCGCGACCAGCGAAGCCCCTGGGCGACCTCCCAGACCGTCCGAGCGCCGCCAGCGACCAGCGCCGAGGTCTCGTCGAGGCGATCCCGGTGGTGGGCGCGCAGCTCGTCGATCCGCTTGGCGAGCGAGGCGACCGGCCCCTCATGCCCCGCCAGGGCCGGCCCGTCGCCGTAGGCCCGCAGCCGCTCCAGCGACGCCAGGTAGTCGCCGAGCGGGTCGTCGCCGGACTGCGGATGCAGCGAGACGTTCGGGCTGATCCGCGGCAGCACGTGGTCGCCGGTCAACAGCAGCCCGCTGCGCTCCTCGTGGAAGCAGAGATGGCCGGGCGTATGGCCCGGCGTGTGGACCGCCACCAGCTCCCAGCCGGGCACCTCGGGCCGGTCGCCGTCCTCCAGCAGCACGTCCGGCCTGGCCGCGTGGACGGCGGCGCGTAGGAACAGGCTGGCGTCGCGCAGGCTCTCCAGCTCGCTGGCCGGCGCCCCGGCCTCGGCCAGCCAGGCAGCCGTGCGCGCCAGGAGGTCGTCGACGTCCTCGTAGCGGTCGGGGATCAGCGCCGCGTCCGCCGGATGCAGCCCGATCCAGGCCCCCGACGCCTCCCGCACCCACCCCGCCAGCCCGTAGTGATCCGGGTGGATGTGGGTGACGAGCACCCCACGCGCGTCCCCGACCGAGGCGCCGATGCCGGCGAGCCCCGCCTCCAGCGCCGCGATCGCCTCCGGCGCGTTCCATCCCGGATCGACCAGCACCACCCCGCCGGGAACCTCGAACACGTAGGTCAGGACAAATCGCAATGGACTATTCGGAATCGGCACGGGCACGCTCCACAGGCCAGGCCGAACCTCCTCGACGAGTGGCAGCTCGTGCACGCTCCGTCCTCCTGGGCGGTTCCTTGTCCACAGATCCAAGCCAGCATGCCCGGGGAGCGAGCACCTGTGCCATGCTCGGAACGATCGATCGAGCGGGAGGGATCATGGGAAGCGAGTTCGGCCTGACCGGGCTGGCGGTGATGGGGCAGAACCTGGCGCGCAATCTGGCGCGGCATGGGGTGTCGGTGGCGGTGCACAACCGGACCGAGGCGCGGACGCGGGAGTTCATCGAGCGGTACGGCGATGAGGGCTCGTTGCGGGCGACCGGCTCGGTGGAGCAGTTCGTGACCGCGATCGACCGTCCCCGCCGGATCATCATCATGGTCAAGGCCGGGCCGCCGGTCGACGCGGTGATCGAGGAGTTGCTGCCGCATCTCGACCCCGGCGACGTGCTGATCGACGGGGGCAACTCCTTCTTCGAGGACACGCGCAGGCGCGAGCGCGTGCTCGGCGAACGGGACCTGCGCTTCATCGGCGCCGGCATCTCCGGCGGTGAGGAGGGCGCGCTGCACGGGCCCAGCATCATGCCGGGAGGCTCCAAGGAGGCCTACGCCGCGGTCGAGGGCGTGCTCACCGCGATCGCCGCCACGGTCGACGGCACCCCCTGCTGCACCCACGTCGGCCCCGACGGCGCGGGCCACTACGTCAAGATGGTCCACAACGGCATCGAGTACGCCGACATGCAGCTCATCGCCGAGGCCTACGACCTGCTCCGCCAGGCCCTCGGTCTCGGCGCCGGCGAACTGGCCGAGGTGTTCCGGACCTGGAACCAGGGCGACCTCGACTCGTTCCTGATCGAGATCACCGGCAAGGTCCTCGCCCACAACGACGCGGCCACCGGCCGCCCGCTGGTCGACCTGATCCTCGACGAGGCCGAGCAGAAGGGAACCGGCCGTTGGACCGCACAGTCCGCCCTCGAGCTGGGCGTCCCGATCACCGCCATCACCGAGGCGGTCTATGCCCGCGCCCTGTCAGCGAAGAAGGACGACCGCGTGGCCGCGGCCGCGCTGCTCCCCGGCCCCGACGGCACCACCGCGCCGAGCTTCTCCGCCGACCTGATCCACGACGTACGCGACGCGCTCTACGCCTCCAAGGTGGTCGCCTACGCGCAGGGCTTCGAGCAGATGCTGGTCGCCTCCGAGCAGTACGGCTGGGGCATCGACCTGGGCGCGATGGCCACGATCTGGCGGGGCGGCTGCATCATCCGCGCCCGCTTCCTCGACCGGATCCGCGCCGCCTACAAGCAGGACCCGGGCCTGCGCAACCTGCTGCTCGCCGACTACTTCCGCGACGCGGTCGCGGGCACGCAGGGGGCCTGGCGCCGGGTGGTGGCGACCGCGGCGACCCTCGGCGTGCCCACCCCGGCGTTCAGTTCCTCGCTCGCCTACTACGACGGGTTCCGCCGGGAGCGCTCGCCGGCTAATCTCATCCAAGGCTTGCGTGACTATTTTGGCGCGCATACCTATCACCGCACCGATCGCCCCGGCACGTTCCATACGCGCTGGTCAGAGGACTTACAAGAGGTCCGGGTAGGGTAGCGGCGAGGAGGTGTGGGCGATCCTGTTTGGGATCTTGCGCTCGTGATCGGCGCCGAGCGTGGTCAATGGCGGGTATCGTAGGTTTGTCCATGGCGAACCCAAACGGGATCGTCAGCCATCTCGGTAAGCCTACGCAGGGCCCAGTAGGCCGAACCAGCGATGGCGCGAGAATGCTTGCGGCAGGTATGACCGGCGAGCTAGAGATGCGAGGGGGTGGAGCATGGGGCAGACAAGCCGATCGGGATACATGACGGCCACCGAAGTGGCCGCCGTCCTCCATGTCACGCCGAAGACCGTGTCCCGATGGGCCAAAGAGGGCAAGCTGCCATACATGCGAACCCTTGGCGGGCATCGGCGCTACCCGGCGGACGTGATCGAATCACTCGCCAAAGAGCTGCAGATACCGCGAGGTGGGGAGGAGTCACCGGCCGAGGCCGAGTGAGCCTCAACAGCAGCCTGGCCAGGTGGCGGTGGCGACCCTCGTCCTGAGGTTCGCCACCGTTGCCCCGGCCAGATTCCGGTCAGGCTTTGGCGCGCCTACAATGCCCGCACAGGTCTGGCGGGAGGGTTGACCATGGCGATGCGTCCCGGCAGCAAGACCCGCGCCCGGGTGCGCGTGGTGAGTGACACCGACGATCGAATCCGCGGGGATGACCTCGCCACCGAAGAGCCCTTGGAGCTGCGCCTGGCCGCCGGTGGGGAGACCCGCACCCTGGCGGTGACGATGCGCACCCCCGGCAACGACTTCGAGCTGGCCGCCGGGTTCCTGCACGGCGAGGGCATCGTCACCGACCCCGCGCGGCTCCGGCAGCTGCGCTACTGCACCGACCCCGACCTGGACGCCGCCCAGCAATACAACATCGTCACCGCCGAGTTGACTCCCGGCACGATGCTCCCCGACCTGCCCAGCCTGGAGCGGCACTTCTACACCACCAGCGCCTGCGGGGTCTGCGGCAAGGCCAGCCTGGACGCGCTCGCCCTGCGCGGCTGCCGGGTCCTGCCCGCGGGTCCTCGCGTCGACGCCGAGGTCCTCTACGCCCTGCCCGACCGGCTGCGGGCCGGGCAGGGCCTGTTCGAGTCGACCGGCGGCCTGCACGCCGCCGGGTTGTTCACCCCGGACGGGACGCTGCAGTGCCTGCGCGAGGACGTCGGCCGCCACAACGCGGTCGACAAGCTGATCGGCTGGGCGTTGCTCCAGGACCGCCTGCCGCTCAGCGACGGGATCATGCTGGTCAGCGGCCGCTCCAGCTTCGAGATCCTGCAGAAGTCGCTGGCCGCGGGCGTGCCGGTGGTCTGCTCGGTCTCGGCTCCCTCAAGCCTCGCCGTCGCCGTGGCTGAGCAGTTCGGCATGACCCTGGTCGGCTTCCTCCGCGGCCGCCGCTTCAACCTCTACGCCGGTTCCGGCCGCGTCCGGCTGCCCAGGACTGCCCCCGCCGCCACCGACCGCGGCTGACGCGCGGCCACCGACGCGCGGCCACCTACGCCACAGCGCCCAGCAGGTCTTCGAGGAAGGCCCGCACGCCCTCGGGTCCGTCGACCACCAGGTCGGCCGCGGCGAGCAGCTCGGCGGGGGCCTCCGGGGAGCGGACCGCGACCCGCAGGCCACCACCACCGGCCGCTGCCAGTTCCGAGACCACCGCGAAGGCGGGGAGGTCGCCGCGGTCGTCGCCGACCATGACCGCCGCCTGCGCCGCGGCGGCGGCGACCACGCGGCGCACCGCGTCGCCCTTGTCGCTCTGTACCGGCGGTCGCAGCTCCCACACCAGCCGGCCTGGGAGGATCACCAGGCCGTGGCGCGCGGCGATCTCGCGGGCCGCCGCCTCGACGGGCCCGGCCCACCGCACCGGGTCGCGAGCCTGCCGCAGGTGGACCGCGACCGTGTAGCCCTTGTCCTCGAGGTAGGCGCCCGACCCGCGGACCGCGGGCGAGTCCTGGAGGTCCACCGTGGCGGCACGGACCGCCCCGGCGGTCGCCGCAAGGCGCGGGTCGACGGTGACTTCGCCGTCGTGGATCTCTTCGAGCCCGTAGTGGCCGAAATAGCGAACCCCCGGCGCGGCGGCGTGCGTGGCGAGAAACGACGCTGGGCGCCCCGACACCAGCGCCACCGCCGCGAACCGTCCCGCCAGCCGCCCGAGCAGCGCCGCCGTGCCAGGCAACGCCCTGGCCGCCTCGGGATCGGTCACAATCGGCGCGAGGGTCCCGTCAAAATCGAGGCACAGCGCGGTCCTCTCCGGCTCGATTCGCTGACCCGCCCGATCCGCCGTAATTTGCCACCCTCCGGGGCCTCCGTGCCTCCTCCCCGGCGAACGGTAGCGACGAATTCGAAATGACGCAAAAAGTTATCCACAGGCGCGAAAAGCTGGTCAGACAGGCTGGGCGGGGTCGCGGCCGAAGGCGGCCAGCAGGTGGGCCTGCGGGGTCGCGTCAGCTGGGACCTCGGGGCGTGGGCCGATCACGCCGGCGGCCCGGTAGCCGTCCTCGACTTGGGCGAACCAGGTGGCGCAGGCGTCGACCAGCCCCTGGTGGAGGCGTTCGTCGGCGCCAATCGCCCTGGCCAGGTCCCAGCCGTGGACCAGCAGGTCGGCGAAGAGCTGCTGGACGTAGTCGCCGCCCGGAACGTCGCCGAACGACAGGTGGACAGTCCGCTCCATGGCACCCTCGGCCGCGGCCGCATGGAGGGCTTCCTGGGAGGCGTCGTCCCAGGCGGCCTTCGGGTCGTCGCCGAGCAGGTCGCCGTCGAAGCGGTCGCCGACCTCGGCGATGGTGGTGCCGGCCAGCAGCGGCGGCACCCAGCGCAGCTCGTTGACCAGGTGGTTGACGAGGGCGCGGACGTCCCACTCGCTACAGGGCGTGGCCGCCCGCCACTGGCCGTCGCGGATGGCGTCGACCCGCTCGCCGAACTCGGCAACGGCAGCGCGGAACAGGTCGCGAACGTCGTCAGCGTCCATCGTGGGTCCCCCTCAGCTCTGGTCGGCACGCCCGACCGAACGGTCACTCATCGCATGGTGGCACAGCCCACTGCCAGCGAGCGTCGCCGATCGCCGAGGCCTGCCCGGCGACGGCAGGCCATTCGGGCAGAGGGCGCGGGCTGTACCATGAGCTGACGATGGCGTTCTCCTCGTCGGGCCAGGTCACCACGCCGGAGGCTCCGGAGGCGTTCGCGGACGCGGTGGCGAGCTTGCTGACCTGACCGTGCCGCACCGCGGCCAGCCGCAGCGCTCGCGCGCCAGGTCGTAGGTCGTCGTGAGTATTCGAATGACGGCCGAGGTATCGCCAGCTAGCCTGGTCGTCATGACGCCGACATCGACGCGGCCCCTGGACGTGCGGCGGGTCACCGACGCGGAAGTCCCCGCCTGGGTCGAGGCGTGCAATACCGGGTTCTACCGTCACGGAGTGGACGGAGAGGTCGAGGCACGCAGGCAGGGCCTGGATCTCGACCGGACCTGGGGGGCGTTCGACGGGGACCGGATCGTCGGCACGCTGCGGAGCTTCGCCACCGAGCTGACCGTGCCCGGCGCTGGGGGGTTCGGGGGGCACGGTCCCGCAGCCGGAAGGATCATGGGCGGTTCTCCTGTGGCTGCGGGGCCCCCCGATGGATCAAGTTGGTCCGTGCCGGCGGCGGCGCTCACCAACGTCACCGTGACCGCCACGCACCGCCGCATGGGGCTGCTCACCCGGATGCTGACCGCCGATCTGGCGGCGGCGGCCGCGCGGGGCGAGGCGGTCGGGATCCTGATCGCCTCCGAGTACCCGATCTACGGCCGCTACGGCTACGGGCCGGCCGCCGAGGAGGTCACCTACACGGTTGACGCCCGCCACGCGCGGCTGGCGCCACCAGCTGCCTGGGGTGACACGATCCAGGTCGAGCTGGCCGACCCGAAGACCGCGCGGGAGGAGGCCGCCGGGGTCTACGAGCGCTACCGCGCCCAGCAGCCTGGGGCGATCGGGCGGGATGGGCTGTGGTGGGACCGCTCCGCGGGGCTGGCGCCGAGGCCGAGCGGCGTGAGCCCCCAGTCGGTGTTCTGGGCGCTGGCCCGCGACCAGGCCGGCGCCGTCGCCGGCTACGTGACCTATCACGTCGAGAGCGTGTGGGAGGAGCGGCTACAGTCCCGCAGCGTCCTCGAAGTCCACGACCTGATCGCCGCCGACCCGCGGACCACCGCGCGACTGTGGCGCTACTGCCTCGAGGCCGACCTGATCACCGGCGTGCGCGCCTGTCGCGGCCCCGACGACCTGCTGCCCTGGCTGCTCGCCGACGCCCGCGACGTGCGCCAGAGCGCCCGCACCGACCACCTCTGGGTGCGGGTGCTGGACACCCCCGGGGCGCTGGCCGCTCGGCGCTACCTGACCAGCGGGCGGGTCGTGCTGCGGGTCACCGACCCGCTCGGCCATGCGGATGGGGTTTTCGCGCTGGAGGGCGGACCCGGGGGAGCGAGCTGCGTCCCGACCCGCGAGCCAGCGGAGCTGACCCTGCCGGTGGACGTGCTCGGCAGCGCCTACCTCGGCGGGGTCTCGCTGGCGCTGCTGGCCGCCGCCGGGAAGGTCGAGGAGCAGCGCGAGGGTGCCGTGGCCGCCGCTGACGCCATGCTGCGCTCGCCGGTCGCCCCCTGGTGCGCCACCTGGTTCTGAGCCGCGGCGCCAGGGCGTCAGTGGGTCATGCCGGTCGTGTCGGTGGTAGGTGGGACCGGCTGGCCGGAGCGCCACATGAAGCCGAAGCCGCGCGGCTGGACCTGGACGTCGTCGACGAACAGCCCGGCCGGCTGGCGCAGGCCGGGAGCGGTCACCTCGACAGCGAGGAGGCTGCCGGCCATGTGGGTGAAGTGCTCGACCTCGACCTGCCGCCAGTTGGTGTCGGTGAGGACCACGCCGACGCCGTCCAGGGCGAGGCGCTGGCCGCCGACGTACTCGACCAGGTTCACCTCGGCGACCGTCCCCGGGGTGGTGGCGCGGACCCAGACGGTGCCGTCGTAGGACCGTTGCGCGTCGGCGGTGCCCAGGTCGATGGTGATCACCCCGGGATCGGCGGTCGAGCCCGCCATCGCGGTGATCGCCAGCGCTGCGTGGCCGCTGCGGGCCGCGCCGGTCACCTCCAGGTGCGCGCCGCCGCCTGGCTGCCAGCCGTCGAGGCCGCTCTCGAAGCCAGCGTTGATGACGAGGTTGGGGCTGGAGGCCCCGCCGCTGCCGCTGGTGGAGGGCCGGGCGGCGAGGGTGGTGGCGCTCGGTGGTGCCGCGCCGGGTGCCGACGGCGAGGGGTTCTCGACGGCGTTGGGAACGAACGGGGCGGCCACGCTGGACTGGGTGTGCTTGTTGAGCGCGACCACCAGCAGGCCCATGGCCACGACCACGACGATCGTGACCACCGGGAGCTCGAACAGCAGGCCGCTGGGCCGCCGGGCACGCGGCGGTCGCGGCGCCAGATGCCGTGGCGGTGGGCGCGGCTCCAGACGCCGCGGCGGTGCTGCTTCTCGCATGCCCGCACGGTCGCACCGCGGCCTAATGGGGCGGTAACGGCACCACCTCGGGATGCCCGCCGGCCGCGCCGGGGAGGCCGGGGAATCGGCGTCGATGCCATGGGGTTAACCGGAAGTTGAACGAAAGCTGTACCCCGCTCCGTACGGCTTGTCGAGTCCCAGAGGCAGAGCTCAACGGAGGTATCCACCATGAGGAAGCTGATTGGCGGCGCCGCGCTGTTCGCGGCGCTGGCACTCGCTCTCGCGGCGTGCGGTGGCAGCAACAAGACACCGTCCGGTTCCGGCGGCAACGCCCCGAACCAGCCGGCGCAGGCATCGGGGGTGGGCGCGCTGAAGGCCGGCACCACACCCCTCGGAACGCTGCTGACCGACGGCGACGGGCGCACCCTGTACGTCCTCACCAAGGACAAGAACGGCACCAGCACCTGCTACGGCAGCTGCGCGTCGAACTGGCCGGCGTTCACCGCCACCGCCAGCGCGGGCAGCGGCGTCACCAGCTCGCTGCTGGGCACCACCAAGCGCACCGACGGCAAGACGCAGGTCACCTACAAGAACCAGCCCCTCTACTACTTCAGCGGCGACGCCAACGCCGGCGACACCAACGGCGAGGGCATCGGCGGCGTCTGGTTCGCCGTCGGCCCGACTGGCGCGACGATCCCCAAGTCCGGCGCCGGAGCGGGCGCGGGCGCGGCGCCCACCACCACCAAGTACTGACCCAACCGCAACTCCGCCTCCACGGCAGGCGGCGTAGGCTCGTGACGGCCTACCGCCGCCTGCCGTTGCCGTTTCCCGCTGTTGTCGAGGCCGAGGAGGCGCCCCACCATGCCCGAGCCGCTCGAAGACCAGGTCCTCAAAGTCGACCAGCCGAAACCGCACCCGGCGGTCACCGGCGCCGCCGAGCATGACGTCCGCACCGAGCTTTCGCCGCGCTGGGTGCGCGCCTACCTCGCCGGGGTGGCGGTGGCCGACTCCAAGCGGGTGCGGCTGCTGTTCGAATCCGGCCATATCCCCGTGTACTACGTCCCGGCTGACGACGTGCGCATGGACCTGCTGGAGGCCACCAGCAAGCACACCAGGTGCCCGTGGAAGGGTGAGGCGAGCTACTGGACGGTCCGGGTGGGGGACAGGGTCAGCGAGAACGCCGCCTGGTCCTACCTCGACCCGCTCCCCGGCCGCGAGGACATCAAGGGGCACATCGCCTTCTACTGGGACCGGATGGACGCCTGGTTCGAGGAGGACGACGAGGTCTACGTCCATCCCCGCGACCCCTACAAGCGGGTTGACGTGCTGAACAGCTCCCGGCACGTCGAGGTGCTGGTCAACGGCGAGAAGGTGGCCGAAACGCGGCGCCCGCGGCTGCTGTTCGAGACCGGCCTGCCGACCCGCTACTACATCCCCCGCCAGGACGTGCGCCTGGACCTGCTGGAGCCGACCGCCACCACCACCCAGTGCCCCTACAAGGGCCGGGCGAGCTACTTCTCGGTCCACGCCGGCGGCAAGGTGGCCAACGACATCGCCTGGAGCTACCCCTTCCCGATCCCGGAGTGCCCCAAGATCGAGAATCTGGTCGCCTTCTTCAACGAGAAGGTGGACATCCGGGTCGACGGCGAGCCGCAGCCGCGGCCCGAGACCCACTGGTCCTAGGGTCCTCGCCGGGCGCGGCGCCGCTCGCGGCCGGTAGGCGCCATTCGGGCGCCGGTTCCCGGACTCGCCGATTTTCGCGTGCCGCGGGGTCGGCGCTATATCCTGACGCTCTTATGGCTCCCACACGCCCCGGACCACCCGCAGCGGATCGTGCGCCGACGCCGGTGAAGATCGTGATCGCGGGGGGCTTTGGGGTGGGCAAGACCACCTTTGTGGGGGCGGTGTCGGAGATCATCCCGCTGACCACCGAAGCGGCGCTGACCACGGCCAGTGCGTCGCTTGATGACACCAGTCTGCTGGAACACAAGACCACCACCACGGTGGCGATGGACTTTGGCCGGATCACCCTGGACCAGGATCTGATCTTGTATCTGTTTGGGACGCCGGGGCAGGATCGGTTCTGGTTTATGTGGGATGACCTGGTGCGGGGCGCGATCGGGGCGGTGGTGTTGGTGGATACGCGCCGGTTGGCGGATTGTTTCGCGGCGGTGG
>WNGD01005000.1_pt1 | contig 12976 bp, 12 predicted proteins | sample 5400671 | NCBI WGS metagenome assembly WNGD01 (sample SAMN13153369, study PRJNA577476) | soil metagenome | isolation source: 40 cm soil or saprolite under grassland replicate 2 | place: USA:California | collected 2016-06-15
AGAGTGCAAAGGCATTCTTTCAGTCCCCTCATGCGGGGCAATCCCATCGAAACTACTGGAAGCGGAACAAACATTTTTTGAAGCAACAAACTTTCAGTCCCCTCATGCGGGGCAATCCCATCGAAACGTCTGAGAGCCCACCTGCCACTGTGTCGAGATACACCTTTCAGTCCCCTCATGCGGGGCAATCCCATCGAAACAGTATGTAAAACGGTGCTATACTCTTACCAGTGAGACTTTCAGTCCCCTCATGCGGGGCAATCCCATCGAAACCGTGCTGGCGTTGAACGTATTACCAAATTGGTCCGGTGCTTTCAGTCCCCTCATGCGGGGCAATCCCATCGAAACACGCTTGGCGTCGACATCGCCATTGACGGCGGTAGTTCTTTCAGTCCCCTCATGCGGGGCAATCCCATCGAAACTTTGCTGCTGGAAAGGTGCCTGATCTGGTCGCCATTGGCTTTCAGTCCCCTCATGCGGGGCAATCCCATCGAAACGCTGCTGACGGTGGTGGGATGTGCTATCCTGCTGCTGGTCTTTCAGTCCCCTCATGCGGGGCAATCCCATCGAAACAAATCGACACGGACCTGGTAAGCGAGCGATTGGTAACTTTCAGTCCCCTCATGCGGGGCAATCCCATCGAAACTATGAGAGCGCGTCACCGTGTCGTACCTACTTGCCACTTTCAGTCCCCTCATGCGGGGCAATCCCATCGAAACCGTCCGTTTGAAGCGTGTCGCCTCGACGGACGGGGGACTTTCAGTCCCCTCATGCGGGGCAATCCCATCGAAACGTCGTGAGATTGATGGAACGTACATTCATGGTGTTGATCTTTCAGTCCCCTCATGCGGGGCAATCCCATCGAAACGTCTGCTCTCAGGCACGATGAAATGCACTACATGGTCTTTCAGTCCCCTCATGCGGGGCAATCCCATCGAAACCTGCACTGCTGGTATGTGCGGCGTGGTCGCCTCTTGCAACTTTCAGTCCCCTCATGCGGGGCAATCCCATCGAAACATGATGAAGTCTATGTGCCAGTGCCAGAACTGCCAGATCTTTCAGTCCCCTCATGCGGGGCAATCCCATCGAAACCATTGTATTGCTGAATGAAGGCCGTAGCAGCCCCTGCAACTTTCAGTCCCCTCATGCGGGGCAATCCCATCGAAACTTCTACAGCATGGATACCGACCCTGCTAATACGGATCTTTCAGTCCCCTCATGCGGGGCAATCCCATCGAAACAGCGCAGTATCTCGGGTTCCACTCTCCTGCAAAGCAACTTTCAGTCCCCTCATGCGGGGCAATCCCATCGAAACAGCGCGGCGTACAAGAGAAAATAAACCCTATCAGGACTTTCAGTCCCCTCATGCGGGGCAATCCCATCGAAACCGGACGGTTCTGCTATCCCGTCCTCCTCTACGCTTGTCTTTCAGTCCCCTCATGCGGGGCAATCCCATCGAAACATGATATTTCGGAAATTAGTGAGGAGATCTGCCTCTCCTTTCAGTCCCCTCATGCGGGGCAATCCCATCGAAACCTGGGCATGTCGCCAGACCTCGAAGAAAGATGGTCTCTTTCAGTCCCCTCATGCGGGGCAATCCCATCGAAACTACGTCAATAGCAAGGATGCGGCATAGTCATAGTACTTTCAGTCCCCTCATGCGGGGCAATCCCATCGAAACTCCACGTGGTCATCGACAATGTGACCGCACTCGGGCACTTTCAGTCCCCTCATGCGGGGCAATCCCATCGAAACTATCATCACGTCCCTGATCCCCTATTTTGGGCTGATCCTTTCAGTCCCCTCATGCGGGGCAATCCCATCGAAACGATGAAAGATGGCGTCATTGCGCAGATACAGCAGATCTTTCAGTCCCCTCATGCGGGGCAATCCCATCGAAACCGACCGATAGACAAAGCTCATTCGAGTGTTGATACATGATGTATTTGAACTCGTGCCACTTCCTGAGCCTCTCATCGCGTCAATTTTCTCTCCTTCTGAATTATACTGGACTACGCAAGCCCCCTTTTTCGCAAATGGATATTTGCTCAGAAATGGCCTCGATTTGCGAGAAAGCAAAACAAGCAACAGCAACTTTTATTCTATAAAAAATGAGCTATCACTGGACAATAAAGGTAGCTCATCTCGAAATTACTGGCATGTTCGCCGATTTGCGAAAACGGTCCTTCCAGAGCCTTTTATAAAGGTCTCGTTCCTCATGTTTTGTAGTTAAGGATGAGCTTTATAGAACATCGTTGCAAAAACGACGAAATTCACAGGTAACGCAACGGCGCAGAGAGCCTGGCGGCGGCGGTATGATTTCATTTTCAACAATGCGTTTGATCTCCTTGACCGTTTTTATGACTTTCCTTTGTAAAAACGGTGTGATTTGTATTGCCTCTGCTCGTTTCAATGGAATGGAGTAGAGGAATGCTTGCTTCACTGGAAGCTTCCATGCTTCCTCTACGAGCATCGCATATGCGGTCAGTTGCAGGATAAAATGCGGGCCAGCCTTGTACTCGGAATACTTATATTCAACGACTGCCGCTTCAGCTCCTTTCGCGTCTCGTGAAGGCATGGCGATGACAAGATCCGCCTTCCCAGTCAATTCCAATCGACGAGATTGGAGCATCAGGTGAAAAAATCGTTCGCCATCAACCAGACCGTAAGAACGCAGGCTTCTCCGTTCTTCACGCCCCTCTTCCTCCAGGTGACAACGAATACCTTCTTCCATCAATGGTGTCACGGGACGCACTTTTGGCAAGCAGTACCGATAAAAAACGATACGCGGGCAACAGACGTATTGCTTGAGGTCTGTCACTTCTAACAACCAGTCCATAGACTCATTCTTTCTCCTCACGTTGGATCATACGGCGTGCGGCCCAGCTCTTCTCATCGAGCGGGAACAATTGGACATTGGCACCATGTTTCCCTATGCGACGTTCGATTTTGAGTAAGAGTTCTCGTTGATGAATATGACTCAGTTCCCCGAGAAAGGCGCTGTACTGAATTCGTTGTAAACCGTAATCCAGGCAGACATCAGCGACCTTTGTTCTCACACCATCATGGGCAATGTCATAGATTAAGAGGTAACGCATCTTCCAGTGTCCTTACCAGCCTGCTACAAAAGGACAATACTGCTCCCGTTCGCTTCGCATAAAGAGCGCAAGATGGCGTGCCTGACTTTGGAGAATAAAGCGAAGTGTTTGCCGCCTTTTCTCGTATATTTCGTTACCCTCCATCCGTTCCAGTATTTTTTCCGCCACCTTCTTGCGGGTCATTTCATTGAGACGAGCATCATCATCCAGCTCCACGGCAAAACGCTTATTGATCAGACCAATAATTGTACGATCCACAACGCTCTGGCGAAACTCCTCAATTAGGTCAAGAACCAGGCTAGGTTTTCCTGGCCGATCTGCGTGTAAGAAGCCCGCGTAGGGGTCCAGGCCAGCAAGAGTAATTGCCTGTTCAACCTGTCCATAGAGAATGCCGTAGCCATAATTAAGAATAGCATTGAAAGGATCTCTGGCTCCTCGGGTTTCACGTCCTGGCCACTGGAGATCAACGGGGATCAAACGGCCTATGACCGTCCAATATCGCTGTGCAGCTCGCCCCTCCACGGACATGAGCCGCTCTCGGATGTCTTCAATTCTATCAGCTTCTATCTGCTCCAGTTCGTACATGTAGTCACGCATTTCGAGGGCTACCAGCATCATTTCCTCGTATAACTCCGGTTCGGTCTCTTTACGATATTTCGCCATATAGCGTAACAAATTTGCCTGGTTCTCTAACTTCCCAGCAATGAACGCCCTGGCCACAGTAACTCCTACGGAATTTTCATATGCCAGCAGTTGCGCACGCCGTGTCAACACTGTTCCTGTTAATCCAGCAGAATACAGGCTTGCAATAGCATTGCCACGACTTCCTATAAAATGGATAGGGATGCCCTCTTCTGAGCAAACACGAACCACATCACTGGAGATAGCGACTCCATTATCGATAATCAAGACTCGATCTAAATGAATAAGAGGTACCTCTGTGACCATCTTCTGTTCACGACTGACACGTAGACGCCCCTGATGCTTTGCCAAAAATGTGCCTCGTCCCTCAACAATTAACTCCATATGTCTTTCCTTTACGTACGTCCTGCTGACAGGACTACCTAATCACAAAAGTTGTATCCTGCCGAAATTGGAGAATTACTATGCTTCAAGACGATATTTGCCTCCTCCTTTGACAATATTTTTGCCAACGCGCAGTATCTCACCCCACGCCAGTAATTCGCGTAATTGGCTTATATCGCCGACAAACGATGCACGCCCCACGATGCCGCCAATGGGCATACTCTGCCGTTGCCGTGTCGAATAACTTTGTATATCTACCCATTTCGTCTCGTTGCACTCCAAACGGATCTGTGCCGTTTGCTCCTTTAAAAGGAGATATCCCTCTCGCCCATACACCGTTATCTCTTCCTCGCCTGTGGTACTACGCCCGTATTCTTGTTGAACTTGCTCAAGACGTTGTATGAGTCTCAATATCAGAGTTGAGAGATCAGGAACGCGTACTACCCGCTCATCAGCAACCAGACGTGTTGGCGATAAAAAATGGATCGTAACGTGATCAGTGGGAAGTTGTTGCGCTCTGAGCGCGACATCACGAGATGTGACACAGAGGCGAAGAGCTTCTGGGCGCTTGTCACCACGACGCCAGAGCACTTCTCGCTCACCGGTGATTGGATGAGAGGAATGTATCTCTCGCAGAAGAATCTTTCCACGCTTCCCATGCAGTTCTGCTAACGGGTGACCAAGGTTATTGTGTTCCATTTCTTGAAAAGCACGGACAACATACGGATACAGCTTCACAGCATCACCAATCAGTGCAAAGCCAAAAGTGAATGTCTCCCCTTGCTCATAGCGTCTCACACCTTCATTGTAAGGAGGGGTAATGATATATGGCCGAGGAACATTGCGTCCATGTGGAGCCTCGTCGCGAAGTGGAGCAACCAGTGAAGCAACCGGACACGCAGTCACTAGTGGGCAGACCTCACAGGTAGGCGACTCGCGATTGGTGCAGAAGCGTCCCCAGAGTGAGCGAAAGAAGGCTCCTCGTAAGGCCGAACCACAATAGGGATCAAGGGCGAGAGGCGTAGCTGCCTCAACGACCACTTCCAAACAGTACACGCTCAGCATAGTTTTTCTCCATCACCGAGATTGCTCAGGAAAAGCGCTCAAAACTCTTTGTCCAGTTGCGCAGAAGGCGTCTCAAAAATCAGACCAAGTATCGGATCGTACTCTTGCTTAACAATCCATTTCTTCCGTGTTGTATCTGCCATCGGACGAATCTTACCCTGACTCGCCAGGTGCTGATACTTCTTCTGACTAATGCTGACAAACAATTGGGAAGCCTCTAGAAACTCGTCATTTGCCATGTGCTCAATATATTCTTTCTCAAAGCAACGCGGCAATACTTCAATGCCATCAAACAGCTTTTCAAACTCCTCCTCGCGCTTTTCGTCAGAGTTGAACGGGCGCATATCGCGGAGGAGCAACGAGACCAGTTTCTGTTGTTCCTGGTAATCTTTCATCCAGGGATCGCGGATCTCTGGAGTCGAATAGATTTCATCAAGCCATGCGCCGATAGCTGCTTCATCAATAGGCTCGTCGTTATGTCTTTCAAGAACTTCAAGTGTCTTTTGTACCAGTGCCTCACGATAGATATGTTGCCCATCGCGTGGCTGGCGAAAGACATGGACAGGGACAATGTGTTTCTTCCGTGCTCGGTTGACACGTCCAAAGCGTTGAACGAGTGCATCGAGTGGCGCGGGGTCGCTATAGATCGTATCAAGATCGATATTCAGGCTCACCTCAACGACCTGGGTTGCAACGACGGCAAGTGCGTTGTGTGCTACGTCAACTTCACAACGCGCTCGAATCGCCGCTTCACGGTCCAACCGATCTCTCATGATAAAACGACTATGGATCAACTCTACCTGCTCAGGAGGAAGCTGCTGCAAAAGGACTGTACGCATGTCCTGCGCCCGTTGCACTGTATTGCAACAGACGAGGACCGATCTTCCCTGCCGGACGGCTGCAACGATCTGCTCAATCCCCTCCTCCAAAAGGTCTCCATCCAGCAGATGCAGGCGATGCCGCTGAAATTGTTGGAATAATGATGCCTCAGCGAGAATAGGCTTCTGAATACCTAGAATATCCTGCATAATCTCACGCAGGATACCCGGAAAGGTGGCAGACATGACGAAAAAGCAGGCACCATACTGCTCACGCAAATGTTTGATCAGGGATAGAATCAGAGCAAGCCGATTCGGTTCGTACGCATGAATTTCATCAAAGATGAAAGCTGAGTGGGTATAATCAGCGAGCATTCCTTCAAAGCCTTTGATCTGGTAAATAGCTTTGAGCATCTGGTACGGACTGAAGACCTTTATTGGATAGGCATGCAATCGATTGAGATTGATTTGCCAATTTGTCCGTTGTGCGAGAGAGACTGGGCCACCTTCACCCTCAGAAAGCCGCTGATAGAGAGCCTGCAATGCTCGCCCGTGTTGAAGGCCCACCTGTTCTTCTCCAAAGTACTCAGGGGAGCGGAGACGATCAAACATTGCATTCATGCTGGCTTGATAGGGGAGCGCATAAAAGATGCGCGGAGTCGCTTCAGTTCCATCGCCCACTGCCCAGAAGAGTGCGGCCTCGGTCTTACCACTTCCAGTCGGAGCGATTAACATTGTAGATGTATGATGCTGCCGGGCACTTTCACGCTGATGTTCATGAAACTCGATACGCTCCTTATTCGCAAATGCCTTATTCGCAAATGCTTCCCAACTGCATTGAATACCCTGAGGCACCTGCTTTAAATGAGCGGAGGCCGTATGATCTGCGGTGGTTGTCAACCCGCGAAGCATAACCAGTGTTGTCACGATCCGGAGGTCGCGTACTGACGGAATCTCTTTTTTGATAAAATTGCGGTATGTTTTCAGCCAGGCATGGGTCCGCTCGATCCCTTCCTGACAAACCAGCCGTATCGCTGTTTCCTCGCCCACAAGCGGAATCGTATGTACTCCAAAAGAGGATAAATTCAGATCAGTAATCCACGAGGATGCGCATTCGTGAAGCCATCTCCATAGCCCGTGTACTCTCTGCTCATCAAGGGAAGACACCATCTCTACTACCAGTTCTGGATTCAAATTTTTATCGTATTCTTTGGTAATCTCCTTCTCATCACGATGATGCGAAACAATGGCCGCAAGTATCCATTTCTGCTCAGTTTGAGAGAAGGCGGGCGCGATCCAATCCAGAAATGCGAGAGAAAGCACTTCGTGTCGTCGTCGCCATCTCTCACCATCAGGTCGGAGCATTGCCTGAAAACCGGGAGCCGCTTTCCCAAAATCGTGTAAGAAACAGGCCCAGAACAGGCAATGCCAGAGACTCGGCGCATTGAGGTACGTTGCCAGATGTGGGTGGAGATGAGCCAGCTCAGACAGCCGTTCAAGCACGAGTCGTGTGTGCATTGCCAAGCTTTCACCTGGCTGCACCGCATCGATACTACTCTTTGCCCAGATCTCTTTCTCCAGCCAATCAGGCCAGCGAGAGTGATTCATACGATCCTCCCACAAAGGTATGAAACACCAGCCCCAGATGAGCACCTTCGTGTTGCTGAGAAGTAGGATCAACCCAGAACAGAGTCTGCTCTCTCGCCTCAGGAATCCAGAGGTCATCGCTCACTAGACGATTTTCCAGGAGCAGATACCGGGCGAAGGTCGGCGTGCGCTTGTTTTCGTAGTCGAGATAGCGCGGTAAGAGTTCAGTAAAGCCCTGGCCCACCTGAACCGCCATATCATAGGGCAGCAGTGTATGCTCGAAGTAGGCTCGTTCTTCCTGTCGCAATTCGACAACCTGGAGCGAGCTATAGCGAAACAGATCCTGAGAGCGCCCCAGCACCACAGCGTACCGGGGATGACGAAAAGCGTCCAACCACTCAGGACGATTGATATAGAGCACCAGGCGTGGGCGAAACAGAAGCTCACGCTTAAACGGTTGTACGCTTCCTTGTAGAGCTTCTAGATGATCCGTTCCTTTTAATTTACGCTTCTTATCCGACTCAATAACGATGATGGTGTGCTCCACATCGCTAAAGCCAGTGAGAGCTGTGAAATGGTAGGCAAAAGCGATCCCTTCTGGTGCGACAGTATCGCCAAGAGCACTACATATATGCCCGTAGATCGTTGCTGGCGGGGGCATTCGAAAGGTTGGTTGCACTCCCCACATGAAATGAGGGCGGCGGAAGGAGGTCGTTAATCCCTCCGCCACGACTTTGAGCACCTGCATGACCGTCTCCTATGCTAGCCAGGAAGTATTTTCGGGCCGCGCGAGGTCCGTGACAAACTCTCGATAGGCGTCACGAGGATGCCGTATGAGAATAGGGCGTTTGCTATTCTCCTTGAGAAACTGTTCAAATGGCTCGCGTTGTTCATCCAGGTAGCCCTGTACCCACCCGATGTAGACTGGAGAGAGAATTTCGTCATCCATCGTCGTCAATGTCTCTTCCAGGGCTTTCAGTTTGATCTCCGGCATACCTCTATTTGCGCCCACCATATGTCCAAAGATATGGTTGCCGCCCCGTGTCACTGCCAGAATACAGAACGCGGGTGTCACATCGGTATAATGAATCGCCTGTTTCGCCCCACCTTCTAAGAGAGCCAGTCCTTCAAAAAGCCCCTGCACGCGCAGAATACGTTCCTGAAGGGGAAGCCGGTACGCTTTCTTCTCTTCGAGATGTTCTAACTGCTGCTCCACTGCAAGATTGGTACGAACAGTATCCAGATTACGATAGCCAGCTTTATTACGATACGAAAATGTGCCACAGGCATGCAGATCAAGCGAGAATAATCCTTGCAAGGTGGTACGATACAACTGGTGCTCAAAAGGGACGGGGTCGCCATCGTGTCGGGACATCACGCCAAAATCATTCGTGATATTGACCGGAGCGATAGATACAAGGGTACTAACACGGAATGGGGAAACACGTGTAATAGGTTCTAACACCTCGGTTATAGTGTTCATCTGCTCTTTTGTTGCCCTCTTTGGAGCACGCATATATCCTAACAGGTCATCGTCCCACCAGAGAAGTGGATTACTATCCGTATATGCAATCTTTTCTTCCCGGTACATAGGAGCGGCCTTCCATCCCTCGACACGCCTCTCGGCGGTAGTGCGTAACCAATAACGAAATGCCTGGGCTGAAACATACGGATAGCTTTGATTTTCGCGTGTGCGAATAACCTTCACACTAGAGGTATTCTCCCCTCGCTCTTCTCGAAGGTTTCCTGCATTGTTCAATGCAGATGCAGGAGCATCAATGAGTAAAAGTCCAGTCACAAATGACATAAGGCATCTCCTCTGCTTTACTATTCTTCATCAATAGTCTCGATTAGATCCTGGCTTTCCGACAATGCATCAGGGTTATCCTTGAACCAGTTGTTAACGTGCAGCCATTCAATCATGCGAATAAAAACAAGGTCACGTGCAAAATACCAGTCAAATTTCAATGTATCAGTATCGTTATCCTCCTCAAGAAAAACATCGCAAAATGAGTCCAATCCAAATAGTGGGGGGTATCCACTAGCAGTGTATTTTTTATTTGCCTTTATCAGTTCTGTTATGAAACCATTCCCACTCTTCACGCGGTAGAAATTATGGAAGAAACGTTTATCTCCTTGTTCCTTCACATAAGCGGCTAAAGTATCACCTAGACTACGAATAGCTTCAATACGTTTCTTGTCCATATGCATCACCTCTTTCAAAAACAGGTTGATAAATGACCAAGGGACGGCGCTCTTCTGGCTAAACAGACTCTCACTAGTAGCAGTATTCTGAGTCCCTGCCTCAGATCTGGGCCGTTCAGGGACAGGTAAGAAATACTTCTTCACAAACGAACGAGCATTCTCAGGCAAGCGAAAGATATCCTCGTAGAAGTAGTTGCGGCTTCTATAAGATGAAGGCTCCTCATCCCACTTACCCTCTTTCTCTTTCTGCTGAACGCCTTGTTTGCTTTTCGGTGGTTTCGGACGTTCCCTTCCACGTGCGACGAACATATTCCAGGTGCTTTTGTAGTCAGAATGGTTCGATGCGCGAAGGAAGCGAACAATATTCATCGGGAGGTGGTAGATCTTGAGTAGTGGACTTCTCTCATCAAGCGGCGACGATTGACCACTATTCGTCAGATGATAGGCGGTAATGGAATAGGGCTGCTTCTCACTCAGAGCATCGAGTCGGCTCAGATCTAAATCAAGTAATGTTTCAATAATAAGAGTCTGTGCAGATGATGAAGCATCTGGTAACTTTGTCTCACCATTGATCCGTGCCTTACTAATCTCTCGTTCATTTCCCTGAAGCGCCTCGCGAGCTGCGGTAAGAAGAATATCTGGATTATCCGAATGAATCGCCAGGAGGCGTCCACCACACTTGCGGCACCCCATCGGAAAAAACTGCAAGCACAACAGCGCTTCACCAGATATAGGAAGACCATGCTCACCCCACGGCGAGAAGTTGATGACATTTTCGCCAGTGATCAGAGGAATATGTTGTCGGTAGGCTCTTCCTGGTGGAAGCTCCTCCCGTCCCTCTTTGTCTTTCTTTAAAGAAAGTGATCGACCCAGCGCAGGTTTTCCCGTGAAGACGCACACTTCTTCACTCGTAGGCGCATCAGGACCAAAATTCCTCGCGACGAGGTGTGCATAGTCACGTCGTCGTTCAGGCTTATCTTTAAAGGCAGGCTGAGTGAAATCAGAGTTCATCAGCGAAGTCGTCAAAAACGAGGTAAGTGGTTGCTGCGTGTAATACCTTTCAATGAAGTCAGCAACCTCGCCAAGGTCTTTCTCCTCCAAATTAGCTGGACGTTCTTTCCCCGCATGCGCGACAATAGCAGCGAGGCCAACATCGAAGAGTGGATGACCAGTATAATCTAAATCAAGCATCCAATACATTCCTCCATCAACTCCAGGAGCTAGAGAACACTGAAGTTAGTATAACTGCTCAGGCTGCAAAATAGATGTCGTTTACATTTTCTTTTGCAGTTCTTCAAAAAAATTCCATCCTCCAGTACATCGGTAGCTATTCTCCTCTCGATTGTAGATAATCGGTGCATTGTAACTCTTTCTAAGAATCCATAGGTATCGATATACTGTTCGAGGTGATACATGAAAATGTTCCTCGATCATTCGACGTGTTAAACGATCACCTTGTTGGAGGGTCTTGCTAATCCATACGAAAGCTTTTAGCTCGTTCGAAGACATTCTATCCTCCTAAATCTAGCTCCGGTTATGGTACAATAAACCAAAGATGCTTATGCAGTACTTCGATTTACTATAGTGAGCTACTCTCCTTGCAAGGGATATTAACCATCTGAAGATAGTATAGTCAAAGAAAACGTATTTTGGAATTCTCTGTCAACAATTGTCACTGCTAAAAATAGACCAAACGATCCGATAGCGTATCACTCGATACAGTAGGATACTGAAAGTTTCAGGGAGAATAGCAGAGAGGCTCGCCTGTTTTTCGATCCGTAGAGGATATTAGAGGCGAGAACTCCGCTCCTCTATTAGCTCACGAAGATACCTCGTAGAGCTGTATCGCTGCACGCATTTCATCGACGATTGCTGCTGCAAGGCTCGCTGGAGCTATTACCCTGACGTGCCGCCCGTAACCCATAATTTGACGCTGGACTTCCTCAAGTGCGCCTGTGGTAAAACGCATAACCATACTTCCATCAGGCTGATCCTCGATTTCCTGCGAGGTATGCCAGATTCTTTCTCGCATGTAGCGCGCCTGATAGGCATCAAAGCGCAAAACCACTTTAGTGATCTGATCTCCATGTTCAGCCTGAAAGCTTTCGCGAAAGTACCCTTCAGGAGTAAACGTTGGATGGACCTCAAAGTGTTCTTCGGTAAGAACGCGCCAGGTACGAATACGAGGAAGTGCGAACTGACGGATATTCTGACGCAAAAGGTCATAGGCGATGACATACCATTCACCTCGCATATTGAGCAGGTGGTAGGGATGAATAATCCTCTGGTTCTCTTCGCCGCGTGCCGCAGTAAAATACACCATATCTATCGGATGGCGGTTCTCAATAGCTTGTTGAAGCGCGACCAATGTTTCAGGAGGCGTCTTCGCACTGGCTCCAGGCCGGATAGAGTAATGATGTGCCAGTTCACTCATAGAGATCTGCACATGGCTCGGCAGCATCTCGGTTATCTTTTGAATAGCGTCTCGTAGTGGCTGCTCAAAGCTTGTGCCTAGATATCGCTCTGTCAATTCAGCGCTAAGAAAGAGAGCCAATAACTGCCCCTCGGTGACAGGTAGAGAAGGCAATTTCCAGTTCTTATCAGTGTAAAAATACCCGCGATGTAAGCGGCTGTATGACAGAGGCGCATAAAATCGTTCTTTGAGGAACTGAATATCACTGAGAATCGTTCGTTGGCTCACTTCAAGCCGCTCTCCAAGTGTTTGGACAGACGGATAGCTCCTGCTGCGAATAAGTCCATCGAGACGAAGAAGCCGCTCCAGCCTTGTAGACATACACGATCAACTCCTTTCCATAGGAACAATATGTAACGCTATGATATGTTGTTACAAATAGACGTATCTATAAAGTGTATCACAAACAAAACGAGGATAGGCTTTGTAATAGTATCTATCCATTAAAAGTCCTACTTGACTTTGAACCCGTTGAAGAAATGCGCTCGCCCTTCCCAGCTTTCCTTTTTTATAAATGCTTGTCGGTGCCAGCAATACCTCCTCAAATCCGTCAAGGAGTGAGCATCGGGTAGCTCTCCACGAACTGGTGAAAAGGGAAGGAGAACTTGAAAAACTATGCGTCCGTTGGCATGCTTTGAATATGAAAACAAACAAAGAACCAATGAACGCGTCCCTTCAATTTTGCCCCAATGAGTCGTGTTGTG
>WNGD01014799.1_pt1 | contig 12975 bp, 8 predicted proteins | sample 5400671 | NCBI WGS metagenome assembly WNGD01 (sample SAMN13153369, study PRJNA577476) | soil metagenome | isolation source: 40 cm soil or saprolite under grassland replicate 2 | place: USA:California | collected 2016-06-15
CACCACCGCGCCCTGCAGCACGGCCCGCCCAGCTATCTCGGTCACCAGGCGGGTCTTCCCGACACCCGCACTGCCGCGGACCAGCACCAGGCCCCGGCTGCCGACCGCAGCGGCCCGCCACAGGTCGTGCAGTTGGTCAAGCTCCCGGGACCGGCCGATGAGTTGCGCCGCGGCCGGCCCGGAGCGGCCGGCCGCGGGCGGCTGTTCGCCCGCTGAGTCGGCGCGGGCCATCAGCCGCTGGAACGCCCGCTGTGTCGCCGGATCCGGGACAACGCCCAGCTCACGCTCGAGAACCGAGGCGCAATGATGGTAGGTACTCACCGCACCGGCCCGGTCGCCCAGGTCGGCCTGCCACCGCATCAGGGTCCGGTAGCCGACCTCCTCCAGTGGCTGCAAGCTGATCCGGCGGCGGGCAACCTCCACCGCCCCGGTCAGGTCACCGTGCCGGGCTCGTGTCTCGCCGAGCAGGTCGTACAGGCTGACACACTGCCGCTCCACCTGCGACCTGACCTCGAGCACCCAGTCGTCATACACGCCGGGCAGCAGGTCACCCCGGTACTCCGCGACGGCCAGGGCGGCATGCTCGAGGACCCCGTCGTCATCCCCGGTCGCGGCCGCCGCCAGGGCGGCCTTGCGCTCGGTGTCGAAGACGCGCAGGTCGACCCGGCACGTCGCGGTATCCCGCCAGCCCAGATTCGTTGAGGTCACCACGAGTGAAGGCTCGTCGGCCAGGATGTGGCGCAGTTGGTGCAGTTCCCGGCGCAGGTTGGTCAGGGCCTGCGCGTCGGTCGAGTCCGGCCAGAACAGGCCGGCGATCCGCTGCCGTGGCTGGGGCGACCCGGCGTGCGCGGCCAGGAAGGCGACCAGGGCAACCGCCCGCGACGAGCGAGCCCGGTCACCGGCGCCGGTGACGGACTGCTCCCCCAGCAGCGATACACGCAACACGTCAGCAAGCTCTCCTGAGCCGTGTCCCCGGATATCCAGGCTAAACACCCGGCCGCTTCATATTCAACAAACGGTAAAGCGAATGCCACCAGCCGATCGTGGGCCGATGGCTCCCCTGTGGTCACGTCCGGACGGCCAGCCAAGGTTCATCCGGATGTGACCGGCTGCGACATCTGTTTCTCCGCTGCCTTGCCAGGCGCGCCGACCCGGGGGACGCGCCGCTGTGTGCCCGTCCCCCGGGTGCCCCCGGCAATGTGACACAGCGAAGCTAGGCCGCGAACCGTTCGCCCAGCGTTCGCCGGGGGTGCTGATGCGGTCCCCGATGCCCCGGCGCGTCACATTGTGACGCGCCGGATTCACGCCTTAGGAGTGACAGCACCACCGAGCGAAGGAGTTTGCGATGCCGCATGGAACGGTGACCAGAGAGGTAGCGGGCCGCGAGCTGGCCGCCAAGTTCATCGACTTCCTGGAGACGGGAACCGCGCCGGACGGGCTTTTCACCGCCGACGCTTTCTGTGACTTCACCATGCCCCAGTGGCGCCTTCAGGCGGAGGGAGCGAGGGCCGTCGTAGCGCTGCGAAAAGGCGGCCACCCGGGGCCGGGGCGAGTGCCTCGCTCGCGCTTCGACGCCACGGCCACAGGTTTTGTGCTGGAGGTGGAGGAGGAATGGGAGCAGGACGGCGAGTCGTGGTACTGCCGCGAGCTTTTCCGTGCCGATGTCACCGACGGTGCCATCTCACAGATCTCGGTGTACTGCACCGGGGACTGGGACCGCGCGCTGGTGGCCCGCCATCGCGAGGCCGTGAAGCTGCTGCGCCCGTAGCCGGCCGGCCGCGACCGCCGGGGTACGATGCCGACGATGGACGCCGCAGAGCTCCTGGCCAGTGCGGATGCTGCCAGGCTGACTGGCGATGTCACGGGCGTGCGGGCCGCTCTGGTGGCGGCGTTCGAGGCGGCCCGGTCGGCAGGCGACAGCCGGTTGATGGCGGCTGCCGCGCTGGCCATGCCCACCAGCCAGGGATTCGGGGCGCACGCCGGGCAGCTCCCCGCGCTGCTCCACCAGGCCTACGAGGCGGCCGAGACGCCGTCGGCCAGATGCGGGCTGGCCGCCGCCCTGGCCCGGTCCTGGGTCTACGGCGCCGACGCGGTGCGGGCGGCGCGATTCGCCGACGAGGCGCAGCGCCTGGCGGCCGAGCTGGGCACGGCGGAGGCGACCGCGGATGCGCTTGACGCTGCTCTGCTCACGCACTGGGGCCCGGACGACTTCACCGAACGGATCAGCCTCGCCGCCCGCCTCGACGATGTCGCCGCGCACCTGACCGACCCTGCGGCCCGCCTGTCCGCGCACATGTGGCGCCTCACCACCGCCTGGGAGTGCCTCGACCTGGTCGCCGTGCAACGGCAGCTCCGGGCGCTCGATGTGCTGGCCGGGGAGACGGGCTCGGCCAGGGCCGCGTTCTTCGCCACTTCCCGCCGGGCCACGCTTGCGCTGGCCGGTGGCGACCTGGCCGCGGCCGGCCCGCTGATCTCGCATCTGGCGGTGATCGCCGCCGAACTGGCCGAGCCGGACACCGAAGCGGTGATGCATTCGCTGCGCGGCATGCGGGCGCTGGTGGCCGACGACCTCGCCGCGCTGCGCGAGGAGGCGGCGGCATTCGAGGCTTATGGCCGGTCGGAGGGTATCCCCTCGGTGTGCGCCGAGGCCGCCGTGCTGTGGCTGGCAGCCGGCCAGCCCGACCGGGCCGGGCAGCTCGTGGCCGTGCTCACGGCGGGTGGCGTGGCCGCGGTGGCGCACGACGTCGACTTCCTGCTGACCGTCACCTGTACCGTCAGGGTGGCCGCGGCGCTGGGGCTCGGCGACGTATGCCGGGAGGGCGCCGCGGCGCTGCGGCCCTTCGCCGGGCGGGGCGTGCTCAACGCGGGCGCGGTCACGTTCCACGGCGTTGTCGACGACTACCTCTATCGGGCGCACCAGGCACTGGTATCTGGTCGAACGTCCCGGTGCCGATGTCGATGCCGTCACCCTGTCCAGGGCCGTCGCGGGGCTCGCACCCGGCGTCCCCGGCGACGGCGATATGGGGGCAGTGCTCGACTCGGCCGCGCTGGCTGCCTACCGGCGCCGGCTGAAAGAACTCGACGCCGAACTCGACGCGGCCGACCGGCGCGGCGACCAGCCGGGTGCGGCCAGGCTCAACGCGGAACGCGGCGCGCTGCTCACCGAACTGCGCACGGCCACCGGCCTCGGCGGCCGTCAGCGCCGCATAGGCGGCTCCGCCGAGCGGGCCCGGGTCGCGGTGCGCAAGGCAATCGCCGCCACGATCGCCCGCATCGAGCAGCATGACCCAGGTGTCGCCCGCCTCGTTCGCGACCGCATCCACACGGGGGCGTCGTGCCGCTACGACCCCGACCCCGATCACCCGGTCGACTGGATCATCAAGTGAACCGAGGCGGCCAGGAGACCGGGGTTGGTTACTCCAGCGCGTACTCCACGGCGCGCCGGTGCTCCGGCACGGGAGCGCAACGCGGCCAGGGCAGCATCGTCGCGCGGGACGCGCGGTATGTACGCGTGCAGCCAGCCGCTGCCACTGCTTTCCAGCATCGAACTGGCGGCCGCGAACAGCCGGGCGGCGCGCTCCGGGTTGTCCTGCAGGCTGGCCACCGCGGCCATGCCTTCGAGGTAGTAGGCGGCGCTGGTTTCGTCTCCGGCCTCGGCCGCCAGGGCCAGCCCTTCCTTCAGGTGCCCGGCCGCGCCCGGCAGGTCGCCTTGCGCCCGGCTGCTGGCCGCCAGGTTGTAGAGCGAGACCAGGATACCGACCCGGTCCTGGCCCTCGCGGCCCGCGGCCAGGGCGGCTGAGAACAGCCGCGCTGCGCCGTCGAGGTCTCCCTGACTGAGCCGGACATGCCCGAGGATGTTGTTCACCATGCAGATGAACAGCAGGTACTCATAGCGCGCGTATCCGGTCAGGTCGTTGTCGTCCAGTCCGGCCAGCAGGGCCTGGCTCTCGCCGAGCAGTTCGCTGGCGCGGGAGTAGTCGCCGCATCGCGCGGCGAGCTGGCCCAGGATGCCCTGGACGGCCGCGGTCAGGACCAGGCGCAGTTTGCCTCTGGCGTGGCGGTACAACGGCAGGCTCTGCTCGAACAGCATCTGCGCCCTGGCCTGGTCCTCGTTGGCGACGAGCATGAAGCCGGTCGTGGTCAGCGCCAGCGCCCGCTGGTAGGGCGGCAGGTGGCCGCTGTTGGCCACGATCTCCTCTCCGATGCCGGCGAACTCCGCGGCGTGGCCGTGCAGCCACCAGAATCGCCAGCTCAGCGAGAACAGGCGCACCGCGTGCTCGACCGGGCCGTGGTCGGTGAGCCAGGACAGGGTGGCCCGCACGTTGCCGTGTTCGGTTTCCAGCCGGTCCAGCCAGGCCAGCTGTCCGCGGCCGTGCAATTCGGTCGCCTTCGGCTCGGCCAGTGCGAGGAAGTAGGCGGCGTGCCGGTCGTGCGCCTCGGCCCAGTCGCCGCCATCGCGAAGGCGTTCCAGCGCGTACTCCCGGATGGTCTCCAGCAGGGCGAACCGCGGCTCGCCGCCGCGGGTCTCGGCCCTGACCAGGCTGTTGTCCACCAGGGAACCCAGCGTGTCCATCACCTGCCCGGCGTGGCCCGGGTCCCCGGCCTCCCGGCCGGCGGCCTGCCCGCATACGGCCTCGGTGGCTGGCAGGCCGAATGTACCTGCGAACACACCCAGCCGGGCGAGCATCGCCTGCTCGCCGGCGGACAGCAGGCCATAGCTCCAGTCCAGGGTGTTGCGCAGGGTCCGCTGCCGCTCCGGCAGGTCCCTGGCCCCGCCGGTCAGCAGGCTGAACCGCTGGCCCAGCCGCGAGATCAGCGCCTGCGGCGGCAGCAACCGGACCCTGGCCGCAGCCAGTTCGATGGCCAGCGGCAGCCCATCCAGCCGACGGCAGATCTCCGCGATCGCCTCAGCGTTCTCACTGTTCATCGCAAAGCCCGGGGCCGCTGCGTGCGCTCGCTCCACAAACAAGCTGACCGAGGCATAGGCCTGAGCGTCACCCGCGTCCCCGTCGGTGCCGACCGGCGGAACCGGCAGCGGGGGCACCGCGAACTCATGCTCGCCGCGCAGCCGCAGGACCACCCGGCTGGTCACCAGCACCACCACGCCGGGAGCTGCCGCGAGCAGGTCAGCGAGCAGCCCGGCCGCGCCCACCACATGCTCGAAGTTGTCCAGCACCAGCAGCAGCCGCCGCCCCCGCAGATAGGACACCAAGTCGGCGCTAAGTCGGCCGGCCGAGGTGGTCAGCCCGAGCCCCGCAGCAACCGCGGCAGCCACCAGATCGGCCGCCGGGACCGCGGCCAGCTCGACAAACCGCACACCATCGGCAAACGCTGGGCCGAGCCGCCGCGCCACCTCCACGACCAGCCGGCTCTTCCCCACCCCGCCAGGGCCGGTCAGCGTCACCAGCCGCACGCCCTCCCCGGTCACAAGGCCTTCCACCGCCGCGGCCTCCCGCTCCCGGCCCACCAGCGGCGTGGCCGGCACCGGAACAGCCCCCGCCAGCAGCGCCCCGGGCCCGGCCGGCCGCCCGGCCGGGTGGCCGGCGAAGCCGGCGATATCTCCTGGCGAAGCCGGGGCTGCGGGCGGCACGTCGCCGGTTGCGCGGGGTCCGGGTGGCATCGCGGCCGGCGCATCCGGCGGGTCCAGCCCCGGTGCGGCGAGCTGGAAGAGGCGAACCGGCCGATCGAGGTCTTTCAGCGTGCGTTCGCCCAGGTCGAGCAGTGCAAACCCGGGCGCTTCCTCTTCATCTTCAATGATCGTTTGCGTTGCCTGGGAGACGAGCACCTGGCCACCGTGAGCGGCGGCGCAGATCCGCGCGCTGCGATGGACGGCCAGGCCCGTGTACCCATCCCCAGCGGGGACAGCATTGCCAGTGTGAATGCCGATCCGGACGCGGACCGGCGCGCCGGCTGGCCACTCATGGCCGGCCAGCGCCCGCTGGATCTCAAGGGCGCACAGCACGGCCTGCTTCGCGCCAGCGAACGCGACGAAGAATGCATCCCCCTGCGTGTCCACCTCATGACCGCCGTGGCTGGCGATGGCGGCGCGGACCAGGCGCCGGTGCTCGGCCAGGACCTGTGGGTAGCGCTCCCGCAGCGCCTTGACCAGCCGCGTCGAACCCTCGATGTCGGTGAACAGGAAGGTGACTACCCCGCTGGGAAGTTCGCTCATGCGGCGGCCTCGCGATGGCCCGTCGGCCGGTCCCTCCTGCGGGCCTGGAACCACGATCGACCTCCCCCGCGCGGCAAAGCCAGTTCCAAGCGTAGGCCAGCCGGCTCCAAGCCCGGCGCCGCGGCCGAAACCGCCCGTGTTCGCGGGGGCCCGCCAGGGCCACGAGCGGCGACAGCATCGGCAGGCTGGCTCCCTAGCTGATGGCAGGCCCCCGGTACACCCGGTCACATTCGTCAGCCACCGGCCGCAACCTGCGCGGCCGGTGGCTGACGAACTTCTTTACGGCTAGGACGGAGAGGGCTATGACGGGAAGGGCAGGAAGCAGATACCGGAGAACCCGGCCTGTCCGCCGCAGGAGGTGCCACCGCCGAAGTTGTCGCTGGCGATCCACAGCCCGTCGGAGTTGAGCAGCATGTCGTCCGCACCGTGCCCGCGCGACCGGCTGTACATCCCGGCGGTGTTGGCCGAGTTGAGGATCAGCGACCCGCCGGTCGGCCCGGGCGTCAGCCCGGCCAGGCCGGTTGCCGTGATCGCGCCAGAGCCCGCCTTGTTGCAGGCGTTCTGGTTGTTGAACCACCGGTTGTGCCCGGCCACATAGACGGCGTCGCCGCCGGTGGCCACGGAGTACAGCGAGTCACAGCCGTCGTAGGCGATCCAGTCGTGGAAGACCTGGGTCTGCGTGCCCGGGAACGCCGCCGCCGCGTCGCACAGGCCCACCAGTGGGGCCGAGCCGTTCCACAGGATGGGCTTGACCCCGGTATCGGCTATGTAGATCTTCTGGTCGTCCGGTGACCACGCCGCGGCGTGGATGTAGAACGGGTGCGACGCCCCGCAGTTGAAGTACTTGTCGTTGGGATTGAGGGTGGCGTTGGGGTCGCTGCCGTCGAACTCCGGTGAGGTCCAGCCGGTGAGCGCGGCGGTGCTGCCGCCCACGTTGATCATGAAGATCTGCCGCCGGTTCTGGCCGCCGACCGAGGTGAAGTCACCCTCCACCAGGACCAGCGAGCCGCTGTGCGACAACTGCTGGTTGTACACCTCGGTCGAGTTGGCCTTCACGCCTGCGAACTGGATGTGGCCGGAGATGTTCAGGTTCAGGAACCCGTCGTTCTTTCCGGTGGCCGGGTTCAGGCTGGCGTAGTACGGGTCAGCGGTGCTGCCACTGATGCCCTTGAAGAAACCGCCGGTGAGCAGGTGCCCGTTCACCGCCAGAATCGTCTCCACCTGGCCGCCGGCATTGTCCTTGAACCCGGAGACCAGCGCTCCGGTGCTGGTGCTGATCGCGGCGATGTTCTTGGCAGCCGCACCGCCCACGGTGGTGAACCGGCCGCCAATGTAGGCGGTGGCGCAGTTGCCGTTGAACGCGATCGTGTTGACCGTGCCGTTGACGTTCGGGTTCCACGAGGTGACGGTGAACGGCGCGGTGTCGGAGAAGCTGAAGATGTTGTTCCGGCTGAAGGTCTGTGTGGATGTACCGTTGAAGCCGCTGATCTGGGTGAAGGTACCCACCGCGTACATGGTTCCGCCACAGTCCACGAGCTTGCGGATCGTCTCGGTGGTCCCGGTGGCCACCAGCGTCGGCGTCCCCGCCTCAGGGTTGGGCGACACCTTGCCGGTCTGGGCCAGCACCGGCACCGCCGGAACAGACAAGGCAGTCACGGTGACCCCCGTGACCACGATGGCCCCCGCGATCAGCGCGCTGCGCGCCCCAAGGAGCGCACGCGGTCGTGCGTGACCGCCGCGATACATAATCCCTCCTATACGGCCGGATGTGCGTCAGTGAAGCTCTAGGTGTTGCGATTACGGCTGCTGCCAGCGAAAGACAGCTGGAATGGGGCCCACCGCTTGCCCGGAAACCAGTCGCCCGATGGCGTAACGGTTCTTTCTTACACCAGACGGACCGCAGCCCGTGGCTGATGTGTTACACCGGATCCTCGCCAGCGAGCCGCACCAGGGTCGCAGCGAGCGCCGTTCACGATAGAACAGCAGCGCCCTTATCCGAGGCTTATCAGAGACTTATCCGGGGCTTATCCGGCGGCTTTGCGGGCGGGACATGGCGGCCGATCAGGTTAGCTGCCCACGACCTCGTAGTGGCGTACGGTCAGGTCGCGTTCGACGGCCCGGCGGCGGTCAGTGTGATGCGCGATGCCGGTGGGCCGCGGCGGCGAATGCCTGGGTGACCTGCGTGCCCTGCAGGGCTGCCGGGGCGGTGGCTATCTCGGCCACCTCCGGTTCACCGACGGCGGCCAGATGCTCCTGGACCTGCCCGGCGAGGGTGAGGAACGACTGGTAGTAGCCGGGCACGGCCGGTGTCTCGGCGGGCGCTGCCTGCACGCGTGGCGCGACCGCCGCCGCGCTGATCGCCGTGGTGAGGCCGGTCGCGTACTCGGCCAGGCTGGGCAGGTCGGTCCGGGGCCCGGGCAGCGTGAGCAGCCCGTGGAACGGTGGCGACCACGCGTCCCGCGCGGTCAGCGGCTCCGCGTCCGGGGCGAACAGGGCCCGCAGCGTTGCGGGGATGCTGGCATGATCGCGCGGCTCGGCATCCACGGTGCCCGCACGGACCCGGGGCGAGATGACCAGCGCCGGGACCCGCGGGCCAAGCATGGTGAAATCGAACGCAGCCGTCTTCCGGTACAGCAGCGCCCGCTGCACCCGGCCCACCGTGCTGAGCTCACCGCCCGGGCTGGGCACGCCGGTCGGCGGCGGGACATGATCGTAGAGACCGCCGTGCTCGTCGTAGGTGATCACCAGCAGGGTCTTGTCGAACACCTCGGGGTGCGCCCGCAGCGCCTCATAGATGGTGGCGACCAGTCGCTCGGCCCGGGTGAAGTCCGATTCGCCGTGCAGCGTGAAATTGTTGTAGGCGGCGTCGCTGACCAGGTTGTTCTCGGGGTGCTGGCTGTTACTCAGGTCCGGGACGCCGATCAGCGGCTCGTGGTCGAGCGTGTGGAGCGGCGGGCGGTGGTTGGGCTCGATGAACGTGTAGGCGGTCAGTTCTCCCGCGGCGACGTGGCCGGCGAAGCGGTCCAGCGGAAACCACTTCGCGTGCCGCTCCGGGGTATCCCAGAGCGCGGGGAACGCCCAGACCTGCGGGGTGTCGTCGTAGAAGATGCGCCAGTCCGCACCGGCGCTCTCGAGCAATTCGAAGATCGTCCGGTTGGTGTACGGGCGGATCTCGATCTCGGTCTGGCCGTCCGAGGTCGCCGCGTGCGCGAAGTTCCGGTTCGGCCAGGTCTCCCCCGGCACCGAGCAGAACCAACGGGAGCAAACACCGAACTCGGTCGCCAGCTTGGCCAGCACCGGCACGTTCTCTGGTGGCTGGCACGCCATGACCAGCGGGCCCCGGCCCTGCACGCCTGGGCCGCCCCTGCCCCGCAGCCCCTTGGCCCAGTTGGCCAACGGCGCGAGCAGCCCGCCGAAGACCGGCGGGTCCAGGTTCCGCGCCTTGCGCTCATAGCTGCGGACGAAGCCCCGGTTGGTTGGCTTGCCGCCGCGCAGCGCCAGTTGCAGCATCACCGCGTCGTGTGAGTGATCCGGGCCGACCGGCAGCACCTGTTTCGCTGTCGACGACGCCTCTACCGGCCGCCCACGCCCCCACGCCAAATTGGTGTGCGTACGGCCCAGCAGGCCGTCGAAGGCCCGATCGGGATGCGGCACATAGCCGAGCAGGTGGTCAAACGACCGGTTCTCCAGCATCAGCACCACGACGTGTTCGATATCAGCCATCGGCGTCGCCCCGTTCCAAACCCCGTTCCAACTGCCCACCCGCCACGCTACGCGGACCATATCCACGGCCGTGCGTAAAGGACCGGATCACTCACGCCAATTGGCGCGGGACGGGACAGCGGCGGTGACCTCGGTGCTGGCGCTCGCGGCCGCCTCCCATCGGGCGGCCCAGGCGCGGAGCGCCGCTGCTTTGGGTACAACTCCCTTTAGCCTGCGCGCGCAACCAGCCCACGGCACAGCCACCGAGCGGGTGATCATGAAAAGACTGCTCTGGCCACTGGCGGTAGTCATCGTGCCCACCATTCTCGGCGCGGCCGGGCTGCTCATCGCCCATGCGGCTCCGAGCGCGCCGGCACCGCCACCGGATACGACCGCGACCCTCAGGCCGCGGGCCAAGGTCACCCCCCGGCCCAGGCCACACCACGCTGGTCCGTGGGCCGTGGTCAGCGCCTACTACCGGGACATCGACTCCCATAAGTACGCCAAGGCATGGGCACTGATCAGCCCGGCGCTGGCGACCGGCCAGACCTACCAGCAGTTCGTGGCCGGATACGCCTGCACGGCAACCGAACACCCCACCAGGCTGGGTCGGTCCGGTCATCAGGTCACTTTCAGCCTGGCCGTCTTCAACGACTGCACCGGCGCGGCCCAGGACTACACCGGGACCGACACCGTCCGCGGCGGGAAGATCGTCGCCGCCGACGTCACCCGCACCGGCTGACCGGCTATCTCCAGCTGGCTGGGTAGCCAGCCGGAAGGAGCCCATGCGGGGTCTGGGCGCGGTTGGGTGCGGCCGGTACCCCCAGCGACTGGAGCAGTTCGTCGAAGTTGAGCCCGACCCTGGTCGGGAACGGGCCGAGCCCGCCGATGCCGCCGGCTGGCGAGAGCTCCGATTCGGCGGACAGTCCGCTTGGCTGCGCCCATCCGGTTTCGATGCCGTCGCCGCCGTCGTACATGGTGCCGATCACGGTGGCGGGCGACACCCGCTGCCCGGTCACGACGGCCGGGATGATGTCTTCAGCCACATAGACCATCAGCCCGGCCCCGGGTCCGCTGGTGAGCCGGTAGGTGATCCACCCCCCGCCGGGCCATCCGAAGTTGTCCCCGGCCGCGCCGGTGACGACCGCGGCGCCGAGAGCATAGACCGGGCCCGCCCCGGCGAAGTCGACACCGTCGTCGATGCGCTCGGCAACCAGGCCCTTGACCCCGCGCAGCGGGTCACGGTAGCTGCCCCCGGCCCGGTCGGCGACGGCCTTGCTGACGATCTGCGGCCGGCCGCCCCAGGACTCCGGCCACGCCGCCACCCCGCCGGCTGCCTTCGCCAGCCACGCCCCTGCCCAGGCCGGTGCCTGCGCCCTCAACTGAACCGCGCCAGCCCAGGTGCAGACCACCGCGACCACGCTCGCCACGGCCATCGCCGCAGCCAGGGCGAACGTGCCCCGGCCCGCCGGCCTGGCCGGCGACTGTCTCCGGCGCCCACCCGGCACGCCGCGGCGTGCCGGGGAAGGCTTCGAGTGCCGGACCCGCGCGGTGGACACGATCGCCCTCTCGTTCTGGCCCTGGGCCGCGCTCAGCTGCCACCCGGCAGCCAGCCCTGCCGCGTCCGCCGCCACGGCACGGCCCGGCACAGCGCGGGCCCCACGGCGGACGGGCCGCAGGCAGGCAACCCCAGCCGGGTCCCTGTTGATGCACAAGGTTGCACCACGACCGCCCGCTACCGGGCCGTAACTACCCAACACGCAGGTACCACTACGCCACGTCGACCATGCGCAGCCGCCCGTCAGCACGTGGCACAGCCAAGCGATGCCGTCCCGGATCCAGACACGAGCAGCGACCGTGGTTGCCGCCGCCCTGGTTGTCAGGGCAATCTGAGTGAGCTGCAACGATGTGGAAGCACGGCTGCCGGATCGAAGGGCTGCGCTGATGAAACTGCCTCACGTTGACTATGAGGCGCCGAAGACCGTCCCCGAGGCTGTGGCGTTGCTCGCGGAGCATCAGGACGAGGCGAGCGTGCTCGCCGGCGGCCAGAGCCTGATCCCGCTGCTGGCGCTGCGGCTGGCGCACCCGGCGGTGCTCGTCGACATCAACGGCATAGCTGAACTGTCCGGGGTGTCGGCCACCAACGGCCGGGTGGCGATAGGCGCCATGACGCGGGAGTACGTTGCCGAGGAATCCGAGACCGTCGCCACTTCCGTGCCGCTGCTGGCGGCCGCGCTGCCCCTGATCGGCCACGAAGCAATCCGCAGCCGCGGCACGATAGGAGGCAGCCTGGCGCATGCCGATCCGGCGGCCGAACTGCCGGCCGTCGCCCGGGCGCTCGATGCCGAGTTCGTGGTGCGTGGCGAGCCGGGCGAACGGGTTATCCCGGCGGCGGAGTGGTTCGAGGGATACCTCATGACGTCACGCCTTCCCGGCGAACTCCTCGTAGAAGTGCGCTTCCCGGCCGCGGGACGGGGCACGGGGATCAGCTTCGGCGAGGTCGCCCGCCGCCACGGCGACTTCGCCATCGTTGGCCTGGCTGCCTCACTGACGCTTTCCGAGGGCACGATCAGCGATGCCCGGCTGGCGTTCGCCGGCATGTCTGACGTGCCGGTCCGGGCAACCGAAGCGGAGGATCTGCTGGTCGGCGAGGCGCCGTCGGCCGAGTTGTTCGATGAGGCAGCCCGCCGCGCGACCGACGATATCGATCCGCCAGCCGACCTGCACGGGTCCTCGGACTACCGGAGGAAGGTCGCGGCCGCCTTGGTACGCCGCGGCCTGCGGGCGGCCGCGGGCAACGCCGACGAGAGACAGTGAGGCGATGGTGGACATAACCCTGAGGGTCAACGGTGCGGCGTGCACGGGTTCGCCGGAGGCGCGCAAGACACTGGCGGACTTCCTGCGGGATGACCTCAATCTCACAGGCACCCATCTCGGCTGCGAGCACGGGGTCTGCGGTGCGTGCACGGTCATCGTCGACGGCCGGGCGGTGCGCTCCTGCCTGATGCTGGCGGTCCAGGCCGCTGGCAGCGAGGTAACGACGATCGAGGGCCTGGCACCCGACGGCGGGCTGGGCGCACTGCAGCAGGCGATGTGGGATT
>WNGD01005427.1_pt1 | contig 12974 bp, 13 predicted proteins | sample 5400671 | NCBI WGS metagenome assembly WNGD01 (sample SAMN13153369, study PRJNA577476) | soil metagenome | isolation source: 40 cm soil or saprolite under grassland replicate 2 | place: USA:California | collected 2016-06-15
ATGCGCCCTCCTCGATCTCGACGGTCTCGACCGCTACGAGCGTCCGGCGACCGATGCCTGGACCACCGCTGGGCGGAGCGGGAGCACCCCGGCGGCGACCTCCTCGATCTGCGCCGCTGGCACGCCGAGGTCGGCGAGCGCCGCGATCAGGTGGCCAGCGACCCGGTCAAAGGCTTCGTCGGTGATGTTCAGGCCGGTGTGGGCGGCCTCCATGGTGCGGCCCCGGTAGGGGGTGGGGCCGCCGAACGCCGCCGTCAGGAAGGCGCGCTGGTGGTGCTTGAGCCGCTCCAGGTCGACGCCGTCGAAGTACGGGCGCAGGGTCGCGTCCTGGAGGAGGCGGCGGTAGAGGTCGTCGACCAGCGCCTCGAACGCCGCCACGCCGCCGAGGCACTCGTACAGTGAAGCCATCCGCGGCCTCCATCCTCGAATCGACAGAATGCACAATGCACGGTACAGATTAACGCGAAACGCGCAGGAGCGTACGAATTCGCATGTCAGACCGTTCTCCCGGGAATCAGGCCGAAACCGCTGGGGGCGGGGATGAGTCCGTAGACTTGCCGCGCACCAGTGGTTGATCCGCGCACGACGGCATCAGACGGCAGCACGACGGCAGCACGAGGGCATGAGGAGGCAGGGTGGCGACATCGGAAAGCGCGCTCGGCAGGGGCAGGCCGTTCGGGATCCCCGGGCAGCGGGTGCTGGCGGACCTGCTGCCGGGCGAGCGGATACGGGACGTGGCGCTGGTGGTCGGCTACGCCGCGCTCACCGGGCTGGCCGCGCAGCTGTCCATCCTGCTCGGCGGCGCGGCGCTCGGCTGGCGCCGCGCCTTCGCCGGGATGCTCCTGTACCTGCTCGCCGGGCTGACGCCCTGGGTGCCCTGGTTCGCTGGCGGCAAGGGCGGCGTCGAGGTGCTGAAGAGCCCCTCGTTCGGCTACATCATCGGTTTCGTGGTGGCCGCGGCGGTGGTCGGCCGCCTGGCTGGGCGCGGGCTGGACCGCACCCCGCCGCGCACCGTGCTCACCATGGTCGCCGGCAACCTGGTCATCTACGCCTTCGGGCTGTCCTGGCTGATGATCGACCTGCAGGTCGACCTCGCGGAGGGCCTGCATCTCGGCGTGACGCCGTTCCTCGGCGGCGACGCGCTCAAGATCCTGCTCGCCGCCGGGCTGCTCCCGGGCGCCTGGAAGCTCGCCGCTGGCGTCGCTGGCCGGCACGATGGCTGAGGACCAGGGCCAGGATCTGTTCGCCGGCTTCCGGCTGGACGGCCGCACCGCCCTGATCACCGGGGCGAGCCGCGGCATCGGCCGCCAGGCCGCCATCACCCTGGGCGCGGCCGGCGCGACCGTGGTGCTCGCCTCCCGCTCCGCCGACGACCTGGAATGGGTCGCCACCGAGGCCCGCCGCGCCGGCGCCCCCGGCGCGCTCGCGGTTCCCACCGACGTCACCGACGAGCGCGCCATCGAGGACGCCGTGGCCCGCGCCATCGAGGCGACCGGCCGGCTCGACGTGCTCGTCAACGTGGCCGGCGGCCAGCCCTTTGTCGCCACCGTCGACCAGACCCGCACCACCGGCTGGGACAAGGTGCTGGCGCTGAACCTGCGAGCGGTGTTCGTCGCCAGCCGCGTCGCCCTGGCGCACCTGCCACGCGGCGGCGTGATCGTCAACGTCGCCAGCGTCGCCGCCTTCCAGGCATCCCCCGGCCTGGCTGCCTACAGCGCCGCCAAGGCCGGCGTGGTCGCGCTCACCCGCACCCTCGCCCGCGAGGCAGCCCCCCAGGGTGTCCGGGTCAACTGCCTCGCGCCCGGATGGGTGCGGACCGAGCTGACCCGCCTGCTCTGGTCCGACCCCGAGCAGAGCCGCGCCGTCACCGCCAACGTCCCGCTGGGCCGCTGGGCCGACCCCGCCGAGCTGGCCGGTCCGCTGCTGCTGCTCGCCTCCGACGCCAGCAGCTACATGACCGGCACGACCGTGGTGGTGGACGGCGGCCTGTTGACGTAGCGGCGGTCGTTGCTGCCCTGGATGGTTCCGCGCGATCGGCGCCGGGCCGGCCACGGCAGGCGCCCGCTCGCGGTAGGGTTAGCGACATGATGGTGAGCAATGTGAGCATAATCCACCAAAAGGGGGGCAGGAGACGATGACCGCCTACATCCTGATCCAGACCGAAGTTGGCATGGCCGGCCAGGTCGCCAAGGAGCTGTCCCAGATCGACGGCATCACCAGTGCTGAGGGCGTGGCCGGCCCCTACGACGTGATCGCCCGGGTGACCGCCCCCACCGTCGACCAGCTCGGCCAGCTGGTGGTCGCCCAGGTGCAGGCGATCGAGGGCATCACCCGTACGCTCACCTGCTCGGTCGTGCGGCTGTAGGCCGGGCTGCCCCCCGCGGCGTGGGCCAGGGGGGGCCAGTCCGGGCCCGCGCGGACCATCAGGCCAGCTCGGCGGTCAGCAGGTGGTGGCCGAGCAGGAACATGGTGGCGTGCAGGCGGTGCGGCCGCACCCCCGTCCAGCAGTGCAGGACGTAGGTGAACAGGTGCAGCGTCTCCCACAGCGCCACCCGCTCCGCGTTGACCGCCCGCGATTCCTGGTAGCGCCGCTGGAACCGGTCGCAGATACGGCTGGCCGCGGCGAGCCGGCCGAGCCGGGTGGTGACGTCTTCCGACTCCGGGTCTGCGAGGCTGGCGCCGGCACGGCCACGAGGCCGCGGAGCCGCCAGCGCGAGATACCTGGTGGTCGCGCGGAACTGGGCCACGTCCAGCGCCGGTTCGGCCTGGCAGAGGTCGTCGAAGTCGATGAGCCCGACGCGGCCCTGGTGGAGCAGCACCTGCCCGGGATGGAAGCTGCGGTGGGTGGGGACGGCCGGGTCGGCGGGGACGCGGGCGGCGAGCGTGCGCGCCCAGCCGAGCAGGGCGTCCGCCGCGCCCTCCAGCTCAGGGACGAGCACGGCCAGCTGACCGGCGAGCGCGGCGAGGTCGTCCAGTTCGTGCTCGACAGTGACCCGCGGGCCGAAACCCACCCCGCTGGCGTGCAGCGCCGCCAGGGCGGCGGCGGCCCGCTCGACGTTGACCTCCGCGTCGACCTCCGCCTGCGCCTGCCCCTGCGCCTGGCCGTGGACTTGGCCGTGGGCCTGGCCTTCGGCCTGGGCGTGATCCCGGCCGGGCCGCGGCCGCAGCGTGGCGCGCAGCAGGTCGGCGAGGGTCTGCTCGGCGGGGATGCGGCCCTGCAGCAGCAGCCGCAGGCCCGGCAGGTAGGCCAGCGGCTCGGCCAGCGTCACCACCGAGGCCGGCAGCCCCGCCGACCACAGCGCCCGCATCGCCGCCGCGGCGTGGCGGCCCTTGTCGTCGGCGTAGACCTTGGCGATCACCATGGCGGGCCAGCCTCGGCCGGCGGCGCCGGCGCCGGGCGGGTAGGCGAGATGGCAGGCGATGGTGGCGCGGCCACCCCTTCCCGGATGCCGCCGCAGCACCCTGGGGACGCAGCCCGCGATCTCGAGATCCCCGTACGCGGGCACGGCCGCACGGATGGCCTCCTGGAGGACGCGGCGGCACTGTTCCGGAGCGGTGAGCGCCGCGAGCCCGGGCAGCGCGGCTTCGGCCTCCGGCGCCTCGTCGCGCAGCTCCAGGCCAAGCCGCGGCAGCCAGACCCGCCAGTTCGGAGCGCCGAACGAGCCGGCTGGTCCGGCCAGGCCGGCCGGGTCCCCGCCGCCGGAACTGGCCCGCCGGTTCGAGTTCGAGGGAAGCGCACCTGGCGGGTACAGGCGGCCGCTGAGGGCCACACGGCGGGGTGGTTCGCCCCGCCGCCGGGACTGGACGGCCAGGTCGTAGGCCGCGGCCCAGCAACCCGCCTCCAGCCGCGGCCGCTTGATCCGGCAGTTGGCCAGCAGGAGCCCGCCGTCCGCCAGCTCGGGAACGGCGGCGACCAGCGCCGCCCGGACCCGGTCGGGCCGCACCCCCGCCTCCAGCCACCCCGGCAGCCTGGCAAAGCGGCGCAACCCCTCCCAGACCACCCCCGGCGGCCCCCGGAGGTCGCCGTCGTCACCGCGGTTGCGGGCAGGCACCGCGCCTCTCCTCTGCCGATGGGAACCCGGCCGCTCCAACAGTAGCGGCCGGTTGGTTTGAGGCCGATGAGGAGCGGGCCGTCAGCCGGTCGGCAGGCGCAGCCGGTAGCCGACCCCGCGGACCGTCTCCAGGTCGCAGTGGCCGAACGGCCGGTCGAGCTTGCGGCGGAGATAGGCCACGTATTGGTCGACCACGTTCGAGGTGGGGTCGTAGGCACCACCGTGTCCCGAGGCCGGCCGATCAGGGACTCCGCGCCTATCCTTGGTCGCGATGACCGCCGACGCACAACCTTCCCTGCTGACGCGTTTGGCCGATCTGCCCTACGCCGAGCCCGCCGCCCCCATCGGGGCGGACGCCGCCGTGCTGCTGGCGCTCTCGCCGGTCCCCGGTGGCGCCGACGACCTCGGGCTGGTCCTGGTGCGACGGCCCGAACACATGCGCAACCACGCCGGCCAGGTCGGCCTGCCCGGCGGCGCGGTCGAGCCCACCGACGCCGGCCCGGTCGCCGCGGCGCTGCGCGAAGCCCACGAGGAGGTCGGCCTCGACCCGGCCGGGGTCCGGGTGGTCGGCAGCCTCCCGCGCGCCTACCTGAACGTCTCCGGCTTCGACGTCCTCCCCGTGGTCGGCTCCTGGGACGGCCAGGCGCCCCTGCGGCCCAACGACAGCGAGGTCGCCGGCATCCTCCGGCCAACCCTGCGCCAGCTCGCCGACCCCGCCAACCATGGCACCATCCCCCTGGAACGCCTGGTCGGCCCCGCCGACCTGCGCGGCCGCCCCGGCCCGGCGCCAAGCCCCGTCTTCTGGGTCGAGGGCGTCGCCGTCTGGGGCTTCACCGCCGGCCTCCTGGTCCGCTTCCTCGAAGCCCTCGGCCTCCCCGCCCCGCCCCTCCCACCCTGGTGGCCACCCCCACGGCCGGGTACTCCATAAGCACTCGGATCGTTCCGGAAGTGGCAGCCCGCGAGTTGCCGGGATGCCTGGACCCGCGCGGCGCGGCTGCTGGGCGTGGCAGAGCCCGCTGGCCCTGGTCCGGTCGACCTGACAGATCGACCCAGGCATCGTCCCTTGAATTGCTGATGCGTGAGACACCCGCGATGGGGTATTTCTGGGTGTCGCTGCCCCAGTGTCAGTGACCACCGCTTCAAGGGAGACACACATGACTGACGCCGCGGCGACGGCCGTTCCCCCCGCCACGGTCCAGGGCGACGGCACCCCCGTGGTGCTGGTGCACGCCTTCCCGCTCGACGGGCGCATGTGGGCGCCGCAGGTCGAGGCGCTGGCCGGGGCCTACCAGGTGATCGTGCCGGACCTGCGCGGGTTCGGCGCCGCGCGGGACCAGGTGACCGAGCCCGACGGCACCACCATGGACCTGCTCGCCGACGACCTCGCCCGCCTGCTGGATGCGCGCGGCCTCGACCAGGTGGTACTCGGCGGCCTGTCGCTGGGCAGCTACCTCGCCTACGCCTTCCTCCGGCGCCATCCCGGCCGGCTCGGCGGGCTGATCCTGTTCAGCACCACCGCCGCCGCCGACACCGACGAGACCCGCGCCGCACGCATGGAGCTGGCCAAGCGGGTGGAGGGCGACGGGATCGGCGTCCTCCCCGAAGCGATGCTGCCCCGGCTGCTCGGCCCGACCAGCCTGGAGCAGCGGCCCGAGCTGGTCGAGCGGGTGCGGGCGCTGATCGTGGAGCAGGACCCCGCCGGGGTGGTCACGGCCGAGCACTGCCTGGCGGCACGGCCGGACTCCTTCGGCGACCTTGGCGCGGTGGCGGTCCCGACGCTGGTGATCAGCGGCGCCGAAGACATGGTCACCGGCCCGGACCAGGGACGAGCGGTGGCCTCGGCGATCCGCGACGCCCGTTTTGTCCTGGTTGAGGGGGCCGGTCACCTGGTCAATCTGGAGCAGCCGGAGCAGGTAAACGAGGCGCTGCTCAATTTCATCGCGCCGATTTGGATTTGATTCGCCCGCAACCGGTGACAACGCGACAAGGCATTTAGTACGCTCATGGGCGCCGTTGGTTCCGAGAGCCCCCAAACGGAGCCGAAGAGCGCGAGGGGGGCAGGGGAGGACCGGCCCTTGCCCCCCTCGCCTATGCCCTCGCCTATGCCCGCACGCGGTCTCAGTCGTGGTGGTCGTCGCCCGGGCGGCGGCGAAGGCGGGGCAGGTGCGGGCGGCGGAGGTGGTCCGCCCTTGAGCCGGCCTCCGCTTCGTACTGGTCGATCTGGCGGACCAGCACGACCTTGAAGGCGGCGGCGATCGGGATCGCCACCAGCGCGCCGATCACGCCCAGCATGGCGGCGCCGACCAGCGCGGCCAGCAGCACCGCGGCGGGGGAGATGTCCACCGAGTGGCGCAGCACGCGCGGGGCGATCAGGTAGTTCTCCACCTGCTGGTAGCACACCAGCAGCACGATCAGCAGCACGGTGGTGGGCCAGAACCCCTTGGTGACGAGGGCGGCCAGCACCGCGGCGACCGAGCCGATCGGGTGGCCGAGCAGCGGGATCAGGTCCAGCAGCGCGATGAAGATCGCCAGCGGCAGCGGGTAGGGGATTCGCAGGAACTCGAGGATCACGAAGGCGACCGAGCCGCCGATGAAGGCGATCACCAGCCGCCCGATCATGTAGTCGCCGACCTTCTCGACCATGATGTCGGCGATGTGGCCGTAGCGTTCACGCCGCTCGACCGGGAACAGGCGCACCAGGCCGCGGCGCAGGCGGGGCAGGTCCAGCAGGAAGTAGACGGTGAAGACCACCACCGTCAGGAACGAGATCAGCGCGCCGAACACCTGGCCGGTGAAGCCGACCACCCCGCCGGTGAGCCGCCCCGGCAGCTGCTCGATCACGCCCTCCAGACGGGTGCCGAGGTGGTAGCGGTCGTTCAGGTCGCGGAAATGGGCGGACTTGGCCTGCAGGGTGGCGACGTAGTCGGGGAAATGGCGCACCAGCTGGCCGAACTGGTTCACCAGCGGTGGGATCACCGACATCAGGAACCCGGTGAGCAGGGCGAGGAAGGCGGTGAAGATGATCCCGACGGCGAGCCCGCGCCGGACCCCGCGGCGGGTGAGCCCCCGCACCGCCGGCTCCAGGCTGACGGCGAGGAACACCGCGACCAGCACCCGCAGCAGGATGTCGCGCACCGAGTAGACGGCCAGGGCGGCGGCGACCGCGGCCAGCACGCCGAGACCGGCGAAGAACCCCCAGCGGAACAGCGCTCCCGACCGCACCCGGTCCGCGTCGCTGTCGGGGTGGTGCTCCGCCAGCAGCTGCGCCGGGGAGCGGTCGTGGTCGGGTGGTTGCGAGGGCGCCGGCCGGGTCGCGGCGGGGAGTTCGGCGGCGCGCGCCTCGTGGGTTCGGGGTTGGGGGTTCTGGACCTCCCGGGGACTGTGGGGGTCCCGGGAGGTCAGCTCCGCTTGCTCCTCTCGACTCTTCACGGTCGTATCATGCTCCACTCGGGCGGCCACGGTGGCCGGTTCCCTCCTCGACCAGCTCGACCAGGACGCCGTGCGCGCTGCTGGGATGCACGAAGGCGACCACGGTGCCGCCGGAGCCGATCCGGGGGGCCGGCTCGATCACCTCCATCCCGCTGGCACGCAGCCCCTCCAAGGCGCCGGCGATGTCGGTGACGGCATACCCGACGTGGTGGACGCCCTCACCTCGCTTCGCCAGAAACCGCCCAACCGGCGTGTCCGGGCCGAGCGGCGCGACCAGCTGCACCCAGCTGTCGCCGAGCGGGAACAGCAGCTCGTGGACGCCTTGCTCCTCGAGCACCTCCTCGTGCGCGGCCTCCAGGCCGAGCACGCCCTCATAGAAGGCGCGCCCAGCGGCCAGGTCGTTGACCGCGATGCCGACGTGATCCAGGCGTCCAAGCCGCAAAGTGGGTTCCTTCCCATCGTGTCCGCGTTCCCGTCCAAGCCTCAGCCAACGTTCAATCGTCCGGACCGGGGTCCAGATCGAGCATCCAGTCCTCGGCGGTGTGGGCCAGCTCCCAGCCCGCTGCCGCGGCGGTGCGGTCCCCGCCGCCGCCGAGCTCGGTGAACAGCCACAGCGGCCGCCCGGCCGGAACCAGGCCCGGCGCCAGCTCCAGCATCCGCCGCCCGGTGCCGCGCCCCTGCGCCGCCGCGTCCACCCCCAGGTGGATCAGCTGGGTGGTCGGCCCGGCGTCGAACAGCAGGAACATCCCGCTCCCGTCGCCGCTGCGAAAGGCGCGGCTGCGCCCATCCTGGAGGCGGAGCCGGAAGACCTCCCCCCGCTTCCCGGCCCGCTGGGCACCCCACGCCGCCCACCAGAGCCGCAGCAGCTCGTCGAGGGCGCCCATGCCGGCCTCGACCAGGCCGGGCGCGCCCGCCCCGGTCCCGGTGGCGCGCCGGAACGCCTGCCGCTCCACCACCCGCAGGCCGGCGGCGCCGAGCTGCTCGCCGAGGTCGGCCCGGGACGACGGCGAGGCCATGACATGGACGTAGGGCCGGCCGGCGGCGAGGAACGCCTCCCGCGCGCCCTCCAGATCAAAGGCGCGCCGCACCCCGAAGACGTAGTTGAAGACGAACACCGGGTCCAGCGGGCAGGTCACCGCCTTCCCCGATTCCAGCTGCGTCACCGCGCCCCCGCCGATCAGGCAGAGCTGCAAGTGGTTCTGCTCGCACGCATGCACGAACCCGAGGCTCGCCGTCGCCGCCGTCATGGGCACAGCCTAACCGAGACGAGGGGGACGCCCCCAGATGCGGCGGTAGACTCGAAGGCCGGCGTTCGCCGAGCTGGATTCGCTGAGCTGGAGGGCTGGATGTCCGAGCGGAACGGAGCCGTCATCTGCGCTGGGGCGCGCACGCCGATCGGCCGCTTCGGCGGGGCGCTGGCGGGGCTGACCGCCATCGAGCTGGGCGGTGTCGCCATCGCCGCCGCGCTAGATCGGGCGGGGGTCGCGCGCGACACGGTCGAGCACGTGATCATGGGGCACGTCCTGCAGGCGGGGCAGGGCCAGATCACCGCGCGGCAGGCGGCGGTCCGCGCCGGCATCCCCATGACCGTCCCGGCGCTCACCGTCAACAAGGTCTGCCTGTCGGGTACCAACGCGATCGCCACCGCCGCCCAGTACGTCGCCCTCGGCCAGGCGGGCACGCTGGTCGCCGGCGGGATGGAGTCGATGAGCAACGCCCCCTACCTGCTGCCCAAGGGCCGCTTCGGGGCGCGCATGGGCCATGCCGAGCTGGTCGACGCGATGATCTGGGACGGCCTCTGGGACGCCTTCGACCAGGTCCACATGGGCACCCTCTCCGACCAGGTCAACGCCCGCCTCGGCATCGGCCGGGCGGAGCAGGACGAGTGGGCGGCCCGCTCCCACGAGCGCGCGGCGGCCGCCGCCAAGACCGTCCTGTGCGAGGAGATCGCCCCGGTCAGGGTGCCGCAGCGGCGCGGCGACCCGATCCTCGTCGAAGAGGACGAGGGCGTGCGCCCCGGCACCACCGCCGAGGCGCTCGGCAAGCTCAAGCCGGCCTTCGGCGCCGATGGCACCATCACCGCCGGCAACGCCTCGCAGATCTCCGACGGCGCCGCCGCCGTGGTGGTCACCTCCCGCGACCGGGCGGAGCGCGAGGGCCTGCCGGTGCTCGCCGAGGTGCTCGCCTACGGCACCGTCGCCGGGCCCGACCCGAGCCTGCACTCGCAGCCGTCGCGGGCCATCCGCGACGCCTGCCGGCGCGGCGGCGTGGCCGTGGAGGACCTCGACCTGGTGGAGATCAACGAGGCGTTCGCCGCCGTGGCGCTGCAGTCGGCCCGCGAGCTCGGCGTGGACGAGGCGATCGTGAACCTCAACGGCGGCGCGGTCGCGCTCGGCCACCCGATCGGGGCGAGCGGCGCCCGCCTGGTGCTCACCTGCGCGCTGGAGCTGCGCCGCCGTGGCGGCGGCCTCGGCGCGGCCGCCCTGTGCGGCGGCGGGGGCCAGGGGGACGCCCTCCTGCTCCGGGTCGAAGGGTAACCATGACGCTCAGGCTGAGGGTGACGGTGAGGCCGCGTGCCGCCGGCTGACACCCCCGCCCGGGAGCTGCTGGGCCGGCTCCACGCGGGCGACAAGCGCGCGGTGGCGCGGCTGATCTCGCTGCTGGAGGACGGCGCGCGGGCGCGGCTCCGCGAGGTCGCCGAGACGCTGAACCCCATCACCGGGCGGGCGCGGGTGCTCGGCCTGACGGGAGCGCCCGGGGTCGGCAAGTCGACCCTCTGCGACGCGCTGGTGGCCGCCTACCGCGCCCAGGGCCGCACCGTCGGGGTGCTGGCGGTCGACCCGTCGTCGCCGTTCACCGGCGGGGCGCTGCTCGGCGACCGGGTGCGGATGCAGCGCCACGCGCTCGACGACGGCGTCTACATCCGCTCGATGGCGACCCGCGGCCAGCTCGGCGGCCTCGCCTGGGCGACCCCCCAGGCCGTCCGGGTGCTGGACGCCGCCGGCTGCGAGCTGGTCCTGATCGAGACCGTCGGCGTCGGCCAGGCCGAGGTCGAGGTCGCCGGCCTCGCCGACACCACCCTGGTGGTGCTCGCCCCCGGCTTCGGCGACGCCGTCCAGGTGGCCAAGGCCGGCATCCTCGAGGTCGCCGACCTCTTCGTGGTCAACAAGGCCGACCGCGACGGCGCCGACACCGTCGCCCGCGACCTGCGCCAGATGCTGCACCTCGGCGAGGAACGGCCATGGGACGTGCCGGTGGTCAAGACGGTCGCCGAGCGCGGCGACCGCACCCGCGACGGCGACAGCGGCGTCGGCGAGCTGGTCGAGCGGATCGCCGCCCACCACGCCTACCTGGAGGCCAGCGGCGCGCTGGAACGCCGCCGCCGCGCCCGCGCCGGCCGCGAGGTCGAGGAGATCGCCCTCAGCAGCCTCCGCGCCGAACTGGGCGGCCTCGGCCACGGCGAGGCGCTCGACAGCCTCGCCGAGCAGGTCGCCGCCGGCAAGCTCGGCCCCTACAGCGCCGCCGACCAGCTGCTCGACCAGGTCCGCGGCACGCGCTGAGCAGACCTCGGGCCAGCGGCCGGGTAGTGGATCTGGCTGATCGGATCGGTTACGCTCGCGACCATTCCGATCCGATTACACACAACGAGCAGTTCAGGGGCTTCGCGCGCCACGGACCTGGCGGCGGGCGGCCGAAAAACTGCCAGGAAAGGGTGAGGATGCCCCCCAGCTCCCGTGTCACGCACCGGGCCAAGCGGTGCCTGTACCGAGTCCTTCAGCCAGCCATGGTCATCGGGGTGGCGGTCGCGCTGCTGATGTCTTCCGGAGGGCCGGCCACCGCCGGGACGCTCGCGCCGGCGGCGCCGGCCGCCAGCCCAGCAGCCGGGGACGTCGTGCAGGCACAGCCCACCACCATCCATCTCGATCCGCTCGGGCTCCTGCCCGTGCCGGTCCGCGCGTGGCACGTCCTGTACCGGTCGACGTCGGCCCTGGGGAGGCCGGACGTGGTGTCCGGCACCCTGCTGGTCCCGTTCCTGCCCTACGGCGGGGACCGGCCCATCATCGGCTACGCCCCAGGCACCCACGGGATGGGCGACCAGTGCGCCCCCTCCCAGAAGCTGGCCGACGGCCAGGACGTCGAGCTGCTGGTGATCGGCCAGTTCCTGCTGCGCGGCTGGGCGGTCGCCGTCACCGACTATGAGGGGCTCGGCACCCCCGGCGACCACACCTATGCGGTGGGGATCTCCGAAGGCCACGCGGTGCTCGACGTGGCCAGGGCCGCGTCGCGGGTGGGCGGGGCCGGGCTGTCGCCGGACGCGCCAGTGGTGCTCTACGGCTACTCCCAGGGCGGCCAGGCGGCCGGCTGGGCCGCCCAGCAGGCGGCGAGCTACGCACCGGACCTGCCGGTCAAGGGCGTCGCGGCGGGCGGGGTGCCGGCCGACCTCGTGCGCGTGCTGCACAATCTCGAAGGCACCTCCGAGTTCGGCCTGGCCTTCGCCGCGGGCGCGGGCTTCGACACCGCCTACCCCGAGCTGCACCTGGAGCACTACCTCAACCCCCGGGGGCAGGCGGCCCTCGACCGGATCCGCGGCGAGTGCAGCGACTCCGAGCTGGGCGGCCTGAGCCTGTCGGACCTCACCACCAGCGACCCGATGACCACGCCGGCATGGCAGGCGCGGCTGCGGGAGAACCGCCTGGGCGCGGTCGCCCCGAAGATGCCGGTCCTGCTCTACCACGGGGAAGCCGACGAGATCATCCCCTACGGCGTCGGCACGACCCTCAAGGACGATTGGTGCGCCAAGGGCGCGGCGCTGACCTGGGTCAGCTACGCGGGTGCCAGCCACGTCGGGGCGGCGGCAGAGGGCAGCCTCATGGTGACCGACTGGATCCACCGCCTGCTGTTCGGTGACGACATCCCGAACAGCTGCTGACCAGGATCAGGGAGGTGAGGGCACCGCGGCCGGCATCCACAGCGCCGGCCGCGGTGCCCGCTCCGTCGCCAGCCCGGAGCCACGCCACGGCAGGCCACTACAATCGCCCCAGGCCGTCGAGCCGGCCGTCATCCGGCCGTGACGGGAGCTGAACGGAGGCGACCCTTGCGCGAGCACCAGGCCCACGACGCCACCCCGCTCGAACAACTCGAAGCACTCGAACAGCAGCGCGACCGCTGGCGCCGCCGCTACCAGGCGGCGGGGGAGCGGGACGCGGACTTCACCACCCTGTCCGGCGAGCCGAACCCGCCGCTGGTCTCCCCGCTCGACCATCCCGAGCGGGACGAGGCCGCCGCCATCGGCTTCCCCGGCGAGTACCCCTACACCCGCGGCATCCACGCCACCATGTACCGTGGCCGGCCCTGGACGATCCGGCAGTTCTCCGGCTTCGGCAATGCCCGCGAGACCAACGCCCGCTACCGCTACCTGATCGCCCAGGGCGGCGGCGGCCTCAGCGTCGCCTTCGACATGCCGACGCTGATGGGCCGCGACTCCGACGACCC
>WNGD01014774.1_pt1 | contig 12974 bp, 12 predicted proteins | sample 5400671 | NCBI WGS metagenome assembly WNGD01 (sample SAMN13153369, study PRJNA577476) | soil metagenome | isolation source: 40 cm soil or saprolite under grassland replicate 2 | place: USA:California | collected 2016-06-15
GGCTCCAATCGGGGAATGAATGTGAGCCGCATCCCCTGCCAGAAAGATCCGTCCTCGCGCATAGTGTTCGGCCCGGCGCTGATTCACATGAAATCTCGTGAGTTCCGCCGGGTCTGACGCACGCGCTCCCGCCGGGCCGCAGGCATCGATGACCTGCTGAATTTCTTCCAGGGTGACCTCCCCTGTGGGTGCCTTGCCCGGCTCATACGCAATCACGACGCGGTGGCGTCCATCAGTCATGGGGAAGTAGCCAATGAAATTGCCCTGATGGAGAAAGGCGAAAAGCTCATCGGAGGACAAGTCCCAGGTCAAACGCACATTGCCTACCGCAAGACTCAGTTCAGAGGTCGTCCCGGCGAAATTGAGTCCGAGCAGATGGCGTACCGTACTGTGTGCCCCGTCACAGCCGACCAGCCAGCCGACCCGGACGCGTTCGACCGTTCCATCAGGATGGCGCAGCCCTGCCTCCACCCCCTGTTCGTCCTGCGTAACACTGATCAACTCCGTCTGCCATTCAATGACGCCACCCTGGCTCTGGAAGTGTTCCGTCAGCACCTGCTCCGTCTCATGCTGTGGCAGCATCAACGCATAGGGATAGGGGCTATCGAGCAGGTGCTCCCCGAAGTCGACCCGGGTGAGGCGCTTGCCATCACTGTAGAGACTAAACACAGGAACCTTGAGTCCGCGCTCGACGGCAGTGTGGGCCACTCCCATCTTGGCAAGCAGTTCCAGCGTTTTCGCCTGGATGCCCACGGCTTTGGTCTGTTGGACGGCCTCTTGCGCGCTATCGATCAGGCGGCAGCGGACACCACGGCGCAGCAGGTCGTTGGCCAGCGTCAGGCCAACAGGCCCCGCTCCAACGACCAGAACGTCATGTGTGGCAGCAGTCAGGGATACATCGCTCATCTTCTTGCATCCTTTCATGTGGTGACATCCTCAAGCCCCTCTACTTCGTCTCCACAGATGTTGGCAGTTCGACCACTTCCTGGTCATACTTTTCAAAGATCTCCTGGAACTGTGCCGGATCTGGCGGACCTGGAGGAAGGTGAGCCAGTTCTTCAAAGAACTGTTCATAGCCAGCAGGCGTCATCATTCCCAAGATTCGGCCTGGCTGGTTCCCGACATTCTCGAACGCATGGGGCACATCACGAGGCACAAACACAAACGTTCCGGCAGTCGCCGTTACCGTCTGTGTGCCCAGTTGAAAGAGGAACTCCCCTTCCAGGACATAAAACGTCTCTTCGTGCTGGCGATGCACATGTGCCGGGGCACCCGACCTGGGCCGGAACTCCCCTTCCAGCACTGCAATGGGTCCCCCAGTGTCCTCTCTCCCCGCCTTGATGGTCCAGGGGTTCCCCAGGACATGGATGACCTTCCCTCCTCCAGGAGGAAGGACGATCCCGTCTACAGATGAGTTCTTTTCTTCTTGCATGGATCTCTTCCTCTCTTGCACTTGTACGTGACTCTCAAAACACGCCCTCTTGCTTTCTTCCCCAGAAGGAGATGCATACTTACTCTGTCTTCCGAGTGGAAATCATATCCATCATATGATCAACAAAAGTATCAATGGTGCCTGGGTCAGGTATCTGGGGGGCTTGCATATGCTGCATGAGCCCATTCAGAAGGGCGTAGGTGAGTAACGTACCCAAAAACATACGTGCTACTGTTGGCGGATCTATGTGTTCTCGGACCACTCCATTGCGCTGTCCAGAGCGCAACAGCGTCAGGAAGTAGTTGAATCCCTGCTCTGGGACAGTTTTGCGAAACAAGGTCCCAAGCTCAGGAAAGCGCGGCAATTCAGCTATGATGAGACGAAGGATGGCCAGATACTCTGGTTGCATCATCGTCTCTAATATCCCCTGGGCAGTAGTCCGCAAGAGCACGCGAAGCTCTTGTGTGTTCTTGGGCTCTGTAGATCGCTCCATCAACTGCACCCAGAAAAAGCGCTCGATAGTGAGTGAACGCAGCACATCCACGAACAGATCCTCTTTTCTAGCGTAATAGCGATAAAGCGTCTCCTTGGAAGTAGAGGCAGCAGCAGCAATCGCATCGGTACTAGTGGCTTGAAACCCATGCTGGAGGAACAGTTGTTTGGCGGCAGCTCGTATCTGCGCTCGTTTCTTCTCTGTACGAGTCTGGGTCACGGATGGCTCTTTCATGCTTTCTCCTCTGCCTCATCAACGTACCAGGATTAGTACGGTACTGTACGGTACAACCATAACGTAGAAACAGGAGATTGTCAAGTCTATTGGCTTCATCAACAATCAACAGCTCAATCAGATGCGAAAAACGGCGCGTGACGAGAAACTCTTCTTTGCCCTGATGATGCTGATTGGCTGCCTCAACGAGAGATGTAAAAAAATAATCCCGCCATCTATCGGTGGCGGGACATGAGAGCTTCGTTACTTCTGTCCATAAAAGGTAAATAATGAACCGGCTCTTCTCCGGTCAGATGGGCTGGTCATCTAAACCTAATGTCTGATGCGCTCGCTCGCATGGTTGTTATCATCAGCGGCTTGAGCTCGCACGTCAGGGGTGACGCAGACCTGATCGCCCTGGAATGCTTCACGCCAGACATAGCCTGTTAGACAGGCATCCGGCCCATAAGCGGCATTAGGATCGACGCGGCTGCTCGCCTGACTGTTATCATTAGCGGCCTGGGTACGCACATCAGGGGTGACGCAGACGTGATCACCCTGGAATGCCTCACGCCAGACATAGCCATTGACACACGAATCAGGGCCATAAGCCCCAGCAGGATCGACGCGGTTACTGGCTTGACTGTTATCATTAGCGGCCTGGGTACGCACATCAGGGGTGACACAGACATGATCGGTGGAAGAAGCCTCACGCCAGACATAGCCTGTTAGACAGGCATCTGGGCCATAAGCTGCATTGGGATCTTTGCGTTCATTTGCATGACTGTTATCATCGAGCGCCTGTGCGTGTACTGCGGGAGTGACACAGACATGATCAGTGGAAGAAGCCTCACGCCAGACATAGCCATTGATGCATGCATCTGGCGGGTAGCTGTTCCCTTGATTAGTTTGATTGCCCTGATTACCCTGATTGGTCTGGTTGCCCTGATTAGTTTGATTGCCCTGATTACCCTGATTGGTTTGATTGCCCTGATTTTCCTGGGTGGGTGTGCTTCCTGGTTGGTTGCTTTGAGGACTCTGACTAGACGAGGCAGATTGCTGAATAGCCGTAGGGCTGGATGAGTACGTAGCTACCTGCTTTTGTGCTGGACCTATTGCTTGCAAGAGCCCTGGAGAGAAGAAGAGAATGAGACCAGGTGCAATCGCCAGCGTGAGCAGGAGTGCAGTGATGAGTAGAGCCTTATTTGATTTGTGTGGTCGCACGACGGTTGCTGGTCCAGACGGATGTGAGCCTGTTATATCAGGAAGGGAGGGATTAGAATGTGGCGAATACGTTGGCTGGAGTGCAGCACTCTTTGCCTGTATCGCTGGAGAAGATGGGGTGAAATTTTGCTGTTGAGCTTCTGATACGTGGAGTTCCCCCGCCGGTGTCTTAAGGACTGTAGATGCATTCTGAGAAGAGATCAGGGTAGCCAATTCGTTGGGCGGAGTTCTCAGGATTGTAGATGCATCCCCTGAAGCGGTCTGGGTGGAAGACGAAGAGATCGTATATTGCATCTGCTGACCACACTGTTCAATGGCTGTCGCGAAGTCCTGTATGGTAAGGAAGCGCTGCTGAGGCTCTTTGGCAAGTGCCTTCATCACAACATTTTCTACTTCTAGTGTAATGGTAGCAGCTTTCTGGCGCAAAGATGGAGGAGGAGCATAGAGATGCTGCGCACACGCCTCTGAAAATGTGCCGTGGAAAGGAAGGTCACCGCAGAGCCACTCATACACAACGATAGCTAATGCATACTGATCACTGCTTGCTCGTGGTTTTCCCATGATCTGCTCTGGTGCCATGTATGAGACGGTGCCGGCAGCTGCCTTTGTACTTTGAGAAGTTGATGAGGAAGAAATTAAGGCAACACCGAAATCGCTAATCAGCACCTCCTGGTTACTTCCCAACAACATGTTTTCAGGTTTCACATCCCGGTGAACCAATTTGCGCTCATGTGCATACTGTAATGCCGCTGCAATTTGCTTAATATATGCTGTGATATCCGCAAAAGCGACACGCGTCCCTTTGGGGTGACGCTGCCGTAATGTACCATGAGGGGCATAATTCATGATCAGAAATGGTACTTCACCCTCGATCCCACAATCCAACACACGCACAATGGAGGGATGATCCAATGCAGCAATGGTGCGAGCCTCTCTTAGAAACCCCTCCTGATCATGAGCGATCAGTTGAGTGTGTAGTATTTTAATGGCAACCAGAGATTTCAAATGAAGATGTTCGCCCAAATAAACTTCGGCAAAGCCCCCCTTTCCTAGTAGACGGATCAGACGGTAGTTACCAAACTGTTGGCCAATACGATCAATCATTTGTATTGCCTCCTCAAGTATCCGCCATGCCTACTCAAAGTGGGTGCGAAAATCTGCTGTAAGTAATAACTGTAGTCGAAAATTCCATGATAGTGTAGCATAAATCACACTATTACGCAATTGTAGTTGGCTGATAGGGTGTGCGTCGTTGGTTTGCAACAAGCGAGCCGTTTGCTCTAAGATTCTCTGGCTAAAACTGCATCCTCCGTTGCATAATCAAACTGCTGAGGATCTACTTCCGCAGGAGCATTAGCACGTTCCCAGGAGATAGTACGTGTGAGAGCTTCTTCCAGATCGATTGACTCATGGTAGCCCAATGCCTGGCGTATACGAGTTGTGTCTACCCATAGATCCTGGGCAGTGTCCATATCAGCGACAAGGTGAGGTGGCAGACGATCTGACGGGACAGTTACAATCTTGCCGCTCCAACCGGCAGCGTTTGCAATAGCGCGTACCCACTCAGCCAGAGTAAGCGTGCGAGCTTCACCAACATTATAGATGCGACCAGCGGCACGCTCGTTTGTTATAGCAAGTACGATGGCGGCAGCAACGTTCTCTACATAGCCATGTGTCCAGCGCCAGGAGGCTACGCTTGCATCCAATATGATGGCCGGACGCCTATCGTCCATACGTTTCAAGTATTCGAAGAGCCGGTGCTGGCCGTCGCCTGGACCGTAGACCATAGGCAGGCGAAGAATTGTACCGGGCAGAGCGGGATCGCTCATAATGATACGCTCAATAGGAATCTTATCGTAGTCATCCATCCAGCGCTGCTTATCCTCTGAGGCACGCATAGTTGTACCACGGTATGGATAAAGTTTTTCGCGCAGAGGTGAATCTTCGGTAAGGGGCACAGGATCGGCGGGACCGGGTTCTGTCCGAAGCAGGCGGCCATAAGCGCGATAGACATCCTGACTGCTGATTGCTACGATGCGGCGAACCATGCCCTTGAACAGGTCCATGGCTGTGCGTGCATCTTGCTCCACAAAGGGGAACATATCCAGGACGAGTTCGGGAGCAAAGCGTTCGAACTCTTGCTTGAAGGTCTGGATCTGTGCTCTATCACCCAGGATGTGCTGCACTCCCACGAGCACATCCGATTGCGTCTGACCGCGATGAAAGACGGTGATGTCGTGGCCCTGCTCATGAAGCAAACGCACAGTAGCAAGACCAATAAAGCGAGTACCACCGATAACCAGAATACGCATAGCGAAAAGTCCTTTCAAAACGTTGTTATATGGGATATCATAAGCAACGATACAGGCATCTTGCATATCTTTCAAGATAAAAGTAAGGCTGTTAGCATATGTGCTTATGCGACATATGCCAATAGCGTAGATATATCAGGAGGAATTTCATGACCTCACGTCAACATATCTCATCGGGATCGCCCTATGAACCCAGGCTGGGGATTGCACGTGCAGTACGATCAGGAAATATTATCGCGGTGGCGGGTACTGCGCCTATTGGAAAGGATGGTCGCACGGTAGCGCCTGGAGATGCTGCGGCACAGGCACGCCGCTGTCTGGAGATCGTACGGGATGCCTTACAAAGGCTAGGGGCCGATATTTCGCAGGTGATACGGACGCGTATCCTGTTGACGCGTATTGAGGATTGGGAGAGTGTAGGGCTGGTGCACGGAGAGTTCTTCGGCGAGTCGCGCCCGGTCACGACAGTAATGCAGGTCACGCGCTTTATTGATCCCGAGTGGCTGGTTGAGATCGAAGCGGACGCAGTTACCAATGAATGAGCGGAGATTCCACTTTAAAATAGCTGTTAAGAATGGAGAGTTAGTAAGCGTTTCCTTGACTGGTGAGGAAGAGAGAAAGATTGATCAGCAATAATCCAAAATCAGAGATGCACAGGATATATATTGATCCAGAGGATACAGTGACAGATGTGCGCGAGCGTCTTACACATTTGCCGTTTCAGAGTGTGGCAATCGTTGTGCCACAAAGAACACAGTTGCACTATACCGTTGCCTGGAAGCTCCTGGCACGTTGTGCACAGGAATTGGAAAAAGAGATAGTTATTGTAAGTTCTGATCGACAGATTCGCGCGTTGGCACGATCCGTTCATTTCGCGCTTGTACCAGATGAGCCACCTTCCGAAAGCACTCCACGTACAACGCAGCGCAGAAATGCTCCACGCAAGGAAAGCGGGAGAGCAGGTTAGCAAATAGCTCAACGGGTGCGTGTAATTTTTGTCAGGCTACGCGGCTGATCGGGATTCAAGCCTTTGTGGAGGGCCAGATAGTGAGCGAGGAGCTGGCCTGGTACGATGTAAGGCAAAGGCGCGAGTAGTTCGGCGATGGTTGTGTGGATATCCTGAGATGGATTGCTGCCCGCGGCCCGCGCACCGCCTCCATGGGTAATAGCAGTGCTGAAAGTTGGTAACTTGAGTGGAACAGCGACAGTGGCCAGTTCTAGCAGGCGTTCCTCTTCAGCGATCACCAGGCAATCCGCACCGCGCTCTTGTAACCATTGGAGCAGTTCATAAGAGTCAGAACTGGTATGACCTGGTGGGGCAAAGAGCACAACGGGCAGGCCACGTTCGACCAGGGCGGCGGGTCCATGGCGGAAATCGGCTGTAGAGAAGGGGATTGAGACAACATAGCAGGTCTCTTCCAGCTTGAGAGCCGTTTCACGAGCGGTGCTGTACTGGAAGGTACGTCCCAACACGACGCAGTCACGAGCATGGACATAACGCAGGGCCACGCTGGAAATGATCTCCTCGCTTTTAAGAGCCGCTGAGACAAGGTCCGGGATGTGCTCAATACCCTCGCGGAGCGCTTCGCCTCCGGACATGAACGCAGCAAGCATGGCGAGTATGGCACAGGTGGTGGTGTAGGTTTTGGTGGCGGCAACACTACGTTCAGGACCAGCATGACAGAGCAATGTATATTGAGCAGCCAGGGTCAGTTGCGAGCCTTCCTGATTGGTAATGCCCACAGTAAGAGCGCCAGCCGCGCGTGCTCTGGCAATCACTTCAACGATATCAGGAGATTCGCCAGATTGCGAGATCCCTATGACCATAGCATGTTCGAGTTGCAACGAGGTTCCATAAAGCGTATAGAGCGAGGGAGTAGCCAGAGCAACGGGGATACCGTTGAGGTACTGAAAGAGATATTGAGCGTACAGGGCTGCATGATCGGAAGTACCACGAGCAGCCAGGATCACCAGATCCACATTGCGCTGCTGCACCTCCAGAGCAACCTGCTGCACAGCGGCGACGGAGCCTTGCAGCGCACGACGTAGAGCTGCCGGTTGCTCCTGGATCTCGTTTAACATGTGCGTTTTTTCTGCTGAAAGAGCGTTCTTTAGCATCAGAGTGTTCCTTTTTTTGTAAGAGGAGCTGCGGCAATTGCACCGTTGTTAGCGGGCGCTTCTTGATAGGCGAGAAGGCCGCGCACCCAGGTACGCTGCACGAAACCATGCTCGTCCAGGGCAAGAAGATCGGCATCCGCACCGGGAGCTATTTTGCCCTTACGCTGCGCTATACCGGCAATCGTAGCCGGGACAAGTGTAGCCATACTAATTGCTTCAGACCAGCCCAGTCCGCAGAATTTCACGATGTTTCTCACTGCACAATCCAGCGTGAGAATACTGCCAGCGAGTGAGCCACTGGCCAGGCGTACAGCACCATCATGGACAGTAACTTTGCGCCCCACGAATTCATACTCACCCTCAGGCAGACCGGCGGCCGCTACGGCATCGGTGATGAGAGCAACATCGCGGAAGCTACGAGCCGCAAGGACCAGTTTGATTATGGCGGGATGCATATGAATACCATCAGCGATAATCTCTATCGTGGCCCGGTGATCTGTCAACAAGGCACCAGCAACGCCTGGCGCACGATGTTTTAGCGGCGACATGGCATTGAAGAGATGGGTTGAGTGACGCGCACCACCATCAATAGCGCTGAGGGTCTGCTCGTAAGTTGCAGATGTGTGGCCGATGCACGCCAGAATACCGAGCTGGACGACAGCCGTCAGAAAACGTTCATTCTCATCTTCTTCAGGTGCATAATCAACAATGCGTATCCAGCCGTGACTAATGGCGGCCAGTTTCTCCATCTCCGCGGCATCAGGTGTACGGATGCCGGGCTCATATTGCGCACCCTTCTTGGCCCGGCAGATAAATGGACCTTCCAGGCGCAGGCCCAGGATCTCGGCGGCAGAGGGTTGTAACTGCTTCTCCGCGGCGGCAGTTACGCACTGTACCTGTTGTTCTGTCTCCGCACGACCGAGTGTCGCGATAGTGGGAAAGAACGATGTCACCCCGGTGCGAGGAAGCTCGTACGCCATGGACTCCACATCTTCTTGTGAACCAGTGGTCACATCATAGCCGTAAAAACCATGGGTATGGAGATCAACGTAGCCAGGAGCCAGGCTCCAGGAACCGAGATCGGTCACCTCTATGCTGGCCTGCGGCATCTGTTCGGCTAAGCGGTGCCTGGCCGAAGCAGCATCAGTATTACGCCAGAGCGCACGGATCGTTGTTCCCTCAAGCACAACAGCGACCGGCCCCGGTATCTCCTCAGGCGCATAGAGCTTCCCCGCTATCAGTACTTGCAATGACTGGGCATTATGTATAGCATCACGCATTGTTCAATCCCTCGTTTAGCTGAAACATCTCTCGCTTGCGACAGAAAACATTCTGTGCGTGGACTTATAAATCCGGGCGGGCTTATAAATCGCGCCCCTACACCCAATAGCCCCTACAGTGGGAATCTGCCCTGACAGGGGGTCCATTTGTGGCAGCGAACGATGCTGCCACAGATGGACTGACCTGCTAAACTTCCAGGACAAAGAGAACGTCACGTCCGGCCTGCACTGTTCCGCTGGCATGACGTACAATGGTCCCGGAGCCGCAGGAAACAACGGGGCTGAGTATTACTTTGCCCAGGCGTTCGATCGTTGAACGGTCGAAGCGCACGATTGGGGTTCCAGGCTGCACCCGCTGGCCCTCAGTAGCGATGTTCTCGAAACCCTCGCCCTTCAATTCGATGGTATCGAGACCGATATGTACAATCAACTCAACACCGTCATCTGTAGCGATACCAAAGGCATGTCCGCCTGGAAAGAGCTTGACCAGTTCGCCAGCTACAGGGGCTACGGCAACCTGTCCCGACGGATCGATAGCCACACCATCACCCGCCATCTTCTGTGCGAACACCTCATCAGGAACCTTTTCCAGATCGACAACCGTACCGTCAAGCGGTGCGAGAACGCGTATCTCTGCCATTATAATCCTACCTTTTAGTTAACTTTCCTGCTCAACAGTATCATCCACACTACTATCTTTCAAGAGACGATTTATGCGACTGGCGATACGATCAGACTGCGTTCCCATCACCACCTGTGCAATCTTCCCGCGCTTGATCACACCGGATGCACCAAGACTCTTGAGCTGGGCATCATTGATCTGATCCCCATCATTCACAAAGAGGCGCAGGCGCGTGATACAGCCCTCTACACTCTGTACGTTCTCCTTGCCACCAAGGGCCGCCAGCACCTCTCGTGCCAGCACGTCGTCGCGGTCTTCCTTCACCGTAGTTTCCACAAAAGCCGTACTCTTTGCAGACTTTGTCGGCTTCGGTCCACGCTGGCTCTCGGGCAAAATCCAGTCAGCACTCATGCCAGTCGAAGCCTCACCACGGCCAGGAGTCGCCAGGTCGAAGCGTTTGATAACGAAGCTAAAGACGAAGTAGTACACAACAGCATAGGCAAGCCCTACAACGAGCAATAATAATGGTTTCGTTGTGTTCGACTTACTGAAGTTGAGCACATAGTCGAAGAGACCTGCGGAGAAGCCAAAGCCTATCTTGATACCAAGGATCTGACACACCGCCAGCGCGGTTCCTGTTAGAAGGGCATGAACAACAAAGAGCGCAGGCGCAACGAAGATAAAAGCGAATTCAATGGGTTCCGTGACCCCTGTCAGGAAAGAGGCAAAAGCCGCCGAGAGCAGGATACCAGCAGCTACTTTGGGAATACGAGCCTGGCGAATCATAGCCAGGCATGCCGCGGGCAGCCCGAACATCATAATGGGGAAGAAGCCAGCCATAAAGTTTCCCGCAGTGGGATCTCCGGCGAAGTAACGTGTCAGATCACCATGTACAAGCCCATGGGGTCCAGCAAAGTTCCCCAATTGCAACCAGACATACGTATTGAGCACATGGTGCAGACCAACGGGGATGAGCAAGCGGTTCAGGAAGCCATAAATGCCCGTACCGACAGGGCCAAGCGCTACAATACCCGTACCCAATGCGTTGATCGCACCCTGAACTGGAGCCCAGATCAAACCGAAAACAAGCCCAAGTACGAGCGCAACCAGTGCAGTAATGATCGGAACGAAGCGCCGACCGCCAAAGAAAGCAAGATAATCAGGTAAGCGAATATCGTGGAAACGGCGGTAGAGCCCGGCAGCAACCAGACCAATCAGGATACCAGAAAGAACGCCCATAGTGTAGTGGCTGGTATCGGGCTTCCCGGCTAGCTGCGGAATGAGCGTATTGAAGACACCAGTAAACACCAGAAATCCGACGACGCCAGCGAGCGCAGCCGCCCCCTCTCCACCAGTTAGACCAACAGCGATACCGATGGCGAAGATCATCGACAGATTGTCGAAGACAGCGCTACCTGCCGCCGCCATCCAGGGAATGTTCAAGAGATCCGGCTGGCCCAGGCGCAAGATCAATGCAGCCGCAGGCAACACGGCGATAGGAAGCATGAGTGAGCGCCCAAGACTTTGCATAGCGCCCAAGACGCGATCACCAATATTAGCACTAAACGGTGTAGAAACAGTGGGGGACGTGTTAGCAGAACTCATCGTAAATTCTCCTTCATGAACAAGATTATCCAACATCTTTGTCGGAAATCTCTGAGCACGTTGCATGCAATAACTATAAACTGTTTTGGGCCACTTTGTCAAGATGTCTAGACCACTAGATAGTAATTGGTAAAGAATTTGATATTTTTGGCTTTAGCACACGCAGGGCGTGCCACTACGACCATTTTTAATAGATGTCTAGACTTCTAGATAAAGATATGGCATACTCTATGCGAGAATTCTAAACAAGCCCAGGGCGATTCAAAAATGCTCGTAGGGGTCGGCCTCGCGCCCACCCGCAGACCCATTCATGCAGCAAGAGCCCTTTTGTGGGTCTGCGGGTGGGCGCGAGGCCGACCCCTACTGATGATGAACAAGCCAGTTAATACTGATAAGATATAATAGAAATAGTATGAACCACCTGTACTCCCGAGGGGAAAAGAGAGGAAAACGTTCTAATGGTACTGAACCACATCAAAAAAAGTGACAGTATCGACAAGCATAGTCCGATTCCGATGTACTACCAGATTATGAGCCAACTGCGCGAAAAGATTGCTGAAGGCGAATATCCTGTGAATAGTTCTTTACCCCCGGAACGCGAGCTTGTCGAAACCTATCATGTCAGTCGAATGACTATACGGCAAGCCATCTCGGAGCTGGTTAACGAAGGCATTCTGGTCCGGCGCAAGGGTGTTGGTACGTTTGTTGCCCCTCCGAAGCTGGAGCAGACGCTAAGTAGCCTGACAAGCTTTACAGAAGATATGGCCCAGCGTGGGATGAAAGCTGGCGCTCGCATCATCTCTTTTAAGGAGAAAACACCAGATCCAACCGAGCGTAAAATACTGAGCGTGGGCGCTGATGAAAAAGTTATTGAATTTGTACGGCTGCGGCTGGCAGATGAAGAACCGATGGCACTGGAAACGACGACCCTGATAGCTTCCATCTGTCCAGGGCTACAACGAGAGAATCTAGAAAACCAATCGTTGTACCAGTTGTTAACGGAACGCTGGGGTGTTGAGATGGAGCATGCGACTCAGAGCCTTGAGCCAATACTGGCACCTCCGTATGAAGCATCATTACTGCATGTCGCAGTCGGATCTCCGCTTTTGCTTATGCATCGCACCACTTATGACGAGGATGGCCGTGTTTTTGAGCACGTCAAATCGCTCTACCGGGGTGATCGCTATAAGTTTGTGACTGACCTGTACCGGAAAGCAGGAAGAGGGTCTCCGCGTAAGTAGTATAATCAATTCGCAGAGTCCCTGGTAGGCTGGATGCTGAAAGATAGCAATTGGCCCTATTGCTTCGCCAGTCGCAATTCGAAGCCGATACCGTCCTGCGATATCTCACCTTTCGCGAACCGACTCTGGGACACCATGGCATCGATAGCTTCCCTGCTGTAGGCGCTCTTCAATAACACCGCGCGGAATATCCACCTGGTCAGCTTCGCGTTCAACGCCGACATCTGCATGCCAGCTACCTCGTCGTCGATGGCCGCGGGCGACGCGTCCTTGCGCAAGTCGATGATCGAGGCCCGGCCGCCGTGCACGAGCACGCGGTGGATCTCATTGAGGGCGCCCACCGGGTCCGAAAAATTCTTGAACGCGGCGCGACACACCACGAAATCGAACGACTCGTCGGGGAAGGGCATGTGCGCCGCGTCTCCATGCCGAAA
>WNGD01005004.1_pt1 | contig 12972 bp, 15 predicted proteins | sample 5400671 | NCBI WGS metagenome assembly WNGD01 (sample SAMN13153369, study PRJNA577476) | soil metagenome | isolation source: 40 cm soil or saprolite under grassland replicate 2 | place: USA:California | collected 2016-06-15
GCGGTCGAGCCCGCCAGGTCGCAGAAGAGGACGGTCACCTGCTTGCGCTCGCCCGCGATCGTGCGCGCGCTGCGGATCTTGTCCGCGAGCGCCTCCGGGATGTGACGCGAGAGCCGCACCAGGGGGTCGTCGGCCGCCGGTGGCGTCGCGTCGTGCACGCCGGCGGAGCCGATCTCGAGCCCGCAGTCCGGGCAGAAACGGAAGTCGGGTGACACCGTGGCACCGCAGCCGCGACAGCTGAGCGCCACACGCGCTCCACAGGCGTAGCAGAATTTCTTGCCGGCGATCAGCTCGGTGCCGCAGGCGGCGCAGCGCACAGATGCGAGGTAGGCCGATGCGGCCGCCAAGTCAATTGATGCCGGCCGGGTGCCGCGGTGCGTGCGCGCTTGCACCAGCCCGAGCCCCGTGATCTTGCTCGCAAACCGCGTGATGGGCTGCTGCTACGCGTCCGCGGTGACCGCGTACATCTCCCAGTCGACGCCGTCGGCGTCGCGCACCCAGAACTTGTCCGCCTTGGCGTAACAGCAGGTGACGCCCTTCTCTTCGAGCAGCTCCAGACCCTGGTTCTTGACCCGCACCATCTCGCTCGCCACCTCGCCCGTGCCGGGGTAGCGGATGCCGAGGTGGCCGACCGAGCCGGGCGCGCCGCCCAGGTTGAGCGAGACGACCGCGGGCGGGTCGGCGAGCTCGAACTTCACGTAGTCGTCCCGCACCTTGGCGGGCTCGATCCCCAGGATCTTGCGATACCGCTCGGTGGCGGCAGCGAGGTCCCGGACGTAGAGGGAGACGTGGAACGTGTTCTGGCTCATGGCTGTCCTCCTGTGCTCTCAGCAGCACTTCGCGTTGGCGCAGCAGCGCGCGACGAACTTCCCCAAGCGGTCGACGAGCTCGCGGCAGCAGGCGGTGTCGAGGCGGTAGACCCGCTCGCGCCCATGCCGCTCCCGGACGAGCAGGCCCGCGTCGGCGAGGACCTTCAGCTGGTGCGAGATGGCGGGCCGGGAGAGCGGGAAGCGCTCGGCGAGCTGCCCGACGTTCAGGCGCTCGCCCGAGAGGGCGACGAGGATGTCCTGGCGGGTCTGGTCCCCGAGGGCGATCAGCACCCGGCCCAGCTCGGCCAGCGCGGCGGGATCATCCGTCCTCTTCCGGCTCATTAGTTTAAACAGTTAAACCAATCGACCGGTCAAGTCAAGGGGGGACGGGCGGCTCCGGGTCGATCAGGTCGGCGCGGAACTCGGGGTGGGCCGAGAGCCAGGCCGCGGCGCCGCGCATGGACTCCTCGTTCTTCTTGTTGATGAAACGGTAGATCGGGCCCTCGAGCCAGGCGAGCCATGCCTTCCTCATGTGGAACCGCTCGCGGAAGCGGAGCCGCGTCCGATTCGGACCCAGCGGCTCGAGGGTCATCGAGCCCGAGAGCCCGGTACGCAGCATGACGTAGTCGTAGCCCTGGTTCGCGCGCACGTTCTTCACCAGCTCGAACGACTCGCCGCGGCGGCCGAAAGGCAGGGGGTAGACGACCCGGCGGAGGAGGCCATTCCCCGCGGCGTCGCCGGGGTAGACGACCTCCACGTCCAGCACTGCGGGCGCGTACTCCTTCCACAGGTCGTAGCGCTGGAAGAGCGCCCACAGCCGGCGCGCCGAGTGCGGGAGGTCGACGGTGAGCTCGTGCTGGCGCATCGGAGACTAGGAGTCGACCGCCGCACCCCCGAGCGTGGCGCCCGCGGCCGGCGCGACGCAGACGAGGCCGAGATGGCCGTCGCCCACCCTGGCCCGCCCCCGCCGCCGCGGCTCGCCGTACTCCCCGGGCATCGCGCGGCCTTGCTACGACATTCGGGGCGCGATTTGTAGGAGCGCGCGGAGCGCCCGGCGAGAGATATTGATCGGCTACCGTGAAGGTTCATCCCAGCCATCCGCACGGCCTGCGAGTCTACCCCTCGCACTATCGTCGCGCCGTGCGCCACGCCGACCTGCTCGTAACGCCCGCGATCCCACCGGCCGGCTACGTGCCGGGAGCGCGTGCCGTCGAGCGGATGATCGCCGCCGGCGAGCGCGCGACCCAACGCGCGCTCGCAGCGTTTGGAGAGGGAGCGGCCGCGTGAACCGCCGATCGGCCGTCCCGGCCGTGGCCATCCCTCGCGGTCTGCCCGGTCCCGCCCCCCTTTACTACCGTGGGTGATTTCCCCTAGGGGGTTGCGCCGCGGCCGCGCATTTGCCCTTGTCGCGTGAAATGCCGATCCCCCCGCTCAGCGTGGAGCCCATCGACCAGCGACCGCAGCTCCGGGTCGCGGCCGCGATCGCGCTCGCGTCCGGGTTCTGCCTGCTGCCTCTCCAGGCGCTCAGCATCGGCACCGGCCAGCTGCCCGTCCTCTTCGTCATCTACGGCATTCATACCGCGGTGGCGGGCTTCCTGCTGATCGCGAGCTTCACGGGGCTGGGTGCGCGGCGCGGCGACGGGCTCGGCCTGCTCTTCGTGCTCGGGCTGGGGGCGAACCTCCTCCTCTACCTCTACCTCCTGCCCTTCGCGGTGCCGACCTACCCCTCGCTCATGTCGAGCGCCTTCACCACCCTGCTCATCACGGGGGCCGTCCTCTTCTCCTGGAGCATGCGCCGCACGATCCTGATCGGCGTCCTCGTTTGCGCCGGCTTCGCGCTCGTGGGCATCGCGCTCGCCCTGCGCGGTTTCCGCATGGCGCCGTTCGTGGCCCCCCTCTGCTGGATCGCCATCGGGGCCGCGCTCGCGGTCGCCTGCGCGCGCGTCCTGGGTCGCTTCCGTACGAGCCTGATCCAGCGCCAGGACGAGCTCGCCGCGCTCTCCACGCGCCTCATCTCCGTGCAGGAGGAGCAGCTGCGCCGGCTCTCGCGCGAGCTGCACGACGAGCTCGGGCAGTCGCTCACCGCGGTGTCGTCGTATCTCTGGCTGCTCGAGCGGAAGCTCCCGCCCGACCTGGGCGAGCTCCGCGCGCGGGCGAGCGAGGCGCGACGCCTGGTCGCCAAGACCCTCGGCGAGATGCGCGAGCTCTCGCAGCTGCTGCGCCCTCCCGGGCTCGATCTCTACGGGCTCGCGGGGTCGGTCGAGGCGCACCTCGAAGCCTTCCGCGGGCGGCACCAGATCGCGACGAAGTTCACCGCCGAGGGACTCCAGGAGCGCCTCCCGGAGGAGATCGAGACCGCGGTCTACCGCATCATCCAGGAGGCGCTCACCAACGTCGCCCGCCACGCGCACGCGAAGCGCGTGTGGGTGGCGCTCACCGGCGAGGGAGACGAGCTCCGGCTCGAGGTGCGCGACGACGGGGTCGGGTTGCCTGCGAACAACGGCGCGCGCCGCCCGAGCGGGATCGGGCTCATCGGCATCCGCGAGCGCGTGCGCGCGCTCCGCGGGACGGTCACGCTGTCCTCGGGGCCGGACGGTGGCGCCTGCCTGCGCGCCAGCCTGCCGCTGGCGCGCGAGAGTGCAGGCGGGCGAGAGGACGGCGAGGCGAGGTCGTAGACAGCCCGGGGCGGGCCGGGAATCCCTGTCGGACATCGCCCCTGCCTTGTTATGGTGCGAGCGTCAGGTTCACCCGACCCATCCGCATCCGTCCCGGCGTCTAAGGCGTAGGTAGGGCAGAGCAGTACGACAAGCCGAGCCAACCCACCACGGAGGGACGGACCATGGCGTTGAACGTGACCCTACTCGATCTGGTGAACGCGGTCTCCGACCAGGCGCGGAGCGAGGCCGAGGTGATCGCGACGGTGCTCTACATGGTCAATTCGGGACGGGTCCGCCTGTGCGGCACGTTCAAGGGGGCGCGCTTCGACCTGCGCACCATCGGCGCCGGCCTGGCGGCCGCCTAGGAACGTCATGCAGGCGGTCGTTCGGACGCGGCGCGTCTTCGTTTCCGGCCAGCTCGTCGAGTACTGGGAGAACGCGGATCTCCCGTTCGGCTGGGAGCACGAGCACCTCCAAGCCTACGTGGACCGGGGCAGGTGGGTGCTGCTCTTCAACGCCCTGGTGCTCACCGGGCCCCGTCCACCGGCCGAGCACGTGCACTGATGCGGCACTGGCGGACGCTCCGGGGCGAGCTCTCGGCGCTCGGCACCCTCGCCCTCTCGATGCCCCTCGGCCGGCTCCTCCCCCGCGAGCGCTTCGATCCGGCGGCGCCACACCCCACGCCCGTCGTGTTCGTCCACGGCTTCCTCGGCGACCCGTCGAACTTCCTCGTCCTGCGCGGCTTCCTTTCCCGCCGCGGCCTCCGGAGCTTCGCGAGCTTCTCCTACCCGCCGCGGCTCGACTACCAGCGGCTCGCGCCGCGGCTCGGGCGGATGATCGAGCGCGTCTGCCACGAGACGGGCGCTCCCCGCGTGGACGTCGTCGGCCACAGCCTGGGCGGCCTGGTCGGCCGCTCCCTGGTCGAGCTCGGCGACGGGAGCCGCGTGGGGCGGCTGGTCACGCTCGCCTCACCCTACTACTGGGAACGGAGACCGGCGCGGGAGCTCGCCATCCTCGGCGCGCACGACCCGTTGGTCCCCGCTCCCGCCGTCCCGCGGGGCCGTGTCATGGTCGTCGAGGACTGCGGGCACTGGAACCTCCTCTTTCACCCCGCGGCGCTACGCGCGGTGGCGCGCTTCCTCGCCGGGGCCGCGGAGGCCGGGCGTTCCTCGCCGGCCGCTCGCGAGGCGGCGTAGGAGCGCGGAGCAACGGCTCCGTGACCGGCACGTCGAGCTGCCGGCGAGGTGGGAGCCGCTGCCGTCGACGCGCAGAACGCCGTCGTCCGGATTCCGGTCGTCTTCCCGCCTTCGTCGTGAGCGCGCCCGGGACGATGCCATGCGAGACCGCATGGCCGAAAAAGATGGACGTCCTGCTGCGAACGCGGTAGCGCTCGGCGGGGGGGCGCCCACGGGGCGAGCCCCGAACGACGAAGAAGGAGACGACAGATGAAGACCCTCGCCGCGTTGCTCGTGCTCGCCGCACTGCCCGCGCTCGCCCGGGCCGAGGAGGTCTGGCGCTGGAGGGACGCCAACGGCACGCTCTGCTACTCGAACCGGGCCGCGATCGCGCCGCGGGACGCCACCCCGGTCAAGACGCGCCTGATCGTGGAAGCCAGGAGGCTTCCCGGCGCCCCCGACCTCGTCGAGGATGACGGGATGGTGATCGACGCCCGCGACGTGCGTCCGGAGGCTCGGCCGCCGCGCAAGAAGCTGCACCGCATCTACACCGAGGAGCGGCTCCGCTTCGGCTGCTACGCGAGCAGCGTTCTCTTCTCCGGCGGCTGGTCGCACCCGGACGACATCAGCGTGACCGGCAGCTGCCTTCCCTACCTGCTCGGCCCGGAGGCGTGGCTCAACGCGGCGCGCGCGGAGCTCGCGCTGCGCCAGAACGGGATCGACTGGCGGCAGGTGGTTCACATGTATGTCGCGACGCGAGAGCCGGCGCTGCCGCGGCGAGTGACCGCCGTGAGCGACGAGGACTGATTCGGAGCGGTCGCACCTTTTGAGGGACGAGCCCGGCGCGGGCTAGTATCCGCGGCGGTGCGCGAGACCAGCGGCGGGCCGGACCTCGACCTCAAGTCCTGGCGAAACGTCCAGGATCCGTTCCCCCTCTATGCCTGGCTCCGGGACCACGACCCGATTCACTGGAGCGAGAGCCTCAACGCGTGGGTGGTCACGCGCTACGCGGACGTCGTCGAGATCTTCGACCGTCCTGCGACGTTCTCCGCCGATCGCTTCCGCAAGATCGACGAGCGGTACGCGAGCCGGCGCCCGGCGGTGCGGGCGGTCGCCGAGGTGCTGGGGCACTGGCTCGTGTTCCGGGACCCTCCCGACCACGACCGCCTGCGGGGGCTGCTGCAGAGCTCCTTCACGCCGCGGCAGCTCGCGTCGAGTCGCGACCGCATCCAGCGGACCGTCGACGCGCTCCTCGACCGCGTCGTCGCGCGCGGCGCGATGGACTTCATCCGGGAGCTCGCCTTCCCCCTGCCCGCGATCGTCATCGCCGGCCTCATGGGCGCGCCGGCGGAGGACCTCGAGCCGATCAAGACGTGGTCCGATCGGCTGGCGGCGTACCTCGGCGGCGCGGTCGACGCGCGCGACAACTTCGCCGAGGCGAGCGCCGGGGTGGCCGGCCTGGTCGACTACTTCCGCGCGCTCCTCCGCGAGCGCGAGCGCCGCCCGCGGGACGACCTGACGAGCCTCATGCTGCGCGCGAAGCACGAGGGCGACCGCCTGACGCGCGACGAGGTCGTGGCGAACTGCATCCTCCTCCTGTTCGCGGGGCACGAGACGACGACCAACCTCCTCGGGAACGGCCTCTTCCATCTCCTCCACCACCCCGCCGAGGCGGCGCTCCTGCGCGCCGACCCCTCGCTCCTCCACGGCGCCGTGGAGGAGCTCTTGCGCTACGACGGCCCCGTGCCCGCCACCGTGAAGGTCGCGACGGAGGACGTCCCCTGGCGCGGCCGGACGATTCGCCGCGGCGACATGGTCGTCCCCTTCATGGCGTCGGCCAACCGCGACCCGCGGCAGTTCCCCGACCCCGACGCGCTCGACGTGCGCCGGCAGCCCGAGCGCCACCTGGCCTTCGCCTGGGGGATCCACTTCTGCCTCGGCGCGTGGCTCGCGCGCCTCGAGGCGCGCGTCGTCCTCGACACCGTGTTCCGGCGGCTGCCGGACCTCGCGCTCGCGCCCGGGGACCCGCGCTGGAAGCCGATGATCTTCCTCCGCGGCCTCGAGTCGCTGCCGCTCGTGTGGGAGTCCACATGAAGGCCGCCGTGATGCGCGCGATCGGCGAGCCGCTCTGCATCGAGGACATCCGGATCGACACGCCGGGGGCGCGCGAGGTGATCGTGCGGACCGCCGCCACCGGGGTCTGCCACAGCGACCTCCACGTCCTCGAGGGATCGCTCCCGAACCCGCTGCCGACCGTCCTCGGGCACGAGCCGGCGGGCGTCGTCGAGGACGTGGGCAGCGAGGTACGCCACGTGGCGCCCGGCGACCACGTGATCGGCTGCCTCTCGGCCTTCTGCGGCACGTGCGAGTACTGCGTCGCCGGGCGCCCGAACCTCTGCGAGGGCGCGGCGACCACGCGCCGCGCGGACGAGCCGCCCCGGCTCGCGAAGGACGGCGAGCCGATCGCGCAGTTCGTGCATCTCAGCGCCTTCGCCGAGCGCATGCTGGTGCACGAGAACGCGCTGGTACGCATCCGTTCCGACGTCCCGCTCGACCGGGTGGCGCTGATCGGCTGCGCCGTTACGACCGGGCTCGGCGCGGTCTTCAACACGGCGCGGGTGCGTGCAGGGCGGACCGTGGCCGTCATCGGCTGCGGCGGCATCGGGCTCTCGGTCGTCCAGGGCGCTCGTATCGCGGGCGCCGGGCGCATCGTCGCCGTCGACACCCAGGCCTGGAAGCTCGAGCTCGCGCGCCGCCTCGGCGCGACCGACGTGGTGAACGCCGCGGAGGGGAGCCCGGTCCCGCCCGTCGTGGAGACGACCTCGGGCGGGGTCGACTATGCCTTCGAGGCGATCGGGACCCCGGCGACGGTCCGCCAGGCGGTGCGCATGACGCGCAAGGGCGGCACGATCGTCATGATCGGCGTCGTTCCGGCGGGCACGAGCGTCGAGCTGCCGGGCGCGGACATCGTGCTGCGCGAGAAGACGATCCTCGGCTGCATGATGGGCTCGAACCGCTTCCGCATCGACATGCCCCGCTACGTCGAGCTGTATCGGGGCGGGCAGCTCCACCTCGACGAGATGATCTCGGCCCGCCTGCCGCTCGAGCGCGTGAACGACGCCTTCGAGGCGATGCGGCGCGGGACGGCGGCGCGCAGCGTGATCGTGTTCGAGTAGGCGGAGCCGTCAGCCGCGCGTCGCTGGCGGTCGCGATGCCGAGCCCCTCGCGACCGTGGCAGATCGCTACAACGATTTGAGGAATGCGATCAGGGCGTTCTGGTCGCCCGACGGGAGCGCCTCGAAGCGGTCGCGCGCGCCCGCGGCCTCGCCCCCGTGGGCCGCGATCGCCTGCTGGAGCGTGGCCGCCCGGCCGTCGTGCAGGTAGTTGTCGGCGTGCCGCAGGTCGATCAGCGGCTCGGTGCGGTACTCGGACGGGGTCGCGAGGCCGAGGCAGATGTCGGCCATGTCGGGGCCCATGTCGTGGAGCAGGAGGTCGGTGTAGGCGGCGAACTCCTTGTTCCGGAGGGCGGGCACCGGGCTGTCGCCCGTGCGCAGCGTCGGCACGTGGCAGGCGGCGCAGCCGATCTGGGAGAACAGCTTGCGGCCCCGGCGCCCCTCCCGGCCGAGCTTCGCGGGGGTGGGAAGCGCCAGGAAGCGCACGAAGGCGTTCGTGAGATCGAGCGCGTGCTGGTCGATCTCGGGGTCCGCGACGGGATCCACGCCGGCGGGAATGGGCTGGCCGCCGATCGTCTCTTCGGCGCGCACCGCCGGGTTGGTGATTCCCATCTCGGCGCTGAACGCGCCGGCGTTGAACTCGTCGAGCGTGGGCACGAGCGCCTTGCGCCCGAAGCGCCCCAGCCGGCCGTCCACGAAGCGGTTGGGCCGCCCCGAGATGCCGTCGTGGTTCTTGTCGTCGGGGTCGGCGTAGGCGAGGATGACGGAGTCGGGCACCGCGTCGAGCAGGCCGCGGGCGAAGATCTCGACCGTGGTCCGCCTCGCGCGTGCCGTGGCCGACGGCGGGAACGGCTCCTGGTCGATTCCCAGCGCCTGCTTGAGCGCGGGCGTCGTGTGCTCCTGGACCACGAACCCGCCCTCCTCGACGAGCGGGTCGCAGACGCCGCCTTTCTTGAACGCGGTGGCGTGCACCTCCACTTCATCGCCGCGGCCTCCCGCCGTGGGCTTCTCGTGGCACTCGCCGCAGGCGGTCGAGTTGAAGAGGGGGCCGAGCCCCTTCTCCGGCGTGAACACCCTGTCGAACACGACCTTGCCGCGCGCAAAGCGCTGGCGCTCGCGGCGCGTGAGCCCGCGCAGCGGGTCGCCGGGCTTGAGCGCCCGCTCGCAGGCAGGCGCGAGCAGCGCGAGGCCGAGGAGCGCCCATCCGGGGGCCCGTGTCACGGGGCGCGCCTCTTCAGCTCGATGCGCTCGGCAACGATGCCGTCGGCCGTGAGCCGGCAATCGGCACGCATGACGTCGCCGGGCCGGACGTCACCCGGCGCGATCGGCCCACCCTCGCCGGAGATGTGAGTCGTCGGCTGCATCCGCAGGTGCACGAGGCGGAGCGCGTACCCGACGCCCGTCACGAGATCCACCGAGCCGGCGTGCACGGCGTGGACCGTGCCCCGATAGGTGTGCGGCCTCTCTTCTTGCGCGGACAGAGCCGCGGGCAGAAGGAGCAGCATGGCGACGAGCGCAACTGTCCGGTTCAGGCGCTGCATGCGAGCCTCCCGCGTTCGGGACTGCAGCTCATATGGTAGGGGCCGGGGCGCCGGCGAGTCAATTCGCGCCTGCTGCGGAATCCTCGATGGCGCTTGCCATGCCGTCGAAGAACCGCCACCAGAGCTCGAGCGAGCGCGCGACCGCCCGCCGCACGTCGGCCTGAAGCTCCGGGGTGGTCGCCAGGCGGACGACGATGTGGTCGCCGATGGCGCTGTGCTCGCGGTCCGCCTGCTCGTGCACGTCCCAGAAGGCGACCTGGGCGCGCGTGCACCCGTAATGCCGCTCCAGGGCGCGCGCGAAGGGGCCGAACGCGCCCGGTACCTGTCCCTCCGCGGCGAGGTTCGTCGCCGCAGCGCCCTCGATGAACGGGTGCTCCCTGGTCGACCGCAAGAACCAGTCGATGAGGGCCGCGGTCGCCGGGAGCGGCGCGCCGCTCTCCATCGCGTCGCGCGGGACGCCGACGCCCTCCCCGAAGCGGATGAAGAGCTCGGGATGCGAGACGTTGCAGCCGGAGATGCGGCCGGTCTCCTCCTCGTAGAGGCTCTCCGCGAGCTCGATCCGCTCCCGGGTGTCGGGACAGCTCGAATGCAGCGCGCTCACGGCGCGCGGGAACTCGCGCACCTGGAGGAAGAACTGCACGGCGAACGGGCGGAGGGCGGGGCGCGGGAGCCGTCCCTCCGCGAGGCGGCGCCAGAGCGGATGGCGGCCGAAGGCGCGGCCCGCGTCGATCATCGCCCGCAGACCCTCGACGAACGCGGCGCCGTCCGGCATCGGCCCCGTCTACTCCGCCGCGCGGGGCGCCTTCAAGCGGCGGACCCCGTCAGGCTGGCCGCGCGGCCCGATCGCTCACGGCACGGGCCCCCCCCCGCGCGCGTCGATCAGGTAGTCCTTGATGTCGGAGGTCGAGCCGCACGACGTGCCGCAGTGCTCGGCCCAGTTGCTCGCGAACAGGATGCGCCGCCCGTCCGGCGAGGGGGCCACGTGCGACTCGCACCGGTAGCACCCCTCGAAGACGCTGTGCTTGTGGGCGAAGCGCTGGACCGCCTTGCTCCCGTCCAGCTTCACGGCGATCACCTCGTCGCTGAACCGCTTGCCGTCCTCCTGGAAGTAGTCGACGTACGCCCAGCCCGGGCGACCTATGCTGCGCGTGGAGATGTGGTGCGCGTAGGCCTCGTTGCTCGGATCGGTGAGCCCGGTGATCTTGCCGTCTCGCAGGCGCACCATCATGACGTGTGAGATCACCGTCCCGGCGATCGTCTGTCCGGTCAGGTGACACTCGTCCTGGCCGACGAGCACGTCCTCGTGGTCGTCGAGCGGGTCGAGCGCGAAGTCGGCATGGCCGAGGCTGTAGGTGAAGCCGGCCGCCGCCGTGCCGTGGCAGCGGTAGGAGCTCGTCGGCATCGCGTGCGGCGTGAGCGCGAGCGTCACCGGGTCGATGTCGAACACCCGTTCGTTGTCCCCGCTGTAGGAGACGACGCCGTACTTGCCCGAGGCCGACACCGAGGCCCAGTCGAGCGTGCAGCTCGAGACCCCGCAGCTGGAGATGTCGAGCGCCGGGCCGATCCGCTGGTTGGGATAGCGCGCGAACGGCGGCTTCGGGTCCATGTCGACCACGTAGATCCGTCTCCTGCCGTTGATCATCACGAAGCGCCCGTCGTTCGACGGGTTGCCCTCGCCGGAGCCGATGCCGTAGTCGGCGGCGATCGGCAGCGACCACGAGCGCGTCTTCGTGCACGAGACGACGTCGAACCACGTGAGCTCGGTGCCGCTGCGATTGACGTTGATCTGCTCGTGGGCATGGGCGCGGCTCGGGTGCCAGCGGTAGTCCCACAGGTCGTAGCTGCCGCACGGGCCGGACTTCGGCTGGTAGGTGGTGCCGTCCAGGATGAGCGGTGAGGGGGACCCGCCGTTGCGGTTCTCGATGCTGATCAGGGTCTCGTCCGCGTTCCAGGGCTGCTGCTTGGAGTAGACGTGGCGGGCGTCCGAGCCCCACGTGCCGCTCACGGGAGTGGTGGGCAGGCCGGGGTTGTTGGCGATCCGCATGATCGGCACGCCGAAGGGCGCCGGGCGCACCGGCACCAGATACGCGGGCTTGGGCGTCCCTGGCTCGGTGAAGGCCGTCGTCGGATCCGCCGGGATGGCGGACCGGAAGCTGCCGGGCGTCGACGAGGCCGCAACCGTCCCGACCGACGCCGAGACGGCCTGCGGAGCAGACGGCTGGCTCCTCACCTCCGGCGCGAGCGACAGGGAAAGGACGATCAGGCCGGGTCGCAGCAGGCGCGTCATCACAGCCGGAGCGCGACAGGGGCTCTTGCTACCGAAACCTACAGCTCCGGGCTCGCCGGCAGGAACGTCTCGCCCATCAGGTACGCGTCCACCCCGCGCGCTGCCTCCCGCCCCTCCCAGATCGCCCACACGACCAGCGACTGCCCCCGGCGCGCGTCCCCGCACGCGAACACACCCGGCACCGTCGTCTGGTAGTCCGGCCCGGCCTTCACGTTGCCGCGCTCGGTGATCTCGCACCCCAGCTGGCCGATGACGGTGTCGGTCTCGGGGCCGAGGAAGCCGAGCGCCAGGAGGACGAGGTCGCAGTCCAGCTCGAACTCGCTCCCGGGGACCTCCTTCATCACCGGCCGCCCGTTGTCCTGCGCCCACTCGAGGCGCACGCCGTGGAGCTTCTTCACGGTCCCGTGCTCGTCGCCCGAGAAGCGCTTCGTGTTGATGCTCCAGTCGCGGATCACGCCCTCCTCGTGCGAGGACGAGGTGCGGAGGATCATCGGCCAGTTGGGCCAGGAGAGCGCCGGGCGGTCCTTCGGCGGCTCGGGCAGGAGCTCGAACTGGTGCACCGAGACGGCACCCTGGCGGTTCGAGGTGCCGAGGCAGTCGGAGCCGGTGTCGCCGCCGCCGAGGATCACGACTCGCTTGCCGGTCGCCAGCATCTGGCCCGGCACCGTGTCGCCGGCCACGACCTTGTTCTGCTGGGGCAGGAACTCCATCGCGAAGTGGATGCCCCGGAGCTCGCGGCCGGGGACCGGGAGGTCGCGCGGCTTGGTCGCCCCGCAGGAGAGGACGATGGCGTCGAACTCGCGCCGCAGCTCGTCCGCACGCACGTCGACGCCCACGTCGATCGAGGTCCGGAAGGTGACGCCCTCGGCCGCCATCTGCTCCATGCGGCGGTCGATGTGCCACTTCTCCATCTTGAAGTCGGGAATGCCGTAGCGCAGGAGCCCGCCGATCCGGTCGTCGCGCTCGAAGAGCGTGACCAGGTGCCCGGCGCGCGCGAGCTGCTGCGCGCATGCCATGCCGGCCGGCCCCGAGCCGACGACCGCGACCTTCTTCCCGCTGCGCCGGGGCGGGACGAGCGGCGCCACCCAGCCCTCGTCCCAGGCGTGGTCGATGATGTGCTTCTCGATGTTCTTGATCGTGACCGGGTCGTTGTTGATGTTGAGGACGCACGCCTCCTCGCAGGGCGCCGGGCAGATGCGGCCGGTGAACTCGGGGAAGTTGTTGGTCGAGTGCAGCCGGTCGATCGCCTCGCGCCAGCGGCCGCGGTACACGAGGTCGTTCCAGTCGGGGATGATGTTCCCGAGCGGGCAGCCCTTGTGGCAGAAGGGGA
>WNGD01005129.1_pt1 | contig 12971 bp, 10 predicted proteins | sample 5400671 | NCBI WGS metagenome assembly WNGD01 (sample SAMN13153369, study PRJNA577476) | soil metagenome | isolation source: 40 cm soil or saprolite under grassland replicate 2 | place: USA:California | collected 2016-06-15
CTCGTCCGCCGCGGCCTTGCTGTGAGCCCGATCGGCCAGGTGCTGGTCGAGCGCTTCCTCGAAGGCTGGCAGGAGCACGAGCTCGAGGTGATGATCGACGCCGCCGGCAACTGCGTCGTCGTCTGCTCGATCGAGAATCTCGATCCGATGGGCGTCCACACGGGCGACTCGTGGACCGTGGCACCGCAGCAGACGCTTCCCGACAGTGAATACCAGCGCCTGCGCGAGGCGGCGTTCGCCTGCGCGCGCGCCGTCGGCGTTGCGACCGGAGGCGCGAACGTGCAGTTCGCGTACGAGCCGGCGAGCCGAGAGCTCGCCGTCATCGAGATGAACCCACGCGTCTCGCGCTCATCCGCGCTCGCGTCGAAGGCGACGGGATTCCCGATCGCGAAGATCGCCGCACTGCTCGCCGTCTGCTACACGCTCGACGAGCTGCCGAACGACATCACCGGCAAGACGACCGCCGCCTTCGAGCCGGCGCTCGACTATTTGGCCGTCAAGGCCCCGCGCTTCGACTTCGCGAAGTTCGGAGTCGCGAAACCACGCCTCGGCACCGAGATGCGTGCCGTCGGCGAGTCGCTTGGGCTGGGACGGACGTTCGCGGAGGCGTTCCTGAAAGCGCTGGACGGGCGTGAGCAAGCCCCGGTCGAGCTCGACCTCGGGCTTCGCGGCGAGCCCGTACCCGAGCGCTGGGACCTCTTGCTCGAGTCGGCGCGCCGTGGTCTCGATCTGCCCGCCGTACACGCGTACTTCGCAGACGAGCTGCGCGCCGTCGCGCACGCTGAGCGAGAGCTTGCCACGACCGGAGACATCGCCGCCGCGAAGCGGTTCGGGCTGCCCGACGCGACAGTGGCGCGCATCCTCGAGGTCGGCGAGGACGAGGTGCGGCGCCGGCGCACGCGGCCGGGCCGTCTCGCCGTCGACTCGTGCGCTGCGGAGTTCGAGGCGAGAACGCCGTACTTCTACCTCTCGTACGAGGCGTCCGACCCCGTTCCGCACGGCTCGCGCCCGGCGATCGTGATTCTCGGCTCCGGCCCGAACCGGATCGGGCAGGGAATCGAGTTCGACTACTGCTGCTCACGGGCGGCGGGGACATTCCGCCGTCTCGGTTACGAGACGGCGCTTCTCAACTCCAATCCGGAGACCGTGTCCACCGACTACGACACGAGCGACCGCCTCTATCTCGAGCCGCTCACGCTCGAGCGCACGCTCGACGTCTGCGAGCTGGAGCGGCCCGCAGGTGTTGTCGTGCAACTCGGCGGCCAGACGCCGCTCGCGCTGGCGCCGGGCGTTGCCGGGGCGGGCTTCCCGCTGCTCGGCGATCCTCTGCCTGCGATCGAGCGCGCGGAGGACCGCGGTCGGTTCGGTGCTCTGCTCGGCGAGCTCGGCCTGCGTGCCCCGGCCTGGGGAACCGCGACAACCGGGGCGGAGGCGAGTGCGGTCGCCGAGCGCGTGGGCTATCCGGTGCTCGTTCGTCCGCACCACGTGCTGGGCGGGCGCGGGATGCGCGTCGCGAGAGCGCCGAAGGAGCTCGAGCTCGACGAGCCGGCGCTGGTAGACGAGTTCCTCGCAGGCGCGCTCGAGCTCGATGTCGACATCCTCTGCGACGGGGAGTCGGCGTGGGTCGGCGGGATCCTCGAGCACGTCGAGCCGGCCGGCGTTCACTCGGGCGACTCGGCTTGCGTCATCCCGGCGCCGTCGGTGACCCCGCTGCTCGAGTCCGAGATCCGTGAGCTCTCCGCTGCGATCGCCGTCGGGCTCGGTGCTCGCGGACTGCTCAACCTGCAGCTCGCGCTGTACCGCGGCGAGCTCTACGTGCTCGAGGCGAATCCCCGAGCGTCGCGCACCATTCCTTTCCTGGCGAAGGCGACGGGGATCCCGCTCGTCGACCACGCGTGCCGGCTGCTGCTGGGCGCCGGCCTCGAGGACCTGAATCTCCCGGCTCGCGCGGCAGCCGTGCGAGCGTGGGCGAAGGAAGCAGTCTTCCCGGAAGATCGCTTCGCGAACGGTGCCGATCGGGGGCCCGAGATGCGCTCGACCGGCGAGGTGATGGCGAGCGGGGACACCGTGTCGCAGGCCTACGCGCGGGTGCTACGCGCAAGTGGACGAGCCCGGCGCGGAGGGTCGATCGGCCGATCGCTCCAGACGGGTGGAGGACCGGCGCCGGTCCTCCGCCCGCGAAGCCTTCAGGCGGCGAGGTCTTCGACCGCTTCGTCCCAGGAGACTGCGACTGCGACCGCGACTGCCCAGCCCGGCACAGATAGAGCGCTTCGATCACCCGTGTGAAGTTCTGAGCGTCGAGCCGGCGGGGGATCTCCCAGATCCGGTCGTCTTCTCCGCATTCCTGAGAGCGCGAAGGGCTGAGCGAGCAGGCGGCGTTCGTCCGGCTGCGCAAGGCGAGCCAGGTCTCGGGGCGTCCGCTGAAGGTGATCGCCGAAGCGCTTGTCGCCGCGCTGGTCAGCGGGCGGTCGGATAGCGGCGCATGAGCTCGGCAACCCGGAACGCGAGATCGAGCGACTGGCGCGCGTTCAGTCTCGGGTCGCACAGGGTCATGTAACGCAGGTTCAGCTCGCCTTCGTGCACTTCTTCGGACCCGCCGAGGCATTCGGTCACGTCCTCGCCCGTGAATTCGAGATGGACCCCGCCCGGCCACGTCCCCTCTTGCCGGTGCGCAGCGAAGAAGCCCTCGATCTCTCCCATGATCGCGTCGAGGTGACGCGTCTTGAGCCCGGAGTCGGTCGTGAAGACGTTCGCGTGCATCGGATCGCAGACCCAGACGACGGGATGGCCGGACTCGCGCACCGCGCGGAGGTGTGGCGGCAACAGGTCGAAGACGCGATCGGCTCCCATCCGCGAGATGAGCGTGAGTCGCCCGGGAATTCGGTCCGGATTCAAGCGCTCGCAGAGCAGGAGCACGTCCTCGGGCGAGGCGTCGGGCCCGATCTTGCAGCCGATCGGGTTGTTCACCCCGGAGAAGAACTCGACGTGGGCTCCGTCCGGCTGCCGCGTGCGCTCACCGATCCAGAGCATGTGCGCGGAGCAGTCGTACCACTCCCCGGTCAGCGAGTCGCGCCGCGTCAAGCCCTCCTCGTGGTCGAGGACGAGCCCCTCGTGACTCGTCCAGAAGTCGATCTGGTGGAGCTGCGGCGCGGAGGTCAGGTCGATCCCGCAGGCCGCCATGAAGCGGAGAGCTCGCTCGATCTCCGAGGCGATCACCTCGTAGCGTCGTCCCTCGGGCGATCTTGCGACGAACTCCTGGTTCCAGGCATGCACCTGCATGAGGTCGGCGAAACCGCCTTTCGTGAACGCACGCAGCAGGTTGAGCGTGGCCGCGGACTGGTGGTACACCTGCAGCATCCGCTCGGGATCCGGGACGCGCGCGTCGAGTGTCGGCTCGTCTCCGTGGACCATGTGTCCCCGGAAGGACGTGAGCTCCACGCCTTCAACGGTTTCCGTCGGCGAGGAGCGGGCCTTCGCGAACTGACCCGCGATTCGTCCGACCTTGACGACCGGAAGCATCCCCCCATAGGTCAGGACTGCCGCCATTTGCAGCAAGATCTTGAGCTTGTCGCGGATGAGCGGCGCCGAAAACTCGTGGAAGGACTCGGCGCAGTCCCCGGCCTGGAGGACGAATGCCCGCCCAGCGGCGACCTCGCCGAGCGCATCGCGCAGCTGCCGGGCCTCGCCGGCGAAGACGAGCGGCGGAAGGGACGCGAGGCGGGAACGGGCGGATTCCGCCTGCTCGGCGTCCGGCCACTCGGGTTGATGCAGCGCTGGGTACGCGCGCCAGGACGAGGGCGACCAGACTTCCGGCTCCGGTGAATGCTTGGGCGTCGCGCTCATCGTTGAAGTCTAAAGACGAGTGTGTGCCCTGAAACGCCAAGTCCTGCGAACCCGAGGGCCCACAGGACTTGACGAAGCGACTCTCTCACGTCGGGCGGCGGATTGCAAGCGGCCTGCGTGTGCCCCTGCTGTGGGGGCATCGGCCTTCCGCAGCATCTTCCTTGCGAAATACCTAAGCAGGCTCGGCCTGCCTGCAGGTTGAACGTGGCCGTTCGAATCGGTCGAGCGATCGATGACTTTTCTGCTGTGTGATCGTCTAACCGAGGATGGCCACCAACAGAAGGGCGAAACGATGAACGAGATCACTCCGTGCCTGTGGTTCGACACCGAAGGAGAAGAGGCGGCGAACTTGTACACGTCGGTTTTCCCTAACTCGAAGATCGTGGAGATCGCACGCTACGGCGAAGCCGGACCCCGCCCCGAAGGGATGGTGATGACCGTAATCTTCGAGCTGGACGGGCAGAAGTTCATGGCCTTGAACGGCGGGCCCGAATTCAAGTTCACCGAGGCCATCTCGTTCCAGGTGAGTTGCAAGAACCAGGAAGAGGTCGACGCGTTCTGGAGCAAGCTCTCCGAAGGTGGCGAAGAGGGGCCTTGTGGCTGGCTGAAGGACCGGTTCGGCCTGTCCTGGCAGATCGTGCCGACTGTTCTGCCCGAGTTGCTCGCCGATCCCGACCGGGAGAAGGCGCAGCGGGTGATGGCGGCGATGCTGAAGATGAAGAAGATCGAGATCGACGAGCTCGAGCAGGCCGCGGCGCAGACCTAGTGCAGGCTCCGTGGCCGACGTCAAGGCCACACGACTCGGCGCCGCCGGGAGCCGGCTTGAACATCGCGTCGGCTGAGACGATGATCGCGCGTGGCGAGTACATGACGGGCGTACGGATCACGCACATCGGCGGGCCGACGGCTCTGATCGAGGTGGACGGCTGGCGGCTTCTGACCGACCCGACGTTCGACCCTCCAGGCCGGAAGTACAAGTTCGGCTGGGGCACAGGGTCGGTCAAGCTGGCCGGGCCCGCGATCGCCGCCGCCGAACTTGCACCGCTAGACGCGGTTCTCCTCACTCACGACCACCATGACGACAACCTCGACCCTGCCGGCCGCGCCCTGCTTCCTTCGGCCGGCGTGGTCGTCACCACCGTCTCGGGCGCGAAGCGGCTGAGCGGCGGCGCTCGCGGGCTCGAGGCGTGGGGAACGACCCGGCTCGAGGCACCGGGGCGGCCGCCGATTGAGATCACCGCTACGCCGTGCCGCCACGGGCCGCCGCTGACCCACGCGCTCACCGGCGACGTGATCGGCTTCGCCCTCGGCTGGGAAGGCCAGCAACACGGCGTGCTCTGGATCTCCGGCGACACGGTGCTCTACGACGGTGTGCGCCAGGTCGCCGACCGCCTGGAGGTCGACATTGCCATCCTCCACCTGGGGGGCGTGCAGTTCCCGGTAACAGGGCCGGTTCGCTACACCATGACGTCGAAGGACGCCGTCGAACTGTGCCGTTTGATCCGCCCGCGCACCGCGATCCCACTGCACTACGAGGGCTGGAAGCACTTCAAAGAGGGCCGAGAATCAATCGAGCGCGAGTTCGAGCTCGCGCCGGAGGACATCCGCCGGCGCATCCGGTGGCTGCCGATCGGTGCCGCGGTCGAGCTCGCAGCCTCGAGCGAGTGACTTCCCGGACAGGGACGCCTTGGCGCCTGCTGCCGCTTGTAGCTTCCCGGATGCGATCAATGGCGGCCAGAAAGTCGCGCACTGGCCGGTGCAGGAGCTCTTACCGTTCTTGTCCTTCCCGAACATGTAGAGCGTGTGTCCATGCCCGGCACTGACGCGCGGGCAGCATGGGAACGGTCGTTCATTTGCATATCCGACTCCTTGTCTAGTGGGTTGCCTCAGGCAACTGCGCGTTCAGACCTGCGGGAGCGACCGTGCTCTCGATTCAGGTTGTGATCGCTCGCGTGCCGAGGCACGATTCACGAATGAGCGTCGCTCGCCTGCGGCTCGCTCCCGTGAAGAACTCAGAGGTTCGAACTGGGGGAACCTCCCGGTTCCCCCAGACCCCCTCCACCGGTCCGCTTCGCGGACGAGACGCTGCGCGTCTTCCCTCACGAGCTCCCTTCCTCAGGGATCGCCTCGGCCCTCGCGCCGCTGTGATCGCCGCGTGTGCTGAGGAGAAAGAGAGGGGAACCCGCACGGTTTCCCCCGAGGCCCCTTCCCTCGCTCATTGGGCAGAACTCGCCCAATGAGCGCTCCTCAAGGCGGGATCTTCGCCCTCGGCACCGCTTCCCACGCTTACCTCGAGTTCGATGTCTCGAGCGGTCGGCATGGCCGAGAGCTCGTGGCGGCGATCTCTTCCCTTCGTGAGCCGAGGACGACGATGGGTGGCGTCAACCTGGTCGCAGGGTTCAGGCCGGAGCTCTGGAGAGAAGCCGCCCCCGACGACGCGCCCGCCGACGTCGAGGGGTTCAACGAAGACCTGATCGGGATCGACGGCTTCGTGATGCCGGCCACGCAGCACGATGCCGTCCTGTGGCTCTCGGGAAGCGCGTACGACGTGATCTTCGACGTGGCACGAAACACCATTGCCGAGCTCAACGGGCTGGCGTCGATCGTCGAAGAGACCTCGAGCTGGCCCTATCGACACGATCGAGATCTGACCGGCTTCATCGACGGAACCGAGAATCCCACTCTGGTCGATGCCCCCGAACTGGTCCTCGTGCCCGAGGGGAACCCCGGAGCGGGAGGGACGATCCTGCTGCTGCAGAAGTGGACTCACGACGCTGCCGCATGGGAATCGCTCCCGGTCGCGAAGCAGGAGCGCGTGATCGGCCGGGCGAAGCTCGACAGCGTCGAGCTCGAGGACAAGGCACCGGACTCCCATGTGGCGAGCACCGACCAGGACAGCTTCGGCAAGATCTTCCGGCGCAACATGCCCTACGGCACGGTCACCGACCACGGCACCATGTTCGTAGGCTTCAGCTCGGAACAGCGGCCGCTCTTCACGATGCTGGAAAGCATGGCGGGATTGGCCACCGGCGTCCGCGACGCGCTCACGCTCTACACACGGGCGGTCACGGGGGCGTACTACTTCGTCCCCTCGACCGACTGGCTGCGCCGTTTTGCGTAGCCCGGCCGATGTGAGCAAGATGGACGTGTGAGTCCGCCCAGATCGACCGCAACCCGCGAGGATCAGAGCAAGAACGCCGGCGCGCCGCCGTCGCCGCGCGGACCTTCGCCGTCGACACCGCAGCCGCCTCGCTTTGGCTTCAGCAGGCGCTGGGTCTTGTTCGCAATCGGCCTTCTGCTCCTGAACTTCTACCTCGGCTCGCGGGCGACGCAGCCGACGTCGCGCGTCCGCGTTCCGTATAGCCCGTTCTTCCTCGAGCAGGTGACAGCAGGCCACGTGAAGGAGATCACGTCCAAGGGCACGGCGATTCAAGGCACGTTCACGAAGAAGGAGCAGTACGCGGGAAGTAAGCCGACCACCAAGTTCCAAACGGAGATCCCTGCGTTCGCCAACAACGACGCCCTCTCGGCACTGCTCCAGCAGAAGCGCGTAGTCGTGAACGCCCAACCGCTCGACACCGGAGCACCGTGGTGGCAAAACCTGCTGCTCGGTTTCGGGCCGACGGTTCTTTTCATCTTCCTGCTGTTCTGGCTGATGCGGCGCGCGGGAAACGTTCAGAACGTCCTGGGATCGTTCGGCCGCTCACGCGCTCGGCGGTATCAACCGTCCGGCGACCGGGTGACGTTCGAAGACGTGGCGGGCATCGACGAAGCGAAGGCAGAGCTGACGGAGGTGGTCGACTTCCTGCGTCATCCGGAGAAGTACCGAAAGCTCGGCGGCCGGATACCCCACGGAGTCCTGCTCTCGGGTCCGCCCGGCACCGGCAAGACGCTGCTCGCGCGCGCGGTCGCCGGCGAGGCGGACGTTCCGTTCTTCTCGATGGCGGCGTCCGAGTTCGTCGAGGCGATCGTCGGCGTGGGGGCGTCGCGCGTGCGTGACCTGTTCACGCAGGCGAAGGAGGCCGCCCCGGCAATCGTGTTCATCGACGAGCTCGACGCGATCGGCCGGTCGCGCACCTCGGGGGTCGCAGGGTTCAGCGGCGGCAACGACGAACGCGAGCAGACCCTGAATCAGATCCTCACCGAGATGGACGGCTTCGACTCCTCCACGAACGTGATCGTCATCGGTGCGACCAACCGGCCCGACGTGCTCGACCAGGCGCTGCTGCGCCCGGGTCGGTTCGACCGCAGGGTTGCTGTGCAGCCTCCCGATCGGGCCGGCCGAGAGGCGATCCTCAGGGTGCACACGCGCGGCGTGCCGCTCGGACCCGACGTCGATCTCGGCAGGATCGCCTCGACGACGCCCGGCATGGTCGGGGCGGATCTGGCGAATCTCGTCAACGAGGCTGCGCTGCTCGCGGCACGGCGGAGCCATGAGGTCGTCGACGAATCCGACTTCACCGACTCGCTCGAGCGGATCATCTTGGGCGCCGAACGGCAGGTGATGATGAGCCTCGATGACCGCCGGCGGACCGCCTATCACGAGGGTGGTCACGCGATCGTCGGCATGCTCACCGAGGGCGCCGACCCGGTGCGAAAGGTCTCGATCATCCCACGCGGCCTTGCGCTCGGCGTGACGTTCGCGGCGCCCGAGAGCGACCGCTTCAACTATCGGCAGCCAGAGATCCAGGCGAAGATCAACGTCGCTCTCGGCGGCCGTGCCGCAGAAGAAATCGTGTACGGCGAGACGAGCACGGGCGCCGAGTCGGACATCCAGCAGCTCACGGAGATCGCCCGCCAGATGGTCGGCCGCTGGGGCATGAGCTCAGCGATCGGCCCGATTGCGGTGATACCTCGTGACGGCCAGGGCCCGTTCCTCCCGGGTGCCGCCGAGGTCTCGCCCGATACGCAGAAGCTCGTCGACACTGAGGTGCGCCGCATCGTCGAGGAATCGCACCAGGCGGTCATTGAGCTGCTCGAGGAGAATCGCAGCAAGCTGGATTCGCTCGCGAATGCACTGCTCGAGCACGAGACCCTCGACGAGGAAGATGCGTACGCGGCTGCGGGTGTCCCACGAACGACCTCGACGAGCGTGGCGGACTCGTTGGCGGCAGCAGCAGCGGCTCGATCGCGACTCGCGCGCTAACGCCGCGACCGTTCCCTCAGCGAGCTTCCTCTTCAGCCGTGCGTTCGGCCGTCGGGATTGCCTCGAGGCGCTCGTCCGGAATCGGCTTGCCGCTCTCGATCGAGCGGCCGTAGGTACCGGCGGCAAGACGAGCTTCGGCGCGCTCCACCGCGGCGAGTTCCTCGCGTAGATCGTCTGCGAGGCCCTCGTCGAGCTCGTCCTGATAGAGGTCGGAAGCGAGGTTGGCAGAATCTTCTTCACCCGGCTCGCCGCCGCCGTCCTCGTGCGTGCGTCTCGCGAGGGTTCGCTCGATCCGCTTCCGCTCTTCCGCCAGCAGTTCGCGAGCCCGCTCAGGGTCCATCAGGGCACGTTACCTCGATGTTGCCTCGCGACGTACCCTGACCCTCGATGGGCATGTTCTTCCACTCTTCTGATGCGCCGCCGGAGCGCCCCGCCGACCCGGAGGTGCGCCGCGCGAACTTGAACCGCATCGGCCGGCTCTTTGCGGCTTACAGGGTCCGGCTCGGAGGAGTCCTGCTGCTGATCGTCGTCTCGGCCGGGCTCGGCGTGGTCCCGGCCTTCCTGCTCAAAAACGTGCTGGAGGCGATCGGGCGGAACGACACGACATCGCTCTCGTTCAACGCGGGCGGGATCATCGCAATCGCGATCGCGACCGGTGTGCTCGGCGTGATCCAGACGCTCCTCTCCAATCAGATCGGCCAGCGCGTGATGCACGATCTGCGCGCCGCGGTCTTCCGCCATCTGCAGCGCCTGTCGCTCGCGTTCTTCACCCGCACGCGCACGGGCGAAGTGCAGTCGAGGATCTCGAACGACATCGGCGGCGTGCAGAACGTCGTCACGAACACGGCGACGTCGATCGCGTCGAACGTGACGACCGTCGCCGCGACGATGGTGGGCATGCTGGTGCTGAACTGGAAATTGGCGTTGTTCGCCTTCGCGCTGATTCCCCTGTTCGTGCTGCTCACACGTCGCGTCGGCAACGAGCGGCGGCGGATCGCGAAGACGACTCAGGAGACGCTTGCCGACATCTCGAGCCTCGTGCAGGAGTCGCTCTCGGTCTCGGGGATCATGCTCGGTAAGACGATGGGGCGCGGAGACGAGCTCGCGGATCGCTTCGAGGCGGACTCGTTGCGCCTCGCCGCACTCGAGGTGCGTCAGCGGATGGCAGGGCGCTGGGTGATGGCGTCGATCCAGACGAGCTTCGCGATCATGCCCGCCGCCGTCTACTGGTTCGGCGGGCTCGCGCTCGCGCACGGATCGTCTGCGGTCTCGATCCCGATGCTCGTCGCTTTCACGACGCTGCAGACACGGCTCTTCTTTCCGGTCGGGTCCCTGCTCGGCGTCGGCCTCGACGTGCAGACCTCCCTTGCGCTGTTCGATCGGATCTTCGAATACCTCGACCAGCCGATCGACATCGAGGAAAGGCCGGACGCGCTCGCCGTCGGACAGGCCGGCGACGTCGTCTTCGATCAGGTCTGGTTTCGCTACGGCGAGGACTGGACGCTGCAGGACGTCTCCTTCACCGTGGCTGCAGGCACGACGACCGCGCTCGTCGGAGAGACCGGCTCGGGAAAGACCACGCTCGGCTACCTCGCGGCGCGTCTGTACGACGCCACTCGTGGGCGCATCACGATCGGCGGCGTCGACATCCGCGATCTGAGCTTCAAGGCGTTGTCCGACCTCGTCGGCGTCGTCTCGCAGGAGACGTATCTCTTCCACGAGTCCGTGCGCGAGAACCTGCGCTTTGCCAAGCCGGACGCCACCGACGAGGAGATCGAGACGGCCGCCGAAGCTGCGCGCATCCATCATGTGATCGCGGCGTTGCCCGACGGGTACGACACCGTCGTGGGCGAGCGCGGCTATCGGTTCTCCGGCGGCGAGAAGCAGCGGATCGCGATTGCGCGCACGATCCTGCGCAACCCGCCGATCCTCGTGCTCGACGAGGCGACGAGCTCACTCGACACCAAAACCGAGCGGCTGGTCCAGGAGGCGCTCGACCGTCTCTCGGAGGGACGGACGACGATCGCGATCGCACACCGCCTCTCGACCGTGCGCGACGCCGACCAGATCATCGTGCTCGACCACGGACGTGTCGTCGAGTCGGGTACGCACGAGGACCTGATCCTCGGCGGCGGCCGCTACACGGCGCTGACTGCGCGCGACGGCGACCGCGGGACCGTGGCACCAGCTCTTCGTTAGGCGCGAGGAGGGGTGAGCCCTCGCTCACCCCTCCAGACTCGCGCGCTAGCGCAGTTGGCCGCGGATCGCGCCGGCCGGGAACGCCGTCGTGTGGTAGTTGACGTAGTAGGCGCTCGGGTTTTGGCAGAGGGCAGTGCCCGTCGTGCCGGCGTTCGGGGTTGCTACGCCGCTCTGCTTGATGTGGCGGGCGCTCGTCGCCGGGGTCGGCGCGACGAACAGCGGTACGACGACCGGCCCGGCGACGCCGACTGGCGCCTGGTGGATATGGCCGGCGGTAAACGTTTCGTGGTTCTTGTTGTTGATGTGGGTCTTGAACTCGATCGTCCCGTTGTTTCGGACCTTGATCAGCGTGTGACCCTTGGCGGCGGACGTCGTGGGGGGCGTCTCGTTCTTGGCCGCCAGCTTCGCGTGCAGGACGCACATCACGCCCACGTCGCTCTTCGCCGACGCCACGCTGGCGGCAGGCACGCCGACCGCGCAGGCGACAACGAGACAGAGAATCAAGCGCCGCATATAACCTCACTCCCCTTCGCAAGTGCGTTGTGGTTCAACACAGATTTGCCCCGGAGCAGCCATTTTCTAACACTGAGCACGAATTGGGGAGGGGTGAGCGACGTTGCGAGGCAAGCCCACGATGGTCTCGGCTGGGAGATCGATCCGAATCGCTCGAGGGCGATCCGGGCGAACTCGTCAGCGGCCGTCGATTCGAATAACCGTTCAGCTGCGCGTGAATCTAGCCCATCGTCCAGTAGCCAGTTGACGGTGGTTGAACATAGTTAGTGTGGCCGCCGACGACGCTGCGGCGCTGCCGGCGGCCCCACTGGTAAGCGACTACCTTCGCTCGGAGTAGCCGGCACCACCACGGTCGTAGTAGCTGCCGAGCTTGTTCCGATAGTCCTGGTCGCGATACCGCTTCTCGTCGAACTCCGGTGCGTTCTTGATCTGGTCCTTCATGCGGTTGACGAACACCGTCTCCGTGTCCAGATCGATGTCCCGAATCACACCGGCCGGGAGCATGACCTTCTTCCCGAAGATCCACGGACCCGTGTCGACCACGACAAAGCTGCCACCGGCCTCATAGGTGGCCTCATCGACCTTGCCGATGCTCCCATCGATCGCTTCGACCTTGAACCCAGAAAGGTCGACGTTAGGCGCGGCCGCAACGCTGTGTGTCCAGATTTCTGCGACTGTCATTGTGCATCAACCCCTTTCGAGGGCCCTCGCCCTCGAGTCGTCAGGTGACCTGCTAGGTACAAATCCCCTACCCGCGGCTACGGATATGTAACGGCCCCCGACAACAGAAAACTCCTGCAAATAAGGCGGCAATTAGAGTTTCTACAGGCCGAAGTTGCCGTGGAAGAAGTCCCTCTTCGCCGCCTTGTAGTCATCCTCCGAGCCGCCTTCGTGAGCTCGCTTCAAGGCGTTGTAACGCTTGATCAGCTCAGGATCGGCTTCGATTTGCTGCCAGGCCTCGCCGTGGTGGAGGTCGTCAAGGGTCCCGATCACGGTCAGTGCAACCTCGACCGGCGGCGTCGAGCCGGCGGCGAAGAAATACGCGCTCTCATCGTGCCAGGCGTCAAGCCGCTGCCGCCTCTTCGGCCACAGTGTCTGACAAGACAAACGCGAGCCTCGCCACATTCTGATTCTAGAAAGAGACAGCGTCGCCTCGACCTGCGCGACGGGGACTTCGTCCTATGATCGGAAACCGTGGCGCGCCTCCCTTGGCGGGCAGGATCGACGTGGCCGCCGTTATGGCGGGTCGCCCAGAACATTCACGCGACGA
>WNGD01006343.1_pt1 | contig 12968 bp, 12 predicted proteins | sample 5400671 | NCBI WGS metagenome assembly WNGD01 (sample SAMN13153369, study PRJNA577476) | soil metagenome | isolation source: 40 cm soil or saprolite under grassland replicate 2 | place: USA:California | collected 2016-06-15
GGACCGCGACGATCGGTCCTACGAGGACGGTGACGCCCGCCGCAAAGCGGAGCAGGACGTAGCGCCAGCGGGGCAGCGGGAGCGAGAGGGCGTGAATGTGGCGTCCGCGGTGGTCGGGCGCCCATGTGGCAATCGCTGCGAGCAGCCCCAGAGTGGTGGCCAGCACCGGGTAGAGCGTGCCCCACGACTGCACCGCGCGCAGCAGCTCCTGGGCCGCGAGCGGATTGCGGTCTGCCCCGGCGGCACCTTGGAGCGAGATGATCGGGAGGGCGAACCCGGTGATGGTGCCGAGCAGTACGATCAGGCGGGACCACTTCCACTGGCTGTAGAGAATCACGCGGTACATGGCGGGCTCCTAGCGGCTCGACGAGCGGAAGGTGCGCAGCAGCTCCACGAAGCTGTCCTCCAGATCCAGGTCGATCACGTCCTCCAGCGCCGCACCGACCGCCTCGAAGTACGAGGTCATCCCCGGGTCCCAGCCGCGCACGACCCACGTTTCGACCGCGCCGTTGCTGGCGAAGGACTCGCGCGCCAGCAGGGTGAAGGGTGGCGCTCCCGCCTCGGCCGGAGCCCGCGCCACGCGCAGCCGTTTGATCCCGTTCTTCAGAGTTTCCATCGGGGCTTCGGTGACCAGCCGACCGTCGTCCAAGACGGCCACCCAATCACAGATGCGCTCGAGTTCGTGGACCAGGTGACTCGAGATGAAGACGGTGGCTCCCCGCTGGGACACGTACTCGAGCAGCGCCGCGAGGATGTCGCGCCGCACCACCGGGTCGAGTCCATCGGTGGGTTCGTCGAGCACCAGAAGCTCCCCGCGCTGCGCCAGCGCGAGGAGGATCATCAGCTTCGCTTTTTGTCCTTTGGAGAGCCTGCCGAACAGCCGATCCTCGTCGAGCTGGAACTGGCGGAGCAGCTGCTCGGCGCGCGGCGCATCCCAGGTCCGGTAGAAGGCCGCTTGAAACCGCAGCAGCTCGCGAACGGTCAGCGTGGGATCGAGGTGCGGTTGCTCGGGGACGTAGCCGATGCGGCCGAGAACGCCGGGCGCGTGCTCGGGCATCGTTTCGCCGAGCACGACGATATGGCCGGCGTCCGGGCGGAGCAGCCCGAGGGCCAGGCGGATGGTCGTGGTTTTTCCGGAGCCGTTGGGACCCAGGAAGCCGTAGACCGATCCCGCGGGCACGTGCAGGTTCAGGCCGGCCAGCTCGAATCCCTTGCCGGGGCGGTACCGGAGCTCCCGTGTCTCGATCGCGTTGGTCATGGCGTCTTCACCTCCATCTCCGCGTTCAAGGCCCCCTGGAGATCGGTCAGCGGCACGCCGATCCGGCGCGCGTCGGCCAGCAGGCGACGCACGAGGGCCCGCGCCTGGCGTGTGCGCTCGCGGGCTTTCCGACCCGGCGCCAGCTCCCGCACGAACGAGCCGGTGCCGTGCCGGATCTCGACGAAACCTTCGTGCTCGAGGTCCCGGTACGCCTGCACGACCGTCGCGGGATTGACCCGCAGTTTCCCCGCCAGATCCCGGACGGACGGCAGCGGGTCGGCCGGCCGCAGCTCGCCGGCCGCGATCGCGCCGCGGATGCGCTCGGCGATCTGCGCGTACAACGGCGTGGGACTCCGCGGATCGATGCGCTCGAACAAAGGACCACCTGGCGTGTTACTGTAGTAATACAGTGACTACCGTGATGGCCGCTGTCAAGGGCTACTCGCCCAGCACCTTGACGATCACCCGCTTCTTGCGCTGCCCGTCCCACTCGCCGTAGAACACGCGCTGCCAGGGGCCGACGTCGAGCGCGCCCCTGGTGACGGGCACGATCACCTCGTGTCCGATCGTCAGGCTGCGCAGGTGCGCCGCGGCATTGTCCTCCCCGGTCTCGTTGTGGCGGTAGCGGTGCGGCTCCCACGGCGCCACGGTGTGCTCCAACCAGTAGAGGATGTCCTGCCATAACCCCGACTCGTGGTCGTTCACGAACACCGACGCGGTGATGTGCATCGCGCTTACCAGCACGAAGCCCTCGCCCACGCCGCTCTTTTTCACCTCTTCCGCCACCGTGTCGGTGATGTCGATGATCTCCTGGCGCTGCTGCGTGGTGAACCACAGGTAGTGCGTGTGGGACCGCATCCCGAGCCTCCCCGTGTCGAATTGTCACGCCGCGGCTAAGTCCATAGATTGACGCTTCAAATATGGCGCTGCCGTTCCACCGGCGGATCTTCGTCATCCTGGTCGTGATGACGGCCGTTCCCACCATTCTGGCGGTGGCGGGCTGGGTGCTGTCGGTCCGCACGCTGGCCCCGTCGGCGGGAACGCGGGCGTCGCTGGAAGAGGTCGTGAACTCCGCCCGCGTCGTGCTGCAACGCGTGGACACGACGCAGCTCCCCCCCGATGCCCGCGCCGCCCTGCGCCACCATCTCGATAGCGTCTCCAGCTCGGCGAGCCTCGCCCGCCGGGGCGAGACGTACCTGCGCTACTACACGGCGGGCTTCGCGATCGTGATCGTCGGCCTCGGCGCGGTGGTGCTGTTCGCCGCGGTGCGGCTCGCGGGGCACCTGTCGCGGCAGCTGTCGCGGCCGATCGACGAGCTGGTGGGCTGGACCCAGCTGATCCGCGTGCATCAGCCGCTGCCGGCGGACTCGCCGGCGCGCGGGGCGCCGGAGTTCAAGGCGCTCCGCCAGGCGCTGCGCGACCTCGCCGCGGCGCTCGACGTCGCGCGCGACAAGGAGCTGGAGGCCGAGCGCCTGCGCGCGTTCCGCGAAGTGGCCCGCCGCGTGGCGCACGAGATCAAGAACCCGCTGACGTCGATGAGAATCGCCGTCGACACGTTGGCGCGGACAGGGGCGGACAGGGGTGGACAGGGGCGGACGGACGTCGCGATGCAGGTCATGGTCGCAGAGACCGACCGGCTCGAGCGGCTGGCGCGGGAGTTCGCGGACTTCGGGCGGATGCCGGAGGGGGCGCAGAGCGAGGTAGACCTCCAGGAGCTGCTCGAAGAGCTGGGCCGCACGGGGGTCCCCGACGGCGTGCGCGTGTCCGTCGAGGCGAACGGCGGGCGGCGCAGTGTGATGGGCCATTACGAGCCGCTGCGTCGCGCGTTCGCCAACCTGCTGCGCAACGCGGCCGAGGCGATGCAGGGCCGCGGGGCGATCGACGTGCGGGTCACGGGCGACGTGACGGGGTGCGTCGTCACCATCGCGGATCACGGCCCCGGGATCCCCGAGGATCTCCGGCCTCGGATCTTCGAGCCCTACTTCACTACGAAGCAAGACGGCACCGGTCTGGGCCTCGCGCTCGTGCGTCAGACGATCGACGCCCATCGCGGCACGATCAGCGTCGACGAGACACCCGGCGGCGGGGCGACGTTCACCATCGTGTTTGCGACGTGAGCCCGCGCGTCCTGCTCGTCGACGACGAGAGCAACATCCGCCGCATGGTGGGGGCGCTGCTGCAGGCCGAAGGATTCGAGACCGCCGAGGCCGCCAACGGGACGATGGCCCTGGCCGCGGCGGAGGAGGATCCGCCCGACGCGATCCTCCTCGACCTGATGATGCCGCCGGGTCCCGATGGGCTCGCGACGCTTGAAGCGCTAAAGCGCCGCGACCCCGACGTTCCCGTCATCATGATGAGCGGCAAGGCGACGCTCAGCGACGCCGTGAAGGCGACGAAGCTAGGCGCCTTCCAGTTCCTCGAGAAGCCGCTGACGCCCGAGGGCGTGCTCGTCGCGATCCGCAGCGCGCTGGAGCTGGGGCGCACGCTGCAGCAGAACCGCCGCCTGCACGAGCAACTGGGCCACGCGGACCCGCTCGTCGGTGTGAGCGGAGCGATGGAGGAGCTGCGGACGTGGATCGCGCGCGTCGCGCCCACCGAATCGCGGGTGCTGATCACCGGCGAATCGGGCACGGGGAAGGAGCTCGTTGCGTCGGCGATCCACCGGCAGAGCCGGCGCGCCGCGAAGCCGTTCGTGACCGTGAACAGCGCGGCGATTCCCAAGGACCTCGTCGAGTCGGAGATGTTCGGCCACGAGAAAGGCGCCTTTACCGGCGCCGCCGAGCGCCGGCTGGGGCGGTTCGAGTTGGCCGACACCGGCACGCTGTTCCTCGATGAGGTCGGGGATCTGGGGGCCGAGGCGCAGGCGAAGCTGTTGCGCGTGCTGGAAAGTGGGGTGATCGAGCGCGTCGGCGGCGAGCGACCGATCCAGGTGGACGTGCGGGTGATCGCGGCGACCAACAAGGAGCTGCAGCGAGCGGTGCAGCAGAACCACTTCCGCGAAGACCTGTTCTTCCGCCTCAACGTGCTGCCCGTGCACATCCCGCCGTTGCGCGAGCGGCCCGAGGATGTGCCGCCGCTGGTCAAGCATTTCACCGCGCGGCAGGCCGCGCGCCTCGGGCGACCCGTGCAGGTGGATGCCGGTGCGATCCAACTGCTCGCGGCCCACGCCTGGCCCGGCAACGTCCGGGAATTGGCCAACATCGTCGAGCGACTGGTGATCCTGTCGACGGAAGACACGATCACCGCGGAACAGGTGGTGCGGGTGCTGCCGCAGGACGGCGCGCGCCCGGCAACGCCGGGCGCGGGCGGCGACGCCGCTGAGTGGCGCGACGTGGCGCTCGCCGACGCGCTCGACCAGTACGAGCGGACGCTCATTGCCCGCGCGCTCTCGGCCGCCCAAGGCAACGTGGCGGAAGCGGCGCGGCGTCTCGCCACCGACCGCGCCAACCTGTACCGGCGGATGCGGCGGCTGGGGCTCGAGCCGCCACGCAACGTGACGGGATGACACGCTTTCTCCCCGCCGGCACGGGCCGCGCGGCGCGGCTCGGCGCCCGGCGCGCGGCACAACCATTGCACGACCGGCTGTCGCCTCCAACGCGGACCCCATCCATGCGCGCAGCACTCCTGTTCTTGCTCGGCTTCGCCGGCCCCGCGGCGCTCACCGCGCAGGACACGGCCATCGTCATCCACCCCGAGAGTACCGGCGTGCATCTCGTGCCCTCGGAGCTGCCGCGCGTCGTGGCGGAGGAGGCGATCCGACTGTATAACGCGCCCGGCACGACGCGGCTGGCCGGGTACGCGCACCTGGTGCGTGGGAACGAGTGGCGCGGGGACGTGGCGGTGCGCAGCGGCCCCGTGCTGATCGAGGGCCGCGTGCAGGGCGCCGTGCTCGTCGTCAACGGCGACGCCGCCCTGACCGAGACCGCCGAGGTGACCGGCGACCTGTTCGTCGTCGGCGGCACGGTAAGCCGCGCTCCCGGCGCGCGCGTGGGCGGCGAAGTGCGCGAGTACCGCGACCCCCTGCCCTACCGGATCACCGGCGAGACCCTGGCGTACGCGCCGAACCTGCGGCGGCGCTTCCGGAACCCGCAGGCGCAGCTGACGTTCGGCACCGCGGAAGCCCGCTCGGCCCTGACCCTCGCCACCGGCGGCACGTTCAACCGCGTGGAGGGGCTGCCGATCGTGTTCGGGCCGGTCTTCGACTGGCAAATCGCCGGCGCGACCCATCTGCGCTTCGACGCGCTCGGCGTGTTCCGCACGGCGGGGGACCTCTCCGACAAGCGCTCGGACCTGGGCTACCGGCTGCGCGCCGAAGTGCGCGCGGGAAACGGGGAGAGCCAGACGATGGGGTTCGGCCTGCGCGCCACCGACGTCGTCACGCCGATCGAGGACTGGGGCCTGCATGCCGAGGAAGTGGGGTGGGCGGCGTTCCTGTTCCACCGCGATTACCGCGACTACTTCCTCAATAAAGGGTGGGCGGCGCGCGCCTACTTCCAGCCCGAGCACCCCCTCACGGTGAGCCTCGAGTTCCGCCGCGAGTGGATGACCTCGGTCACGCCACGCGATCCGCTCACGCTCACGCGCAACGACCAGGTGTGGCGGCCCAATCCGCCGATCGACGACGGCCATTTCAATACCTGGGCCGCGACCGCCAGCCTCGACACTCGCAACGATCATGACAACCCGACCACCGGCTGGCTGGTGATCGCCGCGTTCGAACGGGGCGGCAGCAAGGACGTCGCCCCCCAGCCCGGCGTCCCCAGCGCCGTGCGGGACAACATCCCGACCGACGGTTCGTACCGGTTCAACCGCGCCTGGCTCGACCTACGTCGCTACAGTCGCGTGAGCCCCAGCGGGCGCCTGAACCTGCGGCTGGTGGCCGGCGGCTGGGCGGGAGGCGACCCGCTGCCGTTGCAACGCCGCGTGAGCCTCGGCGGGCCGGAGGTGCTGCCCGGCTACGGGTTCCGCCAGGCGGCGTGCAACCAGGCGATTACTGCCGCCGAGTACTTCGACACGCGGGTCGCCGCCTGCGACCGGGTGCTCGCCGTGCAAGCAGAGTACCGGGGACACATCTCCCTGCACTGGAGCTACAACCCCGGCCAGGAAGAGGCGGGGCGCGGCGAGACGCTGATCCGCCTCGAAGGCCCGGACCTCGTCGTGTTCAGCGAGGCCGGGCAGGCGTGGCTGGTCGGCAGCGGGCCCGGCCAGGTGCCCTCCGGCAGCATCCCGGGCCTTTCGAGCTGGCTCGCCGATGTCGGCCTCGGCGTGGACTGGGGCGGATTCGGCGTGTACGTCGCCAAAGCCGTGACCGTGGGGCAACCGCTGCACTTCACGCTGCGCCTCGAGCACCGCTTCTAGCGTGCGGCGCGGGCCGGCGGTCCTGCCGCTCGCCCTCGTCGCGGTCGCGCTGACCGGCGCGGCCGCGGCCCAGAGCCCGTCGCTGTCGCTGACCGTAGAGCGCTTCCAACCGCGCGTGCAGGTCGCCGGTCTGCTCGCCGACGGGAAGTTCGTGGGGTTGATGCGCTCCGGCTTCCCGCTGCGCCTGCACTACCGGTTGGAGCTGTGGAAGGTGCGGTCGGGCTGGTTCGACCAGTTCGTCCGGGAAGTCTCCTGGGACGCGCTCGCGCGCCACGATCCCCTGGCCGACGATTTCGTCCTGATCCGCACCGGTGGGAGCGTGACCCGCTATTCCTCCGCCGAGGCGCTGGAGCGGGCGATCGAGCTGCCATACCTCATCACGCTCGCCCCACAGGGGAGCGGGAAGTTCTATTTCCTGTGCCGGCTCGAGGTGACCACCCTCAACGACTCCGACCTCCAGGAGCTGGAGCGCTGGCTGAAAGGCGACGTGAGCCCGGCGGTGTCCGGGGGCGGAAGTTTCGGCGACGCTCTCGTGCGAGGAGCCCAGCGGGTGTTGGTACGGATCGCCGGGCTACCCCGGCTGAATCTGGAAGCGCGGTCGGCGGAATTCCGCCCGGGACGGCCGTAACGCGCGGCCAACGCTGAGGCCGTGAAGCTGTTCACGGTTATCGGTTGTCAGTTTCTTTACAGGCCACCGATGACCGACAACCGATAACCGTGAAGCCGGCTCCATCCTCAATACACGACCAGTTTGACGCGTCCCTGGATGTTCGGGGTGTTGTCACTGTTGTACGTGACGATAGCGTGGGTCGCGTCAGTCCATTCTTGCTTCACGGCTTCCTTGGCGACGATGAGCCCAACGATGTCGTCGTTTTGCAGCGACGAGAAGATGTTCATCGCGCTCGCCAGCTTTTTGAACCCCACGGCGAACTTACCGTCGAAGATGGCCTTGATGCCGCTCCAGCCGCTGTCCACGACCTGGGCCACCCGCTTGATGAACTCGCTCACGTCGATCTGGTTCTTGACGATTTTGCACGCCGTGTTGTCGTCTTCCCACATCCAGTAGACGACCGCGGTGTCCCGGCCCTGGGCCGAATCGATCTGGGCCTTGCTGAACAACAAGACTTGCCCGGACCACGAGCTGCCGTTCTGGTCATACACGTAGGCGGAGGAGCGGATGCCGGACTGCACCCCGTCACCGTCCGCCGCGTGCTCGCCGGAGCACTGGAGGTCCACGAACCCCGTGTCCGTGGCGGAGCGCCGGGCGAGGGCGTGGACTTCGAACTCCGGATCCCCCATGAGGAAGCCCTCATAGTCCCCCGGCACGTACGAGAAGGTCATGTACACGCCGGACGGAGGAGGAGGAGGAGGAGGAGGAGGGCTACCGCCACCCCCGCCACCGCAATCCTCGATGATGTTGGCCGAGGACGACGGCGCGGCGTCCGCGCGGTCGGTGTAGCAGATGTTCGAAACGTTGGCCCCCGGCTGTGGAACCCGGCGAAAGTCCGTCTCAACGGGGACGATCGCCAGGGTGGGAGTCGCCGGCGGCACGTCGGCGGAGGTCAGGACGACGCGCTCACCGCGGAGGTCGTAGGCGACGGGGATCTCGTGATCCCGCAGCGCGGTCGCCACGATCAGGTTGTCGTCCCCGGTCCAGCTGGCGAAGTGCGACTTCACCGGCATGTAGAACTCGAGGTCAATGGCACTATCGGCGGTCTTCAGGACGGCAGATTCGGTGGCCCCGGCGCCGCGCAGCGCTGCCATCGCGGCCAGGAGCGGCCGACCCGAATTCCGGAGGTAGACCGGGAGGTGCAGCTTGTGCTCGCGGTACGGCGACGCGTGCAACGCGTCGTACACGGCCTGCCGGACGGCGGGACGGGCGAGGGACAGCGCGACCGCGCGTGTCAGCTCGTCCAAGAGCTGCCGTTGCTGCCGCTCCATGATCACGAGCGGCGGGAGGCCCCGGGCGCGATCCGCCGGGGCCACTGGGTTGCGGTCACAGGCGAACGCGGCCAGCGCGCCCCCTACGAGCACGACCGCCACCAGCGTCTTGCGGGACATGGCACCCTCCTTGTGAGTGGCCCGAGATGGGCGCCCTCATCGTCGGAGGTTTCAGCGCGCGACGGAACTGGGGAACGACTGGGAAGGGCGGTCGGGAAACTCCCTAGAAGGCACCCTGGGAAACACCCCGACCGACGGTCAAGCCTCGATGAACCCGCGGCGAATGGCGTAGCGAACGAGCCCGGCGGTGTCGTGCACGCCGAGCTTGGCCATCAAGCGGGAGCGGTGAAACTCGGCCGTCTTGGCGCTGATCTTCAGCGACCCGGCGATCTGCTTCGCCCCCTTCCCTTCGGCGACCAGCTGCAGCACCTCCCGCTCCCGGCGCGTGAGCGTATCGCCCCCGCCCGACGAAGCCTGAACGCCACGCTGGACGATGCCCATGACGGTCTGGGCAACGTGGGGACTCGCGTAGATCCGCCCCTGACACACGTCGTGAATCGCCCGGAAGAGATCGTCGGCAGCCTGCGTCTTGACGACGTATCCGCGGACCCCGTCGCGAATGGCGGCCAGGACGTACTGCTCCTCCTGATGCACGGTGAGGAGAATGACGCGCGTGGAAGGGCACAGCTTCCCGATCTGGTGCGCCGCTTCGATGCCGTTCAAGACCGGCATCACGATGTCGAGCACGGCGACGTCGGGCTGGAGCTGCCGTGCCAGCTCCACCGCGGCTTTACCGTCGGACGCCTCGCCGACGACCTGCAAGCCTCGCAGCTCGAGCAGGGCTCGCAGACCCTGCCGCACCACGACATGGTCGTCGGCCAGCAAGACGCGTTCTTTCATACGAGCGCTACGGGGGTGCCGTAATATACCCCCCGACGTACCGGGGCTACCCGCCGAAGCGCGCGTCGATCGCCTGACGGATCAGCTGGAGGGTCTTGCCCTGCGCGGCGAGCCGCGCCGCCAGCTGCGCCTCTCCCATGCAAATGTCGCAGGAGGCGCCGTGCTCGCTCTCGAAGCAAGTGAGGAGCGAGCGGTGGCCGACCGTCCGCGAGCAATTGCAGTGACAATAGATCCCATCGAGCACGGCGGGGGCCCCGCGCGCCGCCGCGTAGGCCTCCGCGGCGGAGGGGGTGTTGGGCACCATGAGGGGGGGAAGCACCCGCTCGGCCGTTACTCCGGGCCGCGGGTCGGGGTGGTTGGCCGCCTTGCCGCCGCGCGCTACCACCAGCACCGCCACCAGCGCCAGCGCGGCTCCCCCGGCGATCAGCCAGGGGAGCCTGGAGCCCGTCACATCGCCTCGAGGGTGGCGAGCACGTCGGCGCCGTAAAACAGGCGGATGTAGCGGTTCTGGATCGGCGTGAGCCGCCGCACCGCCCATGAGAGGTGCACGAAATGCGGCTCGAACGGCACGCGGATCGGGTGCATCCCCGCCTCTTCCGGCAACAGGTTGCCCTTGCGCGTGTTGCAGGAGCTGCAGGCCGTCAGGACGTTGGTCCAGGCGTTCGTGCCACCGCGCGACAGCGGGACGAGATGGTCGCGGGTGAGGCACTCCCGCTCCTTGAGCTGCAGGTGGTGGCGGCCGCAGAACTGGCACTGGTACTGGTCGCGGGCGAACAGGAAGGTGTTGGTGACCTGCCGGCGGAAGCGCCTCGGGACGTGAACGAACCTGACCAGCCGGATGACGGCGGGCCGGGGGATCTCGAGGCGCTCGCTTCTCACCACCGCGCCCTTGTCGGCCTCGACGATGACGGCCTTGCCGTCGATCACGAGGCGCAGGGCGCGGCGCACCGGTACCATGGTGAGAGGCTCGAAGGAGGCGTTCAGGGCTAGGCAGCGCATGGCCCAGAAATGCTACCTAAGCGCCTAACGCACGGCAAGACGGGGCGTTAGGCCCCTGGGGAGGGCGCGAACGCGCGTTTGAGCTCTTCGAGTTGCTCCTCGACGGAGGCCCGGGAGGAGCCACCGGGTGTGGCCCGACCCTCGACGCTGTCCTCCCAGCTCCCCAGCTGCGCCACGGCGGCGCCGAGCTTGGGGTGAATCCCCGCGGCGACGGCCGGCGGCACCATGTCGAGCGGCACGCCGGAGCGCTCCGCCTCGCGGACCAGGCGACCCACCAGCCCATGGCTCTCGCGGAAGGGAATCCCCGCCTCGACCAGCAGGTCCGCGAGGTCGGTCGCGCGCAAGGACGAGTCGAGAGCGGCGGCCATGCGGTCGCGGTCCACCACCAGGGAAGCCACGGCGCCCGTCGCCGCGGGGAGCACCAGCCCCAGCGTGTCGAACGCGTCGAACAGCAGGCTCTTGTCCTCCTGGAGGTCCTTCTGGTAGCCCGCGGGGAGGCCCTTCAGGGTCGTGAGCATGGCGACGAGGTCGCCGAGCAGGCGCGCCGACTTGGCGCGCGTCAGCTCGAAGACGTCGGGGTTGCGCTTCTGCGGCATCAGGCTCGAGCCGGTCGAGAACGCGTCGGAGAGGCGCACGAAACCGAACTCGCCGGAGGCGTAGGTGATCAGCTCCGCCGAGAGGCGCGAGAGGTGCGTACCGACGAGCGCCAGCACGAACAGCACTTCGGCGACGAAGTCACGGTCGCCGGTCACGTCGAGGGCGTTGCTGGAGACCGCGCGGAAGCCCAACGCCTCCTTGAGCAGCACCCGGTCCACGGGGAATCCCGAGCCGGCGAGCGCGCCCGAGCCGAGCGGCAGCTCGGCGAGCACGCGGCCCATGGTGGCGAGGTCGGTGTCGAGCTGATCGACGGCGTCGAGGGTCCAGAGCCGCAGATCGGTGGCCACCTGGTCGTTGCGGGAGCGGCCGGTGTGGAGCTTGCCCGCCGCGGCGCCGACTTCTTCGTAGAGCAGGCGCTCGACGAGCGTATGGACGTCCTCATCGGGGGCGCCGGCCGCGGCGCCGTCGGCGAGCCGCTCGGCGACGCGGTCGAGGCCGTCGAGCAGCTGGGCTTCCTCTTCAGCCGACAGCACGCCGACGCGGCCGAGGGCGTGAACCCACGCCTTGCTGGCGGCGACGTCCTGCGGCCAGAGCCGGTGATCCACCGGGAGACTGCGGTTCAGGGCGTCGAGCGCTTCGGCGGGCCCGAGCGCGAAGCGGCCACCCCACATCTGGTAGGGGGGAGTCGCGGTCTTCACTCCGCCTCCGCGCCGACCTGGGGGCGGCGCTGCGCCTCGAGCCCGGCGGCGATCTTGATCGCCAGGCCGTAGAGGTGAATGAAGCCTTCGGCGTCCTTCTGGTCGTAGACGTTGTCCTTGCCGAAGGTCGCGTAGGAGGGTTGATAGAGCGCGAAGGGACTCTCCCGGCCCGCGACGCCCAAGCCGCCTTTGAAGAGCTTCAGGCGCACGGCGCCGGTGACGTGCTTCTGCGTCGCGGTCACGAACGCGTCCAGCGACTCGCGCTCGGGCGTCCACCAGCGACCGTCGTAGACCAGGTCGGCGTAGCGCAGGGCCAGCTCGTCCTTGAGCCGCAGCGTGCGGCGGTCGAGGACGAGCTGCTCGAGCTCGCGGTGCGCCGCGTGCAGCAGCGTGCCGCCGGGGGTCTCATAGACGCCGCGCGACTTCATTCCGACCAGGCGGTCCTCGACCACGTCGGCCCGGCCGACGCCGTGCTCGCCGGCGACCTCATTGAGGGCGGTGAGCAGCTCCACGGGTCCGAGCGGCACGTGATCGACCGAGACCGGGGTGCCTTCCTCGAAGCCGATCTCCACGATCTGCGGCGTGTCCGGCGCCTCGAGGGGATTCGAGGTCATCACGAAAATGTCTTCCGGCGCCTCCCGGGACGGATCCTCGAGGATGCCGCCCTCGTGGGAGCAGTGCCAGAGGTTGCGGTCGGTGGAGTACGGTTTCTCCGCCGTCGCCAGCACCGGCACGCCCTTCGCTTTGACGTAGGCGATGAGGTCCTCGCGGCCCTTGAACTCCCACTCGCGCCACGGCGCGATGACGCGCAGCTCGGGGCCGAGGGCGGCGTAGGTCAGCTCGAAGCGGACCTGATCGTTGCCCTTCCCCGTGCAGCCGTGGGCGAGCGCCTGGGCGCCGACCTTTTGCGCGAGCGCGACCTGGCGGGCGGCGGTGAGGGGGCGGGCCATCGAGGTGCCGAGCAGGTAGGTGCGGGCGTAGACGGCGCCGGCGCGCAGCGCGGGAAAGACGCAGTCGCGCACGAACTCTTCGCGCAGGTCTTCGACGACGCAGTCCTCGGTGCCGGAGCGCTTGGCTTTCTCGGCGAGGCCGTGCAGCTCGCCGCCGCCCTGCCCCATGTCCGCCGCGAAGCAGAGCACGCGGGCGCCGTAGCGCTCGCGCAGCCAGGGAACGATCGCCGACGTGTCGAGACCGCCGGAGTAGGCGAGCACCACGAG
>WNGD01005008.1_pt1 | contig 12965 bp, 13 predicted proteins | sample 5400671 | NCBI WGS metagenome assembly WNGD01 (sample SAMN13153369, study PRJNA577476) | soil metagenome | isolation source: 40 cm soil or saprolite under grassland replicate 2 | place: USA:California | collected 2016-06-15
CTCGCGTTACGGCCTGCACACTCGCGCTGTCACCGTATATCGTGACACGCTAACCGAAGGCTTCAGCCACTTCGTTGCCTCCATGACTGCTCCGGTTGCTTCCGGCTGGAGCGATTGCCGGGTGGGACTTGCACCCACTAGAAAGCGCCGCCTTGTCACGGCGCACACCCATGTCGGACCTTCGCTATTTCACTTTTTCGCGACGGCTATTGAACGGGGCTTGGTCAGCAAGGAGACTTCAGGTCCTCTGCCTTGGCGTCCAGGGGAGAGCACGAACGAGCGTCGTGGGGGCCGAACGGCCTCGCGATTCAACTGATCTAACCGCATTTGGAGGGCAAAGTATGAAGGTAATTCGAAAATTGTCGCTCGGTGTGCTGCCGGTTTTTCGCCGTCGTGACGGCTGCGACCTTGCCGGTGGCCGCGCAGCAGCAGCAGCAGCAGCAGCAAAAGCCCAACATCATCATGATCGTGTCGGATGACACCGGCTACGGCGACCTCGGCCCTTACGGCGGCGGCGTGGGTCGTGGGATGCCGACGCCCAACATCGACCGGCTGGCGGCGGAAGGGATGACGTTCTTTTCCTTCTACGCCCAGCCGAGCTGCACGCCCGGCCGCGCCGCCATGCAGACCGGCCGCATCCCGAATCGCAGCGGCATGACTAGGCGGCGGTCTGCCGGGGGCGGAATGGACGCTGGCTTCGGTGCTCAAGACGGCGGGCTACAAGACCTTCTTCACCGGAAAGTGGCATCTCGGCGAGGCGGACTACGCGCTGCCCGACGCACAGGGCTACGACGAGATGAAATATGCCGGTCTCTACCACCTCAATGCCTACACCTACGGCGATCCGACCTGGTTCCCGGACATGGCTCCGGAGCTGCGCGAGATGTTTCAGCGGGTGACCAAGGGCGCGCTTTCGGGTAATGCCGGCCAGCCGGCGCGTGAGGAGTTCAAGATCAACGGTCAATACGTCAACACGCCGGTCATCAATGGGCGTGAAGGCGTCATCGGAATTCCATTCTTCGACGGCTATGTCGAGCACGCTGCGCTCGACTATCTCGACCGCAACGCGAACTCGCGCGAGCCGATCTTCATGAGCATCAGCTTCATGAAGGTGCATCAGCCCAACATGCCGCACCCCGACTACATCCATAAGTCGATGTCCAAGAGCAAATACGCAGACTCGATCGTCGAGCTCGATGCCCGGATCGGCCGCATCATGGACAAGATCCGGTCGCTTCCGATGGCCAACAATACGCTCGTGATCTATACGACGGACAATGGCGCTTGGCATGATGTGTACCCAGACGCCGGCTACACTCCTTTCCGCGGCACCAAAGGCACCTTGCGCGAAGGCGGCAACCGGGTTCCGGCCTTTGCCTGGATGCCGGGTAAGATCGCGGCCAACGCGAAGAATCACGAAATCGTCGGCGGCCTCGACCTGATGGCGACTTTTGCGTCGGTGGCCGGTGTGAAGCTGCCGGAACGTGATCGAGCCAATCAACCAATCATCTTCGACAGCTACGATCTATCTCCGGTCCTGTTCGGCCGGGGGCCCTCACCGCGTACCTCATGGTTCTACTTTACCGAGAACGAGCTGTCGCCCGGCGCCGCCCGCGTCGGCAATTACAAAGCCGTGTTCAACCTGCGCGGCGATGACGGCGCGATGACCGGCGGCCTGGCGGTTGACACCAATCTGGGATGGAAAGGTGCGGAGAAGTATGTTGCCACCGTCCCACAAGTGTTTGACCTGTGGCAGGGCCCGCAGGAGCGCTACGATATCTTCATGAACAACTACACGGAGCGAACCTGGACGCTGGTTACGATCAGTGCGGCGATCAAAGAGTTGATGAAGACCTACGTACAGTACCCGCCGCGCAAGCTGCAAAGCGAGTCGTATGCCGGCCCGGTCACCCTCTCGGACTACGAAAAGTATCAAAATATTCGGGAGATTCTGGCGAAAGAGGGCATCAGGTTGCCGGTGCCCACCGGAAACTGATCTCGATCGGATAGGACGGCGCCTTCACGGCGTCGTCCTTATCCCGACTGCGCACCTCATTGAGGCTTAAGTCTTGGTGCCGCCAATCGGGGGCCCATCGGAATGTCCGGATATGGCAGATCGCTCTTGTTGATCTGCATCTTCAGCACGGCCTTGGCGTGCCGGGCATCGATACAGATGACTGGCAATCCCAGGGCCTTGATCTCGGTCCATAGCCACGGCGTCGGTCCCGTCTCCAGGCCGATGCGGACTGCTCCGGCAGCCTTCGACTTCAGGAACTCGACAATCGCCTCTGGGGCCGAGTTGACTGTCCCCTCGCACAACACCTTGCCTGTCTGCCGCCGCGAATACGGCGAGGTAAAGCCGTCCAGTCCTTTGCATGGGCTTGATATGTCTTGAGGAAGTCGTTGCCGAGGCCTCCGACGGCATATCTGTTCATGAACTTCGGTAGCTTCGAGAGCGCGACCCGGGATGGATAGGGAAATCAATCTCTCATTGAGACTGCGATACTAATCCTTCTTAGCGCTTCCACCATCTTAGCAGCCGCCATTTCGACTGGGGGGGAGCTTCCCAATCCTGTCCGTAATCTCGATACAGTTGCGCGAAATCCTGTGCCAACTCGTAGCAGAGGACGACCTTGCGGTTGGGCGGCTGCCATTGTGCGTTGATCTCGCCGCACGCGGCCATCTCCAGCCCTATGGGGTGAGGCCAAGCGTAGTTATCCGCAAAATGGCTGGCCACTATTTCCAACATTCCAACCGAGCGAAATACCCGTTCGTAGAGATCAAAGTCGCCTTTGCCTGGAGCATACGTGACTTCGATCTGTTGCTTCGATTGTTCGGAGGTTCGGCGGTGCGGTTGCAGCACCTTGTCCCAAGACCAGGAAGCGTTGGCGTAGTCGTTCCAGCAACTGTCCTGACGGTCCTCCGGAAGGTTTGTCTGATCAGCCAAATCCTTGAACTGTTTCTTGTCAGAGCCAACCATCAGACACACGATCTGATAAGCCCGTTGCTCATCGAGGCCGTGCGCATCATAAAAGTCTTCCTTCTCGCCCTGCGCCCGGGCGCGCTTGGTCGTCAGGAACCATGCCTTCGCTGCCTCGACCAGCACGCCGTGCGATACTGCAGTCCCCACCTTAAGTATGGTGACGGTTGCAAACGCATCGGCTGCATCCTCCTCTCTTCCAAGGACGGGCAGCTCCATTTGATTTACCAGACCATGAGCCGATTCGTGGAGAAGGGTAAAAAGCATGTTCCCGATAACAAATTCGCTCATTTGTTGTCGCTTTTGCTCAGATACTTTCTTCAGCCGTGGCTCGCTGCCGAGAGCGCGCGCGGCCTCATCCACCCGAGCCTTGAATTGCTGGGATTCGGCCTGAGACTGCCCAGATGCAGAGGGTGCCGGTTGTGCAAGGACCGAGGTCGCGCCCAAGAGGACGAGCGCAGGCAGCACGTGCCTGAACCGGAAGCAAGTCATTACTGTCTTCACTCTCTTCCAAGGATAACGCGAGCCAAAAGCGTCAACAGGCGGGCATCATGAAGGGTACATGAAGAAGATCCCACAGACCGGGTGTGTTTGCTCAAGCATGGTTCGGTGCACCTTTGCGGTAGTTCTGCGATCGTTCGGATGGAGCCCGTTCTTGTGCCAAGCCGCTCCCTTCGATGCGTTTCTCGCAACCGTTTTTCGGGGCAGGAAAGTTAAACGACTGCTGATGTGGATCTTACTTCTTATCCTCCGATGTCTTTGACTTCGCGGGCTTTGTAGATTTGCTGGATTTTTGCTTCTTGTACCAGGACGTCGAGCCGCGACATGCAGGTGAAGTGTCATACTTACCGCAAGCTGCAGCGTACTGAACTTGGCTCGTCTGCGCGGGGCGAGTATGGCTGTCGGAGACGGCCGGGGATGCTGTTGCCTGAAAAGTTATCGCGATGGCTGCGACGCCTGCAAGGAGCGCGCCCTGAACACATGTCATATCTTTCTCCCATTGTGTTGAAAGCCAGATCAACGCAATTCATTTAATCCCGAATTTGGCTGCATGTCTATCGGGTATTTTTGACAGGTCTTACTCGTAGAAGACTCGGAGAAGCGGTGAGGCCGTTCAGGATTGCAGACCGGAGTTTTAATGAGCACTCGAGTCCGCCGCTCGACGGTGTCGCCGGCTGCCGCCCAACGCAGCCACGAGTACCTGGGCCGGCGTCCAGAAGCCGCCAGAGAACGAACCCGCGGGCGATGATGCGTGGACGCTGGTGCTTCGGCGCGAGCGATGACACGGCTCGTAGGTGGCGGTGGCTCGGGTTCATGGTCGCGACGAACGTTGGAGGCGGGCATTGAAGGCTTACTTGGACGACAGCACGACGCGTTTGGCCGAGCGTCGTGGGAACCGGTCGAGGACCAGCGATAGGCACGGTCGCCAGTTTGTCGTCGCACCATAGCGATCGTGGTCATGACGTATCGATTCTGATGACGACGGCTGGCATGGAGGGTTGCTGGCGCGGCTGGCAGCCGGGCGCGAAGGCCTCAATGATGATCATCCGGCCGCCGCAGCAGGGACATGAATGCGAGGTGGTCAGTTTCTCGGTATCGCCGGTATCTGCATTTGCCGGCCTTGTTTTGTGGAGGCGAGGCATTGAGCAGTGCGCACGCGTGCGCGATGGTCTCGGCGCGAGAGGTGTTGGCGAAGAGACCGTAGTGGCGGATGCGGTGGAATCCCTTCGGCAGGAAGTGGATGAGGAAGCGGCGGATGAACTCGTGCGTTGCGAGCGTCATCGTCTTGTATCGTTCGCGGCCCTCGAACCGATAGTCTTTCCACTTGAAAATAACGCCTGTCGCATCGGCTGAGATCAGCCGGCTGTTGGCGATGGCGACGCGGTGGGTATATCGGGACCCTTGTTCTGGTAGGCGATGTCGGCAAAGGGCGCCGGCAGCGTGAAGAGTACGTGGAAGTAGGGCACGGGCAACAGCTCGGCCTCGCGCTCGGCTAACCATTGCTTCGCCGCTGATTACCCCCCGTGCTGACCGGACGCCGTGGATCACGTAGCATCCGCATCGCGCGCCAGGCGCACGAGCAGCGCTGAAAAAGGCGCGATCGCGAAAGCGGACGTTCGCGTTGGCTGGAAGCGCCTTCTTGCGCTCCTCGCTCCATCTCGGCGAGAAGATCGCCAATTGACTTGTTTGGATCGCTCTGCAGTGGGGCCATTGCTATGCGCCCCAATTCTTCAGCCAATTTTCGCGATTGAGCGCGACGTGAAGCTGTCGTGTGGCTTCCGCAATGTCCGGCGCCTCGCCGCTGCTTGCGGCGAGAAGGATCATCTCAGCGGCCCGATCCCACACCGGCCGGGCTTGCCGAAACGGCTCCATGTCGCGAATCAGGATCGCCGCATCCATGAGCGTCACGAGATGCGAACGCGGTCCGCCTGTGAGCGTGATCGGGTAGGCCAGAGCCGCGATAAATCCCGGGCGCCCGCCGCGCGGCCGTGGGTTTGTTCGGGGGATCGAGCGAGATTCGGAAGCGCCGATTTTGCTGTAAGTCATTGATACGACGTAGCTATTGGACGGTTGTACTGGCGGAGACGGAGGGATTCGAACCCTCGATACGCCTTTAGAGCGTATAACGGTTTAGCAATCCTCAATCCGCCGTACCGAGCCATATCCTTTAGTGTCATTTCGTCCGATTTTGTTCGACATTTTCGATCCCGATAGGCCAGCCCGTACCCCTGGATCCGCGCTTGTCATCAGACGTTCAGTGGCAATTCGGGTGGCAAACCAATCCCGTTGGGGGTGTCTCCCGGCGCCGCGCGCTGTTATCGCGCTGTTACCAGCGGCCGCCCCTCCAGTTTTGCACCTGTACCAGGAGCCGCTTCCACTGTTCCCTCACTGTTACCAGTGACGGCCCTGCGCGCTTGAATGGCGAGCAAGCGCTCCGAGCGGATCGCAAAAACGTAACCAACGATGAGCATCCGGATCATGAGTACAGGATCGATCGAAGGCCGGCCGATCGAGGAATAATACGGCGCCAGTTCCGCGCGAACCCAAGACAGATCGAGGACCGCGGCGATCGCGCGGGCGAGGTGATAGCTCGGCACGACCTCTTCCAGGCGGAAGGAATAGAACAGCTGCCCTCGGTCCCCTTGCAACCGGACCCGCCCCTTGCCGCTGATCGCGTCAAAGTCACAGAATCACTTTTCGCCGAAATTCATCAACGGACTTCTGCAACAAAATCGGCACTTCTCTGCCGTTCGCAGCCCTCCACATCACGGCAGGTTTTGGGGGTAGAGCGGACCGCTTTGCGGTACGTCAATGCGCTTCTTCCCTGCGCTGTGCACGATTGGCCGCCAGCCCCGATACTGGCGCCATAAGGAGTATGATGCTAGCGGAGGCCGCAATTCCGGTTCCCAGCCGGCGGGTTCTCGTCGTCGATGATGATGCCGCCGTCCGCAATTCATTGAAATTCTCGCTGGAAATCGAAGGCTTCACCGTACGCGATTATTCGAGCGCCAACGAGCTCATGCGTGAATCGGAGATCGCCGACGCCGGGTGCCTCGTGATCGATTATCATTTGCCGGAATTGAACGGGCTCGAAATGCTCTACCGGCTGCGCGAGCGGCGCGTCGCCGCCCCCGCCATTCTGATCACCAGCCATCCCAACCCGTCGGTGCGCCAGCGCGCGGCCGAAGCCGGCGTGCCGATCGTCGAGAAGCCGCTGCTGGGCGATGCGCTGATGGAAGCCATCCACAACGCCTTCGCGTGCTGATTATCGGCGCCCCCACTCCTAGCCGCTGCCCACTGCATCAACGGTATTGCGATGAGGTTTCTGCGCGACTGAGCGCAGTTGCGCGACGGGCGGACTGAAGCGGCTCGTCGGCGCTCAGTCCATGGACACATCCTGAGCGAGCCTTGAATAATGGAAATCGATGTGTGTTAATGGCCGAGGTGTCACAGAGGCATTTTTCTCATGGTCCAAGGTACAGCTGGTGCGCCGCGATCATACTGGCAGGAAATCACAGCCGTTCTGGTGGCGAAGACTATCGCGCTGATTGCCATTTATTTGCTGTTCTTCGCGTCGCCGGCGCCGATTCCCCATCTCGGCGATCACCTTTTCCTGAAGGACGGCGCGAAATGAGCGGCCTCGATGTCGTCGATCTGTCGAGGCTCCAATTCGCGTTGACGGCGCTCTATCACTTTCTGTTTGTTCCCCTCACGCTAGGGCTTTCCGTGCTCCTCGCGATCATGGAAAGCGTCTATGTCATGACCGGTCGCCGCATCTGGCGCGACATGACGATGTTTTGGGGCATCCTGTTTGGCATCAATTTTGCGATGGGAGTCGCGACCGGAATTACCATGGAATTTCAGTTCGGCACGAACTGGTCCTACTTCTCGCACTACGTCGGCGACGTGTTCGGCGCGCCGCTCGCCATTGCAAGGCCTGATGGCGTTCTTCCTCGAGGCGACCTTCATCGGATTGTTCTTTTTCGGATGGGACCGGCTCAGCAAATCGGGCCATCTCGCCGTCACCTGGTGCGTCGCATTCGGTTCGAACTTCTCGGCTCTCTGGATCCTGATCGCCAATGCCTGGATGCAGCATCCGGTCGGCAGTCGATTCAATCCTGACACGATGCGCATGGAGGTGACCGACTTCTTTGCGGTGCTCTTCAATCCTGTCGCACAGTCGAAATTCGTGCATACGGTCAGCGCCGGCTATGTGACGGGCGCGATGTTCGTCCTCTCTATCAGTGCCTACTACCTGCTGCACGGGCGCCACCTCTAATTTGCCAAGCGGTCGATGACGGTCGCCGCATCGTTTGGGCTCGCGTCGGCGCTCTCCGTCGTCGTGTTGGGAGACGAGAGCGGCTACACGACCACGGAGAACCAGAAGGTCAAGCTCGCGGCGATGGAGGGCCTGTGGCACAGCGAGCCCGCACCGGCCGGCTTGACCATTATCGGCCTGCCCAGCCAGGAGAGCCGGGAAACCCGTTATGCCATCCACGTGCCGTGGGTCTTGGGGCTGATCGCGACGCGCTCGATCACGACGGTCGTGCCCGGCCTGTTCGATCTGGTGGACGAGGCCAAGACGCGGATCCGCCGGGGACTCGAGGGCTATGCCGCCGTTCAGCGCCTGCGCAGCAATCCGCAAGACAACGGCGCGCGCAAGATCATCGGGGACCGCCAGAATGATCTCGGCTACGCCATGCTGTTGCGGCGGTACGTCGACGATCCTACGAAGGCGAGCGACCGGCAGATCGAGCAGGCCGCCTGGGACACCGTCCCGAACGTACCCACACTGTTCTGGTCTTTCCGGATCATGGTCGCGCTCGGTTTCTACTTCATCGCATTGTTCGCGGTGCTGTTCTCTGGCGGCATCGCCGATCCCGGCCTGGAACGTGTGGCTGAGTCTCGTCGGATTTGTCGTCTTCTACACGGCGCTCCTCGTTGTCGATCTCTACTTGATGATCAAATACGCCCGCATCGGACCGACGGAATCTTGGGAAGTGCCCGACCTCGCCGCGAGGCAGGCGTCGCCCGGAGGCGTGATCGTCGATCGCACTACGCTGCACCCCAGACCAACCCCCGCGGAGTAGCGATATGTCGATTCCCATCGACTACGAAACGCTGCGGGTGATCTGGTGGGGGTTGCTGGGTATCCTGCTCATCGGGTTCGCGGTGTTCGACGGCTTCGATCTCGGAACGGCAATCCTGATGCCGTTCGTCGGGCGGACCGATACCGAGCGCCGGATTCTCATCAATTCCGTGGGTCCGGTCTGGGAAGGCAACCAGGTCTGGTTCATTCTGGGCGGCGGCGCGTCCTTTGCCGCCTGGCCGCCGCTGTACGCGGCCTCGTTCTCCGGCTTCTATATCGCGATGTTCGTGGTGCTGATTGCGTTGATCCTGCGTCCAGTCGCGTTCAAGTTCCGAGGCAAAGTCGACAACTCGACTTGGCGTACCATGTGGGATTGGGCGCTGTTCGTTGGCGGCTTCGTGCCATCCCTGATTTTCGGCGTCGCTTTCGGCAATCTGCTCCTCGGGGTGCCATTCCATTTCGACGGCGAGCTGCGAGCGTTGTACACGGGCAGCTTCTTTGGTCTGCTCAATCCGTTCGCGATCCTGTGCGGGCTCGTCAGTGTTGCGATGCTGACGCCCCATGGCGCCGTCTACGTCTACATGAAAACCGGCGAGACGATCGCACAACGCGCCCGCTCGGCAGGCATCGTGGCCAGCCTAGTGACCTTCGGGCTTTTCGCAGTGGGTGGTGTGCTCATCTTCTCGTGGGTCGACGGTTACGCGATTTCGGGACCGATCGATCACGCGGGCCCGTCCAATCCTGTGCGCAAGGCTGTCGACGTCGCGGCAGGCGCGTGGTTCGCCAATTACCGCCTGCAGCCGTGGACGATAATCGCACCCCTGCTTGGGCTCGGCGGCTCGCTGCTGGCGCGCCGAAGGGCGCTCGCGGCGTTCCTCGCGAGCGCACTGGCCCTGACGGGAATCATCGCAACCCCGGGGCTTGCAATGTTCCCGTTCATCCTGCCGTCCTCGACGCAACCGAACGCGAGTCTGACCGCCTGGGATTCCTCATCCAGTCACATGACGCTGTTCATCATGCTGATCGCGGTGATCATCTTTCTCCCGATCGTGTTGGCCTATACGGCATGGGTCTATCGCGTGCTGCGGGGAAAGCTGACCCCGCAAATGCTCGAAACCAACCGGCAAGCCTATTAGGAACCGGCCATGTGGTACTTCGCATGGATTCTCGGACTGGGACTCGCTTGCAGCTTCGCGATCCTCAACGCGATGTGGCTCGAGCTCGACCCGAATTATGCCGCGAGCATCAGTGGCCAGCCTATCGATCCAGCATCTGGAGATCGAAGACAGGGGGAGCTAGGCTGAGTCGATGCCAGCCGCAACACACCCCACCCGCCGGATTGAGCTTGCCTAGAACTCAGCGCAATGAGTTCTTGGGTTCGCGTATCAAATTCGGGGCTTCGATGACCAAATGGTCTTGAATTACTGCCGTCCGGTCCCGCTGGTTGATTGATCGGGTGTTCGGAAAATCCTCCCAGACGACCTGGGGACCGAATGCCTGAGCCCTCGTTTGCCGAGACGAGGCCTCCGACGGTCGAGAGCGCGCTACGCCTCGACATCGAGGTGCCATCGAGCTTGGAGTGCACGTGCGGGGCTCTATGCACGTCGATTTCTATGACCACAAGCTTTCAATCGAATTCGAGTCCAAGGCGGTCGCCAATGAGGCGAGCTGGGTCCGTCTAAAATACGACATGACCGACGATTGGTCCGGCGAAGACTGCAAGATTGATGACCTGATCAGCCTCACAACCTCACGGCCGCCATTTGGCGGAATTCGGTGGTGGTTTCGATGCCCTAGGACATACCGGCGAGTCAGGGTGTTGCACCTACCCCTGGGTGGCCGGCACTTTTGGTCTTCGGGAAGGAACACTTATCGGCGTCATGGTTCTTGCGCGTCCGGTGGTAAAGCCATTCGACCCCAAGCAGATCGACCTGCCGCCACTTTCGCTGATCAGGCGGTAATTGCCATCGAGAACGTGAGCCTGTTCGAAGAAGTGCAGGCGCGCACCCGCGAGCTCTCGCAATCGGTCGAGGAACTTCGAGCGTTGGGTGAGGTGAGCCAGGCGGTCAACTCGACGGTTGATCTCGACACGGTACTCACGACCATTGTCGCCAAAGCGGTTCAGCTATCGACGACTGATGGCGGCGCAATATACGTGTTCGACCAGGAGAGCCAGGAATTTCAGCTTCGTGCCACCCATGGGATGGATGAGGTGATGATCGCTGTGATCCGGGAGGAGGGCATTCGCACGGACGAGCGAATCATTGCCCGCGCAACGGCACAGCGCCATTAGCAGACATCGACCGCGCAAACGCTTGATGAACGACGCATTTTTAAATGGCACCGCATCACCATCACTCAAAGCCGAATGATTTTGCAGATTGCGGCTACGCCGTTGCCAACAGCGTTCAAACACACACTCAATGCCCGCTCAGCACCAGCGTCTTTATCGGCAGCACTAGCGCCTGGATGCGCAGCAGCATGGCGTGCACGATGCCGGTAGCGTCGACGGCGTGCAGCGCAAAGCGCTTGAAGGCGCCGGTCTCCTTCGCCTCGATCACATCGTGGTTGCTGGTGTAGGCGTTGACGACGCAGCTGCTGCCGGGGGTGACGCCCTCAAGGCCGCCCTGGTAGAGAGGCTCCATGAAAACGAGGATGGTGCCTGGGCGCACGGTGGCCTGCGCTTCGAGCAATTGCTCGCCACCGCGGAACTGGCCGGCGGCGATGTAATCCTGCACATTGGTGATCACCATCGGAATGATGGTCCATGGTTTCGAAATGCAGGTGGCCTCGGCCACCATGCCGACCTTCATGACCTGCGCCTCGATCTGGTCGAAGCCGGCCGACAACGCGCGCCGTCCCGCGCCTTCCGGAATCAGAACGCCGGCCGAGCGTATCATGGGATTGACGACATCGCCGGGGCGCAGCAGAAACTGCTCGACACGGCCATCGAAGCCGGCGCGGATAAAGGTCTTGTCGAGATCGACCTGCGCCTCGGCGAGCGCTGCCTCCGCGCTGGCCTTCTCGGCGGGCAACAGCGCGGTGGCGCGGATGACCGCCGATTGCTTCGACGCATTGGCCGCGTCGACGCCGCCCTGGCGGCCGGCAAGCGCCACCTCGAGCTTCTCGATGTCCCGCTGCGGCACGATGCCGGGATTGCGCCGCTGCAATTCTCGCTTGACGTCGAGTTCATCGGAGGCCTGCTGATAGCTGCCTTTGGCTTCGATGATCTGACCCTCTGCCTTCAGCACGTCGGCCTGTGCGGCGCTCAGCGCGGCGTCGGCCTCGGCGATCTTGCGCCGTGCGGTCTCCAGCGCCGCCTGCTGCTTGGAATTGTCGAGGCGGAAAATCACGTCGCCCTTCTTGACGGGGGCAGAGAGGTTGAAATTCACCTCCGCGACGCGGCCCGTGGTCTCCGGCACGATCGGAACCGTGCGGTAGAACAAAGTGGCGGTCGAGGTGGAGGGGTGGAAGTAGAAGATCATCGTGATCAGCCCCACCGTCAGCATCAGACAGGCGATGATGCCCCAGCGGAGCTCGAACCACACCGAATAGAAAGTGATCTCGCGGCCGAGGCGCTTGCCCTGCACATAGCGCCGATAGAGGTAGTCCGGAAATATCGTGATCATGGAGCAGAGCAGCAGTTCAAGCATGGCCCGGCACCTCACGCTTGAGGTCGCTCTCGATCTTGCTCTCGTCCATGGCGGCGCTGGTCTTCGCCGCGTCCGACATGTTTGCCGCGAGAGGTGCGGCGTGATGCGGCGCCTCGGCAGGAGCAGTCTCGGGCGCAACGCCCGCCATCTTCTCGACCGATCCCGCGATCCTCCGCAGCGGCGTGCCCCAATCCGGCAGGTCGATCATGGCGAGCAACAGGCCCACCACCCAGAACAGATGGATGTGGGTGAACAGCGCGAGCAAGCCGAGCACGGCCACGATCTCGAACTGGAGTTTTTGCGACTTGTGCGCCATCCGCTCGGGCAGGGTATGCAGATGCAGGTAGATGTTGCCGACCGCGAGAACGGCACCGATCAGAACGATGCCGACCACCACCATTAGGGTATCGGTGTCACCTGGAGCAGTGATGAAGCCTGGTAGATGATGGGGCGCAGCCGGATGCAGTTCGCTCACGTGCTACTCCTCCGAAAGCTACGCCCGAGGGAAAAACCGAGACGGGCCCTTAGCGTCTACATACTTGCACAATGCTGAAACTTGGCAAGCTCGGCTTGTCGCGCGTCGCCCGTTGGCGGCCCCTCAAAGATGGTCCGGCCGTGCTCCGGCCCCACCAGCGAGAGAAGCTGGCAAGGGGCGCCAAGACAAGGAGCACGCCATGCCCAGCAAGCTCAATATAGCGATCGCCTCGGTGATCGGTATCGACATCGGCAAGAACTCGTTCCA
>WNGD01006732.1_pt1 | contig 12964 bp, 12 predicted proteins | sample 5400671 | NCBI WGS metagenome assembly WNGD01 (sample SAMN13153369, study PRJNA577476) | soil metagenome | isolation source: 40 cm soil or saprolite under grassland replicate 2 | place: USA:California | collected 2016-06-15
CGATCGAATACATCCGGGCCGGAAAGCTGCGGGCGTTGGCCGTGACGACCGCAAAGCGCTCGGAGGTGCTGCCGGATGTTCCGACGGTGAGCGAATTCGTGCCCGGCTACGAGGCGAGCCAGTGGTATGGTATCGGAGCTCCGAAGAACACGGGCACAGAGATCATCACCAAGCTTAACCGGGAGATTAACGCGGGTCTCGCCGATCCGAAGTTGAGAGCGCAGCTTGCCGAGCTTGGCGAGACAACGCTCGGCGGCTCCTCGGCCGAATTCGAAAAGTTGATTGCAGAGGAAACCGAGAAGTGGACGAAGGTGGTGAAGTTCTCGGGAGCAAAGGCAGATTGATTTGAGGAGAGCGTGAGTCGGCGGTGAGCAGACGATGAAATTCATGGACATGCGGCAGTGGATCGCCCTGCTCGAGAAGAAGGGTGAGCTACGGCGGATTACCGCCGAGGTAGACTGGAATCGCGAGATCGGCGCCATTGCTCGGCGCGTCCTTGAGAAGAAGGGGCCCGCGCTGCTGTTCGAGAGCATCAAGGGCTACAGAAATGGGCGGTGCACCAAGATTTTTGTGAGCGGTCTGGGGGCCCAATCGCGCCTGGCGCTTGCTCTCGGCTTTCCCCGCGACATCGCCAATCGTGACCTCATTCAGTACGTGATGAAGAAAAACCGCGAGACGATCGCGCCGGTCATCGTCGAAACGGGGCCGGTGAAGGAGATCATCGTGCGCGGCGATGCCATCGACCAGACTGAATTTCCCGTCCCCCAATGGCAGTACCTCGAAGGCGGCCGCTACATCCATACCTTCTCCGGCGTCGTGACGAGAGATCCGGAGACGCGGGTGATGAACGTCGGTATCTACCGGGGGATGGTCGGCCACAAGGATACTGCGCCGTTTCTTCTCATCAAAGGCGGCCAACATTGGGGTGCGCATTTTGCCAAATGGTCCGCGCGCAAAGAGCCCATGCCGGTCGCTTGTGTGATCGGCTGGGATCCCATCATGCCGTTCTTGGCGGGATCGCCAGTCGTGACCGGGGTATGCGAGTGGGATGTGATGGGCGCCTACCGCAGCGAGCCCGCGCAGCTGGTTCGCTGCGAAACGGTCGATCTCGAGGTTCCCGCCACCGCGGAGATCGTGCTCGAGGGATATATCAGCGACGATCCCGCAAGCTATGAGATTGAAGGACCGTTCGGCGAGTTCACCGGCTATGTGTCGGACCTTCCCACGCCGCGGCCGACGATGAAAGTCACGTGCATCACTCACCGGTGCGACCCGATCTTTTGCGGTTCGCTGGAGGGTACCTTGCCGGGCTCCTACAGCGAGAACAGCGTCATGTCGTCGGTGCAGCGCGCGGGCATCGCCTGGAATATTCTCAACAGCGCCGGTATCCCCGGTATTCTCGACGTCTACGCGCCGCCCATCACCAACGGCGTCAACATCCGTATCCAGATCAAGAAGCACTACCAGGGGCAGCCCAAGCAGATCGCTGCAGCGCTGTGGGGCAACAGCGCCGCCCAATACCGCTACAAGCACGTGATTGTGGTGGAGGAGGACATCGATCCCGCGGACGACGAGCAAGTTGAATGGGCGTTCGCTCACCGGGTGAACGCTGGCGAAGGCGGCATCGTCATCTTCCCCGGCATTTTCGGCTCGCCGATCGATCCCAGCACGCCCATGGAGGATCGCGATGTTGCACAGCTCGGCACCGGCCTCTGGAACCGGATGTTGATCGATGCCACGCGCTCCTGGAAGGACCCGCGGCGTTCGCAGTGGGGCGGGGAGCGTTTCCCGCCCACCGTGCGACCATCCCCTGAAGATGAGGCGCGCGTGCGAGTTCGTTGGTCGGAATACGGGCTAGGTGATCTGTGACTCGCGCGCAGTTGGATCAATCGTACTGTCTTCGTCTGTGCGTCTGCTTTGCATTGCTGCCACTTGCCTCGCGTCATGATTGGCTTAGGCGCTGATCCGCGAATTTCCTCTCAGGCACGACGTCGCGCGCGATGGGCTATTTGCGCGTTCTCGATGTTCCGGCTTATTCGACCGTCATCGGAGCGACCCTGTATGGCGCTGAAATCAGGAAATCAGCCATGCCCAGGGTGTGCTAGGCTCAATATTTCGATATCTGGAGCGTTGGAGGGACAATGAAGCGGCGTGCGTGCATAACCTTGCTCGGCGGGGCGGCAGCGGCGCTGGTCGGTCTTCACCATTCCTCCGCGATTTTGGCGCAGGAGAGCGCCGACTGGGTGACCGCATTGCCGCGCGCCCCGGTCAGTCCCGACCTCGTGAACGAGGCATTTCGTCAATACGCGATCGACTGGGGGATCGCGCGGGTCGGCCGCCTGTTCAAAGAGTTGGATGTTCCGCTCAGCATCGTGTTGAACGCCGAGTTTCCCGGCAAGCACGCGTCGGTGTGGAAAGAGTTCCGCGCCAGCCAGCCGAACGCGCCGATCATCGCCCACGGCATGAACAATACCAGCCGCACGTTGCCGCTCGGGCGCGGGCTCGCCGCACAGAAAACCTACATCCGCGAGACATTGGACCTGATTGCCGGGGCAACCGGGGTGAGGCCGACCGGTTGGTCGAGCCCGAGCGTCTATTCCAATGGCGATACGATGCAGGCGATCGCCGCCGAGGGCATCACCTATACCATCGACCAAATGGATTCCGACGTCATTTCCAACTTGAAGACGCCGGACGGCTCGCTGGTCCTGCTCCCCTATCCGGTCGTCACCGTCGATATGGGCCAGCAACTCGCACGCATGAAGACGCCCGCCGAGATCGAGACGCTCTGGGTGGATTACGTGCTGGAGCTGGCCAATGAGGCGCGCGCCGATCCCGCCCGCGAGGCAACCACGGCCGTCATTGGAATCCATCCCTTTGTGATCGGCACCCCGGACGGGGCCGCCGCCTTGCGGCGTGTTCTCGCGCGCCTCAGCAAGGACGAGAAGGTCTGGCTAACCGAGACCGACGCCATCTTGAAGGCGGCTGGGCTGAAATGAAGCTCATGGCTGGTCTGGTGATGATGGGCGTGTCCTGACGCTCGGGGAGGCAAGCGTTCGCATTGCTGCGCGTCACCAAGTGTAGATTCTTTGATTGTAACCGAGGCTGCCGCCGCCGGTGGCTGCGGGGCTGTCCGGGTTGGAAAACGCACCGGCGCGCGGAGCGGTGGCTTGCGCGCGTGGGCTGCTGCGATAGACGTTCTGACGCTTGGGCGCGGCCCACGCTGCAGCCACGTTGCTAAGAATGATGGCAGCGGCGAGCGCAAATTTTATCGTGAGTGACATTTTTGCCTCCTGGTCCGTTTCGGGTAACTGTTGCACCTACTCCGGCGCATTAGCGAGACCCCCGGATGGCCTGGATTATTCCCGGCGGTCGTATGTGACGGGGCATTTCTGATAACGAGCCGGATGGCTCGAGCGGGGAGAGGAACGGCTATGCAAACGCGCGCGTTCGGGCGCACTGGAATGCAGCTCTCGGTGCTGGGCTTCGGCTGCGGCGCGGTCGGCGGATTGATGGTGCGTGGCGATGCGCGTGACCAGGAACGCGCCGTGGCGCGGGCGATCGAGGCCGGCGTGAACTACTTCGATACCGCCGTCCAGTACGGCAACGGCGAATCGGAAAAGAATCTCGGCCGCGTCCTGCAAAGGCTCAAACCGCCCAACGTGGTTGTCGGCACTAAAGTGCGGCTACCGAGTGCCGACTTCGGGCGCATTGCCGAGGCCATAACAAAATCGCTCGAAAGCAGCCTGGCGCGACTGCGGCTTGATCGCGTCGACATCTTCCACCTGCACAATGCGATCACCGAGAGCGGTGGCGGCGAAGCGCTCAGCGTCCGGCAGGTGCTCGGCGAGGTGGTGCCCGCGTTCGAGCGGCTGCGCCAGCAGGGCAAAACGCGCTTTCTCGGGCTTACCGCGGTCGGCGAGACAATGGCGCTGCATCAGGTGGTCGACGCGCGCGCCTTCGACAGCGCGCAGGTGGTCTACAATATGCTCAATCCGTCCGCGGCTGTCGCCCTGCCGCCGAACTATCCGGCCCAAGATTATGGACGGTTGTTCGAGCACACCAAAGCGGCCGGCGTTGGCGTCGTCGGCATCCGCGTGCTCGCCGGCGGCGCGCTTTCGGGATCGGCCGAACGCCATCCCATTGCTTCACCGCCGCCCGAACCAATCGGCTCGGCGCTGAACTACGATGCCGACGTCGCGCGCGCCCGGCGTCTCATGCCGTTGGTCGAGGAGGGACTTGCCGCGAGTCTGACCGAAGCCGCCACGCGCTTTGCGCTCTCGCATCCGGCGATCGGCACGATCCTGGTCGGCATGGCAACGCCGCAACAGTTCGAGGATGCGCTTGCCGCCGTTCGAAAAGGCCCGCTACCGGCCGGCGCGCTGGAGCGTTTGTCCGCGCTGCGACAGGCTTTCGCCGGCGAGCCGCGTTGAAGGCGCGCCAGTTACTCGTCGCTGCACCTTATCCAGTTGTGATCGGCGGTCGCGCGCGGGCCCCTTGCGCCACGACTGCGCCGAATCCAATCTTCGCGGCGCAGTCGGTGGAGGGCAAAGAAGCGGAGGACCAATGATCGGCAAATTGGTGGTACTGATTACGGCCTCAGCGGCGCTGATCGCGGCCGATACGTCGGGCGCACAAGCGCGAACCAATACTGGTGCCGCGGTCAGCGCGTCGCAAAGTTCCGCGAAATCCCATGGCGCAGTAAAGGTCAAAAACCTTAGAGGAAAAAGAAATCCCAGCGATCAGGGCCGGGAGTACTGAGGGCGAAAGCTTCGCATCCTGCGGCAAAGGCATATCTTTGCCGCCGAACCGGTCCAGGGCCAAGCAACATGAAGGCTGATGCGAGTTCGTTCGACTACATTGTGGTCGGTGCCGGCACGGCTGGCTGCGTGCTCGCCAATCGCCTGTCCGCCTCGGGGAGCGATCGCGTTCTGCTCCTCGAAGCCGGTGGTCACGACCGGCACATCTGGATTCACATCCCGCTCGGTTACGGCAAGCTGTTCACCAATCCCAAGGTGAACTGGCTCTATACCTCGGAGCCGGAAGCCGAACTCAACAACCGGCGCATCATCCAGCCGCGCGGGAAAGTGTTGGGTGGGTCGAGTTCGATCAACGGCCTTCTGTATATCCGCGGCCAGCCGGCAGATTTCGATCATTGGCGTCAGCTCGGCAATGCCGGCTGGAGCTTCGAGGATGTGCTGCCCTATTTTCGGCGCGCCGAGGACCAAGCGCGTGGCGAGGACGCGCTGCACGGCGTCGGCGGGCCGCTCGCGGTCTCCGATGTCTGTGAACCGCATCCGCTGTGCGAGGCTTTCATCGCCGCCGCGGAGCAGGCGGGCTTCCCGCGCAACGACGATTTCAACGGGCCCACTCAGGAAGGCGCCGGGTATTTCCAGCTCACCGCGCGGCACGGCCGCCGCTGGTCGACCGCCGTAGGGTATCTGCGCTCCGCGCGCCGAAGGGCAAACCTCGCCATCGTCTCGAATGCGCTGGCGAGCCGCATTGTTTTTTCGGGATGCCGTGCGATCGGGGTTGAATACCGGCAGGGTGAGGCGAAACGCATCGCCTACGCGAACCGGGAAGTCATCGTCGCCGGCGGCACATTCAATTCGCCGCAGCTTCTGCAACTCTCCGGGCTGGGACCGGCGGCGCTGCTGCGCCCCCTCGGCATAGACGTGATCGCCGACATGCCAGGTGTCGGCGCCGACCTGCAGGATCATCTTCAGGTCCGCATGCAATATCGTTGCACCGAGCGGATCACGATGAACGACGTGATCCACAGTTGGCGGCATCGAACTGGTGCCGGGCTGCGCTACGCGCTGTTCCGAAAAGGGCTGCTGGCGATCGGGGCCGGTTATGCCGGCGGGTTCTTTCGCACGAGCCCGCTCGTTGCGACGCCCGACGTGCAAGTGCACTTCATCATTTTCAGTGCTGACGCGGCCGGTGCCGCGCTGCATACCTTTCCGGGCTTCATCGCATCGGTGTGTCAATTGCGGCCGGAGAGTCGCGGCTTCGTGCGCATCACGTCGGCCGACCCGGCAAAACCGCCGGCGATCGAGCCCCGCTATCTCTCGAGCCGGGCCGATCGCGAGACCATCGTCGCCGGGATGAAGCTTCTGCGCCGGATCATGCAACAGCCGGCTATGCGCCGCTACATCGCCGAAGAGCGCGCGCCGTCGCCGGCCTGCACGAGCGACGCGGAGCTTCGCGCGTTCGCGCGCGAGACGGGGACGACCGTCTTCCATCCGACGAGCACGTGCCGCATGGGTAGCGATGACGCCGCCGTGGTTGACGAGCGACTGCGTGTGCGCGGGATTGATGGGCTACGTGTGGTCGACGGCTCGATCATGCCAACCGTCGTCTCGGGCAACACGAACGCGGCCATCGTCATGATCGCGGAAAAGGGCGCCGACATGATCCTGCAGGACGCCGTCGCGCAGGCGCCCGTCGCGCTGTCGGCTTGAGCGGCATGACGAAAGGGGACACCCTATCTATAAGCATCGCGCTCCAACACTTGGCCGAGGGCACATGCGCACGGCACGGCAATTCATCGCGGCTACGCCGGTCACCAACGTCGATCGCGACGGCAGTTTGAGACGCCGCTCGCGAGGCTTCCTGTGGGCGATTATTGCTGCGGTTGCGGCGACGGCGCCCGCAACGGGCGCGCTGCTCTTTGCGTCGCAAATTTTCGCCCAACCCGCCTCCGATGCGCTTGGCGAGGTGTTGGTCGGCAAAGCCGCCTTGGGTGATTGGCGCACCGACGCCCCTTTGGTCCGCCGTAAGATTACCGAGCTGCCTGCGCCCTACGCCACGCGCTCCGCATCGAATCCTCCCCGCCTAATCGCAAAACCCCCTTCGGCCGCGCCAAAGGTACCGCCGGGCTTCCAGGTCGAATTGTTCGCCGCCAACCTGCACGATCCGCGCACAGTTCGCGTCGCGCCGAACGGCGACATCTTCGTCGCGGAATCGGAGCCCGGGCGCGTTCGCGTGTTGCGCGCCGCCGACGGCGCGTCGCAGCCCGAAACTAACGAGGTGTTCGCTTCAGGCTTGCAGGAGCCGTTCGGTGTAGCCTTCTACCCGCCCGGCTCGGATCCGCAGTGGATATATGTCGCCAATACGGGATCAGTGGTGCGCTTCCCCTACCGCAGTGGCGACCTCAGGCCAGGCGGAAAACCCGAGGTGATCGTGCGCGATCTTGCCCGCGCGGGCGGCCGCTCGGTGCAGCGCGGTCATATTACGCGCGACATTGTGTTCTCGCAGGACGGTCGCAGAATGTTTGTCTCCGTCGGATCGGCGACCAATGACGGCGAGGGAATGGGTAAACGCGATGCCGCCGCGATCGCGCGTTGGGAAGCGGCGCATGGTCTGGGCAGCGCCTGGGGCCCGGAAACGGATCGCGCGGCTGTGCTCGTGTTCGACCCGGACGGCAGCAATCGGCGTGTGTTCGCAAGCGGCCTGCGAAACTGCGTCGGCCTCGCCGTGCATCCGCTGACGGGCGATGTCTGGTGCTCGACCAACGAGCGCGACGATCTTGGCGACGACCTCGTCCCCGACTTCGTGACGCGCGTGCGCGACGGCGCGTTCTACGGCTGGCCTTGGTACTATCTGGGGCCCAACGAAGATCCCCGCCATCGCGGCGAACGGCCTGACTTGAAGGACAAGGTCACCGTACCCGACGTGTTGATCCAGGCGCATTCGGCGTCGATGGGAATGGTCTTCTACGACAACGACCAATTCCCGTCGGAGTATCGCGGGGATGGGTTTGCGGCCGAGCACGGCTCTTGGAACCGAGCGAAGCGGACCGGCTACAAGGTGATCCGCGTGGTGCTGAAGGACGGTGTTCCGACCGGCGAATACGAAGACTTCATGACCGGCTTCGTCGTGAACGACTCCTCCGTTTGGGCGCGTCCCGTGGGAATCGCGGTCGCGCACGACGGCGCGCTCCTCGTCAGCGAGGACGGGAACGGCACGATCTGGCGGATCACCTATCGCGGTGGGCCATAGAACAGTTCATGGCGGATAGGACAAGATGACAAGCCAAATGCTCGTTGAGGAATTCCGCCGCGACATCGGCCATGTCAGCTCGACGGTTGATGCACGTGAAATTCGCCAGAAATCCCACGACTTTCACTGGTATAGCCCGGTGCTTACCCCACAGCTCGAGAATTGCATGGCGGACATCGTGGTTCGGCCGCAGAGCGAGGAGGAAATCGCCGCGGTCGTGAGGGCAGCCGTCAAGCATCGAATGTCATTGACGCTGCGGGGCGGTGGTACGGGCAACTACGGGCAATCGGTGCCGCTCAAAGGCGGTGTGCTCCTCGACATGACCGGCTTCAACAAAGTGGTCGCGGTCGAGCGCGGTCACATTCGCGTGCAAGGCGGGTCGGTTATTCTCAAAGCGCTCGAGGCAGCCTTGGCATCGCGCCAGCAATTGATGATGTACCCCTCGACCATGCGATCGGCCACAATCGGAGGCTATCTCGCAGGCGGCTTTGCGGGCATCGGCTCCGTTCGCCATGGGATCATCCGCGATTCCGGGATGATCGAGTCGCTCAGAATCATGACCATAGAGGAATCCCCGCGCATCGTGACGCTCTCCGGCGACGATACGGGGCTCGTTCTTCACTCCTGGGGCACGACCGGAATCATCATCGAGGCGCAGCTCAAGCTTGTTCCGGCGGAGACATGGATCGACTGCATCGCCACCTTTCCGACCTATGCGGATGTTATCGCCTTCGGCAATGCGGCATTCGACAGCGATCTCGACATCTTCCTGTTGAGCGCCGTGGAACGTCGGTTTGCGCCCTACTACAAGCGGCTCAACGCGTATTTCGACGGCAGCCGCGACGCGATGTTCTCCATGGTCAAGGAGAGCGACGTCGAGCGTTATTTTGCGCTCGCTGCCAGGTTCGATGGCCATCGTTCCATGGCGGTCAACGACGCCCAGAGCGCCGCCGCCAATTTACGGCGCATCCACGAAACGGCGTTCAATCACACGACATTAATGGCGCTGCAGGTCGATCGAGGCTGGACCTATCTTCAGGTCGTGATGCCCAATCCGTTCGAGCCGAAGCTCGTGACGGAGCAGAAACGGCGCTTCGGCGACGAAGTTTTGATGCATCATGAATATACGAAAGAGAAGGGGCGCTGTCGTATCGGCGCCCTGCCGCTCATCCGCTACACGACGGAACAGCGGCTCAACGACATCATGCGCTCATTCGAGGAGGACGGCTGCGTCCTCAACAACCCGCACATCTTCAAGCTCGAGGATGGCGGCCGCTTCGACCCCGATGGCCGCAAGCTCGCCTTTCGCAAGTCCGTCGATCCGATGGGGCTGCTCAATCCGGGCAAGCTCCGTTCGCTATCTTGATCGGGACAGCCCGCTCATTGCAGCCTCAGCCTCGCGGTGGCAACCAGTTCCATGCATTTTTTGCTCTTGCCTTTGGCGGCGAAGGCTTTGGCGCGATTCAGAATCGCAACGAGGCGCTTCTTTGAGGCCAGCTCAGCGTCGCGCACCGACTCCGGCGTTGGCTGATAGCCGAGTTGCGCGCCGACTGATTGCCGCGCTGTCGGGGCGGCAGCGGGATTGTTTCCGGACTGCTGAATTGCTTGCTCCAACTTGGCGATCTCATCGCTGCAGGGGCTTGCAACCGCCAAACTCACGCCGAGCCCGAGGACGATCAAAACAATAATCATGATCGATGGACGCATGCCCTCCTCCGATGATCGCGCTGACCGTGTGGGCATAACATAAGGCCTTGTTTGGCCTGCCTCCAGTCGGCCGAACCGAGCGTGCTTGTCTCTTGCAGGGACAACGAGAAGCGCGGTAGTTCATACCGCGTAGGCGCGGTCTCGACTGCGGCGGTAAAACACGCCGGCAGCAAGGGGGTATCGTGGGCAAATGGTCGATCACTGTCCTATTCGGATCGCTTCTCGTTCTGGCCTCGGCAAGCGCCGTGCAAGCCGCTGAACTTCAGGTCATAGCGGGCGGCGGAATTGCTGCCGCATTGAACGAGATCGCCGTCCTGTTCGAACGTGCGTCCGGCCATAAGGTGGTCATTCGCTACGGCACGGCGCCGGAGCTGATCAAGATGGCGGCGAGCGATGTTCGATTCGACCTTGGTGTGGCGCCGCAGGATGTGTGGACTGACGCTGCCGCGCGCGCGCAGCTCGCGCTCGGACCGAGGCCCGATGTCGCGCGCGTGGGCATTGGCGTCGCGGTCAAGAGCGGCGCCCCTAAGCCCGATATCAGCACGGCGGCGGCGCTCAAGCAGACGCTGCTCAACGCGCAGTCCATCGCCTCGATACCGGCGAGCGCCACGGGCACACAGCTTGCCGGCATCTACGAGCGGCTCGGCATCACCGAAGAGATGAAGTTCAAAACCAAGGCCCAGACCGCGCCGAGGCAAATCGCCGACGCGGTCGCTAACTGCCAGGCCGAACTCGCCGTGTTTGGACTCAACGTGCTGATCGACCCCCGCTTGGAGATCGTGGGGCCGTTCCCGGCGGAAGTGCAGCGTGAAGTGGTCTATGTCGCAGGCGTCGCAGGCAACAGCAAGGAACCGGAAGCAGCCAAGGCGTTTCTTGCCTATCTGATGAGCCCGCCGGCCATTGCCGTGATCAAGGCCAAAGGGCTGAACCCTGGCTGAGATCAGCTCGGACTATTGCACGCCAAAGCTGCCATGCTAGCTGACCGTCAACGAATCCGAACCATGCTGATCGAAGGCGAAAGCTCGGACCAAGGACAAAGCAAATGAAAACAAAAGCAAAGGTGCTCACAACGGCGATTGCGATATCTCTACTGGCGGCGCTCACGCTGGCGCTAGCGCCTGACGATATCGCCCGCGGGCAGACTCCGGAAAAAGTGACGGTTCGCTTCACTTGGAAGCTCAAGGGCGAGTATGCGCCGCTCTACGTTGCTCTGCAGAAGGGCTATTACAATGCCGAAGGCCTCGACGTGCAGCTGGCCGAGGGCAACGGCGCGCAAAACGTGCTCAAGGCGCTGGCGTCCGGCAACGAAAAGTTTGGCTATGGGCCGGCGGTTGCCGCCGCGCGTGCCGTGAGCCAGGGCCTACCGGTCAAGGTGGTCGCGCTATATCAGACCAGCGCCCCGATGGCTGTGATTGCGTTCCCCGACACGCCGCTCAAGGCCCCAAAGGACATCGAGGGCAAGCGGCTCGCGATTTCGGTCGGTGAGACGTTCGGCGACATGATCCGCCCGTTCACGCGGATCAATAATATCGATCTCAGCAAAGTCCAACTCATTCAGATGGACGCATCGGCGCGCACGTCGCAGTTCCTCACGCGCAAGGTCGACGTCATGTCGGTCTATCTCAGCAACGAGCTGCCGCAGATCGAGAAGCGCGCGGGCGTGAAGTTCAACGTGATCAAGGTGACCGATTTCGGCCTCAAGGTGCTCGGCTCCTCGATATATGTCAGCAACGCTTTTGCCGAGCAGAAGCCCGACGCGGTGAAGAAACTGCTGCGCGCGACCGCCAAAGGCTATCGCGACGCCATGGCGGACCCGAAGGAGGCAGCGAAAATAATGGCCAGCTACATGGCGGTGCCTGAGCAGCCGGACGTGCTCGAGCAGCAGGTCGAGGCAACCATGGTCACCACCAATGCGCCGCCGGACAAGCCAATCGGCTGGCAGGCTGAAGCCGACTGGCGGGCAAACCTCGATCTGTTGAAGGAAACCGGCGACATCGATGAGATCAAGCCGCTGAACAGCTACTTCACCAACGCGTATCTGCAGTAGCTCGGATTGAGCGCAGCGAAATCCGCCTTACGCCCGCAAGCCCGGCAACAGGTCCCTGGGACTGAATATGTTCAACGGCGCCCGTTGCGCCGGTCGGCGCGCAGGTGTTTGCTTTTTGCGTGCAAGCCAACCGGTCAATCGTCCTCGATCCAGCGAGTCCTGGCGGCATCAACTCGCCGTATGGGCTGATCGTGTTTGACGGCGTGTGCGTCCTATGTTCGCGCGGCTGCCGCTTCGTCAGCAAACGTGATCGCCGCGGCTACTTTCGCTTCGTTCCAATGCAATTGGCCGAGGGACGTCCCCTCGCTGAACAGCTCGGGATCGATCCTGACCACCCGGAATCGTTTGCGTTCGTGGCATCCGGCCAAGCCTATGTAAAATCCGAAGCCGTGCTGCGCATCGCGCGCGAGCTCCCTGGCTGGCAGTGGACGTGGATCTTTCACTGGGTTCCAAGGGTGATGCGCGACGCGATCTATGACTTGGTCGCGCGCAACCGCTACCGCTGGTTCGGCCGCCGTGACGCTTGCATGCTACCGACTTCGGATCGTTCGTGGCCATTGTGAACCGTGGCGGGTCGCCTCGGATTTGCCCGTTTTCGCGGGGCAGTCGGGACCGCCAAAGAAAGCGCATTTTTGTGATCGGCATCACATCGCGAATGCAACTCTGGCGCTAGCCTGTAATCTCACAGAGGGGAGAAGTGCTATGGCAAGATTGATTCGCGCAACCAGGCGGTTTTTTCGTCGCGATAAGACGCGCTGTTCCGGGATGGAATTCTGCGCCTTCGGCCTCTAATTCCAAGCAAGCCTTTAACGAATAGCCCGGATCGACCCCGCTTTTGCGGGGTCGATCCGGGCTATTCGCTCTCGGCTCAGATGGCGGCTATTGGTGCTGCAACTCGATCTGGCTATTCAAAGCGCCTGCGCGTCCGCGGATCAGATCGCTCGCGCGTTCTGCGATCATGACCACAGCTGCGTTGATGTTGCCGCCGATCAGGTCGGGAAACACGGAGGCGTCGACGACGCGCAGTCCTTCCGTGCCGCGCACGCGAAGCGCCACGTCCACCACCGCCAGGCGATCCGGTCCCATCCGACAGGTTCCGGCCGGATGATGTGCGGTCACGGCCGTTGTGCGAACGACATGTTCCAGCTGCTCATCATTGCGCGCCCCGGCGAGCGGTCCCAGCTCTCCTGAGATGAATGGGGCAAT
>WNGD01015597.1_pt1 | contig 12964 bp, 13 predicted proteins | sample 5400671 | NCBI WGS metagenome assembly WNGD01 (sample SAMN13153369, study PRJNA577476) | soil metagenome | isolation source: 40 cm soil or saprolite under grassland replicate 2 | place: USA:California | collected 2016-06-15
CAGTTCCCGCTGTCGGAGGCGCCGCGGCAGGTGCTGAGCTGGCTGGTACGGTTCCGCATCCGGGAACAGATGGCCGTCCGCAACGGCGTCACCGTGACCCGCGCGGACAGCCAGCGGGCCCGCGCCGCCATCGAGGCACGGGCCCGCCAGAGCCACGTTTCGCTGGCCAACCTCGCGGTGGCGAACGGGCTGCCGCCGGACCTGCTGCCGGAACTGGGCCGGTGGCAGGCGATCCAGGACGCACTCCTCCGCAAGCTCGATGGCGGCACGCTGCCGACCCAGCAAAGCGCGCTGCAGGCCCTCAGCCAGCAGTTCAACGCCCTTCAGTGCCATGCGGCCAAGAGCCTGGCGATCAAGGTCAACCCGCAGTTCGGCCGGCTGGATTACGGCCAGCTGTCCATCATCCCTGCCGAGTCCGCGCTCTCCGCCCCGCAGGGCGGCGAGCCCACTCCCTCCCCCAAACCGCAGCTAACCCCGCAGTGCTGAGGATGTCCCGTGTTCCCGGCCGGCCGCGCAGCGGGCTGGAGGCCCACGGGCGGCGCCCCGTGCCCTGCCCTGGCGTTGAGCGCCCGTGACCGATGACAGGCCCGGGGTAGCCCTGCTGCGCCTGGTGGCGGTCATGGACAAGCTCCGGGTTTCCTGTCCGTGGGACGCCCGGCAGACGCACGAGTCGCTCGCGCCGCATCTCCTGGAGGAGTGCTACGAGGCGCTGGACGCGCTGGAGAGCGGCGACCCGGCGGCGCTGCGCGACGAGCTCGGCGACGTGCTGCTCCAGGTGGTGTTCCACGCGCGGATCGCGGCGGAGGCCACCGACGGGACCGGCTACACCATCGACGACGTGGCCGAGGGCATCGTGGCGAAGCTGATCCGGCGCCACCCGCACGTGTTCGCCGACGTCACCGTCTCTGGCCCGGAGGAGGTCAAGCGGAACTGGGACGCGATCAAGGCGGCGGAGCGCGCGGGAGCCGGTGGGACATCCGCGTCGGTGCTCGACACCGTCCCGTTCGGCCAGCCGGCGCTGACGCTGGCCGCCCAGCTCCAGCGCCGCGCCGAGCGGGCCGGCGCGCCCGCGGACCTTGCCGATCTGTCACCGGGCGGCCACGCCGGCAGCGATGTGCCCGACGGCGGCGACGCCGACAGCGATGGGCACGGAAGCGACGCCGACAGCGATGGGCCCGGCGGCGGCCGCACCGTCAGCGACGTCGGTGCCGAACTGTTCGCGCTGGTGGCACGGGCACGCCAAGCCGGGCTCGACCCGGAGCTGGAGTTGCGCGCGGCGGCACGCGCCTACCGCGACCGCGTCCGCGCCTGGGAACGCCCCGGGCGCCGCTAGCCGACGCAGGCCGTGTCGTCAAGGCGTCGGCGTGGCCGGCGCGCCAGGGCGGGGCGGCTCGATTAGGCTCCATAATCGACACCTCTGTGCAACTGTCAGGAGTCACCTGTGGCCTCCATCGAAGCGGTCTTCGCCCGGCAGATCCTGGATTCGCGGGGCAACCCGACCGTGGAAGCCGAGGTGATCCTCGATGACGGCACGCTAGGCCGGGCGGCGGCCCCCAGCGGGGCATCGACCGGCGCGTTCGAGGCGGTCGAACTCCGCGACGGGAACAACGACTACGGCGGCAAGGGGGTCACCCAGGCGGTCCAGGGGGTCATCGAGGAGATCCAGCCGGCGCTGCTGGGTTACGACGCCGACGACCAGCGCCTGGTCGACCAGGCCATGATCGATCTGGACCGCACCCCGGACAAGTCCAGGCTCGGCGCCAACGCGATCGTCGCCGTCAGCATGGCCGTCGTGAAGGCCGCCGCCGAGTCCGCCAGCCTGCCGCTGTTCCGCTACCTGGGCGGGCCCAACGCCCACCTGCTCCCGGTGCCGTTGATGAACGTACTTAACGGCGGTGCCCACGCGGACAACAGCGTCGACATCCAGGAGTTCATGATCGCTCCGGTGGGGGCGGCCACGTTCGAGGAGGCCGTGCGCTGTGGCGCGGAGACCTACCACGCGCTGAAGTCCGTGGTGAAGCAGCACGGGCTCGCGACCGGGGTGGGGGATGAGGGCGGCTTCGCCCCCGATCTGCCCGGCAACCGGGCCGCCCTGGATCTCATCGTGGAGGCGATCGGCAAGGCCGGGTTCACCCCCGGGCTCGACGTGGCGCTGGCCATCGACGCCGCAGCCACCGAGTTCTACGCCGACGGGTCCTACACGGTCGAGGGCAAGGCCCGCACCGCCGACGAGCTGACCAGCACCTACGCGGAATGGCTGGACGCCTACCCGATCGTCTCGCTGGAGGACCCGCTGGCCGAGGAGGACTGGGCGGGCTGGCAGGCACTGACCGCCGCGCTCGGCGACCGGGTCCAGATCGTCGGCGATGACATTTTCGTCACCAATCCCGAGCGGTGCCGCCGCGGCATCGCCGAGGGCGCCGCCAACGCCCTGCTGGTCAAGCTGAACCAGATCGGCACGATCACCGAGACGCTGGACGCGGTCGCGCTCGCGCAGCGCAGCCGTTATGCATGCATGATCAGTCACCGGTCAGGCGAGACGGAAGACACCACGATCGCGGACCTCGCGGTGGCGGTCAATTGCGGGCAGATCAAGGCGGGGGCCCCGGCCAGGTCGGAGCGGGTCGCGAAGTACAACCAGCTGCTGCGGATCGAGGAGCTGCTCGAGGACGCCGCCGAGTACGCCGGCGCCGCCGCCTTCCCCCGGACGCCGACGGGGCAGTAATGCCGGAGCGCAGGCGGCCACCGCCACCAGAGCGATCCCGGTTCACCAGCCGGGCCGCGGTGCTGGCGGTAGTCATCTGCGCGGTCGCGCTGAGCCTGGCCTACCCGGTGCGGGAGTACATCGCCCAGTTCCGCCAGATCGACCAGTTGCAGGCGCAACGGGGGATGATGCTGTCGCAGCTCCACACGCTGCAACGGCAGCAGCAGCGGCTCAACGATCCCACCTACGTCGAGCAGCTTGCCAGGGACCGGCTGCACTTCTGCATGCCCGGCCAGACGTGCTACGTGATCATTGGCGGGTCTGGGTCCGGCTCCGCGGCGGCGCGGGCCGCGGGCACCCCCTGGTACGAGCGGCTGTGGAACTCGGTGCAGCAGGCGGACCGGGGCGGGGCGGGCAGGCCACGTTGATGACCGACGAGGCGGCGGTCGAGCGGCAACTGGGCCGCCCGCCGCGGGCCGTCCGCCGGGTCGCGCACCGCTGCCCCTGCGGGCTCCCGGACGTGGTGGAGACCGCACCGCGCCTGTCCGACGGGACGCCGTTCCCGACCCTGTACTACCTGACCTGCCCGCGCGCGGTAGCGGCGGTCAGCAGGCTGGAGGCGGCCGGCGCGATGCGGGAGATGCAGCAGCGGCTCGCGAGTGATGCCGTGCTGCGGCGTGCCTACCTGGCCGCGCACCGCGACTACCTCGCGAGGCGGGACGAGGCGGCCCGGGCCGCGGGGGTCGAGCCGCTTCCGCCCGGCACGCAGAGCGCGGGGGGGATGCCCGACCGGGTCAAGTGCCTGCACGCGCTGGCCGCGCATGAGCTCGCGGTGCCCGGAGCCAACCCGCTCGGGCGGCAGGCGGCGGAAGCGGCCGGAGCCTGGTGGGAGGCGGGCCCCTGTGTCGGCTCCGGGACCCGGTGAGCGTCCGGTGAACGCCGCCACAGCGGTGCGTGCCGCTACGGCGGTGCGCGTGGCGGCGATCGACTGCGGCACGAACTCACTGCGGCTGCTCGTCGCCGATGTGGACCCGGCCGCGGGCACGCTCGCCGACGTCGACCGGCGGATGGAGATCGTCCGGCTGGGGCAGGGCGTGGACGCCACCGGGCGGCTCGCCCCGGCGGCGCTGGCGCGGACGCTGCGGGCGCTGCGGTCCTACGCCGCGATCGTCGCGGCCACGAGGGCGTCGGCGGTGCGGATGGTGGCGACCAGCGCCACGCGGGACGCGGCGAACGCGGCCGATTTCCTGACCGGGGTTCGCGCAGTGCTCGGGGTCGATCCGGAGGTTCTGAGCGGAGACGAGGAGGCCCGGCTGTCGTTCACGGGCGCGACCACCGAGCTGGCGGGCGGCGCGGCGGCCGCGCCGTACCTGGTCGCGGACATCGGCGGTGGCTCCACCGAGTTCGTGCTCGGGGATGCGGCCGCCGTGAGCGGCGCCGTCTCGGTGGACATCGGCTGCGTCCGGATGACCGAGCGGCACCTGCACGGTGATCCGCCGACCCCGGCCGAGGTGGCGGCCGCGCGGGCGGACATCGGCGCCGCGCTCGACGTGGTGGCCGCCACCGTCGCGGGCACCGATGCCCGCACCCTGGTCGGCCTGGCCGGGTCGGTGACCACGGTCGCCGCGCTCGCACTCGGGCTGGATGCCTACGACGCCGGCCGGATCCATCACGCCCGGATTGGAGTCGGCCAGGTGGGAGAGCAGACGGCACGGCTGCTGGCGCAGTCACGCGCCGAGCGGGCGCGGCTGGGCGTGATGCACCCCGGCCGGGTGGACGTGATCGGCGGCGGGGCGCTGGTGCTCGAGGCGATCATGGCCCGCTTCGGGTTCAGAGAGGTACTGGCCAGCGAGCACGACATTCTGGACGGCATCGCCTGGTCGCTGGCGAGGGCCGGCTCCGGTGACCCTGGCCCAAGCCGGTGATGCGGTCTGCAGGGGATGTGGCCGGGCCGGTGAGGGAGCCGGGCCAGTGACCGAACCAATGAGGGCTGGGCCCGGTGGCGATGCTCCCGACGCGCCGGTGCAGCCTGGCACCGGCTGGCCGGGTGACCCCGCAACCGCCGCCACGCCGGTCGCCCGCGACGCGGCCGGGGTGCGTGCTCTCGCCGCCGGGGCGGGCACCGTGGCCGAGCTGGTGGCCAGGCAGTCGGTCTGCCATGCCTGCCCGCGGCTGGTCGAATGGCGGGAACAGGTGGCTACCGTCAAACGGGCGTCCTCGCGCGGCGAACGGTACTGGGGCCGTCCCATCCCCGGCTCGATGTCCTGTTCGCGTCGCTATACCGGTGCGGGCTCGCCGCCCAGCCGACGTCGGTAGCGGCCGGGGACGGCCAGCGGCTGATCCGGGCGAGGATGGTCGCCGCGGTGCGGTGCGCACCACCCGCGAACAAGCCGACCGTGGCCGAACGCGACACCTGCGCCCCCTGGCTCTCGGCGGAGTATGCACAGGTGGCCGGGTCGGTCCGGGTTGTCGTCTGCCTGGGCGCCTTCGCATGGCAAGCGGTCTGGCCGGTGCTGCGTTCGGCTGGCTTCGCGCTGCCGCGGCCGCGGCCCGCCTTCGGTCACGGCGCGGAGGTGCGGCTTGCCGTGACCGGCGGCGGGCATGACGGGCATCGTGTCCTCCTCATCGGCTGCTATCACCCCAGCCAGCAGAACACGTTCACGGGCCGGGTGACACCGGCGATGCTCGATGCCGTTTTCCAGCGTGCGCGGTCGGAGGCGGGCCTGGCCTGACGGCCGGCGGCCGCAGCGCCCGCCGCCGCCAGCAGCGCCGCAACCACGGTGGCCGCCGACCAGCAGCGCCGCAGGCACGGTGCCGGCCGGCAGCGCGCAAGCACAGTGCCGCCCTGCGATCACTCTCTGTACATAATCATTCCAAAAAAAGGTAAAGTTGTAACGCTATGCATTCAGCGATGATGGTGGAATTGGATATTTGCACCGCAGGGGATCTTTCTTCACCCCATTGCCCGGTCTCGAATTATCGGGGCCGACCGAGGTATCATTACCCAGCCCCCGTAGCCCAAAGGAAGAGGCCGGCCCCCTAAAAGGGTCCCCAGTGTCGGTTCGACCCCGACCGGGGGCACACCCGTGTCCAGGCCCTGGACCTGCAACGATCTAGGCATATCCAGCCGTCGGCGGCCCAGCCTCGCGTCGGCCGGGCGAGGTGACCGCGGGCCCTGATCGCGACGGATAAACCACCATTCAGGTTCAAGCATTGATCACGTTCGGGTAACTCGCACGCAAGTGAATGGATAATGCTCGTTTCCGATGCTGTGAGCAGGCCATTTGCGATTCGGGAAGTTGCGATCTGGCAACGAGCTATCGGCCGGCCCGGCCAGCCGGGACGCCATTCGGCGCGGCACGCCTGGGCGCGGACCGGCCGACTCGCCATCGGGCGCCGTCAGGCCCTTTCGCCTGGGCGCCGCGTAGCCCTTCCGCCTAGACGCCGCATGGCTCTTCCGCCAGGGCGCGGCATGGCGCTTCGGCCCGGGCGCTGTATGACCGCTGCCTGAGCGGGCCGCATGTCTCTCCCGTGCAGGCGCCGTATGGCCTTCGTGTGACACTTTCCCATGCACACGCCGTTTGGCTCCGGTTGGGCGCCGTTCCGCCCCTCCACCCAGGCAGGGAATGGTCGTTCGGTGCCGTGCCTGCCGTATCTGTGGCTGCGGCTGTCAGCCGCTGACGTCGGGACCGGCCCGGGTGAGGTTGATGCGCAGGATGACCCGGCGCTCGCGCTCCATCGCCGCCCGGTAGTCGTCCCAGTCGGAGTGCTCGCCGGCGATCCGCCGGTAGTAGTCGATGAGGATCTCCATCGCATCGGGCAGCGGGATGATCTCCGCCTCGCCCTCGACCTGCGTCGACCGCGCACAGCACAGGGGAAAGCTGCGGCCGCCCATCTGACCTGGACGTTGCGAGAACCGCCCGGTGATGGGCATGCAGGAACTCACGCGCCAGATCAAGATCCATGTCAGGCGTAGTTGAGGCGGATGCGGCGCTGCCGCTCGTACTCATGCACGATGGCACTCGCGTAGCCATGCGAGAGCCCGTGCTCGTCCGACAGCCAGTGGGCGCGTTCCTCACATCTGAGGAACGCTGGTCCCGATTCCAGGCTCTTGAACCACTCGACCAGGTCACGTCCAGTTACGGACGGGATGCGCGCGATCAGATTCTTATGCGTCTCCAGGGAGTGGTTCAGGGTCACGAGCACCTCCAGGGCCGGCCGACTCCTTGCTGTCGAGCCTGCACTACGGGGACCTCCCTGACAACCCCCCCCAGCAGGTGCCATGTCAGCTGCCGGCCACTTCCGGGTCAGGACAGCCGCTCGACGATCATTGCCATCCCCTGGCCGCCGCCCACGCACATCGTTTCCAGGCCGAACGTCTTGTCGTGGAACTGCAGGCTGTTCAGCAGCGTGCTGGTGATCCTGGCCCCGGTCATGCCGAAGGGGTGGCCGACCGCGATCGCCCCGCCGTTGACGTTCAGCTTGTCGATGTCGATGGACAGCTCACGGTAGGAGGGGATGACCTGGGCCGCGAACGCCTCGTTGATCTCGACCAGGTCGATGTCGTCGATGGTCATCCCGGCCCGGTCCAGCGCCTGCAGGGAGGCCCCGACCGGGCCCAGCCCCATGATCTCCGGGGAGAGCGCTGACAGGCCGGTGGCGACGATCCTGGCCAGCGGGGTTATCCCCAGGTCGGCCGCCTTGCGGTCGCTCATGATCACCACAGCCGCGGAGCCGTCGTTGAGCGGGCAGCAGTTGCCCGCCGTGACCGTCCCGTCCGGGCGGAACACCGGCTGCAGCGCGGCCACCTTCTCCAGGGTGGTGCCCGGCCGCGGGCCGTCATCCGCGGTCACGACCGTGCCGTCCGGCATCGTCGCCGGGGTGATGTCGCGCTGCCAGAATCCGTTGGCGAGCGCCTTCTCGGCCAGGTTCTGCGACCGCACGCCGAACTCGTCCTGCTCCGCCCGGGTGATCCCGCGTATCTGGGCGACGTTCTCGGCGGTCTGGCCCATCGCGATATAGATGTCGGGGACGGCGGCGTCCTTGCGCGGGTCGTGCCAGATCGGGGTATCTGCGCCCGACCGTGCTTCCGTGCGGGCCCCGGCCTCGGTGAACACGGAGTTCTTGGTGTCGGGCCAGCTGTCGCTGCTGCCCTTGCCGAACCGGCTCACGCACTCCACACCGGCCGAGACGAACACATCTCCCTCGCCGGCCTTGATCGCATGGAAGGCCATCCGGGTGGTCTGCAGCGACGACGAGCAGTACCGGGTAACCGTTGTGCCGGGCACATGGTCGAGCCCGAGCATGACCGCGACAACCCGCGCCATGTTGAAGCCCTGCTCGCCGCCGGGGAGGCCGCAGCCAAGGATCAGGTCGCCGATGTCGGCCGGGTCGAGCTGGGGCACTTTGGTCAGGGCGGCTGTCACCATCTGGCAGGTCAGATCATCGGGCCGGACGGTGGTGAGGGATCCCTTGAACGCCCGCCCGATCGGTGAGCGGGCGGTGGCGACGATGACGGCCTCGGTCATTGGGCGCTCCCTGCGTGGTCATGGCTCGCCGGTTAATGGCTTGCCGGTTAGCAGCCTATGTCAGCCGGTCGGCGTTCCAGGCTGTCCATTGCCCCCCTTACCTGGTGCCCTGCCCAGATCGTGTTACCTGGGTGCCCTGCCCAGATCGTGATCATGAGGTGGAGGGCACTCTCAGGCCGTCCAGGTCATGATCACATGGTCGGGCCCGCGCGGTGAGCAGGTGGGATAGCGTCGGTGGAACAGAGCCGGGGCGTGACCGGCCGCATGGTCAGGGCGCGCCCGGAAAGAGGTTGGCGATGCAGGCACATGAGTCGCTGATCGAACTGGTCGGCAACACCCCCCTGGTCAGGCTGCGCACGGTGACGCGCGCGCTGGGCAGCGCGGGCCGGGGCGCACCGGCCGTGCTGGCCAAGGTGGAGTACTTCAATCCCGGCGGGTCGGTGAAGGACCGGATCGCGCTGCGCATGGTGGAGGCGGCGGAAGCCTCCGGCGCACTCCGCCCCGGCGGCACGATCATCGAGCCGACCTCGGGCAACACGGGGGTGGGGCTGGCGATCGTGGCGGCGGAGAAGGGGTACCGCTGCGTGTTCGTCTGCCCGGACAAGGTTGCCCAGGACAAGATCAGCGTGCTGCGCGCCTATGGGGCCGAGGTAGTTGTCTGCCCCGGCACCGTGTCACCCGACCATCCCGATTCCTACTACTCGGTGTCCACCCGGCTGGCCAGGGAGACCCCGGGCGGCTGGAAGCCCGACCAGTACTCCAATCCGGAGAACCCGGCCTCGCACTACCACTTCACCGGGCCGGAGATCTGGGCGCAGACCGACGGGAAGGTCAGCCATTTCGTGGCCGGGATCGGCACCGGCGGGACGATCACCGGCGCCGGCCGGTATCTGAAGGAGGCCTCCAAGGGCAAGGTGAAGGTGATCGGCGCCGACCCGGAAGGCTCGGTGTACTCGGGTGGCACCGGCCGTCCCTACCTGGTGGAGGGCGTGGGGGAGGACATCTGGCCGGCCACCTACGACCCGGCCGTGTGCGACGAGGTGATCGCGGTCAGCGACGCGGAGTCGTTCCTGATGACCCGCAGGCTGGCGCGCGAGGAGGCGCTGCTGGTCGGCGGCTCGGGCGGGTTGGCCGTGGTCGCCGCGCTGCGTGCCGCCGCCACCGCCGGTCCCGATGACGTGGTCGTGGTGCTGCTGCCGGACGGCGGGCGCGGCTACCTGTCGAAGATCTTCAACGACGACTGGATGGCCGACTACGGCTTCCTGACAGCGCAGACCACCGAGCCCAAGATCGCCGAGGTGCTCGCGCGCAAGCAGGCTGGCCTGCCGCAGTTCGTGCACACCCACCCGGACGAGCAGGTCGCCACCGCCATCTCGATCCTGCGTGAGTACAACGTGTCACAGCTGCCGGTGATGAAGACCGAGCCGCCGGTGATGGCGGCCGAGGTGATCGGATCCGTGGTGGAGCGCGACCTGCTCGACGCGCTCGTGTCGGGCCGGGCCAGCCCGAAAGACCCGGTCGGCCAGCACATGTCCCCACCGCTGCCGATGGTCGGCTCGGGCGAGCCGGTCAGCCGGGCGGTGGGCGAACTGGAGAAGGCGGGCGCGGCGGTCGTGCTGGTGGACGGGCGCCCCGCGGCGATGATCACCGCCCAGGACGTGCTCACCTTCCTGGCCGGGAGTTCCGCATGACCGCCCACGGCAGCGGCGGCGGCGCCGGGCGCCCGGCCGGTGAGCGGCGGGCAGCCGGCGGCTTCGAGACCCTGGCGATTCATGCCGGGCAGGACCCAGACCCGCGCACCGGCGCCGTCGTGCCGCCCATCTACCAGGTCTCCACCTACGCCCAGGACGGGGTGGGCGGGCTGCGCGAGGGCTATGAGTACTCCCGGACCGCGAACCCCACCCGGACCGCGCTGGAGGAGTGTCTCGCGACGCTGGAGGGCGGGGCCCGCGCCGTCGCTTTCGCCTCCGGGATGGCGGCCGAGGACTGTCTGCTGCGCACCGTGTGCGCGCCCGGCGATCACGTCCTCATCCCTCACGACGCCTATGGCGGCACCTACCGCCTGTTTGACAAAGTCTTGTCCCGCTGGCAGGTGAGCTACCGCCCGGTCCATCTCGCGGACTCCCGCGCCGTCCGGGTGGCTCTCGCGGAGCGCCCGGTGCGGGTGGTGTGGGTGGAGACGCCGACCAACCCGCTGCTGTCGATCGTGGACATCACCGCGCTCGTGCAGGCGTGCCGGGAGGCGGGGGCACTGCTGGTGGTGGACAACACGTTTGCCTCTCCCTACCTGCAGAACCCGCTCGCGCTCGGCGCCGACGCGGTGGTCCACTCCACCACCAAGTACCTGGGCGGGCACTCCGACGTGGTCGGCGGCGCGGTGGTGGTGGCCGACCCCGCTCTTGGCGAACGCCTCGCTTTCCTGCAGAACGCGACCGGCGGCGTGGCCGCCCCGTTCGACGCGTGGCTGACGTTGCGCGGGATCAGGACCCTGGCCGTGCGCATGGACCGCCACAGCCGCAACGCCTCGCGGGTGGCGGAGATGCTCGCCAGGCATCCGGCCGTGAGCGGGGTGCTCTATCCCGGGCTGCCCGGCCACCCAGGCCATGAGGTGGCGGCCAAGCAGATGCGCGGCTTCGGCGGAATGGTGGCCTTCCGGGTCCGGGGCGGCGAGGATGCGGCCGTGGCCGTCTGCGGGCGGACTCGGGTGTTCATACTGGGGGAGTCGCTCGGCGGGGTGGAGTCCCTGATCGAGCATCCCGCCCGGATGACCCATGCGTCGGCTACCGGGTCGCCGCTGGAGGTGCCCGGCGATCTGGTCCGCCTGTCGGTCGGCATCGAGACCGCCGACGACCTGCTGGAGGATCTGCGCCAGGCGCTGCCAAGCTGACCGTCGACCCGGCCCTCCGGGCCGGGCGGCGCGCACGCCTCCCCGGCCGCCCGCAACGGCCGGCCCTCCCCGATCCCGTCAGGGCGCACGCGGCGCCCGCGCTTGCCGCCGGGGCGAAATGCGAAAGCGGTTAGCCCGTCGTCCGTGCGGCTGCGGAGAATACCATCCGGCTGTTCACGGCGCGCCGTTCCGAACAGAAGTAATGATCTGGTAAATCTCGGGCAATGGGCAGCACTGGAAACGTGATCCTGACGTTATTCACACTCGCCTGACCGGCTCTCCGTTGCGAAATCCGGCCGCTCAGCCGCAATCAGGCGTTCCAGACCATAAGCACCAGGATGGCCAGCCAGATCAGGCTGACCACGCCGCCGATGGATGCGATGCGGCCGCGCTCCACGGTGGCGACGTGCGCCTGGGCGACCGCCGTCACGGTCGGCGGCTGTGCGGAGTCGGCAGTCTCTGCCTCGTCCTCCCCAGGCCCGCTCTCGGGTTCGCGCTGCGTCGGCCGTGGCGCCCCGGCCTCCTGCCCGCCTGCCGACTGCAGCGCGGCGACGGCCCGCCGCTGATCGCGCATGATCAGCACCAGCAGCACCAGGGCGACCACGTACAGCGTGATCGCGACCGCCAGCCACGCTTGGCCCAGGTCGTTCTGCTGCTGCGCCAGGATGATCCCGAAGATCAGGACGCCGAGCGACGCGATGCTGAAGATCCTCGTCATCGCCAGCAGATACCGGAGCAGGACGATGTTGCGGGTCCGGATCGCCCGCAGACTGGACATGATCGCGATGGTGACCGGCCCGATGGTGAAGATCACGAAGAGGATATGGAGCCAGAGCACCAGCCGGTCGATGAAGGACATGAGGCGATCTTAGAGGTCAGGGGGCCGGCGGGCGCGATCCCCCGGCATGACGCGCCAGGGATCGTGTCGTCCAGCGGGCAGTCCCGGCGGGCGGGCCTCACGGCCGGGCGTTGCTCCGGTCCGTACCGCACACCGGGAACGCTGGAGCGGAGCTCAGTCGCGGGATGTTGCCGCGGGCGCGGACGCGCCGGCGTCCGCCGTGGTCTTGCCGCTCTTGTTGACGAAGTACGCGATCACCAGGCAGACAACACCGACCACGAACGCGACCACCATGCGTATCGGGTGATGGCCGTTCGCCGGCGTAGTGGAGCCGAGGATGGCGGGCAGGTTTCCTGCCGGCACGGCCGCGTAGACGATGCCGAGGATGATGCCCAGGACACCGATGATCGCAAGCACCAGCGCGATCGGCCGCCTGCTGGACTGGCCGCCCGCATTGCTGACAGAACTCACGTAGTCCTCCTAGAAAAGCTATGCCAGGCCTCGCTCCGCCTGCCGCCGGTATGGCCGGCTCATCAGGGTGTGACTGCCGAACGCTACCGCGGGAAGGGGACGTGCGTGGCGATCTCGTTTTAAATGCTTTGTCACCCTATCGCTTGGAGGCGCGACGGGTGCGCAGGAAGTCCTTCACTACATACTCGCCTAGCCGCTCAGGCTGGGCGCGCAGTACGCGGCCGCCGTTGCGCCGCGCGACTTCGTCTACAAATGCGCTCAGCCTTTCATCATCGACGAGCATGAAGATGTTGAGCGAGGCCCGGCGCCTGGTCATCTTGTCTACTTCGGCCAGGGTTAGTTCCAGCGTCTCCGGCGCGGGCGGCCAGTCGAACACGGACTGCCCGTCGCGGCGCAAATGGGCGGTGGGCTCGCCATCGGTCACGATCAGCACGACCGGGTCGTGCTCGGGACGGCGGTCCAGGTACCGCCCGGCCAGCACCAGCGCGTGGTGCAGGTTGGTGCCTTGCACCATGTCCCAGCCCAGCCCAGCCAGG
>WNGD01005013.1_pt1 | contig 12961 bp, 11 predicted proteins | sample 5400671 | NCBI WGS metagenome assembly WNGD01 (sample SAMN13153369, study PRJNA577476) | soil metagenome | isolation source: 40 cm soil or saprolite under grassland replicate 2 | place: USA:California | collected 2016-06-15
GAGCCGTAGCCGATGCGGCTCGCCTCGCCGACGATGTTGCTGACCACCAGCGCCGAGATCAGCTCCAGCCCGTTGGTGCCCTTGTTGATCACGTAGACCAGGTCGAAGGCGCGCAGCGCCTCGATCACGGTGATCACCACCACGACCACGTTGATCGGCTTGAGCGCCGGGAACACCACCCGGGTGAAGGTCTGCCACTCGTTGGCGCCGTCGATCGCGGCGGCCTCCCGCAGGGACTGGTCCACCGCCTTCAGGCCGGCCAGGTAGATGATCATGATGTAGCCGACATGGCGCCAGCTGGCGGCGACCAGCGCCGACCACAGATTGATCCTTGAGTCGCCGAGCCAGTCGACGTGGGTGTGGAACAGGTTGTTGATCAGCCCGAAGTCATACGAATACACCAGGTGCCAGATGAAGCCGACGATCGCGAACGAGAGCATCACCGGCATGAAGATGACGCTCTGGTAGACGCGGCTGCCGCGCAGGCGCTTGTCGAGCTGCACGGCGAGGAACAGCCCGACCCCGGTGGCCAGGAACAGGAACCCCATCCACTCCAGGTTGTGACGCACCGCCGGCCAGAACGGCGGGTAGATCGTGAAGATCTGCTTGTAGTTCAGCGTCTTGATCCACTGGATGGAGCTGAACCCGCCGACCCCCTCCCAGCGGCTGAACGACAGCGCGATCGAGCCGAGCGCCGGGACCCACACGAAGGCGAGGTGCAGCGCGGACGGGACGCCGACCATCACGGCGAGGACCAGCTTGTCCCGCCGGGTCAGGCTCCGCAGTGTTCGGCTGCGCCGGCGGGTGGGGGTGCCATCCGCCGGCGCGGCCTTCCCGAGCATGGCCATCAGACCGACCCCGCCTCGTCAGCCGACGAAGATCGCCTGCTTCTGCTTCTCGATCGAGGACAGCAGGCTGGTGGTGGCGCTCGGGGTCGGGTTCTTGATGAAGCTCTGCAGCGACGGGATCATCACCGTCGAGACGAAGTCCGGCCGGCTGTCGCGGTCCAGGAACTGCGAGATGTGCTGGGCCGAGCTGATCAGCTGCAGGGACTTGGTCTGGATGGCGTTGTAGTTGCTGGTGCTGGCCTTGGTGTTGGCCGCGATGTTGGTCGGGTCGGACTTGAGGTAGGTCCCGATCGCCTCGGGCCCGGCCATGTACTCCAGCAGCGTCTTGGCGCCGGCCAGGTTCTTGGGCTTGCGGCTGACCATGAAACCGTCGATCGGCGCCTCCACCGAGTCCTGCCCGAACTGCGAGTTGATCGCGGGGAAGGCGAAGAAGTCGAGGTCTGCCAGGTCGGCGCCGCTGAACTGCTGCGCCACGAACGACCCGAGCAGGAACATGGCGGTCTTCTTGTTCTTGAGGGTGATGGCCGCCTCCTCCCACTTGCGGGCGAGGCCACCCTGCAGGTCGTGGTAGGGCAGGATCTGCGCCCAGTGGTCGAAGACGTCCATGACCTTGGAGTCGGTCCAGCGCTGCTTGCCGCCCATCAGGTCGATGTGGAACTGGTAGCCGTTGATGCGCATGTTCAGGTAGTCGAAGGTGCCCATCACCGGCCAGCCGCCGTCGTCGGCCATCGCCAGCGGAGTGAACCCGTCCTGCTTCTGCTGCTTGAGCAGCGCCAGGTAGTCGTCCCAGGTCTTGGCCGGCTGGTAGCCGTGCTTGGCGAAGACGCTCTTCCGGTAGAACACCGCCCACGGGTAGTAGTAGAAGGGGACGAAGTACTGCTTGCCGTCCTGGCCGGTGGAGGCCGCCTTGAGCGCCGGGGTGAAGCTGTCGCCGATCTTGTCCCAGACGTCGGAGATCGGGCTGGCGAGGCCCTTGGACGCGAAGAACTGCATGCGGTAGCCGGCGAACCAGAAGAAGACGTCCTGCGGGGTGCCCTGCAGGTAGCTGTTGATCTGCTGCTGGAACGTGTTGTGGTCGACGGTGTTGACCTGGAGGTCCAGGCCGGTCGCGGCCTTGGCCTTGTTGAAGACCTGGACGTAGGCGGCCTTCGGCTGGGCGTCCGAGGCGTTGGAGCCGACGGTGACGACCTTGCTGGTGGTCCCGCCACCGCCGCTCTTCTTGCTGCCGCAGGCGGCGAGCACCTCGGGCAGGGCCGCGGCGCCCGCGGTGACGCCGAGCATCTTGAGTATGTCGCGCCGGTTCAGCAGCGGCATCCCGACCGCGCTGGGCGCCGGCGACCGGCTGGAGTTTGAAGAGCGGGGCATACGGCCTCCTTGCCACGGGCTCATATGAGCAGGTTCCAACGCAACCCCACAACCTTGCACATACTCCAGCGCGTCACGGCGGGTATGTCAAGGGTTCTTTGTTTCATCATGTTGACTTCTGATGGGTTCTGGTTCGATCCTGACGACATGGCGAATGCCACGGCGAGATGGCCGGACAAGGTCGACGGTCTCTGCTACGGGGGCGACTACAACCCGGAGCAGTGGCCCGAGGAAACCTGGCACGAGGACGTGCGGCTGATGCGGGCGGCCGGCGTCAACCTGGTGACCGTCGGGGTGTTCGCCTGGGCGCCGCTGGAACCCACCGAGGGCCACTATGCGTTCGGCTGGCTCGACCGCGTGCTCGACCTGCTCCAGGAGGGCGGGATCGCGGTGGACCTGGCCACCGCGACGGCCGCCCCGCCGCCGTGGTTCACCCGCCGCTATCCCCAGAGCCAGCCGGTGACCCAGCAGGGGCAGCTGCTCTGGCCCGGCAGCCGCCAGCTCTACTGCCCCAGCTCGCCGGAGTACCGAGCGGCGGCCGTGGCGCTGGCCGAGGCGCTCGCCAGCCGCTACGCCGACCACCCGGCGCTGGCGATGTGGCACGTCAACAACGAGTACGGCTGCCACGTCGCCCACTGCTGGTGCGACGTCAGCGCCGCCGCCTTCCGCGCCTGGCTGCGGCGCCGCTACGGGAGCCTGGACGCCCTCAACCAGGCGTGGGCGACCAGTTTCTGGAGCCAGCGCTACGGCGACTGGGAGGAGATCGCCCCGCCGCGCCTCAGCCCGAGCTTCCTCAACCCGACCCAGCAGCTCGACTTCTGGCGCTTCTCCTCCGGCGAGCTGCTCGACTGCTACCGGGCCGAGCGGGCGGTGCTGCGGCGCGTCACCCCCGGCGTGCCGGTCACCACCAACTTCATGGCGGCGCAGTTCAAGCCGGTCGACTACCGCGCCTGGGCCGCCTCCGGCGAGCTGGACCTGATCTCCAACGACCACTACCTACGCGGCGAGGAGCCCGAAAGCTACCTGGACCTGGCACTGGCGGCGGACCTGAGCCGCTCGCTGGCCGGCGGCGGGCCGTGGCTGCTGATGGAGCATTCCACCAGCGCGGTGAACTGGCAGCCGCGCAACCTGGCCAAGCTGCCGGGGCAGCTGCGGCGCAACAGCCTCCAGCACGTCGCCCGGGGCGCCGACGGGGTCATGTTCTTCCAGTGGCGCGCCTCGCGCGGCGGCGCCGAGAAGTTCCACTCCGGCATGGTCCCCCACGCCGGCACCGACACCAAGATCTGGCGGGAGGCCGCCCAGCTCGGCGCCGAGCTGCGCCGCCTCGGCGAGATCAAGGGCAGCCGGGTCGCCGCGGAGGTGGCGATCGTCTGGGACTGGGAGGCCTGGTGGGCGCTGGAACTCGACGCCCATCCCAGCGCCGACCTCCGCTATCTCGACCAGGTCCGCGCCCACCACGCCGCGCTGTGGCGCCTCGGCGTCACCGCCGACCTGGTCCACCCCGCCGCCGACCTGGCCGGCTACCGGGCGGTGCTGGTCCCAAGCCTCTACCTGGTCGGCGACGAGGCCACCGCGAACCTGCGCCGCTACGCCGAGGCCGGCGGGCAGCTGCTGGTGCAGTGTTTCAGCGGGATCGTCGACCAGCACGACCAGGTCCGCCTCGGCGGCTACCCGGGGGCGTTCCGCGGCCCGCTCGGCATCCGAGTCGAGGAGTTCTTCCCACTGCGGGCCGGCGAGACCGTCCGGCTGGACGACGGCTCCCAGGGGTCGCTGTGGAGTGAGCTGCTCCACTTGGACGCCAACATGGCCGGCGCCAAGGCCGAGGTCCTCGCCACCTACGCGGACGGGCCGGTGGCCGGCGCCCCGGCGATCACGCGGCGCGGGAGCGCCTGGTACCTCTCCACCTTCCTGGCGCCCGGCGACCTGGAGCGGCTCCTCGGCCAGGTCTGCGAGGCCGCCGGGGTGCGGTCGACCAGCCAGACCCCCGCCGGGCGGGCGCCCTCCGGCGTGGAGGTGGTCCGCCGCGTTACCGTTGAGGGGTCCAGGAACAATTCCTACCTCTTCATCATCAACCACAACGACCGCCCGGCGACCGTGCCCCTGGCGACGAGCGGCGTCGAACTGCTCAGCAATGCCGAGGTCGCCGGGAGCATGGTGGTCGCCCCGGGCGACGTCGCCATTCTGCGAGAGGCCGGTGCCTGACGTGCTGCCAGCTCAGCGACAGGAGCAGATCCTCCAGGAGGTCCAGGCCAACGGCGGCGTCCGGGTCAGCGACCTGACCGAGCTGCTCAGCGTCTCCGACATGACCGTCCGCCGCGACCTGGACGCGCTCGCCCGCCGCGGGCTGGTCCAGAAGGTCCACGGTGGCGCCACCCTGCCCGGCAGGGGCAGCACCGACGAGCCCGGCTTCGAGGCCAAGTCCGGCCAGGAGCGCCCCGCCAAGGAGGCGATCGCCCGCCGCGCCGCCGAGTTCGTCGAGCCGGGCACCGCGGTCGCGGTCAGCGCCGGGACCACCACCCACGCGCTCGCCCGCCACCTGCTGCGCATCCCCGGCCTGACAGTGGTCACCAACTCGCTGCCGGTCGCCGAGGTGCTGCACGCCAACCGCCGCCCCGACCACGTGGTGGTGCTCACCGGCGGGGTCCGCACGCCCTCGGACGCCCTGGTCGGGCCGGTGGCGGTGCGGGCGATCCGCTCGCTGCACGTCGACCTGCTGTTCATGGGCGTGCACGGCATCGACCCCGAGGCCGGCTTCACCTCCCCGAACCTGATGGAGACCGAGACCAACCGCGCCATGATCGCCGCCGCCCGCCGCCTGGTCGTCCTGGCCGACCACACCAAGTGGAAGGTGGTCGGCCTCAGCACGATCGCCACGCTGGAGGACGCCTCCATGCTGATCACCGATTCCGGCCTGAGCAACGACGCCCGCGAGCTGCTCATCGGCCGGGTCAGCGAACTGCTGGTCGTCGACCCGGAGCTGGAGCAGCCCCGCCTCGCCGCGCTGCCCCCGGAGGATGCGGATGCGGACGTCAGCGCCTGAGCCCGACCCGCCCCCGGACCCGCCGCCGCCACGGCTGGACCCGGGCCCGCCGCTGCGGGAGGAGTACGAGCTGCCCGACGGCCGCTACCTGCTCGCCTACTGGCGCCGACTCAGACCGGAACCAGCCCAGGAACAGGACCGCGAACGTGCCTGAGCTGCGCTTCAACCGGCTCCGCGACGAATGGGTCGCCTACTCCACCGTGCGCAACGACCGCACCTTCCTGCCCAGCGGCGACTCCTGCCCCCTGTGCCCCAGCGGCCCCGGCGGCAAGAGCGAGGTCCCCCTCGACGACTACGAGGTGGTGGTCTTCGAAAACCGCTTCCCGGCCCTCGGTCCCGACCCCGACGAGCACGGCCGCCCCGTCCGCCCGCCAACCAGCGGCTGCGAGGTGGTCGTCTACACCCCCGACCATCACGCCACCCTCGCTGACCTGCCGCTGGAGCGGGTCCGGCTGCTGGTGGACGTGTGGGCCGACCGCTACCTCGCCCTCGGCAGCCGCCCGGAGGTCGCCTACGTCTACGAGTTCGAGAACAAGGGCGAGATCATCGGCGTCACCCTCCACCATCCCCACGGGCAGATCTACGCGCTCCCGTTCGTCCCCCCGGTCCCCGCCACCGAGCTGGCCCAGGCCGAGCGATACCGCCATGCGACCGGCAACTGCCTGCACTGCGACCTGCTCGCCGCCGAGTGCGGCGGACCCCGGCTGGTGTTCGAGGCCGGCGGGATGGCCGCGTTCGTGCCGGAGGCGGCCCGCTGGCCCTACGAGGTCCACCTCTACCCGCTCCAACACCGGGCCAGCCTGGCCACCCTCGACCACGGCGAGCGGGAGGCGTTCGCGGCGGCGCTGTTGCGGGTCGCCCGCGCCTACGACCGCCACTTCGGCTTCTCCACGCCCTATGTGATGGCCATCCACCAGGCCCCCGTCTCATCGGGGGGCCCCGCGGCAGCCATGGGATCGGCCCGCAGTGGTTCCGGCCGCGGGACCGTGCCCCCCGAACCCCCCGGGGACTCCAGCGAGTGGCCCGACGCCCATCTGCACGTCGAGTTCTACCCGCCCCATCGCCGCCCCGACCGGCTCAAGTACCTCGCCGGGGTCGAACTGGGCGCCGGGACGTTCGTCAACGACACCGCGCCCGAGCAGACCGCCGCCGATCTCCGCGAAGCCGTCGAACGGTAACTCGCGGGAAGGCAGGCGGCGTCTCGCGTACGATGCGTGGTCCAGCATGTCGCCTCACCGGTGGGAGCGGAGATGACCATTCCGGACCAGGACCAGGCCGCCAGCGCCGCCGTGCAGAACCTTTGGATGCACTTCACGCGCATGTCGTCCCATCTCGACGGCGGCCCCGCCGAGGTCCCGGTGATCGTCCGCGGGGAGGGCCCCTACGTCTGGGACAGCCATGGCAAACGCTACCTCGATGGGCTGTCGGGGCTGTTCGTGGTCCAGGTCGGGCACGGCCGGGTGGAGCTGGCGGAGGCGGCGGCCAAGCAGGCCAGTGAGCTGGCGTATTTCCCGATCTGGTCGCATGCCCATCCGCAGGCGCTGGCGCTGGCGGAGCGGCTCGCCGCGCTGGCGCCCGGCGACCTGAACCGGATCTTCTTCACCAACAGCGGCTCGGAGTCGGTCGAGGCGGCCTGGAAGCTCGCCCGGCAGTACTTCAAGACGACCGGCAAGCCGGGCAAGTACAAGGCGATCAGCCGCGACATCGCCTACCACGGCACCACCATGGGCGCCTTGTCGCTGACCGCGATCCCGTCGCTGCGGCAGGCGTTCGAGCCGCTGGTCCCGGGCGCGTTCAAGGTGATGAACACCAACCGGTACCGGTGCCACACCTGCGCGGCGCTGCCGGCCTGCACCCTCAACTGCGCCGACGACGTCGCCCGGATGATCGAGTACGAGGGGCCGGACACGGTCGCGGCGGTGTTCGTCGAGCCGGTGCAGAACGCCGGTGGCTGCTTCCCGCCCCCGCCGGGGTACTTCGAGCGGCTACGGGAGATCTGCGACACCTACGACGTGCTGCTGGTCTCCGACGAGGTGATCTGCGCCTTCGGGCGGCTCGGCGAGACCTTCGGCTGTGACCGCTACGGCTACGTGCCCGACATCATCACCTGCGCCAAGGGCCTGACCAGCGGCTACTCCCCGATCGGGGCGATGATCGCCAGCGACCGGCTGTTCGACGCGTTCGGCCGCGACCACAGCATGTTCACCCACGGCTACACCTTCGGCGGGCATCCGGTCTCAGCGGCGGTCGCCATGGCCAACCTTGACATCTTCGACCGCGAAGGCCTGAACGCCCATGTCCGGGGCACCGAGGGGGCCTTCCGCGCCACCCTGGAGCGCCTCACCGACCTGCCGATCGTCGGCGAGGTCCGCGGCGCCGGGTTCTTCTTCAGCATCGAGCTGGTCAAGGACAAGACGACCAAGGAGAGCTTCAACGACGAGGAGTCCGAGCGCCTGCTGCGCGGCTTCCTCTCCCCCGCCCTGTTTGACCGGGGGCTGTACTGCCGCGCCGACGACCGCGGCGACCCGGTGATCCAGCTCTCCCCGCCGCTGATCTGCGACCAGTCCCATTTCGACGAGATCGAAGCGGTGCTGCGCAGCGTCCTCACCGAGGCGTGGGCGCGCCTGTAGCGGGACCGGGTGGAGGGCCGGGCACGTCCGGGACGGCGCCGAAGCGGCGGCGGCGGCCCTGGTAGTCGCGCAGGGCGGTGAACAGCTGCTGGCGGTTGAAGTCCGGCCAGCACAGCGGGGTGAAGTAGACCTCGGCGTAGTAGAGCTGCCACAGCAGGAAGTTGGAGAGGCGGCGCTCGCCGGCGGTGCGGATCAGCAGGTCGACGTCGGGCATGCCGGGCTCGTCGAGGCGGGCGGCGATGGCCTTCTCGTCCAGGCGGCGGGGACCGTTGCCGGCCTTGACGTCGGCGACCAGGCGCTGGACGGCGCGGGCCAGCTCGTCGCGGCCGCCGTAGTCGAGCGCGACCGCGAGGGTCATCTGGGTGTCGGCGGCGGTCAGCTCCTCGGCTTCCTCCATGCGGCGGCGGACGTGTGGGGGGACCCGGTCGCGGCGGCCGATGAAGCGGATCCGTACGTTGCGCTCGTGCAGCTCGTGGGAGCGGCGCACCAGCAGCGACTGGTTGAAGTTCATCAGGAAGCTGACCTCGCTGACGGGGCGGCGCCAGTTCTCGGTCGAGAAGGCGTACACCGTCAGCCAGGAGATGCCCGCGTCAAGGGCTCCCTCGACGGTGTCGAACAGGGCCTGCTCGCCGGCGGCGTGGCCCTTGTTGCGCGGCAGGCCGCGGGCGCCGGCCCAGCGGCCGTTGCCGTCCATGACGATCGCGACGTGGTCGGGAACGCCCTTGGGATCCAGGTCGCCTGGGAGCGCCCGGGGGTTGCGGGCCGTCATCAGCGCGCCACCAGCGGGTAGGAGCGCAGCCGCCGGTCCAGGTGGAACTCCACGAAGCTCTTCACCAGCGTCCCCGCCTCACCACGCGGCACCCCGGCGGGCACCACCACCGCGGCGCGGTCCAGCTCCCCAGCCATCAGGCCGGCCAGCAGCGGCATCGTACCCGGGTCGAGCACCGACTCCATCCCGGACCGGCAGGTCCCGCACAGCGCCCCCCCGCGGTTGATCGAGAAGCTCCGCAGCGCCGTGCCGGTCTCGTTGTGCAGCCCGCAGGCGGCGCACTCGGCGAGCGACGGCTTATAGCCCTCCAGCGCCATCAGCTTGAGCAGGAACGCGTCCAGCACCACCGACGGGTCCCGCGGCCCCCCGTCCAAGGCCCGCAGCCCCCGAATCAGCAGCAGGAACACCCGCACGGCGGCCTCCCGCTCCTGGGCGACCTGGTCGACCGCCTCAAGCATCGCGCTGCCGGCCACCACCCGGTCGTAGTCCTCCCGCAGGTGCCGGAAGGCGTCAACCACCTCAACCTGGGTGACCGTGTCGAGGTTGCGTCCCCGGTACAGCGACAGGTCGACGTGGCTGAACAGCTCCAGCCGGCCCCCGAACCGCGACCGCGTCTTGCGCACCCCCTTGGCGACCGCGCGGACCTTGCCCTCCCCCTGGGTCATCAGGACGACGATCCGGTCCGCCTCGCCAAGCCGGTAGGTGCGCAGCACCACCCCCTGCTCGCGATAAAGATTCACCTGGTCATTCTAGCCGCGGGCAGGGACGCCGACCTCCCGGACGGCTCCTGCCTCGACCTCGAAGCGCCTGGTCAGGCGGAGCCGCTCCAGCAGCCGCCGGTCGTGGGTGACGACCAGCAGGGTACCGTCGAAGTCGTCGAGGGCGCGCTCCAGCTCCTCCAGCGCGTCGAGGTCGAGGTGGTTGGAGGGCTCGTCCAGGACCAGCAGGTTGGTGCCCCGCGCGACCAGCACGGCGAGCCCGGCGCGGGCGCGCTCCCCCGGGGACAGCTCGGCCTGGGTGCGGCCGGTGTGCCCGGCGGTCAGGTCGAACTTGGCGAGCAGCGAGCGGGCCTCCTCCAGGTTCAGGTCGGTCTGGTCGCGGACGGCCGCAAGCAGCGTGCGGGCCGGGTCGCCGAAGACGAGCGCGCCCTCCTGCCAGAGATGCCCGACGACCACCCCGGCGCCGAGCCGGGCGCTGCCGCTGCTTGGCTGGAGGGCGCCGGTGAGGAGCCGGAGCAGCGTTGTCTTGCCCGCCCCGTTCGGCCCGGTCACCGCCACCCGGTCCTGCCAGTGAAGCTCCAGGTCGACCGGGCCGAGCGTGAAGGCGCCGAGCTGGACGACCGCGCCGGCGAGGCTGGCGACCAGCGCGCCGCTGCGGCGCCCGGCCCGCAGCGACATGCGCAGCTCCCAGCCCTCCCAGGGTTTCTCCTGGTCGCCGAGCCGCTCGATCCGCTTTTCCAGGGCCTTGGCGCCGGCCGCGGCGGCGGTGGAGCGCCCCAGCCGCCGCCCGGCGAGCGACTTGTCGTTGTCGGTGGTGCGCTGGCCGCGCCGGCTGACGCTCCATTCCTTGCGCTGGCGCATGCTGGCCTCCAGCCGGGTCCGCTCGGCCCTGGCCTCCTCGTAGCGCGCGTCGGCCTGCGCGCGGCGGCGCCCGCGCTCCTCCAGGTAGGCGCCGTAGCCGCCGCCGAACTCGCTGAGCTGGTGGCTGACCAGGTCCAGCTCGGCGATCCGGTTGGTGGTCGCCTCCAGGAACGCCCGGTCATGGCTGACCAGCGCCACCGCGCCGGGAAACCCTCTGACGAACCGTTCCAGCCGCGCCAGCCCGTCGAAGTCGAGGTTGTTGGTCGGCTCGTCCAGCAGCAGCACCCCGAACCGCGCCAGCAGGATCGCCGCCAGGCCGACCTTGACCTTCTGCCCGCCCGACAGCGCCGCGACCGGCATGCCGAGCACCGCCTCCGCTTCCGCCAGCCCGAGGTCGGCGAGCACCTTTGGCGCCCTGACCTCGTGGTCGTCCCCGCCGAGCGCGAGGAACCGCGCCAGCGCCTCGTCATAGGCGGCCAGCTCGGCCGGCCCCGCCCGCCGCTGGGTCGCCGCCAGCGCCGCCTCCATCCCCGCCTCGGCGGCGGCGACCCCGGCGCGGCGCCGCAGCAGCGCCGCGGTCGTCTCCCCCGGCAGCACGTCCAGCTCCTGCGGCAGATACCCGGCGGTCAGCTCCGGCGGCGACCGCTCCACCACCCCACCGATCGGCTCCTCCAGCCCGGCGAGCACCCGCAGCAGCGTCGACTTCCCCGCCCCGTTGCGCCCCAGCACCCCGACCCGGCTGTCACCGTCCACCACAAGGTCGACCTGGTCGAGCACGAGGTGCGCTCCCCGAACGACCGTGATCCCTCTTGCCGCGAGCATGCTTGAAGCCTTCCATACTCAACGGCTGGACGCCCGGGTGTTCCGTCGGATCGTTACCGCTGGGAGCGGTAACGCTCAATGGCAGCCTGCAGCTTGGCGACCGGGCGGCGCATTACTGTCACACCTCAACGGCTTCGCTGAGGATGTCGTCGTCGCCCTCACGAAGCGCCGCCGCCTCGATCAGGTCGACCGATACACCCAAGGACAGCTGGTGCCTCTGTCGATGACTCGGAACCAGACGACCGGTCAATCAGGTCAGTGACGCTGCCGTCGCTGGCGACCGGAGTCCAGTCGAGATCAGCCTTCGGGCGCCGGGGTGGGGTCGCCAGCCCGGCGGCGATCAGGCGGTCGACAGCTCGGTCCTCGCGCATGCCGCTCAAAATCCCAGACGCTGGAGTTGCTTGGGGTCGCGTTGCCATTCTTTGGCGACCTTGACGTGGAGGTCGAGGTAGATGCGGGTGCCGAGGAGGGCTTCGAGCTCGGTGCGGGCGCGGGTGCCGATGTCGCGGAGGAGGGTGCCGCCGCGGCCGAGAATGATGGGTTTCTGGCTGGAGCGTTCGACGAACAAAGTGGCGTGGATGACCAGCAGGTCGGGGTTGTCGTCGCTGGGGCCCATCTCGTCGACGACCACCGCGAGGGAGTGGGGCAGCTCCTCGCGGAGCAGGCCGAGGGCCTTCTCGCGGATCAGTTCGGCGACCAGGTGCTGTTCGGGCTCGTCGGAGACCTGGTCGTCGGGGTAGAGCGGGGGGCCTTCCGGCAGGTACTGGAAGAGCAGGCCGACCAGGACGTCGAGCTGGTCGCCGGTACGGGCCGACAGCGGCACGATCTCGGCCCAGTCGCCGAGGCCGGCGGCGGCCACCAGGGCTGCGGCCACCTTCTCTTTGGAGGCGGCGTCGACCTTGTTGACCAGGCAGAAGCGGGGAGTGTCGACCTTGGCGAGCTCAGCGGCGAGGAACTGGTCGCCGCGCCCGACCCCGGCGGTGGCGTCGACCAGCAGGCAGACCAGGTCGACCTCGGCGAGGGTGCCCCGGGCAAGATCGTTGAGGCGCTGGCCGAGCAGGGTCTTGGGCTTGTGGAGGCCGGGGGTGTCGACCAGGACCGCCTGGCCCTCCGGGCGGTGCAGGACGCCGCGGACCACCGAGCGGGTGGTCTGGGGCGTGTCGGACATGATCGCCACCTTCTGGCCGAGGAGGCGGTTGAGCAGGGTCGACTTGCCGACGTTCGGGCGGCCGGCGAGGGCGACCAGGCCGGACTTCACGGCAACGCCTCCCCCGCCTGGAGCTGCTCCGGCCCGAAGCTGCGCGGCAGGAGCTGGTCGAGGGCCAGGGTGAGGACCGGCCCCGGGCTGCCTCCACCCGGATCGACGCTGCCGGCACCGGCGCCGGCGCAGAGGACCCGCAGGGCCGGGCCCTCGGGAAACTCGCGCAGGACCTGGCGGCACGCGCCGCAGGGGGTGACCGGATCGGGGCGGTCGGTAACCACGGCGATGGCGACGAAGCGCCGCTGCCCGCTGGCGAGCGCCGCGCAGACGGCCGCCCGCTCGGCGCAGATGGTGAGCCCGTAGGAGGCGTTCTCGACGTTGCCGGCCGGGATCACCACGCCGTCGCCGGTCAGCAGCGCCGCGCCGACGCGGAAGCCCGAGTACGGCGTGTAGGCCAGCGCGCGGGCGGCGTTGGCGGCGGCGACCAGCTCGCGGTCGGAGACCCCGGCGGCGGCCTTTGGACGGTGGCTCACGGCCGCCGGGCCTCGGTGCGGGTCTGGGAGGCGACCTCTTGCTCTTCCGGGGTGAGGCGGTGGATGCGGACGCGGGTGACGCGGCGGCCCTGGACCCGTTCGGCGCGCAGGCGGAGGCCCTGGAAGTCGACCTCCTGGCCTTCGCGGGGGACGTCGCCGACGAGGTTGAACAG
>WNGD01006807.1_pt1 | contig 12959 bp, 16 predicted proteins | sample 5400671 | NCBI WGS metagenome assembly WNGD01 (sample SAMN13153369, study PRJNA577476) | soil metagenome | isolation source: 40 cm soil or saprolite under grassland replicate 2 | place: USA:California | collected 2016-06-15
CCTTCGCCCACCAGCCGCTCGAAGCGGTGCAGGTCGACCTGGTCGGGCTCGACGCGGAGCAGGTAGCCAGGCGGCCGGGTGATCAGCACCCGGCCCGGGTCGCCGCGGGCGCGATCGGGTTCCAGGAGCTTGCGGAGGCGCGTCAGCTGCACCCAGAGCGCGTTCATCGCGGTGGCGGCCGGCTCGTCGCTCCACAGGTCTTCGACCAGCCGGTCGGATGCGACCACCTGGCCGGCGTGCAGCAGCAGGGCGGTCAGCAGGGCGCGTTGTCTCGCTCCCGGAAGCGGGAGCGGTCTGCCCTCGGTGCGCACTTCGAGCGGCCCGAGGATACGAAATTCCAGCATCCCTTCCCCCAACGCAGGGACATTTCAGGGTAGCAAGCGCCGCAACCTCATAACCCCCAACGGGGCGGTGCCACGAAAGGCGCGTGAAAGGGCGTCGTAGGGTCGCTCCCCCACGCTCAGACCGATCAGGTGGTCAGGCGTGGGGAGCCAACGCATGCAACAGCATCCGAGCCAGGCACGACCGGGACGCACGGCGCGGCGCCATTGCGAGCCCAGGAACGCGAGAGCCGGCGGCGGGAACCCGAGGACCGCCGCTGCGCATGCGCAGCGGGGCCGGGCCTCGGGCCGTCCGGCCGAGCTGGCCGAGCTGGTCGCCGGCCTCATCGAAGGCGACCGGACGGCGTGGGAGCAGGTGGTGCGCGACTACGGCGGGCTGCTCGCCGCGATCGCCCGTGCGCGGGGCCTCAAGCCCGCCGAGGTGGCCGAGGTGACGCAGACCACCTGGCTCCGCCTGGTCGAACGGGTGCATACCTTGCGGGCCCCGGAGGCGCTCGGCGCGTGGCTGGCGACCACCGCCCGCCGGGAGGCAGCGCACCTCCGGCAGCTCCGCGCACGCCACGCGCTGGTCGCCGACGAGCAGAGCCTGGAGGCGACGCCGGCGGCGAACCCGGACTCGCCGGTCGACGCGTCGCTGCTTGGCTCGGAACGCGACGCCGCCGTGCGGCGCGCCGTCGGGGCGCTGTCAGGCCCGTGCCAGGAGCTGCTCGGCCTGCTCATGGCCGACCCGCCGCCCAGCTACGCGACCGTGTCGGCCAAGCTCGGCATGCCGATCGGCAGCATCGGCCCGGTCCGTGGCCGCTGCCTCGCCTGCCTGCGGGCCAACCGCGAGCTGCTGAGCCTTCGCTGAAGCCCGGCGGAGACGGCCCTCAGCCGGACTGTCGGGCTTGCGGCCCGGCCGCCGCGCAGTTGCTAGGCTTCCTGTCATGACCAGATCAAGATGGTGGCAGGAGGGGAAGGAGCCTGACTACCGCTTCAGCCTCGCCAACGAGCGCACCTTCCTCGCGTGGATCCGGACCGCGCTGGGGCTGCTGGTGGCGGCGCTGGCGCTGGCGCACCTGAGGGCTCAGCGTGCTGGTCCTGGTGATGGCGTTCGCGGCCGGCCACTGAGCTGGTCGCGGCGCTCACACCCGGAACCGGCCGATCCAGGCATCGCCGGAACGCCCCGATAACGGTTACGAGGCGGTGCTGATGCACGCCGCGAAACGAAGGGCTGGCAGCTCTCCCGAAGGGAGCAAACCAAGATGAACACGACAATGCGGGACACCACGAGCGAGGAGCGGCCACGCGAGAGGGCCGCGGCGCAGGTCTCCGGGTGGGCGCTGTTCGCCGGCATGGTGCTGCTGCTCGCCGGCAGCTTCAACGTCATCTTCGGGCTGACCGCCATGTTCCGCGGGCACGTCTTCGTGCTGGTGAGCCCCGGCCTGATCGTCGGCAGCCTGACCGGCTGGGGGGTTGTTCACTTGATCCTCGGCGCGGCGATGGTCGTGGTGAGCATGGGGCTGTTCTCCGGGCAGGGGTGGGCGCGCTGGATCGCGGTCTGGCTCGCGGCGCTGAACGCGGTCGGGCAGGTCGCCTTCATCACCGTGTTCCCGCTCTGGTCGCTGCTGGTGGTCGCGCTGGACATCCTGGTCATCTACAACCTGACCGCGCACTGGGAGGAGCAGGCGGCGGAGTAGACCGCCCCAGCAGCCGCCGCAGGGTCTTCCCGCCGGGACTGCGGGGGATCTCGCGGACCAGCACCAGCTCGCGCGGGAGCTTGGCGGCGGCCAGGCGCTCGCGGGCGAAGGCGCGCAGCTCGTCGAGGCTGGGCGGCGCGGCGGGGTCGCCACAGACGACGTAGGCGACCACCCGCTCGCCCCACTCAGGGTCGGGGGCGCCGCGCACGGCGGCGTCGGCGACCGCCGGGTGGGTCGCCAGCACCGCCTCGACCTCGGCGGGCTGGACGTTCACCCCGCCGCTGATGATCAGGTCGTCGAGGCGGCCGAGGACCCACAGCCGTCCCGGCGCCCCTGACGGGTCCTGTTCGAAGCGTCCGAGGTCGCCGGTGCGGAGCCAGCCGTCGGGATCGAGGGCGGTGGTGGTCTGCTGGCCGCCGGGAGCGGCGCGGTAGTCGCGCATCACCATCGGGCCGCGCACCAGGATCTGGCCCGCCTCGTCGAGGCGCAACTCCACGCCGCGCAGGGGATGGCCGTCGTGGACCACGCCGCCGAAGGTCTCGGTCAGCCCGTAGGTGGTGGCCATCTGGAGGCCGGCCGCCGCCGCGCGCTCCAGCAGCGCCGCCGGGGCGGGGGCGCCGCCGAGCAGGACGCGCCGGAAGCGGGCCAGCGCCGCCGCCGCCGGGTCCAGGTCGAGCAGGCGCGCGAGCATGGTGGGGACCAGCGACACCAGGGTGGCGCCGTCGTCGCGGGCGGCGCGCAGCACCCGATCGGGCTCGAAGCGCTCATGGACCTGGACGGGGACGCCGGTGTGCCAGGCGCGGGCGACGATCGCCAGCCCCGCGACCCCGTGGAGCGGCAGGCAGCACAGCCAGAGCTCGCCGCCGCCGGCGCCGAGGGCCTCGGAAACCGCCAGCGCGGAGGCGCGGATGCCGTCGGCGGTGAGCTCCACCGCCTTGGGCGTGCCGCTGGTGCCGGAGGTGGCGACCACGGCGGCCACCCCCGGCGCCGCCGGGACACCGCCCTCCAGCGCCACCCGCCCACGCTCGTCCTCCAGATGGGTGGGGCGAAGCGCCGCCAGCGCACGGGCCCGCTCCGGCGCGGGCGCCTGCGGGTCGAGCGGCGCGACCGCCTCGCCCCGCTCCCAGGCAGCCACGACCGCTCTGGCAGCTGCTGCTCTGGGCAGGGCGATCGCCACCACCGGGGAGCCTGCTCGGGGCTTGGAATCGGACACGAGGAGTAGGCTACGGCACGTCGACGATTGCATCACCAAGCACTGATTGATCAAGGAGCAGGCAGCCGCATGGACTGGCAGCGAGCCGGCGACTACGGCGACATCCGGTACGAGACCGCCGAGGGCATCGCCAAGATCACCATCTGCCGGCCGGAGGTACGCAACGCCTTCCGGCCGAAGACGCTGTTTGAGCTGTCGGATGCGTTCAACGCCGCTAGGGACGATCCGGGCATCGGGGCGATCATCCTCACTGGCGAGGGGCCGGAGGCCTTCTGCTCCGGGGGCGACCAGCGTATCCGCGGCGACGACGGCTATATCGACGACCACGGCGTCGGGCGGCTCAACGTCCTCGACCTCCAGATCCAGATCCGGCGGCTGCCGAAACCGGTGGTCGCCATGGTGGCCGGCTACGCCATCGGCGGCGGGCACGTCCTGCACCTGGTCTGCGACCTGACGATCGCGGCGGACAACGCCCGCTTCGGGCAGACCGGCCCGCGGGTCGGCTCGTTCGACGCCGGTTACGGCATGGGGATGCTGGCCCGCACCGTCGGGCGCAAGAAGGCCGCCGAGGTCTGGTTCCTGTGCGAGCAGTACGACGCCCAGGAGGCGCTGCGGATGGGGCTGGTCAACAAGGTCGTGCCGCTGGAACGGCTGGAGGAGGAGACGGTCGAGTGGTGCCGTAGGATGCTGCGGCACAGCCCGCTGGCGCTGCGGCTGCTGAAGGCGGGGCTCAACGCCGACACCGACGGGCTCGCCGGCGTCCAGCAGCTCGCCGGCGACGCGACCCTCCTCTACTACCTGAGCGAGGAGGCGCAGGAGGGACGCGATGCCTACCGGGAGAAGCGGCGGCCGGACTTCGCCAAGTTCCCCCGCCGGCCCTGACAGCCCTGACGGCGACGGTCCCCGGGGTCCATCGATGCCATCCACGCCAGCGCCCGCGCCGACGCCGAGCTTGGCGCTGTGGGTCCGGGGTGCGCGCCCGCGCACGCTGGTCGCCGCGGTCGTGCCGGTGCTGGTCGGGACCGCCGCGGCCAGCGGCGCGGGGTGGATCATCGCCTGGCGGGCGCTGGCGGCGCTGGTCGTCTCGCTCGCCCTGCAGGTCGGCGTCAACTACGCCAACGACTATTCGGACGGGCTGCGCGGCACCGACACGCCCGAACGGCTCGGGCCGGTACGGCTGACCGCCTCGGGGCTGGCGAGGCCGGAGCAGGTGCGGCTCGCCGCCGCGCTGGCGTTCTCGGTGGCGGCGGCATGCGGGCTCGCGCTGGCGGTGGCGGTCGACCTGCGGCTGCTGCTGGTCGGGGTCGCCTCGATCGCGGCGGCGGTGCTCTACACCGGCGGGCCGCGCCCCTACGGGTATGCCGGCTTCGGCGAGCTTGCGGTGCTGCTGTTCTTCGGCGTGGTCGCCACCACCGGCTCGTCGTACGTGCAGCTCGGGCGGGTGCAGCCGGTGGCGCTGGGGGCGTCGCTGGCGGTCGGTCTGGCGGCCTGCGCGATCCTGCTGGCCAACAACATCCGCGACGTCGACGGCGACCGCGCGGCCGGCAAGCGCACCCTGGCGGTGCGGCTCGGCCGCGCGCGCGCCCGCGGACTGTACGTCGCCACCCTGGTGGCGGTGTTCGCGGTGGTGGCGCTGCTGGGGGTGCGCCGGCCGTGGGTGCTGCTGGCGCTGGCCGCAGTGCCGTTCGCCGTGGCTCCCGCCCGGATGGTGCTCACCCGCGAGGACGGGCCGGGCCTGGTCGCCGCCCTCGGCGGCACCGCCCGCCTGCAGGCGGTGCTGGGGATCCTGCTGGCGCTGGGCCTGTGGCTGTCGTGACCAGGCCGTCAGCCCAGGAATTCGGCGACCAGCGCGGCGACCTCACCCGGGCGTTCCAGGTGCGCGGCGTGGCCGGCGCCGGCGATCAGCGCCACCCGCGCGTTGGGGCCGATCGCCACGGCCATGCGGGTGGCGAGCGCGCCGAACTTCCCGTCCAGCGCGCCGGCGAGCAGCAGCACCGGCATGCGCAGCGAACCGAGCCGGCGCCACAGCGGCGGCTGGACGCCGGTGCCGAGGAGCCGCAGCGCGGACGCCAGGCCGGCGGCGCTGTTGGCCAGGCGCTCCTCCACCCCGGCCGCCGCCGCGGGCAGGGTGGCGAACAGCGGCCCGGCCAGCCAGCGGTCCAGGAAGGGCGCGACGCCGTCGCGTTCCAGCTCGGCGGCGAGGCGCTCGTCGGCGGCGCGGCGCTCGGCCCGCTCCCGCTCCCCCTCCAGGCCCGGGGAGGCGCCGATCAGCACCAGCGCCCGGACCAGCTCCGGCCGCTCGACCGCGAGGCGCAGGCAGACCCGCCCGCCGAGGGAGTAGCCGAGGTAGGCGGCGGCTCCCCCGGCGTCGCCGAGCAGCCGGGCCGCCTCCCCCATCGGGGCGCGGACCGCAGAGGAGCCGCCGTGGCCGGGCAGGTCAGGACGGACCACCTCGAACCGCCCCTGCCCGCGGTCGCGCAGCCGCGCCGCGAGCGGCGCCATCGACGCGCCGGTCTGGGTGAAGCCGTGTACCAGCACCACCCTCGGACCGGCACCCGCACCGTCAATCACCGTGTGCAGCCGAAGCGGCTCCACGCCCGGTCCTCGCTCCTGTCCCAGATCCATCTCCGGGAGAGTACGTGACCAGCGCCACCGCCGACCCCACCCGCCGGTTCGCCCTCACCATGGTCGACGAGCTGGTCCGCTGCGGGCTCCGCGAGGCGGTGCTGGCACCCGGGTCGCGCTCGGCGCCGCTGGCGATCGCGCTCGCCGAGCATCCGGCGGTGCGGCTGCACGTGCTGCTGGACGAGCGCGGCGCCGCGTTCTTCGCGCTCGGCGCCGCCAAGCGGTCAGGCCGGCCGGCGGCGGTGCTGTGCACCTCGGGCACGGCCGCGGCGAACTTCCATCCGGCGGTCGTCGAGGCGTTCCATGCGCGGGCGCCGCTGCTGCTGCTGACCGCCGACCGGCCGCCCGAGCTGCGCGACACCGGCGCCAACCAGACGATCGAGCAGCGCGGCCTCTACGGCAATGCGCTGCGCTGGTTCCACGAGCTGGGCGTGCCGGCCGGCGCGGACCTGGCCCAGGCTGGCCGCTGGTGGCGGTCGGCCACGGCGCGCGCCTGGGCGGAGGCGCTCGGCCCGCCCGCCGGCCCAGTGCAGCTCAACCTCCCGCTCGACGAGCCGCTGATCCCCCCAAAGGGTGCGCTTGTCGGCGAGCCGGAACCCGGCCGCCCGGATGGAGCGCCGTGGACCGCCACGACCGAGACCTGGCGGGCGCCCACCGCCGCGGAGGTGGAGGCCCTGGCGGCGGCGGTCCGCCAGGCTCCTCGCGGGCTGCTGGTCGCGGGGTGGGGCGCCAGGGTCCGGGTGGAGGCGGCCGATGCGTTCGCGGCGGCAAGCGGCTGGCCGGTGCTGGCGGATCCGCTCTCGGGGCTGCGGCGCGGCCCCTTCGCGGTCGCGGCCTACGATGCGCTCCTGCGCGTCCCGGCGTTCACCGCCACCCACCGGCCGGAGCTGGCCGTGCGGGTGGGGGCAGGCCCGACCAGCAAGGTGCTGACGCAGTGGCTCGGGCTCGGTCTCGGCGAGGGCGTCCCGCAGGTCCTGCTCGACCCGGACGGCGCCTGGCCCGACCCGCTCCGGGCTGCTTCGACCCGCCTCACCGCCGATCCGAATGCCCTGCTGGAGGCCGCCGCCGAGGCGCTTATGGCCGGACCCGAGCGGGACGGGGATGCCTGGCGGGCCGCCTGGATGGAGGCCGACGCCCGCGCCCTCAAGGCGATCGGCGAGCTGCTGGACGGCTGGGACGAGCCGTTCGAAGGGCGGATCGCCCGCGATCTGGTCGCCCACCTGCCCCACGGGGCGACCCTGGTCGCCGGGTCGAGCATGCCGGTCCGCGACCTCGACGCCTTCGCGCTCCCCCGCGACGGGCTCAGCTATGTCGCCAACCGGGGCGCCAGCGGCATCGACGGGTTCGCCGCCACCGCCCTCGGCACCGCCGCCGTCGCCCCGGGCCCGGTTGCGGCGCTCTGCGGCGACCTGACCTTCCTCCACGACGCCACCAGCGTGCTGACCGCCCGCACCCGGCGTCCCGGCGTCGTCTTCGTGGTGGTCGACAACGACGGCGGCGGCATCTTCTCCTTCCTGCCGCAGGCGACCCTCCCCCCAGACCTCTTCGAGCCCCTCTTCGGCACCCCCCACGGCCTGGACCTGACCGCCGTGGCAACCGCCGCCGGCCTCCCCTCCCGCCGGGTCGAGCGCGCCGCCGACGTGTCCCCCGCCCTCGCCGAGGCGCTCACCGCAGACACCAGCACCGTCCTGATCGTCCCGAGCGACCGCGCCACTAACCTCAGCCGCCACCGCGCCGTCGCCGCGGCTGTCGCCGAGGCGCTTACCTGACTGAGGTCCCTGCGTCGGTGTCAGCGCAAGCCCGGTCAACACAAACGGCGAGGTGGCCGTGACCGCGCTCAGCGTGGCGATGCCGGTGGCGGCGACCAGGCAGCCCCGACGACGACCTGGGCGCTGGAGAAGCGGCGATGCAGCCGGCCGGTGAGCTGGGCCATCACTAGGCGTAATTAGGCGTGCGGCGCAACCTGCTCCTGGGCCGGTTCCTTCGCTGTTCGGTGCCTTGTTGGCCGGTCAGTCGGCGATGCCGATGACTTGCCCTGTCATTGGATCGGAGATGGTGCGTAGCGGGGGTCGCGGTCGCCGGAGTAGACGACGGCCATGGTCAGGCGGGCGGGACCGGGGCCGGGGTTGCGGTAGAGGTGGTCGCGGTCTCCGCGCATACGCAGGGCGTCGCCCGCCCCGAGGGTGAAGCCCGCGCCGCCGACTTCGATCTCGAGGCGTCCCTGGTAGAGGTGGAGCAGTTCCCGCGTCCCCGGCGGATGCGCGGGAGCGCTCATCTCGTCGTGGTCGGCGAGGAGGAAGTCCCACAATTCGATGAAGGGGGCCTGGCCGTCGTTGATGAGCAGCCGGCCCTCGCCGTGGCGTCCGGCGCGGTAGACCTCGGCGTCGGCCGCGCGCACCACCTGGCCGAGTTCCTCGGGAGGCTCGACAAGGCGGCTGATGGAGGTGCCGAGGGTGGCGCAGATCCGCGCGAGCGTGGCGATGCTGGGGTTGGTACGGCCGGTCTCGATCTGCTGCAACATGCCCCGGCTGACCCCCGACCGTGAGGCCAGGTCCTCCAGCCGCCAGCCCCGCGCCTGCCGCATCGCACGCAGGTTCGCCGCCAGCGTCCGGCCGACGATCTCAGCTGGATCCTCCATTGACACCTACCCTCCTGTGGAACTAATATATCAGAACTGAAGCTAGTATATTGGTCACACGTTCGGCTGGAGGCCCACCGATGAAGACAATCTCCCACTCGATCCAGATCAACGCCCCGGCCGGCGAGGTCTGGGAGGTGCTCACCGATCTGGCCGCCTACCCGGACTGGAACCCCTTCATCCGCGAGGCGTCCGGCGAGGTCGCGGTCGGGCAGCGGCTCACTCTGAAGATGTTCCCCGCCGATGGGAAGCCGATGACGTTCAGACCTCGCGTCCTGGTCGCCGACCCGGGCATGGAATTGCGCTGGATCGGCCGCCTCGTCCTGCCAGGCATCTTCGACGGCGAGCACTCCTTCACACTCACCGCCACCGCGACCGGAGGCACCGGGCTCCTCCAGGCCGAGAAGTTCTCCGGCCTGCTCGTCCCCTTCACCGGCAAGACCATCGAGTCCACCGAGAAGAGCTTCGCCGCCCTCAACCAGGCGCTCAAGACCCGTGTCGAGAGCCGCTCGCAAGCCCCCCATCCGAGGCCGCAGGCTCGGCCGGCTGAGAACCCGTGAACACCGATCGAACACCGATCTTGGTCTCGGTGATGTCTGGCCGACCCCGCGCGGACGCCATCCGGGTCCGAGGTCGTGGCGGGCCCGCGAGCCATCGCGGCCATCACCGGACCAGGATCGAGCCAATTACGCCAGGATCAGTGAGACAAGACCCTCAAGGGACTACCGGATGCGCCGCCGCTCATGCCGCGGCCAGGCCCAGGAGCAGCGTGGCTATAGCCATCGCCAGGAACGCGAGTGCCAGGGCGAACTGCGCCGAGTAGTAGTTGGCCCGGATGTGGGTGTAGATCGCGCAGACGAAGAACAGGACGAGGCCGATCGCGGCGGCTGTGCCGATCAGCGGCACGCCGGCGAGGCCGAGGAGCAGGCCGGCCGCGCCTGCTGTCTTGAGGGTGCCGATCGGGAAGGTGAGCCACGACTCTGGGACGCCTGCCGCGACCAGGCCGGGGAGGATCGGCTTGAAATGGGCGATCGCGGCGATGCCCGAGAAGGCGTTCGCGACGATCGTCAAGGAAGCGACCACAAGATATGCGGTGGACACGCGGGGCTCCGATGCCTTCGTTGGCTGGCTGCCTTGTTGATCGGTTTGACCGGTCAGTTGGCGATGCCGATGACCTGCCCGGTCGTCGCGGGTTGCTGGAGCACGCGGAGCATGAGGTGGGCGACGTCGGCGCGGGAGACCAGCAGGCCGTGGCGGAGGTTCTGGCCGTCGGCGGTGCGGTAGGTGCCGGTCAGCGGCTTGTCGGTCAGGCGCGGCGGCCGGACGATGGTCCAGTCGAGGCCGCTGGCGCGCACGACGTCCTCCATCCGGGCGACGTCGGCGTAATGGGTGTGGAAGGCGGTCCTGGCGAATGGGGCGCCCAGGTGGCGCATGAAGAACCCGTCGCCCGGGTCGTGGCGGGGCGGGTTCGGGTTGCCGGGCGACGGGACGGTGCCGATCGGCGCGGCGCTGACGACCACGATGCGCCGCACCCCGGTTGCCCGCATCGCTTGGACGACGGCTTGCGTGCCGCGCCAGGCAACGCCGGCCTCTGCCTCGGCGTTGGAGCGTGCGCCCAGGCCGGAGAGGACCGCGTCGGCCCCCGCGACGGCGGATTCGAGCGCCGCCGGGTCCGGGGCCGACAGATCGGTGGTGACGACGCGGACCTGGGTGGACAGCTCCGCAGGCAGCTTGCCCGGATTCCGCACGACCGCGGTGACCCCGTGGCCCGCGGCGACGGCCTGGTCGAGGAGCTGGCGGCCGATCCCGCCGGTGGCTGCGATGATGGTGAGTTTCATGAGCTGGCCCTGCCCTTCCTGCTGTGGCCTTGCTGTACGACGAACGCTTCGTCGGGTATCATTTCTTCCGTGAACCAGAAGATATGGAAACCATAGCATATGAACTCCATACCAGCAACGGATGTGAAGGCAGCGCGCCAGCGGCGGCGGTCGATCACCGCGATCAAGGAGTCGCTGCGCGCGCTGAGCAGCCAGCTTTCCCTGCTCAACCATCACGTCGGCGCCCGCGTCGATCTCCGAGACGGCGATCTGGACTGCCTCGACCTCATCAACCGCGACGGCCCGCTCAGCCCCAGCGCCCTGGCCCGCCGCGCCGGGCTGCACCCCGCCACCCTGACCGGCATCCTCGACCGCCTGGAACGCGGCGGCTGGGTCGCCCGCGAACGCGACCCCTCCGACCGCCGCGCCGTCCTTGTCCGCGCCGTCCGCGACCGCAACGCGGACATCTTCCGCCTCTACGCGGGAATGAACGGCGCCATGGACGAACTCTGCGCCGGCTACAGCGACGACCAACTCGAACTCCTCGCCGACTTCCTGCGCCGCACCACAAACGCCGGACGGGACGCCACCGACGAGCTGGCCAGCGATTGAGCGAGGCACGACGAGGACATGCCGAGGAGGGCTCTGCTGAGGTACCATGTTACCGTGGTAACAATTGAGCGTGCGCAGACTGGCGTCCGGATGGAGCGCCGGCTGCTGAAGGTCCTCAAGGGACTCGCCGAGTACCTCGACCTGTCGCTGGGTGACCTGCTTGAGGGCATCGTGCTGCACGCCTTCGAGCAGAAGTCCCCCTTCGACGATGCAACTGTGGAGGTCATCGAGCGGCTCAAGCAGGTGTACGGACTCGACCTGACCGCCCGTGACAGCCACCACCTGCACGCTGCCGACGAGGAGGAGCATGCAACGTGACGCCGTGCAAGCGGGTGCGACTGACCGGCACCGTCCTGGTGCAGCTCCCACCAAGGGAGGCCTTCACCCTGTTCACCCCGACCGGTGAGCGCGCCTGGGCGCACGGCTGGGAACCCGAGTTCCCCAGCCCCGTCTCGGACGACACCGAGCCAGGCACGGTGTTCCAGACCGACCACGCCGGTCGCCGCTCGATCTGGACCGTCATCCGGCGTGAGACCGACACGAGGATCGGCTACGTCACCGCGACCCCTGGCGACCGCGCCGGGACGGTGACCGTGACCTGCGAGCCATCGGAGGGCGATTCGACGATCGCGACGGTCAGCTTTGACCTCACCGCCCTGACTCCCGAGGCCAACACCAACCTTGATCGGTTCGCGGCAAACTACCCGCACCTCCTCGACCAGTGGCAGCGATCCATCGCCCAATCAATCACTGCGTCGGGGACCCGTATCTGAGGAACCGAACCCTATTCAGCGTTTAGCGCTCGTCCAGCATGGACTTGACCTGAGAGTGCAGCTTGTCGAGATCGCGCTCGACCACCGACCAAACGATGTCCAGGTCGACCTCGAAATAGCCATGCGTGAGGACGTTGCGCATCCCGATGATTTGGCGCCAGGGCACCTCGGGGTGTGCTTCACGTAGATCAGTCGTGATGCGGGCGACGGCTTCGCCGATGATCTGGAGCTGGTGGGTGATCCAGTTCTGGACGAGTTCATCTTCGTCGAAGGCCCTGCGTCCGCGTACGGCGTAACGCTCGATCCGCTCGATTGCTTCGAGGATGTCGTGGAGCCGCTCCCGATCGTCGCGCATCTAGACGGGGATGGCTTCGCTGAGCACGCGCTGGCGGATACGGGGGCCGGGCTCGAGGTCCACAAGGAAGTCGACGTCGCTGGCATCGTCCGCTTCGCCCCGAGCGACGGAGCCGAACACCCGCACGTTGTGCGCGCCGTAACGATGAGCAAGCTCTAGGATCTGCTCTCGCTGGCGGGTGATCTCATCTGCAGGAGACGACCCAAAGGATCCTGACATATAGGCCAATCCACTCCCTATCAAATTGCTGGCATGACCATACGCCCGCCCCCAATTGCCGCCTCCAGCCTTGCGGGCGTCGCCGACATGGTGACATCTGGCGATAGGCCTTGCTACAGGCTGGCTGACCGCTGGTTCAACCTCTTGTCCAGCGGGGTCGGTCCCGTTTTGCGGCGCGGATGGCGGCTGGGGTTGGCGACGACACCCTCCGGGACGCTCTCGCGGTCCAGGTCCACATCCTCAACGGCGTTGCCCCCATCTGCAGGAAATTCGGCGACAACGAGCTGGTATGGGCGTCCTCGAGTAGATCGGTGCCGATGTGCTGTCAGGCGGCGGGTCGCCGCGTACCGCTGTAGCCGAGGGTCCTTGCCTGACTCGCTCCGCGATACCAGTGCGATAGGCTCCCCCAGCGAACGGCTGCCGATCTGCGCGCCGCTGCGCGTGAGCGCCCGCGTCCTCCCAGGTCAGAAGGCACTTCCCTGGGAACCTGCACATACCTGTCAGCAAGTAGGTTCGTTGAGCGCGGGGCGGTCTCGACAGCAGCAAATCCAGTGAGGCTTCGCCTCGGACCGCCGAGACCTGGGTTGAGCTGGTTGATGTGCATCCTGGCTGCTGCTTGGTCAGGCTGACCGGCCGATGGTCGGTTGAGCCTGGAGGTGACCGGTGGCGGCGGGAGTCCGAGCGCGT
>WNGD01005014.1_pt1 | contig 12957 bp, 9 predicted proteins | sample 5400671 | NCBI WGS metagenome assembly WNGD01 (sample SAMN13153369, study PRJNA577476) | soil metagenome | isolation source: 40 cm soil or saprolite under grassland replicate 2 | place: USA:California | collected 2016-06-15
GGCCAGGTCGCGCTGAGCCCCGGCCCTGACTTCGGCGCTCCGGGCAAGTCCTTCGCCCGGCTGAACATCGGCACCTCGCCCGTCCTGATGCGGGAGGCAGTCCGGCGGATGGCCGTTGCCGCGGCCGCCTCGCCCTGACCCGTGCGGCGGCGGCCGCCTCGCCCTGATCCGAGCCGCACTCAGGCGCTGGCCAGCCGCGGGCCTTGCCGTCCGGCGGCAGTCCTGCCACTATCAGCTTCTGATTTCTGCTGCGACAGACCGCTTCGCAGCCTCAAGCGAGGTTCCGCCAGATAGAGGCCACCCATGTCCCCAGTACCCGCTGCGCAAATGACGTTCCGGGGCTGCGGCCGCCGGTACCGGAACCGGAGTCGGCTCATGGTCATCGCGGCGCCAGCCGCGGTCATGCTGCTCGCCGCGTGCGGCGGCGGGGCGGGCCCGCGGGGCAGCGGGGCGGCAACCTCGGCGGCCGCGAGTTCCAGCCCGGCTGCGACCGCGGCCGCGAAGCCAAAACCGCGGGCCGCCAGGCCGCCCGCGATGGTCGCCGTTACCAAGGCCGGCGCACTCGTGAAACTTGACTCGGCTAACGGCGCCATCACCAAGACGCTGGTGCCGGGCGGCGTCATCGGCGACGAGATCTCGGTCTCCGCCGACCGGGCGACCGTGTATTTCGCGGTCAGGCACGGCTGCACCGACGATGTCGAGTCGGTCCCGCTGACCGGCGGCACGCCGAAGCTGATCGGCCAGGGCTCGCTCCCGGCCGTCAGCCCCGACGGCAGCAGGCTCGCGTTCGCCCAGGAGCCGTCGCTGACCGCGGGCTGCATCCCGAAGCAAGCTGACCTGACGTCGCGGTACAAGCTGATCATTCGCATGCTCGGCAGCGGAAACCAGATCGCCTATCCGATGGTCGCGGCCGGGCAGGATAGCGGCTTGCCGGCCCCTATCTCGCACCTCTCCTGGGCATCGGACGGCACCAGGCTCGCCGTGTCGATCTCGGCTGTGCAGGATAACGAGGGCTGGAACGTAGTGCTTCTCGACACTTCCACGGCGAGGTACTACCTGTCGGGCCCGGGCGATACCCCGGTCCCCGTCACCGGGCACCCGAGCGCGAGGAGGAGTTACCTGCGCGAGGCGGTATTCATGCCGGACGGCAACCTGTTCGTCAGCCGCGCCTGCTGCGCCGGGGTGCCGGTGCGGGACACCTCCCGGCTGATGTGGGAGGTGAACACCTCGGGCGCGCTGGTCCGCCAGGTGGCGGTCGGCTTCGCCAGCCTTGATCACACCAGCCTGGACTCGACCGTCAACGGCAAGTGGCTGCTCTACCTGGCTGGCGACATCCTGTACGTGTCGCACCACGGCAACACCCCGAAGCAGCTCACCACCGGGCTGATCGCGGCCGCCTGGCGATAGCGGTAGCGCGCCCGGGCAGATTGCCCAGTGGCCCGGCCAGCGGGCGTGCACATGACGAAATGCCCGCTTACGATGGGTTCGCAGCTCCCCAGATGAGACGGTAGAGGCGTGGAGTTCCGCATCCTCGGGTCGGTCGAGGCCGAGAACGGCGGGCTAGCGGTGGACCTGGGCGGGCTCCGGGAGCGGACGCTGCTGGCGCGGCTGCTGCTGGCAGCTGGCCAGGTGGTGTCCGCCGACCGGCTCGCCGATGATCTGTGGGCAGGCGAGCCGCCGCCGCACAGCTCGGGCACGCTGCGCGTTTACATCTCAAGGCTGCGCCGCGCGCTCGGCCCTGCCGCGACCGCCCTGGTCACCCAGCCGCCCGGATACCTGCTGCGGCTCGAGCCCGGTCAGCTGGACGCCAGCAAGTTCGAGCACCTGGTCGGCGTCGCGCGCCGTGACCTCGACGACGGCAAGGCCGAGGCCGCTGCCGCCGGGCTGCGCGCCGCACTCGCGTTGTGGCGGGGTCCGGCGCTCGGTGATGTCGCCGACTTCGCGTTCGCCCAGGCGGACGTGGCCCGGCTGACGGAAGCCCGGCTGGCGGCGACCGAGGACCGGGTCGAGGCCGACCTTGCCTGCGGCCGTCATGCCAGCCTGGCCGGCGAGCTCGACGGGCTTGCCGCCGCCCATCCGCTCCGCGAGCGGCTGTGCGGCCAGCTGATGCTCGCCCTCTACCGGTGCGACCGCCAGGCGGACGCATTGCGTGCGTACCGTGAGCTGCGAGCGCGGCTGGCCGACGAACTCGGCATCGATCCCAACCTCCGGCTGCACCGGCTGCACGAGGCGATACTCCGCCAGCTGCCGGAACTTGACTGGCAACCGGCCGCTGCGGGCCCGGCCGGCGATCAGGGCGCCGGCGAGTCCTGGCAACGGACAGCATTAGGCCCCGGCCGCACTGCTGGCCGCGCGGCCGAGCTGGCGCACGAGCCGGTCCCGGTGGCCGGCCCTACCCCGGCCCCCGGGCTGCCGGCCGAGACCACCTCGTTCGTCGGCCGGGAGGCCGAGCTGAGCACGATCGAGGACCTGCTCGGGCTATCCCGGCTGCTCACCCTGACCGGGCCGGGCGGCTCCGGCAAGACCCGGCTGGCACTGCGCGCGGGCGCCCAGGCATCATCGGTGCATCCCGGCGGCGTGTGGCTGGTCGAGCTCGCGCAGATCACCAGGCCGGACCAGGTCGCGACGGCCACCGCGGCCGCCCTGTCGATCAGGGAGGAGCCGGGCCGGGCACTCGGAGACAGCATCATCGCCGGGCTGGCCGGCCGCGACTTGCTGCTCATCGTCGACAACTGCGAGCACGTGCTCGACGCCGTCGCCGAGCTGCTGACCGCGCTGCTCCGCGGCTGCCCGAAGCTGCGGATCCTGGCGACCAGCCAGAGCAGGCTCGGCCTGGCCGGGGAAGCGACCTGGCCGGTTCCGCCACTCGTGCTGCCGCCACCGGACGTGGTCGATACCGGCGTCGTCGCGGCGGCCGAGTCGGTGCGGCTGTTCTGTGACCGGGCGGCGCTGGCCAGGCCGGGCTTCGGCCTGACCGCGGGCAACGTCGCGGCGGTCAGCGAGATCTGCCGCCGGCTCGACGGCATCCCGCTGGCCATCGAGCTGGCCGCGGCCCGGGTCAACGCGCTGACCGCCGGGCAGCTGGCGGCCCGGCTGGACGACCGGTTTCGGCTGCTGGCCGGCGCCAGCCGCAGCGGGCTGCCCAGGCACCGCACGCTGCGGGCGGCCATCGAATGGAGCCATGACCTGCTCAGTGAGGCAGAGCAGATCTGCTTCCGCAGGCTGGCCGTCTTCGCCGGCGGCTGCACCCTGGAGGCCGCCGAGGCGGTCTGCCCGGGCGGCGCGCTGACTCCGGACCTGGTGTTCCAGACCGTCACCTCACTGGTCGACCGGTCGCTGCTCACGGTGGAAGAGCGGCTCGGCAGCATGCGTTACGGGATGCTCGAGTCCATTCACCAGTACGCGCGGCAGAAGCTGGCCGCGGCGGGCGAGAGCGCCGGGTTGAGCGGCCGCCAGCTGCGCTGGCTGCTGGACTTCGCCGGCCGGGCCGACCTGGACGGCCCGGACCAGGCTGCCTGGCTCGACCTGCTGGAATCCGAGTTCGACAACATCCGGGCCGGCCTGGAGTGGAGCATGGCCGCCCCCGACCCCCCGCGGCCCGCCCCCGACCCGGCACTGGCGGAGTCGGCGCTCCGGCTAGCCGGGCAACTCGCCCCGTTCTGGATCGTCCGCGGCCACATCGGTCTCGGGCGGCGCTGGCTGGATGCCGCCCTGGCGGCAGCCGGGCCGGGCGCGGACCGGCGGCTGCGGGCGATCGCACTGGACGGCGCCGGCCAGCTGGCCGCCGTGCACGCCGATTATGCCGCGCAGCGCGGTTACCAGCGGGAGAGCCTGGCCATCTGGCGGCAGCTCGGTGATAGCCCGAGAATCGCCAGCTGCCTGGGCGATCTCGGTACGGTGGCACATATCCGCGGCGAGTACCCGGCCGCGCTCGCGATGTACACCGAAGCACTTGAGCTGGCCTCCGGGGCGGGCCAGCTGCAGCAGATGGCCACGTCGCTGAGCGGCCTCGGTCGGCTCGCCCTGCACGCTGGCCAGCTGGATCAGGCCACCGAGTACTACATGGCGAGCATGGCCAGGTTCCGTGAGGTCGGCGACCTGCGCAAGGCCACGCTCATCCTGGGCAACCTCGGCGTGGTGGCCCTCGACCAGGGCGACTTCCCGCTGGCCGCGGCGCGCTTCGAGGAGCACCTGGGCAACGTCCGGCGGCTCGGCGACCGGAAGCTGATCGGCGGCGCGCTGACCAACCTCGGCATGGTCGCGCACGATGCCGGCGACTTCGACCGCGCGGCGGCCATGCACGCCGAGGCGCTCGACCTCGCCGGGCAGCTCGGCGACCGGCGGCTGGCCGTCTGCGCCCTGACCAACCTGGGCATGGCCGGCCTGGCCCGCAAGGACTTCGGCGCCGCCCGGGCCTTCCACCAGCGCAGCCTGGCACTGGCCGAGGAGGTCGGCGAGCGCCGGTCCATCGCGGAGAGCCTGGCGGAGATCGCCGAGGTGGACGCGGCCGAGGGCTACGCCGAGCGGGCGGCGGTGCTGGCCAGCGCTTCCCGGGCGCTGCGGGCCGCCATCGGGACCCCCATTCCGGCACCGGAACTGGCCAGGTTCAGTGAGTCCGCCGCCGCCACCGAGCTCGCGCTCGGGCCGGAGCGGCTGCGCGCCGCCCAGGCCAGGGGAGAGACCATGGGCGTCGAGCAGGCGATGGCATTGGCCCGCGAGGCAGGCGGGCCAGGCGCAGCCGGCGGCACTTGTGCGACCGACGCGGCCACCGTGACCGGCGCGGCAGGTGTGACGGGTGTGGCCGCCGTGACGGGCGCGGCAGGTGTGACGGGCGCGGCCGGCCGGACTGACGCTGGCCTGGGACCTGGCACCGGCAGGGACGATCCTGGCACCGGCAGGGACGATGCTGGCCCCGGCAAGGAGGAGCTATGACGACAACCGAGCGGGCTGGCGGCGCGAGCCCGGTCGACTTCGCCGCCTTTGGCGACTACGGGGACTTCAGCCCGCCGGGCAAGAAGAAGTCGGCCGAGTTCGTCCGGGCCGCCTACCCGTTCCGCGGCCGGATCACCGCCGACGGCTCCAGCGGGTACCCGGCCGAGCCGGGCCGGTACCACCTGTACATCTCCTGGGCCTGCCCGTGGGCGCACCGGTCGGCGATCGTCCGCAGGCTGCTCGGGCTCGAGGAGGTCATCTCGCTGTCCGCGGTAGACCCGGTCAGGGACGGCCGCGGCTGGGCATTCCGGCAGGGAGCCGGGCACTCGCTCGACCCGGTCAACGGGTTCGCCCTGCTGCGGGAGGCGTACGAGGCCACCGAGCCCGGCTACCAGGGGCACATCTCGGTGCCGGTGCTGTGGGACCGGGCCAGCCACCGGATCGTCAGCAACAACTTCCCTGACATCACGATCGACCTGAGCACCGCGTTCGGCGCCTGGACCGGCGGCGCGCCCGAGCTGTACCCGGCCGGCCGGCGGGCCGAGATCGACGCCATCAACGAGGTCATTTACGAGAACGTCAACAACGGCGTGTACCGGGCGGGCTTCGCCGGCTCGCAGGAGCAGTACCACCTGTGGGTGAGCCGCATCTTCGCCACCCTGGACGAGCTAGAGGACCGGCTGGCCGGCCGCAGGTACCTGCTCGGCGATGCCATCACCGAGGCGGACATCCGGCTCTGGGTGACCCTGGCCCGGTTCGACGCCGTCTACTACTCGCATTTCAAGGCGAACCTGCGCAGGCTGTCTGACTACCCGAACCTGTGGGGCTACGCCCGTGACCTGTACTCGATGCCGGCCTTCGCCGAGACGACCAGGTTCGACCAGATCAAGCGGCACTACTTCATGACGCACCCGCACCTCAACCCGTCTAGGATCGTCCCGGACGGACCGCTGCTCGACTGGGCAGCCCCCGCGGAAGGGCGGAAGGACATCAAGCCTTAACGAGCCAGCCCCGGTTACTCCGGGCCGCGGCGAAAACTCGTAATGGCCTTTGTTCTTTGCCTTTCCCCTGGCATCTGCTGCAACCGCGCTGTAACGGCGTTGCAACGCGGCGGTCCCACGATCGGTGCCGATCGGTCCTGACTTACGCTGCCGTCGGCAGCGGCTCCCGTTTCTCACTGCCACCAGGAAGGCATGACAATGCTCGCCATCAGATCTACTCCGCGGGTCTCCGCGATCGCCGCCGCCGTCGCGGGCGCCTGCCTCATGCTCAGCGCGTGCGGGGGAGGTTCGTCTGGCGGCAGTGCCCCTGGCACCGGCGGCTCGTCGGCGGGCGGCGGATCGGGCTCCGCCAGCGCGGCCGCGGTGCCAGGGGTGCCCTCGGCCAAGCTGACCGGCCATTTCTGCACTGACTTCACCAATATCAGCCACAACATGCCGAAGGTCCCGCAGAGCGAGAACGACCTGTCCGCGCTGCAGGCGAATGGCGGCGAGTTCTTCAAGTCGGCCGCGGCGTACTTCAACGGGCTGGCCGACGAGGCGCCCCCGCAGGCGTCGACCGAGCTCAAGATCATCGCGTCCGCCTACACGGCCCTGGGCGGCGGGGCCGGCTCGGCCTCGTCGGTAAAGCAGGTCGAGAAGCAGTTGGCAAGCATTACCACCACGGGCAAGACCGGGCAGGCGTTCCTCGGCCTCGTCACCTACATCGCGACGCACTGCCACTGAGGCCGCTCTCGCGCTGGCCGCCGATCGCAGGCGGCGGCCAGCCAGCCGGCCCCCGCCTGCCGCCGCCTGGCTGGTCAGCAGCCGCGGAACGTGCCAGGCTAGGGGGACGGCCCTGCCGCCCAGGCGACGCCGCGGGGAGGCTCCGATGGGCAGGGATGTCCCGGCAATCGTCATCAGCCAGGCAGACCGGCGTGCCTACCGGGAGAAGGTTCGGCACTGCCTCGACGTGCTGGCGCGGATGCTGCGCGAGTCCAGGTTCGAGACGGAGCCGCGGCAGGTAGGGCTTGAGATCGAGCTGAACCTGGTGGATTCCGGCGGCTGGCCGTCGATGAAGAACGCCGACGTGCTCGGCGCGATCGCCGATCCGGCCTGGGCCACCGAGCTCGGCCAGTTCAACCTGGAGATCAACGTGCCGCCGCGCACGCTGGCGGGCACGGCCCTGGGCGAGCTGGAGGATCAGGTCCGGGCCAGCCTGAATCACGCCGACCAGGAGGCCGTGCAAACCGGCGCCAGGCTGGCCATGATCGGCATCCTGCCGACCCTGCGGGAAAGCGACGTCGACGAGCGGGCCATCTCGGCGAACCCGCGCTACCGGCTGCTGAACGAGCAGATCTTCGCCGCCCGCGGCGAAGAGATGGGCATCTCGATCGAGGGCACCGAGCTACTGGAGACCTACGTCGACACGATCGCCCCAGAGGCCGCCTGTACCAGCGTGCAGTTCCACTTGCAGGTCGGCCCGGAGGCGTTCGGCAACTACTGGAACGCGGCGCAGGCAATGGCCGGCGTGCAGGTCGCGCTCGGCGCGAACTCGCCGTTCCTGTTCGGCCGGGAACTGTGGGCGGAGACCCGCATCACGCTGTTCCAGCAGGCCACCGATACCCGGCCGGACGAGCTCAAGGCACAGGGAGTGCGGCCGCGAGTCTGGTTCGGCGAGCGGTGGATCACCTCGGTGTTCGACCTGTTCGAGGAGAACCTCCGCTACTTCCCCGCGCTGCTGCCGCTGTGCGACGAAGAGGATCCGCTGGCCGCGCTCGACGACGGCCGCGCCCCTCAGCTTTCCGAGCTGACGCTGCACAACGGCACCGTCTACCGGTGGAACCGCCCGGTCTATGCGGTGGTGCGGAACCAGCCGCACCTGCGGGTCGAGAATCGGGTCCTGCCGGCCGGCCCGACGGTCGCCGACACCTTCGCCAATGCCGCGTTCTACTACGGGCTTGTCCGCATGCTGGCGGAAGCCGAGCGGCCGGTATGGACCCAGATGTCGTTCGCCGCCGCCAGCGACAACCTGCTGGAAGCCGCCAGGAACGGCATCGAGGCGCGGCTCTACTGGCCCGGCCTCGGCGAGGTGCCCGTTACCGAGATCACCCTGCGCCGCCTGCTGCCGCTCGCCTGGGAGGGGCTCAGCCGGTCCGGGGCGGACAGCGAGCAGGCCGAACGGTTGCTCGGCATCATCGAGCAGCGCTGCCTGACCGGCCGCAATGGCGCGACCTGGCAGGCCGGGGCGCTGCACGCGCTGGAGGAATCGGGGAGCCTGGCCAGGCCGGAGGCGCTGCGGCAGATGACGCTGCGCTACCTGGATCACATGCACACGAACGTCCCCGTGCACGCCTGGCCCGTTCTGTAGCGCAAGCCGCCGCCTCTTGACACCGCGGACAGCAGTCACAAATATGGTCTAAACCTCAGACCCTAGACCAGGAGGCGTCGATGAGTACGACGACGGCCACCTGCTGGGAGTCAGTGGACGCGGCCATCGACGCGGCGGCGGAATCCGCCTTCAGCTTCCTTGAGCGGCTCGTCGCCGAGCCGAGCACGGTCGGCCATGAGCGCGGCGCGCAGGAACTCGTGGCCGGCGAACTCGCCATCCTCGGGTTCGGCGTCAGCTGCCCGGAGGTCCCGGCCGAGACCGCCGCCGGAGCGCCGGGCGGCGTGGCGCAGGCGCCGTACCAGGGCCGGCCGAACGTGCTCGGCCGGATCAACCCGGGAATGTCCCCCTCGCTGCTGCTGAACGGCCACATCGACGTCGTGCCCGCCGAAGCCGCCGTCTGGTCGTCGGATCCCTTCACGCCGGTGCGCTCAGACGGCTGGCTGGCCGGCCGCGGCGCCGGTGACATGAAGGCCGGGTTCGCGATGGGATCGCTGGCCATCCGCGCACTCACCGAAGCGCTGCCCGACGCGGTGAGCGGCGAGCTTGCCTTCCTCAGCGTGATCGAGGAGGAGTGCACCGGCAACGGGACGCTGGCGGCCGGGACCGCCGGCGTGCTCGGCGATGCCGTCGTGCTGCTGGAGCCGACCGGCCTCGGCCTGCTGCTCGGCGGCGTCGGCGTGCTATGGGCGGAGATCGAGCTCGAGGGCGTTCCGGCACACGCGGAAGCAGCCGACCGCGCGGTCAACCCGGTGCATTGCATCCCGCTTATCCTGCGGGCGCTGGCCGGCTTCGAGGCAGAGCTTAACGCCGCCGCCGCCGACCCCGCGTTCGGCGAGGTCGCGCGGCCGTACAACGTCAACGTCGGCACCGTCGCGGCGGGGGACTGGGCGTCCAGCGTGCCGGCCCGGGCCAGGCTGCGGGTACGGGTCGGATTCCCCCGCAGCTGGACGCCGGAGGAGGCGTTCGCCGAGGTGTGCGCCACGGTGCTGCGCGCCGCCGCGGCGGACCCGTGGCTGGCCGCCCATCCGCCGGTCATCCGGCAAACCGGCTTCCGGGCCGAGGGGTACCTGCTGCGTGATGACCATCCGCTGGCGAACGCGCTGGCGGCCGCCCATGCCGATGCCCACGGCAGCCCGCCGCGGCGGCTGGTCCTCGGCAGCACCACGGACGCGCGCTTCTACCTCAACCAGTTCGGCAGGCCAGCGGTGGCCTACGGGCCGACGGCCCGGAACATCCACGCGGCCGACGAGGCGGTCGAGCTCGCCAGCATCGTGCGCGGGGCGCGCACGCTGGCCCGGTTCATCGCCAGGTTCTTCGCCTCCGGCGGCCTGCCGTCCGGCGGCGGGCTTTCCGGCGGCCAGCGTCCCGGCAGCGAACTTCCCGATAGAGAGGCGGAACCATGACCATGCCTGCCGCCAGCCCGCCCTTCGGGGCGGTGCTGACGCCGATGCCCATGCGCACCGCGGGCGAGCGCGTCGCCGAGCGCTTCGTGACCGCGATCGCGCTCGGCGAGTTCGTCTCCGGCCAGCGGCTGCCGACCGAGCGAGAACTCGCCGGGATGCTGGAGGTGAGCCGGACAACCGTGCGGGAAGCCATCCAGCGGCTGCAGGCATCCGGCTACGTGCGGACCAGGCGCGGCCGCGGCGGCGGCACCTTCGTCGCCGCTGACCAGGGCCCCGATTCCGACGAGATGATCCGCCGGACGCTGGTGCCTGCCTGGCAGGACCTTAACGAGCTGCTCGAGTTCCGCCAGCTGATCGAGAAGCTGATCGCGCGGACCGCGGCCGAGCGACGTGATGACCAGGACGTGGCGGTGATCCGCAAGGCCGTCGACGCGTACGCGAAGGCGGAGAGCAGGGACGCCTGCAGGCTGGCCGATCACGCGCTGCACCGGGCGATCGCCACGGCCACGCACAACCGGCACATGGTCGACCTGAGCTCCCGGATCCGCCGGGAGGTCAGCCTCGGCTTCGACGCGGAGCCGTCGTCGCCCGAGGTGCACGAGCGCGCCATCCGGCAGCACCCGGCGCTCGCCGAGGCGGTCATCGCGGCCAGCCCGGACCGGGCCGCGCGGCTGGCGTCCGAGCACTTCTCGCTGACCGAGAAGATGCTCAGGGAACTGCACGCCCGCATCCATGTCAGATCGGGACATGCCACGCAGTGACCGGCCGGTGCCAGTAACGGCCAGGGAGGGAAATCAGTCATGCCGAACGCAAGGGAAGCCTGATGCCGATCGCCAGGGTCAACGACATCGAGATCAACTACCGGCTGGAGGGCGACGGACCGGAGACCATCGTCCTGATCAACGGCCTCGCCGACGACCTGGAGACCTGGGTCCTGCAGATGGACGATCTGCTGGCAGCCGGGTACCGGGTGCTGCGATTCGACAACCGGGGGATCGGCGCGAGCTCGAAGCCCGCCGGGCCGTATTCCAGCCGGATGCTGGCCGACGACGCGAAGGCCCTGGCCGACGAGCTCGGCATCTCCGGCTTCCACCTGATGGGCGTATCGATGGGCGGGATGATCGCCCAGGAATACGCCCTCGCCTACCCCGCTGACCTGCTTTCCGTGACGTTCGGGTGCACCTACGCGGCGCCCGGCCCGTTCTGCTCCCGGATGTTCGGCATGTGGGCGGACATGGCCCCGGTACTCGGCGTCCCGTTCATCATGCGGGACGTCAGCCTGTGGGCATTCACGGTCCCGTTCTTCGAGCAGCGCGGCGCGGAGGCCGAGGAGTTCGAGACCGCCATGCGCTACCTGGATCAGCCGGTGCATGCCTACCTGGCGCAGCTGGCGGTGATCACCGGCCACGACACCACCAGCCGGCTGGGCCAGCTCACCCTGCCCACCCTGGTGCTGGCCGGCGAGCAGGACATCTTGATCCCGGTGTCGCTGTCACGGCGGCTGCACGAGGGCGTCCCCGGCTCCGAATGGGCCACGACGCCTGGCGGCCATGCCTGCATCTGGGAGCATCCCGCCCCCTTCAACGAGACGTTCCTCGAGTTCGTGCGCCGGCACGGAAAGGGCAACTAATGGCTACCACCGCACCCGCAGGCGAGACCCTGCAGCGCGGCCAGCTCGGCCTGGCCGGCGTGATCATGCCGGGCCTCGCCCAGATCGCCCCCGCGTTCAACCTGTTCTTCACCACCGGCCTGATGGTCCTCTACGCCGGCGCGTCGGTTCCGCTGATCTTCCTGATCAGCATGGTCGGGATGGGCGCCACGGCGAGCAGCCTGGCCCAGTTCGCCGGCGTCTACCCGAGCGCAGGCTCCTTCATCACCTACATCACCCGGGCTATCGGGACGAAGGTCGCCGTCGCGGTCGGCGTGATCACCGTGCTCGGGTACATCATCGCGTTCGGCGGCATCTACATCTTCGTCGGCAGCTACATCGCGGAGAACGTGTTCAGCAGCCCGCACATCTGGGGCTTCACCCAGATCATCACGATCCTCTACGGCGTGCTCGTGGTGGTGCCGGTGATCGTTGGCCTCAAGTTCGGCGTGCGGGTAACGGTCGTCCTGTACGCGTTCGAGGTCGTGCTGCTGCTGGTGCTGAGCGTGACGATCCTGGCCAGGGGCGGCGCGAGCGGGCTGTCCGCGACGCCGTTCCACTGGCCGGGCTCCGGGGCTTCGCATGACGTCCTGCTGGCGTTCAGTCTGGCCGTGCTCGCGTTCGGCGGGTTCGAGGCGGCGGCGCCGCTGGCCGAGGAGACCCGCGACCCGAGGCGCAACGTGCCGATCGCGGTGCTCGGCGCGGTCATCGTGACCGGGATCATCTACGTGCTCGGCTCGTATGCGCTGGTGACCGCGTTCGGGGTTGGTCACGCGGGGGCGCTGGCCGCGGACGGCAACCCGTTCCACACCGCGGCCAAGGCGTTCATCCCGTTCGTCGCCCCGCTGATTACCTGGATCTTCCTGTCCAGCGTGACCAGCTCTTACGTGGCGGCGAACACGCAGACCTCCCGGGTGATCTTCGCCGGGGCCCGCGGCGGGCTGTGGAGCCATGCACTGGCCGGCGTCAGCCCGCGGTTCAAGACGCCGGCCGCCGCGGCGGTCGCGTTCGTGGCGCCGAGCATCCTGATCGGCGTTGTGTCCACCGCGTTCACCGACCCGGGCACCGCTTCCGGGTTCCTCGGCACCTTCGGCATCCTCGGGCTGATCATCATGTACCTGGTCGCGAACATTGCCCTGGTCGTCGAGTGGGCGAAGTTCCGCAGCAGGGGCATCAGCAAGAACGTGTGGCTGTGGGTGGTCACCCCGGTGATCGGGGTGGCCGTGCTCGCGCTCCCGATCTGGGGTGACCTGCGGCCCGGCCAGCCAAGCCCGTTCAACACCCTGCCGTGGCTGACGCTGGCCCTGATCGCGGTGGGCGTGATCTACCCGTTCGCGCTGAACGCCTGGCGGCCGCAGGTGCTGGAAAGGGCGCCCGCGCTGCTGGAGGGAGACGATGCCGTGGCGGTCGACCCGCTACCAATCGCCGACTAGCACCCAGCCGCGGCTCCGGCGGCTCGCGGTTAGTTCGCCCCCGCGGGCCGGTGCCGGGCCGCGGCGGGCAGCTGCAGGCTGAATTTCTGGCCTATTTCGCGCCAGCTGGCGCGGCATTGATGCCTCGATGTTCGCGCACTCGGCGCCCTGCGCGCCGTCCTCGACGTCCCGG
>WNGD01006741.1_pt1 | contig 12957 bp, 13 predicted proteins | sample 5400671 | NCBI WGS metagenome assembly WNGD01 (sample SAMN13153369, study PRJNA577476) | soil metagenome | isolation source: 40 cm soil or saprolite under grassland replicate 2 | place: USA:California | collected 2016-06-15
GCGCCCTACCTGAACCAGCTCGCAGGCCAGTGCGGGCTTGCCACCAACTACGCGGGGGTCGCCCATCCCTCGCTGCCGAACTACATCGCCGCCACCTCCGGCTCGACCCAGGGGATCACGGACGACAACCCGCCCTCGAGTCACCCGCTCGGCGTCGCCAGCATCTTCGGCCAGGTTCAGAGCAAAAGCTACGAGGAGTCGATGCCCTCGAACTGCGCGCTGACGACCTCGGGCAACTACGCGGTCAAGCACAATCCGGAGGCCTATTACACGGCGATCCGAACGGACTGCAACGCGAACGACGTGCCGATGGGTTCAACAAGCTCAGGCGCGTTCCTGAACGACCTGACGAACAACACTCTGCCCGCGTTCAGCTTCGTGACGCCGAACATGTGCAACGACATGCACGACTGCGGCATCGCGACAGGAGACGCGTGGCTGAAGTCGTGGGTGCCGAAGATCATCGCCAGCCCCGCCTACCAGGCCGGCCAGCTCGCCCTCTTCATCACCTGGGACGAGAACGACGGCTCGGCCGGCAACAAGGTGCCGGCGATTGTCGCCAGCCCGTACACACCGGCCGGTACCACGTCGGCGACCAGCTTCACCCACTACTCGCTGCTGCGAACGACGGAGGAGCTGCTCGGGACGACCAACTACCTGGGCAGTGCGGCGAGCGCGACCTCGATGCGGAATGCCTTCTTCTCGCCAGCTCTGGTATCTCCGATCCCCACTCCGCTTCTGCCGCCTCCGCCTCCTCCCCCGCCTCCTTCCACACCTCCGCCGTCTCCGCCTCCGCCTCCGAACTACCTGTTCGACGACGAGTTCAACGGTGCCGCAGGGGCAATGCCGGATACGAGCAAGTGGCAGATCTACGGCGGCTCGCAGCCTCCTCGCTGGGGCCTGGAGTGCTTCGTCAACGATGCCAACCACATCGCCCAGGACGGGATCGGCAACCTCGTTCTGACCGCGACCTACAATCCCGGCGGTGTTCCGTGCACGAACGGCTCCGCATTGTACGAGTCGGGCGGGATACACACCGGGGCGCTGGGGACGGCATTCTTCAACTACAAGTTCGGCAAGGCCGAGGCGCGGATCAAGGTGCCGTGTCAGTCGGGAGCGGGGCTGTGGCCGGCCTGGTGGCAGAGCGGTTCGACCGCGAGCCTGCCCTGGCCAAACGGCGGCGAGATCGACAATCTCGAGGTAATGAAGGACGGCGGCGCGGGGCTGAACGCGCAGCAGACGATCCACGGCCCGACGACGGCAGGCGGCGCCTGGCAGCTCAACTACGCGAATGTCGCCTCTAGCCCTCTATGCAACGACTATCACGTCTACGGCACTGACTGGCGGCAGGGAAAGATCGACTTTCTGATCGACGGCAACGTCGTCCACACGGTCACGTCTGCGAACCTCTCCTCGGGCCAAACGTGGCCCTTCGACGCCAACCCCGAGCAGTTGATCCTCGATCTCCAAGTCGGCTCCTGGGGCGGAACGGTTGACAATGCGACACTGCCGCAGTCAATGCTCGTGGACTGGGTGCGGGTGTCGCCTTGATCTCCGCCGGGCGTTACGAGGCCGAGTTCCGTGTTAACCGTCTGCTTCGCGCGCCTCACTGCTATCTGCTATCAGGAGGCGATGGAGCAGGCGGCAGAGTTCTGGGCCGTCTACGAAAGGTCAACCGGAACTTTCTGCCCCGACATCCGAGTTGACTCGATCCAGCAACGCGGGCTACCTCGACCACGGCCGACGCTCTTAGTTTCCAGGCCCGTCTGCCGCAAAGAGGGTCCGCTGTAATCCGGGGCGTCTCGTAGCGATCGATGAGTTCCGGGGCGTCTACCGATCACGAGTTGGCCCATCCGTGCCGGCAGGTCGACCCCGGCTCGCGCGGTTCTACGGTCGAGCAACAGGTGCGGTGGCTCGCAGTCGGCGATCGCGTAGCCGGCATGCAGTCGGGCTTCTACGGCCGGCGCCAACGAAGCGATGGTTAGAGGAGCTCGGGTCAGAGGAGCTCCTCCGGTGTGAGGAGCCATTCCCCGCTCGCCGGCTGCTCCGCCGTCATCCACTTCACGATCCCCGCTGCGACTTGCTCGGGCCGTGCGGCACCGATCCTGCCCAGCAGTGTGTTGGTGCTGTCGGTCCACATCTTCGGTGGACGCACGACGAGCACCCGCGCCGGCGTGTGTCGTGCGCAGTAGGCGGCTACTCCCTCTAGAGCAGCCTTCGCGACAACGTACTGCGGCCACGGTTCCGGGATGTCGTTGAGCGCCGATGATGACATCACCACGAGTTGGCCCTGCGGCGCGAGCAACTGAACGGCTTCCGAGAGCGGGACGAGCGTCAATGCGATGCTCGACTCGACGAACCGGAGCGTGCGCTCCGAGGCGTCGGGGTGGAGGGCCGTCTCATAGAGTGGAGGCGCCGCACAGAGGATTGCGCCGTCGAGCGCACCTGCCTCGGCGCGAAGGGTCGCGAATGACCGCCTCGACTGGGCGATATCTGCGGCATCGAACTGAAGCAGCCGGATTCTGTCCGCGCCGAACTCCCGGCGCAGGCCCTCGGCGTGTTCGGCGCTTGACGCGAATGCAGCCCACACCGTCGCGCCTTGAGTCGCGAGGGCGCCGCACACAGCGGCACCCAGACCCCTACTCGCCCCCACGACGAGAATCTGCTTCTTGGCCAGGTCGGTCGAGGGGGGCAGGTACTGGGCGATTGACGATCGGTCTGGAATTGGAGTGGCCGGCCGAGCGAAGGCATGGAGCGTCATCCGCGCAGAGACTCGACCCTGAGCGAGGGCGGCTTCGACCACCACCAGACCCGTCCGGTCGTCGGCCGTGGTGACCGACGCAGAGAGGGTGCCAGACGCGTCTGCAGAGGAACGCCGAATTCGTGCACTGATGAACACCCCGTCGCGCCCGGGGACCAACATGCCTACGGCATAGCTCGCGGCCCCGAGCCAGGTCAGGACGGTGTCGGGGATGTCGCGGGCGCCGACATCGGTGGCGAGCGCGGCGAGCGCGTCGACGTGGCAGGCGTACGCTTCGGCGATCGAGACGCCCTTCAGAAGCTGCTCGATGCTGTACCGTCGCGGGGCGCGTGGGGTTCCGCGAAACTCCTGCCTCGGTGGACGAGGCAGCGCCGGCCGGGAGCGATCGGCGATGACCGTGACGGCGGCGGTGAGCTGTTCCGCCGTCGAGACCTCGATCCGCGTCTTCTCGTCATCGCTGTGCGTACGCGAAACGGCATACGCCTCGTCGAGGAACACCGGTTGCTTGAACTGGAGGTCCAACTCGTCGACGTGGCGGAGCGCATCGGCGTCGACGAGGCCGAGCGCAGCAACGGTGACAAGCCCTCCGTGCGCAATGCGCCGGCCGTACGGCGTTCTCCGCGCGAACGACTCGTCCACGTGCAGCGGGTTCCGATCGCCGCTCGCGTCGGCAAACCGCCGAACGTGCTCTTCCGTCAGGCAAAGCGCTTGAGTCATCGCCGCGTTATTCCCGGTCGGGGAAAGCGGGCCCCTCGCATCGTCCATCAGCGCAACCTACACAGCCGATCAAGTCATACTGGGCCAGCCTTGCAATCATCGCGTGCATGAATCTGAGCTGGAGTACAAGCTGGAAGTTGCCCCGGCTGGCATGACCTCACGCGCCCGTCCGGCCGGTGCGCGCGGCGGCCTGCTTCTTCAAGAGGCCAAGCGGCGAATGATCGGAGTCGCCGGGCGCGTGAGCGGAGCCGCTGCCCGTTGAAATCGTTGCGCCCGCTAGAGCGAGGCGATCTTGAGCAGGTGGCGGCCCTGTTCCTGCGCGTCGTTCGGCCCGGTGCGGGGGATTCGGTGGCCGAGACGGCAGCGTACTTCGAGAGAACGACGCTCGACCATCCGTGGGCTGATCCGGACATCCCCTCGCTCGTGTTCGTCGACGACCGGGGGACGATTGCTGGATTCGTCGGCTCGTACGTGACGCGGATGCGGCTCGACGGCGACAGCGTCCGCGCCGCCTGCCCAGGCAATCTCGTAGCGGATCCGGAGGCGCCCGCAGTCGCGCCTGGGGCGCTACTCCTGCGTGAGCACTTCAACGGACCGCAAGACGTGACGTTCGTCGATACGCTCGGAGAGCCGTCACGCGCGATGTGGGAGGCCCTTGGGGGCGACACCGCCTGGCTCGGGGCTGTCAGCTGGGTACGCGTCTTCCGACCGCTCCGACTTGCGTACGCCCGATTCGTGCACCCTCGCCGGCTGCGCGCCGCGACCTTCGTCCTATCGCCAGTGTTTGCATCCTTCGATGCCGCCGCCAGGACCGTCTGGCCAAACCTGCTCAGGCCCTCCTCCCCGCCGACGACTGCGCGGCCGCTGGACCCAAAGGTGATGGCCGCGAAGCTGCCTCGACTGACGGCCGCGATGCGCTTGTATCCCGATTACGATGAGCGCTACCTGGCGTGGCTGCTCGCGGAGCTCGCGACGCCGCGACGTCGCGGCACGCTTGTGGGGCGGCTGGTCTGTGACGGCGAGCGGGTACTCGGTTGGTACGTCTACTTCCTCAAGCCGGGCGGCATCTCGCGGGTGCTGCAGATCATGGGGAACGAACAAGACATCGGCTTGGTCGTCGACCATCTGTTTTACGACGCGGAGACGGGGGGTACGGCCGCCCTAGAGGGCCGGATCGAGCCAAGGCTGCTGGCGCCGCTCGCGCGGCGTCGATGCATATTGAGACACACTGCCGCTGCAGGCATCCACTCGAAGAACCACGAGATCCTCGCCGCCGCGTTCTCGCGGCGCAGCGTGTTCACTCGGATGGACAGCGAGTACTGGCCGATTCCTCCTCGCCGGTTGTAGGGCTCGTCGTCCCAGCAGCCAGCAGGGTTCGTCGAAACACTGCGCGCGTTGACAGCCCATCGACGGGGCTGGAACAATGTGTGCTACAGCTGATCGTCGCTACGGGGTCCGAACCAACGACCGGTGTTAGGCCGAAGCCTGGTTATCGGGTTTGCTCCAACTTTCAGGCGTCCTCCGAACAGTTCGGTTGTTTAGCCTCTACGGCCGAAGCCGGCTAGAGCGACGCCGAACAATCGACCTCAAGACGCTATGTATTTGCCAGGCGAATTCGACTACATCAACCTGATGCGGCTCGGTGCCGCGCCCGCCGCGGCGGGCGGCGCTGCCCGCGTCGCCGTGCTCGGGTTCGCTACGACGCAGTACTACGCTGCCGTCCTCCGCGGGCTCGGCAGCGCCGCCGCTTTCCCGCTGGCCACTTATGAACCAGAGTACGACACCGTTCATCAGACCGTTCTCGACGAGCATTCACCCCTTTATTCCTTCAGGCCGGATTTCGTGGTGTTCCTGACGGCTGTCCAGCGCCTTCGAAACGTTCTTCTCGCGGCCGATCAGTCCGACCGAGGACGCGTCGGCGAGCGCGAAGCCGACCAGCTCTTGTCGTTGGTGCGGATCGTGTCCCAGATTCCGAGCGTGACTGTCGTGATCAACGAATTCGTGGTGCCATACGAACGGCCATGGGGGAATTTCAGTGCGCGCGTCGACGCTTCGGTCGCGCGCGTGGTTCGCGCGATCAACGACCGGTTACGGGAGGCAGCCGCTGAGGCCGCCAACGTCTATACGGTCGATTGCGACTACATCGCGTCCTGGGAGGGCAAGCGCGCTTGGTTCGACGAGCGTCTCTGGTTCTATAGCAAGAGCTTCTGTCATCCCCAGGCGCTTCCGTACGTGGCCGGCCAGGCAATCGACATCTTTCGGGCCGTAAAGGGCAAGGGCTGCAAGTGCATCGCGCTCGACTTGGACAACGTGCTTTGGGGCGGCACGATCGGCGACGACGGCATCAAAGGAATCCGACTTGGGGAGCTGGGAGATGGGGAGGGGGAGGCGTACGTTCAGTTTCAGCTATGGCTGAAAGAGCTCCGCGCGCGCGGCATCATCCTCGCGGTGTGTAGCAAGAACGACGAGGAAAAGGCACGGGAGCCGTTTCGCCGACACCGGGACATGGTCCTCAAGGAACCGGACATCAGCTGCTTCATCGCGAACTGGGGCGACAAGGCCGAAAACCTCCGCGAAATCGCGAGGCGTCTTAACATCGGATTGGACTCGATCGTCTTTCTCGACGACTCTGCGTTCGAACGGAACCTCGTGCGCGACCTAGTGCCGGAGGCCTGCGTCCCTGAACTGCCAGTCGATCCGGCCGATTTCATTCCTTATCTGGAATCCCTAAATCTTTTCGAGACGGCACAGTTCAGCGACGAGGATCGAAAGCGGGCCGGTTTCTACCGCGCAAACGCCCTGCGTGAGGGCGAGCAGCGAAAATTCACCACGGTTGGCGAGTACCTCATTAGTCTGAGCTCAACCGCGGTATTCGAGCGGTTCGACGAGTACCACCTGCCCCGGATCGCGCAGCTCGTTCAACGGACGAACCAGTTCAATCTCACCACCATCCGCCACTCCGCGGAAGATTTGCGGCAGTTCGCCGAGGACCCGACGTATTTTCCGTTCTACCTGACTCTGACAGACCGCTTCGGCGACAACGGCCTCATTTCCGTCATCATCGGCAAACGTGACGAGACGCGACTTGAGATCGTGTCGTGGCTGATGAGTTGCCGCGTCATATCGCGACGCCTAGAGGAGTTTGCGCTCGACCAAATCGTCGCAGTCGCGAGGGACTCAGGAATCGCACAGATTCGGGGCCGGTACGTCCCGACGCCGAAAAACAGCCTCGTATCGAAGCACTACGAGAAGCTTGGATTTCGATTGGCCGAGGAGCTTCCGGACGGGAGCACGACCTGGGAGCTGGATGTTTCCGAGCATGTCCCATCCGACGCTCCGATCGAGCGAGCCGCTCTCCAGCTTGAATCGTGAAGGCATTATGGCTTCGCTGGCCCGCGTGTTCGAGCAGGTGTTCGGGCGGCCGGTCGAGCTCACGGACGCGACAACTGCCGCTGACCTCGAGGGTTGGGATTCGGTCGCACAAATTTTGCTGATCCTGGCCAGCGAACGCGAGTTCGGCGTTCGCTTCGAGAGCTCGGAGCTCGCGAATGTAATGAACGTAGGTGCGTTCGTGACGCTCGTCGAGTCGAAGCTGCGCACGACGGAACAAGCGTAGGTCGAGCCGCCGGCTCGTCACCGCTAGCCGAGGCTCGCCGATGAGCTGACTCGCGACCTCCAAGCGGCGGCCGCAACCATGCGGTCGCCGGTTCGCAGACACCACGATCGGCGAGGCCCGCGACCTCGGCTGTACGTTCCGGTTCCGCGCCAGCGGAACCTGGCCGCGGTATTCGGGTTCCGCCTGCCTTGTGGAGTTGCTCGAACTCGTCGCGTAGTCGCGAGAAGGTGTTCCTTTCGCTGCGGTTTGGTTCCGCTTCCGTGGTGGTTGATGGCTTTACTTGTCAGGTCTCGGTTAGCCATGGCGCCCCGGGATCACACGGCTGGACGGCTCTCGTCGTTGTGGTCGCCGATTGGGAGCTCGACGCGTAGCGATGTCCCCGCACCGCGTGGGCTGTGGAGGGCGATCGTGCCGCCGATCGCCTCGGCGCGGTCTTTGAGGCCGAGCAAGCCGGAGCCGAAGGCCGCGTCGGCGCCGCCCATGCCGTCGTCTTGCACGGCGACTTGAAGGACCCGGCCTCGAGCCTCGAGGATCACCCTGACGAACGAGGCACGCGCATGCTTTGCCGCGTTCGTCTGCGCCTCCGAGACGACGTAGTAGGCCGCCACCTCGATCGGCTCGGGCAGCCGCCGGGTCACACGCACTTCGAGCTCGACCGGGAGCGGGGAGCGGCGCGCAAGCGTCTTCAGCGCCGGCTCCAGTCCGCCCTCTGCCAGCCCCGTCGGGTGGATCCCGAGTGCGGTCTCGCGCAACCCTTTCGCCACATTCGTTAGTCCTCGACGACGCGGGAGAGGTCGGCCCGGTGCTCGCGGAGCTCGGGAGGCGCCGCCGCCTGCGCCGCCCGCAGCTCGAGCGCGAGCGCGAGCGAGATCAGCTGCTGCTGGGCGCCGTCGTGCAGGTCTCGCTCGATCCGCTGCCGCGTCGCATCGGCTGTGGCGACTATCCGCGCGCGCGAGGCGTCGAGCTCGGCGCGGGTCTCGGCACTCGCGATCGCGGTGGTCACAAGCTCCGCGAACTCGGCGAGGCGAGGCTCCGTATCGAGGGGCAGCGGCCGCTCGGTCTTGGAGCCGACGGCCAGCACGCCCCAGAGGCGTCCCTCGATGATGATCGGCGTCCCCACCGAGGAGCGCCAGCCCGTCTCGCGAGCGGCGGCGGGCGCTGAACCCCGCACGCTCTCGTAGTTTTCGATCCGTCCGGGCCGGCCCTTCTCGAAGACCAGCCAGGCCACCGTACCGCGCACGAGCGGAAATCGTATCCCAGCCGCGAAGTCGCGTCCGGTCTTACTCCAGCTGCCGAGTGAGGCGATCATGCCGTCGGTCTCGTAACGGCTGAGACCTGCGGCATCGGCTGAAATCAAACGGCCGACCTCGGCGCTGACGACCTCGAATACCTCGGCGGGGGTTGCGCCCCCCGCGACACGCGCCGCCACCCGCCGTAACGCCACCTGCTCCTCGGCCAGCCGGCTGAGCTGAGCACGATTAATGACCTGCCGCTGACTAGATCGCTCGGCCAAAATCTCGTCCGAGCTCTGGATGATCTCCATCAGCGAGTGCTATTCGAAACGGCTGGAATGATCCGAATGTCCCCGCCCAGCTGAAAGACCAGGTTGTGGAGGTCGGCTGCGGCCATTGCGCGCAGGGTGGGCAACTCCGCGTTCGCCTGCTCCTCGTCGAACACGTTTAGCGGCCAATCGCCGGCGGTGCCGCTCTGAAGGTGCGGGTGGAGGAATCCGGCGCCGAAGTAGGCGCGAATGACGATCGGGTTGATGCCGGCGGCCTGCTGTTCCGGCCAGGAGAGTGACCAAACGGCCTCGGTGCCGCCTTCGCGGCCGTAAACGCCCGTCGCAGCCACCTCGCCGTCGTCGAGCAGGAGATACGCGTTGACCTCGTCGAGTACTCGCCGGACTCGTGGGTCGAGCAGGGCGACGGCTGCGGCGAAGAGGCGTTCCTTGTCCGCTCGCGAGCTCGCGCCGGCATGAGTGCCGTCGCGGAGGTCGCCGAAGTGCCTCAGGAGCGCACCGATGTAGCCCGGACGCGGGCCGTACATCTGCATCAGTTGGGGCCGATCAGGCCGTTGGCGAGCGCGTAGAGGACGAGCTCGGCGCGCGTTTTCAGCTTCAGCTTCTGCATGATGTGGGCGCGGTGCGTGTCCACCGTCCGGGGCGAGATGAAGAGCATCGCGGCGATCTGCTGGTTCGTGTAACCGAATGCGAGCAGGAAGAGGACGTCTCGCTCGCGTTCAGAGATTGGCTGAGTCAGCGCCGCCGCGTCGGAGACGACGAGATCGCCGCCAAGCTCTGGATCGACGTAGCGCGAGCCTGCCGCGACCCGGCGGATGGCAGCGAGCAGGTCGGTCTTGGAGGCGTGCTTGGAGACGTAGCCGGCCGCCCCAGCGATCAGCGCCTGTCTGATCGAGCTCGGGCTCGTCTGCATCGAAGGCATGATCACCCGTGTTTCGGGCGCGACCTTCTGTAACTCCGGCAGCGCGTCGAACCCGCTCTTGCGCGGCATGACGACGTCGAGCAGGAGCACGTCCGGCTGCAGGACACGAGCCTTGCTCACAGCCTGTTCGGCGGTCGCCGCTCCACCGACCGCGCTCATGTCGTCCTCACCGTCGAGCAGCGCGGCGACGCCCGTCCGAAGGACCGCGTGGTCGTCGGTGACGAGACGCGGATCATCGAGCGCGGAAGACGAAGGTCGAGGGGAGCTCGAGCCAGATGTCGCCGCCGCGGTGGCGCAGGATCTCGCGGCATAGCGTCAGTCCGAGGCCGGCGCCGCCGAACTTGTCGGAGTAGACGCCGAAGATCCTGGTCGCCTTCTCGGGTGGCACGCTCGTTCCGTCGTCGCTGACGCAGATCGTGCCGTCGGCATGCCCGGAGATCTCGACCCTCGAGGCGCCGGCTTCGAGCGCGTTCGCAAGGAGGTTGTGGAGGACGGTCTCGAGCAGGCCTTGCGGGAGGGCGACGAGCGGGAGGTCCGGTGACGATCTTGGTTCCCTGGAGCTCAATGTGGTCGCGAAGGTCCTCGAGCACGCGGCCGACCGCCGCGGCTGTGTCCGCTGGCTTACCGGCTCGGCCGCGGGCGAGCTCGAGCATGGTCTCGAGGAGCCCCTGCACCGACCGCGTGTTCTCGAGTGCGGTTTCGCGGCCGGCTTCGCTCGCGAGCGCCCGTTCGGTGACCTTAAGCCGCGTCCGCAGCTCGTGTGCAAGCACCGAGACGAAGGCTTGCGACTCGGCATACGCGCGAGCCAGTTCGGCAAGCTCGTCGACCAGGAGATTCTCTTTGCGAAGCGCAAGGCTCATTAGACGACTGCGACGCTACGCGCAGGGCGATCGCATCGCATCGGTCATTTGGCCGGTCTCATGATCGCCCGGGCATAGCGACGCGACCTCGACGTTGGTTTAGTCAGGATGAGGGCCGATCGAACGAAGGTGCTTTGCAATCCGCGAAGCCCGGATCGAGCGACGCGCCGGTACGTGTCTTGTATGGGCGTGAGTCCGAGCTCGGCGAGGTCGCGGGTCTCGTCGAAGGAATCCGGAACCGCGGCGACGTCTTGCTCGTGCGTGGCGAGCCAGGAATCGGCAAGTCCGCCGTGCTTGCTGCGGCCGCCGCGCAGGCGACGGATCACGGGATCCAGGTGCTGTCCACAGTCGGGGTGCAGTCGGAAGCACAGCTTCCGTTTGGCGGTCTGCATCAGCTTCTGCGACCGATCCTCGGACTGGCCAAAGGGCTGCCTGCTCGTCAGCGCGATGCGTTGCTGGCTGTATTCGGCATGTCTGAAGGAGAGCGCCCCTGAGCTGTTCCTGATCGGGCTCGCGGCGCTCGAGTTGATTGGGGACGCCTCTGCCGGTTCTGGTTCTCGTCGAAGATGCCCAGTGGCTCGACGATCCCAGTTGCGCCGTGCTGGGGTTCGTCGCTCGCCGGGTCGAGGCGGAGCAGGCCGTGATGCTGATCGCGATCCGGGACGGATATGAGACCTCGTTTGACGATGCCGGAGTGCCCGAGTTGCGGCTGCAGGACTCGACCCGACCGCCGCGGGTGCGCTCCTCGATGACCATGCACCCCGTCTCGATTCAGACCTGCGGGAGCGAATTCTTGCGGAGGCGGCGGGCAATCCGCTCGCACTGGTCGAGCTGCCGGTCGGCTTGCCGCTCGAGGAGCTCGGCGAGCGAGCCCTGCTTCGATCACAGCTGCCGTTGACCGCCCGCCTGGAATGGGCGTTTGCGACGCAGGCCTCTGAACTGCCGCCCGCTACTCGAACGTTGCTGCTGGTCGCCGCTGCCGATGAAGGCGGCCTTCTCGATGAAGTGCTGAGCGCCACTCGCCTTCTCGAAGGTGCAGGACTGACGGTCGACGCCGTGACGCCGGCCGTCGATGCGCAGCTCATCGAGATCGAAGGGACGGCGCTCCGCTTTCGCCATCCCCTGGTGCGCTCTTCGATCTATCAGGCGGCGAGCGTGTCGCAACGCCAAGCGGCCCAGGCGGCGCTGTCGACCGTGTTCGTCGGTCAGCCCGATCGCCAGGTCTGGCATCGTGCTGCGGCGACTCTCGGGCCGGACGAGGAGGTCGCGGCCGAGCTGGAGGAGGCCGCTGACCGCGCCCGCTGCCGCGGAGCGGTTGCCATCGCGATCGCTGCCCTGGACCGCGCTGCGGAGCTCAGCGAACGCCCGGCTTGTCGTGGAAGACGGCTCGTGCGCGCCGCGGAATTGGCATCCGATCTCGGTCGCCCCGACCTTGCGCTCCGCCTCATCGGGGTGGCCGAGCCGCTAGTAGCGACCGAGGACCGGATGCGGCTGTCGTGGCTCCGTGGCACCTTCGAGTCGGGCCGCTGGTCGGTGCCCGAGAAAGTCGCGTCGCACATCGAAACCGCTGAGCAAATGACACTGGACGGGCGAGCGGACCTCGCTCTGAAGCTGCTCCTGATAATCGCGCTGACGTGTTACTGGGCGAACCCGGATGATGGAACCCGAGAGCTTGTCGTCGCTGCAGCCGAGCAAATCCCGGTCGCAGAGGACAGCCCCGAGCTGACCGCGATCCTCGCGCTCGCGGCACCAGCGGAGAGGGCGACGGCCGTCCTCGAGCGCATCCAGCGGTTCCCCCTGGAAGCAGGCGATCCGGGAGCGACCCTTCTGATCGGCGAGGCAGCGTCAGCCGTCGGCGACCTCGACGTTCGCAGGCATGCGTTTCCGCCGCCGCGGCGGGGCTGCGAGCCCAGGGCCAGTTGGGACTGCTGACCCGCGTGCTCACGATCTCTGCATTCAACGCGTTCTATCTTGGGCGCTGGCAGGACGGTTGCACTGCGGCCGATGAAGCCTCCCGGCTGGCGCGGGAGACCAGGCTGGCGGGTTGGGGAATCTCGGCGGATTTTTCACGGGCAACGCTTGACGCGGTGCGTGGGAAGGAGGAATCGGCCGAAGCGTTTGCGGCGAAGGCCGAAGCGGTCCTCGTGCAGCTCGGCATGACGCCGATGCTGGCGCTCGTTCAGCAAGCGCGTGGCGTCGCCGACCTGGCGGGGGGACGCCACGCCGACGCCTACGGGCAGCTTCGGCGCGTCTTCGATCCGGCCGATGTCGCTTACCACCCCCTCATCCGCTGCTTGCTGATCGGCGAACTCGCCGAGGCCGCCGCGCACAGCGGGCAGCAAGACGAAGCGCGGGTTCTGGTCGTGGAGCTCGAGCGGGTGGCAGCCGACACCGGGTTTCCGTATCTGCAAGGCCTACGGTGCCTGGCTTCGGCGCCGTCGGCGAGTCGCCGATTCGCGTGTCCCGTTACGCGCCGCGCGCGAGGCATTCGATGCTCTCGGCGCCGGTCCCTGGGGAGAGCGCGCACGCCAGGAGCTCCGCGCCTCCGGCATCGCGAGCCGC
>WNGD01005483.1_pt1 | contig 12956 bp, 11 predicted proteins | sample 5400671 | NCBI WGS metagenome assembly WNGD01 (sample SAMN13153369, study PRJNA577476) | soil metagenome | isolation source: 40 cm soil or saprolite under grassland replicate 2 | place: USA:California | collected 2016-06-15
GATCGCCAGGACGCGATCGCCGTGTGGATTGCGACGCGAGTCCGTTCCAGTAACGCTCCGCTCAGCGCCAGCGATCCTGCCGTCGTTAGCGGGCGACAAAAGTTTGGCCAGGTCGGTCTGGTCACGGCTGGATTCAGTTGCGCAACCTGTCATGGTGGTCCGAAGTGGACGCGTTCGACGGTCGACTATGGCCCGCCTCCATCGCCCGAAGTCGGGCTTGGATTTGGCAACCAGCGCGTCATCGGCGCGGAGTTGCGCCAAACTTTGGCACAGGGCGCCAACGTCCTGATCAATGTCGGCACCTTTACCTTGGGCGGCGGACGCCAGAACGAGATTCGGTCCAACCTGGCCGACATCGGCGCGGCGGCTAACCCGCTTGGCGCGAATGGTTTCAACATCCCATCGCTGTTAAGCGCTCATGAAACGGCTCCGTACTTCTACACTGGGCTCGCACAAAGTCTCGAGGAAGTTCTCAACGGCTCACAGGATACCTTTGGCGGCGTGCGGCATCATTTCGTCGTGGACCCATCCATACGGCAAGACCTCATTGCCTTCCTCCGGTCCGTCGACGCCACGACGCCCACGTTCCCATAGTGTTTGCAGATCGGAATTGAAGTCCCCTCCTTGGCAAAGCTTGGCAAAGGAGGGGTCAACGGGCGCAGACGGGGTGGTTGGTTCAAGAGAAATTGTTTTGGAGTTTGAACGAACCACCCCGTCCGCGCCTTTCAAGGGAATGGGGATATCTCTGACGGCGCGTCCACCCCTCCTTTGCCAAGGAGGGGACTTCGCTTCGACCGCCGTATCTAGCAAGATTAATTGTGTTTTGTCATTCCCAAACCAGGGAGAAACCCGGGCTAATCCCGGCTTTCAAATGCGGTGATGGCTTCCTCGTGTTTCAGGATGTAACCCAGCTCGTCAAGATTTTCGAGGAGGCAGGTTTTCGAAAACGAGTCGATGGGGAACGTTACGGTGGGACCGCTTTCGAGGGAGAGGCTCTGGTCCCCGGCAACCAGAATATCGGAGCCCTTGCCGACGCGGAAATCGGGACGGTCCTCGAATAGATGTTCTCCGATACCTACCTTGTCCGTCACCTTCAGGAATCGAGCGGGAATGATCTGATCGGTGTCGATGTTATCCCGGGGCACACACACGACGCGCGATGAAAACTTCATGAAAATCCTCCAAAACGGCGTGGATCCGCGACACGCCCTTCAACAGCGCTGGCGGCGGCGGTTAGCGGCGATGCGAGCAACGTGCGGGCGCCTTTTCCCTGGCGGCCTTCGAAATTTCGGTTGCTCGTGCTGACGGATGTCTTGCCGGCCGGAACGAAGTCGCCATTCATCGCAATGCACATGCTGCAGCCGGCTTCGCGCCACTCGGCGCCGGCTTCTTTGAAGATGCGATCCAGACCTTCGGCCTCGGCCTGACGCTTCACTTCGAAGGATCCCGGCACAACCAGCATCCGCACAGAAGGGTTTACTTTGAATCCGCGGAGCAGGCGAGCCGCGCTTCGCAGATCGGACAGACGGCTATTCGTGCAACTGCCGATGAAAACCACATCCACCGGATGTCCCAGCAAAGGCTGACCCGGCACAAGAGCCATGTACTCCAGCGCTGCTTGGTCGGCCGCGTTCTGCGGAGCTGGCACAAGGCCGGTCAACGGAATGCTCATGCCGGGATTCGTGCCGTACGTGATCATCGGCTCCAGGTTCGAAACATCAAGGCTGACGCTGCGGTCGTAGTGCGCGCCTTCATCCGCCGGCAGTTGTTTCCACCGCGACAGCGCTTCATCCCAAGCGCTGCCCTTCGGCGAAAACTCACGCCCGGCAAGGTACTGGAACGTTGTATCATCCGGCGCGATCAATCCCGCGCGCGCCCCGCCTTCGATGGACATGTTGCAGATCGTCATCCGCGCTTCCATATCCAGAGCGCGCACGGCTGAGCCGGTGAACTCAAACACACCGCCCGTGCCGCCGCCGGTGCCGATCTTGCCGATCAGCGCCAGGGTCATGTCTTTGGCCGTAACACCAGGCTGGAGATGTCCGTCAAAGTTCACCACGAAATTCTTCGATTTCCGGACGAGCAGACACTGCGTCGCAAGGACCATTCCGACTTCGGTCGTTCCGATACCATGAGCCAACGCACCGAATGCACCATGAGTCGATGTGTGGCTGTCGCCGCAAACCATCGTTCGACCCGGCTGCGTCAAGCCCAGCTCCGGCCCGATCACATGAACGATGCCCTGCCGTGGGCTATCCAGATCGAACAACGGAACTCCAAACTCCTTACAGTTTGCTTCGAGCTGGCGCACCTGCTTCGCGGCCATCTCGTCAAAGCCGGCCAGCGATCGGCTGGTAGTGGGAATCGAGTGATCCATGGTCGCGAAGGTTCGGTCCGGCCGGCGGATTCTGAGGCCCCGCCGGCGCAGCTCAGTGAATGCCTGCGGCGTCGTTACCTCATGGATGAGATGAAGGTCGATATAAAGAATGGCGGGCGCATCCGTCTCGGGTACAACGATATGGGCGTCCCAAATTTTGTCGTATAGAGTTTTCATGTCGCATCCGGCATTCGTATGTAATCGCAGATGAGCTCGCCCATTTCTTTGGTGGAAACCATCCGCTCCTTGGATTTCTCGCGGCCGGTCCGGCTTTTGAGATCGGGCGTCCGGTAGCCGCGGCTCAGAACCTTGACGATCGCACGTTCCAGCTTGGTGGCTTCGCGGCTCAACTCCAGCGAGTGCTCCAGCAGCATTGCAGCCGACGAGATGGCGCCCAGAGGGTTCGCAATTCCCTTCCCGGCGATGTCCGGCGCCGACCCATGAACCGGCTCGTACAGGCCCACTTTCCCGCCGATGCTTGCCGAGGGAAGCAGGCCAAGACTTCCCGCCAGCATCGACGCCTCGTCGCTCAAAATGTCGCCGAACATGTTGTTGGTCAATATCACGTCGAACTGCTGCGGCTTCGCGATGAGCTGCATGGCACAGTTATCCACGTACATGTTTTGAAAAGAGACATCCGGAAACTCCTTGGCGACCTCGGTGCATGTCTCACGCCACAATACCGAGGTTTCCAGCACGTTTGCCTTATCCACCGAAGTCACTTGGCGGCGGCGGTGCCGGGCAAGTTTGAATGCGGCCCGCGCGACCCGCCGCACCTCGTCACGGCTGTAGATTTCCGTGTTGAAGGCGTTTCCGTCCTCGATACCGCGGGGCAACCCAAAGTAAATGCCGCCCAGCAGTTCGCGGACAATCAACAAGTCCACGCCGCGGACGGTATCCCGACGAAGCGGCGAGCTATCCACCAATGCTTCAAGAACCGTCACCGGCCGGAGGTTCGCATAGTTTCCGAGCAACCTGCGGAGGTCCAGCAGCCCGCGCTCGGGTTTTTCCGCAGGAGGCCGGCTATCGTATTTCGGATCGCCGACAGCTCCAAGGAAAACCGCGGTAGATGTCAGGCAAACGTCCTGAGTGCTTTTCGGAAGTGGTTCGCCGTGGCGCTCAATCGCGATCGCGCCGATATCGGCCTCGACGAACTCAAATTCGTGGTTGTGTTCCCCGCCGATGACTTCGAGAACCCGGCGGGCTTCCCGCAGCACCTCCGGGCCGATCCCATCACCCGGCAGACATGCAATTCGCGCTTTCATGTATGGAAATTAAGTCCTGATCATCGACTCTCTTCTTGAGATCGGCCACCTGCAGGAATGCCGTGTACGCCCGTTCCAGCTCTTCGCGGGTGAGCGTGTAGCCCAGCTCGCGATAACGCGCTTCGAGCGCATGGCGCCCCGAATGCTTTCCAAGCACAATCAGGCTGCGCGGCACACCGACGGTTTCCGGCGACATGATTTCGTATGTCACCGCGGCCTTGAGCATTCCGTCCTGATGGATTCCCGCTTCGTGAGCAAATGCATTCGCACCAACGATCGCTTTATTCACTTGAACCGGTTTGCCCGTGATTTGGCTGAGCATCTGGCTCGAACGGTACAGTTCCTGGGTTTTGACTCCTGTGGTGGCGTTGTAATAGCGCTTCCGCGTGTCGATCGCCATAACGATCTCTTCCAGCGCTGCGTTCCCGGCGCGCTCGCCGATTCCATTGATGGCGCATTCCACCTGGCGCGCCCCGTTTTCAATCGCGGCAAGGCTGTTGGCGACGGCGAGCCCGAGGTCGTCGTGGCAGTGTGTACTGATCGTGACGCGATCGGCATTCTGCAGGCGGTCACGCAAGGTGCGTATAAGCAATCCATATTCGACTGGCGTTTGATAGCCCACCGTATCGGGAACGTTGACGATGGTGGCTCCGGCGTCGATGACAGCGTCGAACACCGTACAAAGATAATTGAGCTCTGTTCGGCCCGCGTCCTCGGCGGAAAATTCGACTTCGTCGCACAATCGCCGAGCGCGTTCCACCGCTTTGACAGCGATGTCCAGCGCCTGTCCCCGGCTCTTGTTGAGCTTGTGCTTGAGATGAATGTCGCTCGTAGCCAGAAACGTATGGATTCGAGGACGCCTCGCCCCCTCCAGCGCCTCCCAGCAGCGGTCGATATCCACCGGCACGGCGCGGGCTAACGCCGCGATCGTCACGCTGCGGATTTCCCCTGAGATTTTTTTTACCGCCTCGAAATCGCCTTCAGACGCGACCGGAAACCCGGCCTCAATCACGTCCACCTGAAGCCGCTCGAGCTGCCGCGCCATCTGCATCTTTTCCTCTACGTTCATGCTGAAGCCGGGGGATTGCTCCCCGTCTCTCAGGGTTGTGTCGAAAATCGCGATTCGGTCCATTTCTTCTCCTTAACGTGCTGCCGCCGCCTTCGAAGGCTCCGGCCGCTCTTCCCTTGCCGTTCCGAGAATTCCCAGTAAAAAAATCTTCTGAAAACTGGCAACGATCTCGTCGCATGGGATCGGTCCCGTTGTCTTGTACCACTGATAAGTCCAGTTCAGCATTCCCAACAGCGCAAACGCTGCCAGCTTCGGATTCACATCCTTGACGTCGTATTTCTTCGTGACCTCAGCGATCAACTTGGCCGTCATCCGCACGTATTCTTTTTTTCGCCGATTGATTCTGGCGCGGTCCGCAGTTGAAAGCGTTTTGCATTCGTGCAGAAGCCCAGTAACTTCCAGATTGCGCTCCTCCAACACGAGATGCATATGAAGATCGATCATCGTCTTCAGGCGCTCCAACGGATCGGCTATCTCCTGAAGCGGCTTCACCACATGAAATTCGGTCAGATCCAGCCCGTAGTCGAGAACCGTGCAGAGCAGACTCTCCTTGCTGTCGATATGATGATAAAGGCCAGCCTTCGTCAGACCCGCTGCGTTGGCGATTTCGCTCATTGAGGTATTGTCGTAGCCTTTACGGTGAAATACCTCGGCCGCGATCTCAAAAACACGATTCCTCGCAAAATCGCCGTTACCGTTAGCCTGTTTTGTCCGTTTGGAACGCATTCAGATCGACCTACCGACCGATCGGTAGGTTAATGCCAAGTGGGTCTCCAGGTCAAGCGAGAAGGCGTTTGGGCGTTTGGGGCGTTTGGGGTTTGGGCTTTTGGAAATCCCCAAATCCCCTCCTGGAACGGGAGGAGAATACGTTCTGCTTCAACATTCGTCCCATTCCCCCGTGTCCAGCACCGGGGTTTTTTTGGTTTGAAATTTTTTCTCAGTGGTATTCGTATAACAACTAGCAACGCATGTACGCGACGGTGGACTCTCAAGCAGCTTCTGAACAGGACTTTGCGGATATCTACAAGGCTTATTATCGCCGCGTGTTCAGCTTGTGCCGGTATTTGCTGAACTCTTTCGACGCAGCGGAAGACGCTACGCATGAGGTGTTCCTGCGCGCGCAACGCAAGCTCGCAAGCTACGATCCCGCGCTCCCGTTTTCAAGCTGGTTGCTGGGGATCGCCAGCCATCACTGTATTGATCCGCTTCGGCGGCGAGGCACGGAAAGGCGCCTGTTCGAGTTGGAAGGGTCGGAAGGATCGGAGCCAACGTCCGGACGGCCCGGCCCGCTCGGCGAATTATTGGCCGCCGAGCGGGGTCACGATGTCCGCCATGCGTTGAGTCAACTACCGGAGAAGTATCGCGTGCCGCTAGTGCTCGCGTATTACAACGATCTCAGCTACGACGAAATTGCCGAGACGCTCGGCTTAGGCCGCAATCACGTCGCCACGCTGATCTTCCGCGGCAAGCAACAACTCCGGCAGAGGCTCGAAAAGGAGAAACGAAGTGGCCTGTTTGGATGAATTCACATGTGCGGTATATGCCGATGGCGAGTTGCCGGAAAAGGAGGCTCGCGAAGTCGGAAAGCATGTTGAAACGTGTACTGCTTGCCAGCAACTGGTGGATGCGCTGCGCGCGGAAAGCCGCGTGTTGAAGCAGTGTCTTCAGGAGGTCGAAATACCGGAACGTGGGTTACAGCCTGCGGCTACACCCGGCGGTGACTTGGTGAGCCTGGCAAGATTTGGTGCGCTGGTGGTGGGCATGGCCGCAGGGGTTCGCGCCGTGTGGGAGTTCGTTGGGAATTTCGGGCTTCCTGCAAATCTGGACTGGCTCGATCCAATGCGTACATCGGGACAACTGACATTGTTGGTCGATGCCATGGCCTACGTCATCCCCGAGGGAGGTTCCACGATGGAGTCCATTCTTAATGCCGCGAGCCTTATAGCACTGTCAGCAATCGTCTCACTTGGGGCGATCCTGCTGTTCCGCCACTCGACGGCAACTAGCGCAGTCTTCAGCGTGATTGCGATGCTGACCGTATTCTCTTCCTCGAGCTATGCGCTCGATGTGCGGCGAGGTATTCAGGCGGTGAATGTCCCGGCCGACGCGACCATCGATGACACGCTGGTCGTCTTTGGCGATTCTGTAAACATCGAGGGCACGGTCAATGGCGATCTGATCGCGTTTGTTCGCCGCATCAGCATCAGGGGAACTGTGAAAGGCGATGTGATCTCTTTCGGCCAGCGTGTCGATAACGAAGGAACCGTAGAAGGCAGCATGATGGGGTTCGGGCAGTCCGTACAGAACGGGGGTCAGGTCGCGCGAAATCTTTATAGTTTTGGCCAGGATGTCGGCATCGGTAATGGAGCGCGTGTCGCCGGGAACGCAATTCTTTTCGCAGCCGTGACCAGTGTGGAAGGGAGTATCGGACGGGATCTCACGGCCTTCACCGGGCGCCTGGACCTGCACGGAAACGTGGATCGTAATGTCGTCGCGCGCGCGGACCAGCTAAACGTGTTTTCGCCGTCACAGATTGGCGGCAATCTCACCGCCAACGTTCGTAAAACCGAAAACGTCCATGTCGACACGGGTGCAACGATCGGCGGTAAGACCGATATCCGGGTATCGGAGCCGGCACCGAGCAAATACGCCACCGTCTCCTTCTATGTATGGCAGGTCATCTGGCTTGCCGCAGCGTTCATTACAGGACTCCTCGTGTTCCGCCTCGTCCCTGAACTGGCGCGCATGAACCTCGACACCGGCCGCGCTCTTTTAGCGGCAGCCGGAATAGGATTCGTTGCGGTCGTTGTCCCGCCGATTGCGGCCATCATCGCCGGAATCACGCTCATCGGGCTTCCGATCGGGCTGCTGACGCTTGCGCTTTGGGTTGTCGCGGGCTATCTGGCGAAAATTGTGGTCGCCGCGTTTCTCGGACGATCGCTGTTGGGCGCCCAAGGCGGCCAACAGCCATCGTTGGCGGTGGTATTGCTCGCAGGCCTGTTACCGATTTTCATTGCCATCAATCTGCCGTTCATCGGCGGCGTGATCCACTTTCTCCTGATTCTGCTCGGATTGGGCGCGCTGGTGACGATGATCTACCGGATGCCCTTCTGGCGGTCCCCTCAGGGCGCTTGACGGTCGCCCCCCTCGGGACGGGGCATGAGATACAATTACGGCCTTCGGAAATTATCCAAAAGGGAGCTCACGATGACAGATGAACTCGTAGCTGTGCTTGATCAGGAAGCGCGACCTACGGATGCCGAGGGCAAGTGGCCTGAGCGGTGCATCAAGATTTTGGCCGAATCCGGATTGCTGGGGCTCACCATGCCGGCTGACGCCGGCGGCGGAGGCGCAGGAATGCGAAAGTTCGCGGAAGTTACGGAAAAAATCGCGGAGCATTGTGCATCCACGGCAATGATCTATCTGATGCACGTGTGTGGCGCCCAGGTGATCGCCGCCTCATCGTCACCGCGACGAAACTATCTCGTGAAACAGATCGCATCCGGTAAAGCCGTTGCAACGCTCGCCTTCAGCGAGAAGGGGTCGCGTAGCCACTTCTGGGCGCCCGTCAGCCGCGCCTTACGCAACAGTCGTGGCGTGGTTCTTAATTGCGACAAGTCGTTCGTCACAAGTGCAGGTCACGCGGATTATTACGTCGTGTCCTCTGGCTCCCTGGACGGCAAAACCGTGATGGATTCCACGCTGTACCTGATCGAGAAGAATACTCCCGGCATCGAGTGGAGTGCAGCTTGGAACGGAGTCGGGCTTCGCGGAAATGCCAGTAGCGCGATGCTTATCCGTAAATGCCACCTCGACGAGAGCGCGAGACTTACCAACGAAGGCGAAGGATTTAAATCCATGATGGAAGTCGTACTTCCATGGTTTCAGGTCGGTAGCAGCGCCGTTTCCATCGGGATCGCCGAAGCTGCCTTCGCAAGTAGCGTTGCTCACACTGGCAGCGCCCGATTCGAGCATCTCAATGAGACGCTGGCGTCGAGCATTCCGGGCATTCGCGTGCGCCTGGCACGGATGCGTCTGACCCTCGATTCCGCTCGGGCATACCTGGACCATACGTTGACACGCATCGAGAAAGGTTCAGCGGACACGATGCTCTTTATTCTTGGTTCGAAAGCAATCGCCGCCGAAACGGCGCTCACCGTCACCGACGAGGCGATGCGTGCTTGCGGAGGCGCCGCATTCAGCCGCGATCTCAGCATCGAGCGAAACTTCCGCGACGCGCGGGCGGCGTCGATCATGGCGCCGACCACGGATGGACTTTACGATTTCATCGGCAAAGCCCTTGCGGGTTTGCCGTTATTCTAATTTTCCAGGAGAGTCAAAGTGCCGGATGTCATCAAAGTCGGAGTCGTCGCGTACGATCCGAAAGTTGTCACGATCTGGGAAGGTATCAAAGACTATTTCACGGCGAACCGCATCGCCATGGACTTCGTCCTGTTTTCCAATTACGACGCACAGGTGGATGCGCTGCTCGACGGCTGGATCGATATCGCGTGGAATACCAATCTCGCATATGTGAAAGTGCACCGCCGGACGGACGGCAGGTGTGGAGTGCTTGCGATGCGCGACACCGATGTCGGTTTCACGTCAAAGATCATTGCCGGCGCGGAAACCGGCATTGAAAGCATTCGCGACCTGAAGGGTAAACGCTTTGCGTTGGGCAGTCGCGATTCAGGGCAGGCGGCAATTCTGCCGGCGTACTTCCTGAAGCAAAACGGAATCGACCCGGCAAAGGACCTCACCACGATCCGCTTTGACCTCGATGTTGGAAAACATGGAGACACCGGAACAAGCGAGGTCGAGGTCTTGAATGCCGTCACCACAGGCGAAGCTCACGCCGGCGCAATTGGCGACCAATACTGGGCGCGAGCGCTCGCCGAGAACGTCGTGCATAGTTCCAAGGTGCGTCCGATCTGGACTTCGCCGGGATACTGTCACTGCAACTTCACGGTGCGCGCCAAAGAAGACGAGCAGCGGTTCACGCGATGGACCGATGTCCTGCTCGCGATGGATTACAACAAGCCGGCCGACCGAAAGATCATGGACATGGAAGGCCTGAAGCGATGGATTCGGCCGCAGATGGACGGCTACCGTGCTCTCTTCGAGGCCGTGGATGACCTTCAATTCTTCAACTAGCATCGACGCGCAAAACCTGTCTGCCGCCGACGGCCTTCTAGTTCTGATCACGCGAGCGCTCGATAAGCTCAAGCCCGGCGAAGTTCTGGAGATCGTATCGGACAATCCATCTTTAGAACACGATCTGCCGGCATGGTCCAGGCTCATGGCCCATCGATGGCTCGGGACGATTCCGAAAGACGGGCGCTGGTCACACCGGATCGAAAAAGGATCCGTGCTTCGAGTGCTCATCGATCGCGAGCTCGATTGGGGACAGCGCGCCGGCATCAAAGATGGACGATTCGATACGCGCGATTGGCTTCTGGGCCACGCTGCGCAGATTCGAGAAAGAGCCGAACCGTCCGACGGATTCGCCCCGCGCGGCGCTGCGGTTGAACGAGGAAGTCCTGATTTCTCTTTTGATGTCCTCGATCGAAATCAGGCGTGGAGCGAGAGCGCAGCGGAGTTCTACGAACAGGCAACGGCAGGACACTGGGACGGATCGCGAGATATTCCCTGGAGCGCGCTGCGCCCTCTGGACGAAGAGTTGGAACGCGCCATCTGCCAGCTCATGACGTTTCTCGCCGAGAACGAGTACTCGGCGCTCTACGTTCCAGCCAAATGGATCGCCCGCATCCACCCTCATTTTGCCGAGACCGTCCTTTTCCTTTCGACGCAGGTCCGGGACGAAGCGCGGCATATCGAGGTCTTTGTAAAGAGAGCTCTCGCCAACGGAGGCGGTCTCCAGTTCTCATCGGCCTCCACACAGGCGTCGTTAAAATCTCTGTTGGACCAGGAGGATTTCATCCAGGCGAGTTTTCTGCTGAGCGTTCTCGGTGAAGGAACATTCCTGGACTTGCTGCGCTACATCGAAGCACACGCGCCCGAACCGGTGACGCGGGAGATCGCGCGGCGCACTCGTATTGACGAAACGCGTCATGTGCACTTCGCGTTGGACCACATCCGCCATGCGCTCCGCAGCGACGGGACATTAAAAGCGAAACTGCACCAGGCAATCACCGATCGGGCATCCCTTCTTTCCGGTGTGAAGGGATTGAATCCGCTTGTCGAAGAATCCCTCGTCATCCTGGCTGCGGGCGGCCTCTCGTCCGGGCGCCTGCCCTCCGGGATGAAAGCTCGCCGCCAACTTTACGAGACGATGCATGAAAACCGCATTCGCCGGCTCATTTCTATCGGTTTTCCCGACCGCGAAGCGGAGGACCTTTCCGAACTGCACACTCCGAATTTCATGTAGTGCCGCTAATTAGCTCCGGATTCGAGTGCCTTGGACGTTCGGCTAGGACCCGTTCTGGCCTACTTCCCGTATAAATATGCAGGACACTCTGAAATTGACGCGATAGGGGGTCTGCATGAAAAATGCAAAGTCGAAATCATCCAGTGGAGGAATCTTAGAACCGGTCTGGTGCTATCACTGCTGCATTCGAATCGCGCCTTCTGCTCTGAGAATCGTGTTTCATGGAAAGGATTACCACCGGGATTGTTTTGTGAAGCTTACAAGCACGAGCCCGAAATTCGGTAAGAACTAGTGGGCTAACTACAGAGCATGTTACGGGGTAACCCGATACCGGTCACGCGGGTAAAGGGTTGCCTCCCGGACGTTCGACAGTCCCAGGATTTGTGCGGTAAGCCGCTCCAGGCCGATCGCGAGGCCCCCGTGCGGGGGCATGCCAAGCTCGAACATTTTCAGATGGCTTTCGAATGATGCTGGAGAAAGGCCCCGTGCCATGATGGCGCGTTCCAGGTCCTGACGCCGGTGCAGACGCTGCCCACCTGTGGTGATTTCCAGCCCGTTGAGCAAAAGGTCGAAGCCGGCGGCGGATGTTTCCGTTCGTGGATACGTGTAGAATGGCCGGCTCGATAGCGGAAATCCCAGAACGAATACGGCCGGAATGCCGGTTTCCTGCTCCGCCATGCGGCAAAGTTGTCGTTCCGCTTCCGGGTCGAGATCGTCGACAACATCGCTCCGGCTGAATTCCAGGCGCAACCGTTCCAGGCACTCGGTGAAGTCCCAGATCGGCACGTCGATCATTGAAGGCAGAGGCGCCGAACGATACCTGGCAAGAGTCGACGCGTATTCTGTGTTGAGTTGCCGGAAGATGAATGTCAGAAGCTCGCGTTCGAGCTGGATCACATCCTCGGGACCGTCGATGAATCCCATTTCGAAATCCAGCGAGTAATACTCGGTCAAGTGTCGGCTCGTTGCATGCGGCTCGGCCCGATAGACATGGCCTGTTTCAAAAACGCGCTCGAATCCGGCCACACCATGTTCCTTGTAGAACTGTGGACTTTGCGCGAGATACGCCACGCGATCGAAATACTTGATCGTAAAAAGATTCGTCCCGCCCTCGGTTCCCCCAGCCACGATCTTTGACGAAACGATTTCTGTAAAATGCTTCGCTGTCAGATATTGCCTGAAAGACTTGAGAATCGCCGCCTGGATCCGGAACACATCGCCAACCCAGTCGTTGCGCAGCGCCAGCGGCCTATATTCGAGGCGGATATCCGTGCTGACGTCCGTGATATCTGACGAGGAATTAAACGGCAAGACGTTTGCCGCGCGATTCAATATCTTCGTACTTGTGATCTCGACTTCGATGCCGGTCTTGGCGCGATCGTCGGAACGGACGGCTCCGTGGATCTCGATAGCGTCATCCAACTTCAGGTGTAAATCGCGTAAGGACTCACTGCTCGCGACACACTGAGTTTCCCCTGTGCAGTCTCGAAGAATGATGAAAGTGGTTTTCGCAAGAACCCGGAGCCGGTAAACCCAGCCCCGAAGGATGACCGTCTTTCCGGCCCGATCGTGGAGTTCAGAAACGAAACTTCTGCGCACGGCTGACATGGCAAAACCGCCTTTCCTGAATTCATCGCTGGAACCACTAACTTCGTACAAGTGGCGGTGCCATCCAGCTTCCGGCTTAGTCGAGCCGGCGCTCCATTCTTGCGTCGGGGTCCCGAACGCTTTTCTTGCGGTGTCGTCGCAGGACGTTCTTCCCTACTCCGGTCTACCGTCGCCGGTTCCCATTTCAGGAAGACCTCTCGGAGGGGTCTCTCCTCGTCATCGAGTTCGAATCATTTCACCACGGTTTCC
>WNGD01009729.1_pt1 | contig 12955 bp, 9 predicted proteins | sample 5400671 | NCBI WGS metagenome assembly WNGD01 (sample SAMN13153369, study PRJNA577476) | soil metagenome | isolation source: 40 cm soil or saprolite under grassland replicate 2 | place: USA:California | collected 2016-06-15
GCGTCACGCCCTGCCCCAGCATCGTGTGATAGCGGCACACCAGATCCTTGATGGTGCGCGAGAACACGTGGTGGATTCCGGGACGCCCGTTGGCGGTCGGCGGCCCTTCGAAGAACACGAACGGCGGCCCGTAGCGCGTCGCCTCGCTGACCTGCGCGAACAGGCGCTCGTGCTTCCACGCCGCGAGCAGCTGCTTCTCGAGGGCGTCGACCGGCTGCGTGGGATCGATCGGGAGCGGCTTCATCGGTTTCAGGCGAGGCGCTCCAGGACGCCCGTCACGACCGCGGCCAGCCGCGGCTCGGCGGCCCGCGCGACGGCGATGATCTGTTCGACCGACGTGGGCTCGAGCGCGTCGGCGAGGCCCATGTCGGTGATGATCGAAAACCCCACGACGCGCATCCCCTGGTGCACGGCGACGATCACCTCGGGCACGGTGCTCATCCCGACGAGGTCGGCGCCGACCGCCCGCAGCATGCGGTACTCGGCGCGCGTCTCGAGGTTCGGTCCCGCCACGGCGGCGTACACGCCCTCACGCAGCGGGATCTTCAAGTCGAGGGCGACCTCGCGGGCCAGTGCGCGCAATGCCGGATCGTACGCGGCGGACATATCGGGAAAGCGAGGGCCTTCGGCGTCGTCGTTCGGCCCGACGAGCGGGTTGTCGCCCAGCAGGTTGATGTGATCGGAAAGGAGCACCAGATCGCCGGTGGCCCAGAGCGGATGCATGCCCCCCGAGACATTCGAGACGATCAGCGTGTGCGCGCCGAGCGCCTTGAGGACGCGAACGGGAAAGCCGATCTGCTGGAGGGTGTAGCCCTCGTACTTGTGGAACCGCCCCTGCATCAGCGCCACCCGCCGGCCCCCCAGCGTACCGAGCAGCAGCCGCCCGGCGTGCGTCTCCACGGTCGAGAGCGGGAAGCCGGGGATGTCGCCGTAGGGGATGCGCGCCTCGGCCTGTACCGCGTCGGCCAATGCGCCAAGCCCCGTCCCGAGGATCACCGCGACCTCGGGCACGAACGGGGTTCGCGCGCTTCCCTTCGTGTGGATCGCGCGAACCGCCTCGGCTACCGTCGTCACCCGCGCTGTCCGTCGAGCGCGCGCAGCTCCGCCATCTGCCGCTCGAGCAGCGCGCGGAATCCCCCCAGGTACGCCTGGAACTGACGCTCCGCCTCGGCCATGCGGACGTGCACCGCGCTCTCGGCGTTCTTCGCTTCGTCCACGAGGCGTTTTGCCTCCGCTGCGGCCTCGCGCACGATGACTTGCGCCTCGCGCTCCGCCGCCGTGCGGGTCGCCTCGCGCAGCTGCTGCGCCGCCACGAGCGCCTCGTTCATCGCCTTCTCGCGCTCGCGGAACACGCGCAGCTGCTCGGTCAGCGCCGCCAGCCGCTCCTCGAGCACCGAGCGCTCGCGGATCGCGCGCTCCAGCGCGTCGGCGACGCGGATCTGAAAATCTTCGACGCCGATGGTTTCGTAGCCCCGCAGCGTCTTCCGGAACTCCTGCTTGCGAATGTCCAGCGGTGTGAGATTGAAGGCGTCGTCGCTCATGGCGTCGTCTCCTTCTCCCTTGGGCCGAACAGGACGGTACCCAAGCGGATCACCGTTGCTCCCTCCGCGACCGCTGTAGCGTAGTCGGCGGACATCCCCATCGAGAGGGTCGGCAGCCATACCCCTTCCTCCGTGATCGTATCCCGCAGGGCGCGCAGGCTCCGGAAGGTCCGGCGCTGCACGTCCTCGTCGTCGGTCAATGGGGCAATCGTCATCAGCCCCTCCAGCCGGAGCTGCGCGAGCCCCGCGATCTGTCGCGCCAGGCCCGGCGCATCCTCCGGCGCGCAGCCACTCTTCTGCGGCTCGCGCGCCACGTTCACCTGCAGCAGCACCCGCACGGGCTCCTTGCCCCTGCGGTTCAACTCCTCGGCGAGCTCCAGGGAATCCACCGAGTGCACGAGGGCGAAGCGGCCGGGCACCAGTTTGGCCTTGTTGCGCTGCAAGTGGCCGATCAGGTGCCAGCGAATCCCCAGCTCCTGACTCCCAGCTCCCAACTCCTCTTGCTTTTGCACCGCTTCTTGCACGCGGTTCTCACCGATGTCGCTGAGTCCCGCGCCCGCCGCGGCCGTCACGGCGTCAGGACCGAACCCCTTCGTCACCGCGACGATCGTGACGGCGTGCGTCCACCCGCCGGCGGCCTGCTGCCGCGCGATCTCGGCCCTCACCTGGGCCAACCGCTCCGGGAGGGCCGCGAAACTCATGGCCGAAGAATATACTCGTGACGCGACTTAGGGGCGGAAGAGGCTCTGCACACCCTCGGTTTCGACCCGCCGGATGACGTCGGCCAGGGGCCGGCTGGGGTTGAGGTGATACGCGCGGCGCAGATAGGCGAGGGCCCGCGGCTGATCGCGCCGCAGCGCGGCCACGTTCCCGAGCTCCAGGAAGGGGATCGACAGGGAGGTCGCGATCTGGCGCGCGGCCGGCTCGAGATCGAGCCGGTCGGCGGCGAACAAGCCGCCGTAGCGGAACACCGAGTCCGCGAGCAGAGCGGAACGCACCGCGTCGACCATCGTCCCCTGGATCCCCGGGACGAAGCGCTTCACCGTGTCGGGCCGGCCCGGGAAGACGGCGTAGGCGAGACCCTGCGCCACGAGATGCGGATCGAGACCGAGCCAGGAGGCGCGACCCGACGACACACCGAACGCGATCGGCCGTGTCGGCAACGACGCCGCGATCGTGAACAGGATGACTTGGTCGCGCACCCAGAATTCCTGGCCGGCGCGGATCGGCACCTCGAGACCACCGCCGCGGAAGATGCCGCCTTCGCTGGCGCGAAACGGCCGCAGCGAGTCGACTTCGTCGCGTGTCATTTGCAGGGCGGGTCCGGGGACCGGCCGGCCGGGCGGAGCGAGCGCGCGATAGACGGCCGGCGCGCCGGCCGGATCGAACGGCCGCGTGGGCCGCATCACGAGCTGGCGCACGTACCAGTCGAGGTTCGCGAGCGACAAGTTGATGAGCGTGACGTCCTGCCGCACGCCTTCGACTTCCTGGATGTACCACACGGGGAACGTGTCGTTGTCGCCGAACGAGAACAGCACGCCGTAGGGTTCGACCGATTGCAGCAGGTCGTAGGCGAAGTCCCGGGCGATCGTGACGTCGGGCCCGTGGCGCCGCGAGGCGGCGGTGAAGTTCAGCGCGAAGGGGAGCAGCGCGAGGGCGCCGGTGGCGGCGAGCGCCCAGCGTCCGGCGCGCTGCCACGCGCGGGCCGCAGAAACGAGCCCCAGGCCGGCGACGAGTCCCCAGACCTGGAAGCTCACCGTGAAGAAGTAGTCGCGCTCCCGCACCTCGTGCTGGTCCATGCTCTGGTACTGGTCCCAGAAGAGCGAGAACCCGGGCTTGAAATTCATGTACACGACGAGCCCGAGCCCCGTCACGAGCCAGAGGGCGCCGAGCAGGAACGCGCCGCCGCGATCGCGCCGGTACGCCTCGTTCCACCCCAGCAGGCCGAGCGCCGCGTAGACCACCATGGGGGCGCCGGCGAAGCCCTTCAGGCTGCGCCCCCATTGCCACGCGAAGTACTGGCCGTAGTTGAGGAGCTGTTGCGCGAATAGCGTCAGCGTGCGGCCGGGGTTATCGGGACCCGACTGAAACATCGGGTTGTCGAGCGGACTGCGCGCGGGGTACTGCTGGCGCCGGATGACGGCGAGCAGGTTGCGCCACGTTTCGGGGTCGGCTTCGTCGAGCACGGGTTGGAGCCCCGACCGGATATAAAGGAATGCATAGGTCGAAACGCCCACGGCGGCGACGCTGAGCGCCGCCAGTGGGAAAAACAGGGACCCCGCGAGGACGCAGGCCATGAGCGCGGCGACGAACAGCACCCCGGCCACAATCGCGAGGAGCGTGCTGCCGAGGCCGACGGCGATCAGCAGGACCCAGAGCGCGCTCAGCGCCGCCCATTCGGCCCACTCGACGCGCCGCTCCGCGGGGTCCGCGGCGGGCGCGGCGCGCAGCGTGACCAATACAAACACCGAGACCGCCGGCCCCACGAGCAGCGTCAGCAGGTGGTTGCCGATCGACAGCGCGGCCAGGTAGACGATGAGCAGCAGGTAGTGGGCCGCGCGCGGCGTTCCCCGCGCATCTCGCCACCGCAAACACAACCAACAAATCGCAGCGATGCTAAAGGTCGCGACAGTATAAACCTCGGTCTCGTTGCTGTTCTGCCAGACGGTGAACGTGAACGCCGAGAGCACGGCGGCCGCGGCGGCGCCGCCGACCCGCCGCACCGTGTCTTCGCCCGCGAGCAAGCGGTGCGTGACGAGGAAGAAGCACCCCGCCCCGGCGGCGGAGAAGCAGGCGCTCATCAGGTTTAGGCGCCACGCGTAGGCGCCGAGCTGCAGCACCTGACCCCACACGTGGCCGAGCAACACGAACAGCGGCGTGCCCGGCGGATGCGGGATCCCGAGGACCTTGGCGGCGGTGATGAATTCGCCCGCGTCCCACAGCGTGACGGTGGGCGCGAGCGTGATCAGGTAACCGAGCAGGACCAGCGCGGCGACGGCGGCCGCCGCTCTGTATGGAGGCCGATCAGCTGGCAGGTGCGGTCACCCGCTCGCCACCTTCGAGGTGCGAGACCACTCCCGAGAGCAGGTCGCGCACCTGTTGCGGGGTGAGGTGGCGGTACAGGAGGCCGTGACTGGCGATGGAGATCGTCGAGGTCTCTTCCGAAACGACCAGCACCGTCGCATCGGTCTCCTCCGAGAGACCGAGCGCGGCGCGGTGCCGGGTGCCAAGCGACTTGTCATTCACCTTGAACTGCGTGAGGGGCAGGACGCAGCCCGCCCCGATGATCTGGTCGCCGCGCACCAGGACGGCGCCGTCGTGCAACGGTGAGTAGGGCGTGAAGATCGTGGTCAGCAGGTCGGCGGACACCTTCGCCTCCATCGGGACGCCGGTCGTGATGAACTCCTCGAGCCCGATGTCGCCCTCGATCGCGATGATCGCGCCGGTGCCGGCGCGCGACAGGCGGTCGAGCGCCTCGGCGATCTCCTCCGCGACCGATTGCCGGTCGCCTTTTGAGAAGACCCGCATGAAGCGCGACTGGCCCAGCCGGGCGAGCGCGTTGCGCAGCTCCGGTTGGAAGACGACCACGGCCGCGAACGCGCCGTAGGTGAACACGACGCCCAGCAGCGAGCTGATCATCGTGAACTTCGCGAACACCGCCACGAAATACGCGAGCGACAGGATCACGAGACCGACGACGATCTGCAGCGCCCGCGTGCCCACGAGGAACAGCAGGAAGCGATAGATGACGAACGCCACGAGCAGGATCTCGAACAGGTCCGGCCAGAGGCGCGGCGCGAGGAATTTGAAGGCGTCGACGTTCATGGATTCGTCGTAGTGGTCGCCCCAATGGCTACCGAAAGGGCCTCGCGCGTGGTGGCGACGTCGTGGACCCGGAACAACCGCGCCCCCCGCTCCCAGGCGAGGGCGCAAGCCACAGCGGTCGCGCGGTCCCGATCTTCGACCGGCCGCCCGGTGACCGATCCCAGGAACCGCTTGCGCGACGGGCCCACGGCTACAGGATAGCCCAAGGCGGCGATCGTTGCCAGCTCATCGAGCAGGCGAAAGTTCTGCGCCGCGGTCTTGGCGAACCCGAGCCCGGGGTCCACCGCGATGCGATCCTTCGCGACCCCCGCCTCTCCCGCGCGCGCGACAGCACCCTCCAGCTCGGCGGCGACCTCGGGCGCGACGTGCTGGTAGTGCGCCAAGCTGTCCATCGTGTCTGGGGTGCCGCGCATGTGCATGACGATCAACCCGGCGCCGGCGCCCGCGACGACCTCGCCCAGCGACTCATCGAACGTGAGCCCCGAGACATCGTTCACGGCTGCCGCGCCGGCGTCGAGCGCGGCGCGGGCGACGTCGGCCTTGCGCGTGTCCACCGAGACGGGGCCGAGCCCACGGCGCGCCAGCTCCCGAATGACTGGGACGACACGGTCGATCTCTTCGCGGGCGGGGACCGGCGCCGCACCGGGGCGAGTGGACTCGCCGCCGACGTCCAGGAGCCGACAGCCGTCAGCCCTCAGCCGTTCAGCATGCGCGATCGCCGCGTCCGCCGTCGTCAGACGGCCGCCGTCCGAGAACGAATCGGGTGTGACGTTCACGATGCCAATGATGACGGGTTGGTCGAGTTTCAGCTCGGCGCCGCGGATCGCCCAGGCGCGGGGTGGCTCGGCGTGCGCGGCGAGGACGCGGCCCAGCTCGGGGGCGAGGCGCGCCAATTCGGGCGGCGCGCGGTCGTAGCGAGCCAGCGGCGCGAGCCGGCTCGCGGCCGCGGCGACGAGCGCCCAGCCGTCGCCGGTGAGCACGTCGGCGCCGCTCTTCGCGCCCCAGTGCACCAACGCTTCGCGCTCGGATTCGCTGATGTCTTCGAGGAGGACGACGAGCGATTGGACGCCGGTGGCGGCGAACCAGGCGGGCTGCGCTTCCCAACCGCGGGCCGCGAGCGCCGCGCGCACCGCCTCGGGGGGGGAGGTGTGCGCGGCGAGCGCGGTGACCTTCACGCGCCCGCGGGCTCGGGCGGCAGATTCCCCAACACGGGACCGCGCGCGGCCTGGGGCTTATCCTTTTCTTTGGCGGGTGCTTCGCCGCCCAGGGGCACGGCCCGGGCCTGCGGCGGCAGCGACTTCCCCGCCACCACCAGCTCGACTTCGTCGCGGTCCAATGTCTCCCGCTCGAGCAGCGCCGCGGCGAGCCGGTCGAGGGCGGCGCGTCGTTCGCTGAGGATGCGCGTCGCCTCGGCGAAGGCATTGGTGAGGATGCGCTTCACCTCATCGTCTACCAGCTTCGCGGTACTGTCGGAGATCTCGCGGCGCTGCACCACCTCGCGCCCCAGGAAGATCTCCTGCTCGCGGTCGCCCACGGCGATCGGCCCGATGGCGTCGCTCATGCCGAACTGCGTGACCATGCGCCGGGCGATGTTGGTCGCCTGCTGGATGTCCTGGGCCGCGCCCGGGGTGACCTTGTCCGGACCGAACACGATCTGCTCGGCGACGCGGCCGCCGTATGCCATCGCCAGGCGCGAGAGGATGGATTGCTTGGTGTACTTGTGCAGCTCCTCCTCGGGGAGATATGCCGTGAGACCGAGGGAGCGGCCGCGCGGGATGATCGTCACCTTGTGCAGCGGATCGGCCCCGGGCACGCTCAGCGCGACGAGCGCGTGGCCCGCCTCGTGATACGCGACCAGGCGGCGCTCTTCGTCGGAGAAGACGCGGCTCTTCCGCTCGAGGCCGAGCATCACCTTGTCCTTCGCGTCCTCCAGGTCCTGCATGTCGACCTGCGGCTTGTTGCGCCGGGCCGCGAGCAACGCCGCCTCGTTGACGATGTTGGCGAGCTCCGCGCCGGCGAGCCCCGGCGTCCCCTTCGCGATCGGCTCGAGGTTCACGTTCGACGCCAGCGGGATCTTGCGGGTGTGGACGCGCAGGATCTGCTCGCGACCCTTGAGGTCCGGCATGTCGACCACGATCTGGCGGTCGAAGCGGCCGGGCCGCAGCAAGGCCGGATCGAGGATGTCGGGTCGATTAGTAGCCGCGAGGAGGATTACACCGTCGTTGGACTCGAAGCCATCCATTTCTACCAGTAATTGGTTCAGGGTCTGTTCGCGCTCGTCGTGCCCGCCGCCCAACCCCGCTCCGCGGTGGCGACCGACGGCGTCGATCTCGTCGATGAAGATGATGCAGGGCGCATGCGCCTTCCCCTGCTCGAACAGGTCGCGCACGCGCGACGCGCCCACGCCGACGAACATCTCGACGAAGTCGGAGCCCGACATAGAGAAGAAGGGTCGCCCCGCCTCACCGGCGACGGCCTTGGCGAGCAGCGTCTTGCCGGTGCCCGGCGGCCCGACGAGCAACGCGCCTTTGGGCAGGCGGCCGCCGAGCCGCTGGAACTTCTGCGGGTCCTTCAGGAAGTCGATGATCTCCTCGAGCTCCTGCTTGGCCTCATCGCACCCCGCCACGTCCGCGAACGTGATCTTCGGCGTGTCGCCCGCCAGCAGCTTGGCCTTGGATTTGCCGAAGGCGAAGGCGCGGTTCCCACCCTGCTGCATCTGGCGCAGCATGAAGATCACGAGGCCGAAGATCAAGAGGTACGGAAGGAAGAGGATCAGCACAGATCCGAACGACTGCCCCGTCTCCCGCGCCCGCACCTCGACGCCCTTCGTGCTGAGCGACGCCACCCACGCGTTGTCGGCCTCGAAGGGGAGCAGGACGTTGAAGCGGTCCACCGTCTGCCGCTTGACGGTGACGGCGCGCCGGAATGTGCCTTTGACCTTCTGGCGCTCGGCGATTTCGACGGTCACGATGTTGCCGGCGTTGAGCTCGTCCTCGAACTGCGAGAACGTGATTTCCGCTTCTTCCCGGCGCCCCTTGGAGGCGACCTGGACGAGCGCGATCGTGCCCACGATCAGGAGCGCCCAGAACGAAAGCGTCCGGAACATGCGGGCCCAGTTGAATTCCCGCGGTGGCGGGGGGATGCGGTCGGCCATCTACGTCAGACTCGCGATATAAGGAAGGTGCCGGAAGTTCTCCGCGTGATCGAGGCCATACCCCACGAGGAACAGCTTGGGTGCGTCGAATCCCACGAAGGCCGCTTCCAGCTCCAAGTGCTTTGCAATGTGTTTGTGCAGCAACGCGCAAATGCTCAGGCTCTTCGGTCCCCGCTGGCGCAACAGCGTGACCAGCCGATTCAGCGTCTTGCCGGTGTCGATGATGTCCTCGACCAACAGGATGTGTTTACCCTCGAGCTCCGTCTCCGGATCGTACAACAGCCGGACGTTGCCGCTGCCGTAGCTGCGCCGTGCTGGGTAACATCGAGCCGCACCGCCTTGGTTCCGGGCGCCGGGACGCCGTCGCTACCGCGACAGATGCCGGGCACCCACAAAATGGTCTCACCGCGGGCGACGACGGGATAGCGAGCCCGCTCGCTGCGCGGCACGCGCGCTTCCATCAGGAGCCGCCGCAATGGGCGGTGGCCCACCCCGCCGAGCGGCAGCAGCTCGTCGCCCTTGGCGGGAGCCCGCACCTCCCAACCGGGGCCGTCCACCCAGGTGGTCCAGCCCTCGCGCTCGACACGCGCCGGCGCTGCACCAGGAGTCCAATCGATCCGGAACGCGCCGAACACGGCGCTGCCCCGCTCCCCCGCCGGGACCACCCGCTCGGCCGCGCACTCCATCGCGCGGGCGACGCGCAGCCGGTCGAACGCCACTTCCGCGGTCCATCCGCCGCCCAGCGAGAGCCGGCGGCCCGACGGCCGTCGCGCCAGTGCCACGAGGCGTCGGGCCCGCGCCGGCCCGAGCACGAGGCCGCCACCCGCTCTCCGCGCTGCGGCGCGCAGCAACGCAACAGCCAGCGTTTCATCATAGCCGAGCAGCGCGCCCCGGGCAACGGCAAAGCCGGTGGACGAGACCTGAAGCCCAAGCTCGGGAACGAGTTCCAGCGCGCGGTCCCAGGCGCGCCGATCCGCAGCGGCTTGCCGGCCGAGACGGCGCAGGTCGCCGGTGACGCGGGCGCCGAGGCGGTCTTTCAGAAGTGGGAGCAGCTGAGTCCGTACCCACGAGCGCAAGTGACGCGGGTCCGCGTTTGCGGGATCCGAGTGCGCGGCGAGCCCGCGCGCCGCGGCGTGCACGACGAGCTCGTCGTGAGTGAACGGCAGCAGCGGCCGCACGAGTCCGTCACGGCCGCGGCGCGCGATCCCCGCGAGTCCGGCCGGCGCGCTGCCGCGCAACGCGCGCAGCACGACGGTCTCGATCTGATCATCCTGGTGATGCGCGGTGACGAGATAGGCCGCGCCCAGGCGGTGTTGCACGTCACGGAGCCACGTGTAACGCGCACGCCGCGCAGCGGTTTCAGTCGTGTCGGGTCCGAGACGCAACTCGACGGTCTCGAATGGCAATTCGTATTTCTCGGCCAGCTTTCCGACCGTCCGGCCGACCGCCCGTCCGGCCGTCTGAATCCCGTGATCGACATGCGCCACAACAAGGGACAGTTCCATCTCCGTGGCCACACCGTGCAGCAGATCCAGCAGCGCGACGGAGTCCGCGCCACCGGAGACTGCGACGAGGGCCGTCCCCGGCTTGCGGAACAGGCGCGCGCGTTGGACGTGGACGCGGAAGCGTTCGGGAAGCGATGCCATCTGGGTCATGTATCTTTAAGTATGCTGCCGCCCGACCAGACGTACCAACTGTTGCGCAACCTGACGTCGCCCGTGGTGGCGGTGACCTCCGAGCGCGACGGCAGGGAAAACGGCATGATTTCGGACGCCGCCATCCGCGCCTCGATCGTGCCCACGGTCCCGCGCCTCTCCGTGTACGTGCACAAGTTCAACTTCAGCCACGATCTCATCTTCGACACCGGCCGGTTCGTGCTGCACCTGCTCCATACCAAACAGTTCGACCTGATTCACCGGCTCGGCTTCGTCAGCGGCCGCGATCGCGACAAGCTCGCCGACGTCCCGCACCACAGTGGCGCGCTTGGCGCGCCGATCCTGGACGACTGCTACGCCCACTTCGAGTGCCGAGTCGCGAACGTCATGGATACGGGGAGCTCAACGTTGTTTCTTGGCGATGTCGCCGCCGTCGGGTTCGGAGCTGAGACTGCACCGCGCGGCGAAGTGATGACGGCCTCCTACTTCCGCGCCCATATGCCCGTGGCATGGCGCACCGAATACGAGGCCCTGCTCCAGTCGGCGCAACGAACCGCGGCAGACACGTCGCGGGCAATCAAGCCCGTCGTCTGGCGCGGCCTCCAGCCCTAGGAACCTCAGCAACACCTGCTGCGCGCACGCCACGCGGGTCGTACCCACCACAGGGAGTCCGTGAGGGTATGGAACGTGCGTATCATACGCCTGCTGTGAATACTACGCGCGAAAAGCTTGTGCTCTCGGCTGTGCTCGCGCTCACGGTCGCCTGCCGTCTGGACAAGCTCATCGAGACGCCGCGCCCACCGGGCCTCGGCGTGGCACCGTCCCGGGTCGCGGAATCCGCGGACTCCGGGAGCGGTGATCTTCGCACAGTCGCACTCACCGTTTCGAGCAGCCCGTCGCGGGTCATCAGCTGGACGGCGCACCGTGAGGCCGACTCCGCCTGGCTCGTGTTGAACAACAGCAGCGGCTCCACCCCCGACACACTGCGATTCACGCTCACGCCGGGCGACCGTCCTCCGGGCACTTATCGCGACGCCATAATCGTCGTCCCGGACGACTCGGCCGCGCCGAGCGTGCGCGTGCCGGTCGAGTTGCGCATCAATGCCGTCTCGCCCACGACCGGCGACTTAAGAGTGATTGTCGGTACGACGGGCAACACGCCCGACCCCAATGGCTATACGGTGACGGTCGACGGTGCCCAGAGTCGCCTAGTCGCGATCGACGATACGATCACCTACACCGGGCTTGCCGCCAGTAGCCACACCGTCCAGCTCAGCGGCCTCGCACCCAATTGCACGGTGCCGGCCGGCGCCACCCGCCCGGTGCCGGTAGCGGCCGGGCAGACCGCCACGGTGACGTTCGCGGTGAATTGTCCGGCGACACCCCCGCCGACCGGTGCCCTGAAGGTCAAAGTGAGCACCACAGGCGCGACGCCAGATCCCAACGGCTACACCGTAACGATCGATGGTGACTCGAGCCGCACGATCACGAACAATGACAGCACGACGTACACGCTCGTCGCCGGGACTTCCTACCTTGTTCAACTCGGCGACGTCGCGTCCAATTGCACGGTGACCGGCGGCCCCTCTCAAACGAGGACCGTGATCGCCGGACAGACGGTGACGGCACCATTTACGGTGACCTGCCCCACCCCGCCGCCTCCGACGGGCGACCTGACCGTGACGACGAGTACGACGGGCTCGAGCTTCGACCCCAACGGCTACACGGTCGCGGTGGACGGGGGCACACCGCGGTCGATCGCGATCAATGACGGCACCGGGATCACGTTCACCGGGCTGACACCGACCAACCACACCGTCGCGCTCGGCGACGTCGCGTCCAACTGCACGGTGAGTGGCGGTGCGTCGCACACGGTGACGGTAGTGGCCGGGCAGACAACGACGGAAACGTTCGCCGTCGACTGCCCCACGCCGCCGCCCCCAACCGGCACGCTTACCGTGAGCGCGAGCACCACGCCCGGCGGTACCCCCGACCCCAACGGCTACACCGTGACCGTCGACGGCAGTCAGCTCCGCACGATCGGGATCAACGGGAGCACCACGTACACCCTCGCCCCCGCGAGCTACACCGTCGATCTCGGCGACATCGCCACGAACTGCACGGTGAGCGGCGGCACCTCGCGCACCGTGACGGTGACCGCGGGGCAGCCGACGTCGGTGCCATTCACCGTAGACTGCCCCACTCCGCCGCCCCCGACCGGTGACCTCACCGTGGGCGCCGCAACGACGGGCGGCACACCCGATCCGAGCTATACCGTGACGGTCGACGGGGGCCAGACCCGCACCATCGGGACCAACGGGAGCACGACGTACACAGGCCTCACCGCGAGCAGCCACACCGTGCAGCTCGGCGATCTCGCATCGAATTGCACGGTCAACGGGCAGAACCCGCGGTCGGTCAGCGTGCCGGCCGGCTCGAGCGCGAGCACGACGTTCAACGTCGACTGCCCCACGCCGCCACCCCCGGCGACGCACCTCGACTTCACCACGCAGCCGCCGAACCCCATCATCCTGAGTACGACCTTCTCGGTCACGGTGACGGCCCTGAACGACCAGGGCGGCGTCGCGACCGGCTTTACCGGCGCCGTGCAGTTGACACTCCAGGGACCGATCGCCGTGGGCGGCCTCGAGGGCACGACGCAAGTCAACGCCGTGGGCGGGGTGGCTCGATTCACGAATCTTCGGGTCACCGGCCTGTGCGTCGGGTGCAGTCTCGTGGCGAACGCCGGGGGCCTCACCGGCGCGACGAGCCGGACATTC